>Ga0255345_1000154_pt1 | contig 122157 bp, 145 predicted proteins | sample wastewater_treat_6_FD_192415 | JGI IMG/M metagenome (GOLD analysis project Ga0255345, IMG submission 192415) | Wastewater microbial communities from Lulu Island WWTP, Vancouver, Canada - plant20 | ecosystem: Engineered > WWTP > Wastewater > Unclassified | place: Canada: Vancouver, British...
CGCGAGCGAGACCGCGACCTGGTTCGGGTGCGCGGCCTGCTCGAACCGTTCGGGCGGGACGTGGACTTTATACCCCGCGAGCGCTTGCTTCTGCAGTCGCGGCAGGGCCTCGAAGAGGGCCTGCGGATCGGGCTCGACCTCCTCGACGGGCTCGTGCTCGAACGATCGCCAGCAGAAGAGGCAGCGCTGGTTGCACCGCAGCGTCGGCGTCATCTGGACGCAGCGGTGGCTCTCGATCCCGTAGAACTGCTGCTTGTAGCAGGTCTGGCCGCCGGCAAGCGCGCGGCGGCACCAGAGGCAGGGCTTGACCGCCGCGGTCGAGCGACGGTCGAGGAAGAGGTAGCCCTGCCGGGCGAGCGCCTCGCGGGCCGGCTCACATGGTGGCGAGGGCATCGATGCCGAGGGTCTCGAGAGACCCTTTGAGGGTGTTCTGCGCGGCCTTCACGAGCGTCAACCGGCTGTCGCGGGTTGCTCCCTCGGCGCGGAGCACGGGCTCAAAGTGATAGAAGGTGTTGAAGAGGTCCGCGAGCTCGCGGGCGTACGTCGCGAGGAGGTGGGGGCGGAGCTCCTCGACCGCCTGCTCGATGACGGCGGGGAACCGCGCGATCTGCCGGGCGAGCGCGCGCTCGTGGTCCGAGTCGTACCCGAACGCCTCGGACCAGTCGCCGGCCTTCTCGAGGATCGAGCAGGCGCGGGCGTGCGCGTACTGGACGTACGGCCCGGACTGCCGCTCGAAATCGAGGGCCGTGGTCCAGTCGAAGATCGTCGCCTTCTCGGGCGAGACGCGGACGATGTCGTACCGGATCGCGGCGAGCGCGACCGAGCGGGCGATCGCCAGCCGATCGTCCTCGGGGAGCTCGGGCCGGCGAACCGTGACCTCCTCGAGGGCACGCCGCCGGGTCTCCTCGATCAGCTCGTCCGTGGAGACGAACTTCCCGGCCCGGGTCGACATCGAGCCCTCAGGGAGCGAGACGAACTCGAAGAAGACGATCTCGGGCGGCCGCTCGCCGAGCATCCCGAGCGCCGCCTGGAGCTGGGCCCCGATCAGCTTGTGGTCCGCGCCGAGGACGTCGATCACCCGGTCCGCGTTCCGGCCCTTCCAGACGTGGTACGCGAGGTCGCGGGCCGCGTAGACGGAGGTGCCGTCCGAGCGGCGGAGCACGTACCGGTTCTTGATGCCGAACTCCGAGAGGTCGATCCAGAAGACCTCGTCGCGGTGCGCCTGGGACCGGCGCTCGAACCGCGCGAGCAGCCGCTCCATGTCCCCGATCCGGAGGAAGTCGGACTCCCAGACGAAGCGGTCGTGCGGGGCGTTGAGGGCGGCGAGCGTCTCGCGGAACCCGTCGAGGCAGGAGGAGACGACCGCCCGGAACCGTTTCACGGTCGCGGGGTCCTGGGCCTCGACCTGCTGCATGAGGGCATCGACCTCGCCCGTGATCGCGGAGTCGGCCTCGATACGCCGGTTCGCCTCGACGTAGACCCGGGCGATGTAGTGGTCGGGCTTCTCGCCGTCCTCCGGCCCGATCCCGAGCCGGTCCATGCCCCAGACCACGATCGCGATCTGCCGGCCCATGTCGTTGACGTAGTACTGGACCTCGGTGGGATACCCCGCCTTCCGGAAGGCCCGGGCCAGGGTGTCGCCGATGACCGAGTTCCGGATGTGGCCGACGTGGAGCGGGCCGTTCGGGTTGGCCGAGGTATGCTCCAGGACGACCCGCGCCGGCTTCGCGGGGAGCGTGCCGTACCCCGGCGCGAGCGCGGCGCGGACCGAGGCCGCGAGGTACGCGGGGCCGAAGGTGAAGTTCAGGTACGGCCCGGTCGCCTCCACCGCGACGCCGGTGTCGGCGAGGCGCAGGCCGAGATCGGCCGCGAGCTCCTTCGCGATCTGGACCGGCGCCTGCCGCCGCTTCTTCGCGAGCGCGAACGCGACCGTGGAGGCGAGGTCCGCGTGCTCGCCCCCGTCGGCGAGCAGGACGTCCTCCTCGCCCGTCAGTTCCCGGAGCGCCGCTTCGACCAGGGCGCGAGTCCCGAGGTACATCAGTACCCCGTCCGGTAGCGGAGGATGGCCGCGATCCCGCCGAAGGCCGTCATCAGGATCGAGCCCTCCTCGAAGTCGTCCGAGATGATATCGACCCGGGCCGACGACTGGTCCGCGAACGAGGTCAGCTCGTCGATGATGTCCGACTCCTCCGCGACGTTGAGCGGGCTCGAGCAGGATGGGCAGGCGCCGGTCTCGCCCTCGCCGCCGGCCTCGCCGGGCTTCGCCCGGACCGTCCGCTCAGCGCCGTAGCCGCAGGCATCGCAGGCGAGGCGCTGCCGGACCTCGCGGAGGCCCGAGGAGAGGAGGAGGGTGTCGACGGCGCCGATCTCCAGGTTCTTCCTCACCGACTCCTCGCCGTAGGCGGCGAGCCCGTCGTCCTTGACGAGCTCTTTCAGGAACCGGCTCATCACCGCCTTCTCCTTCATCACCTCCACGCCGCGGAGCGCGTCCTGGGCCGCGTCCACGAGCTCGGCCAGGCCCGACTCGTTGGTGTAGGCGACGTCGAAGAGGCCGATCACGCGCTTCTGCACCTCGTGGTGGAGGTAGTTGCCGGCCTCGAACTCCTCCTTGGTCGGTGACGGCCCGCCGATAAGGACGCCCTTGAACCGCTCGAAGAAGTCCTTCTCGGCCATGAACGCGGCGCTCGCCCGTTCGCCGACCTTGACGTAGAACTCGTTGATCGCGATCTCGCGCAGGCGTGCGAAACGGACCGAGGACTGGCCGCCCTTGCGCTGCTTGCCCGGCACGGTCGAGGTGGCGCCGGCGATCGGCTCGATCCGGGCGCCGCGGAGGAAACCCCAGTAGGACTCGCGGCGGTCGAGAACGAGGAGGCCGTAGACGTACTTCTCCTCGAGCATCTGCCGCAGCGGCTCGAGCTCGAAGGTCGAGGAGCAGCGGTACATGTAGAGGCCGATCGGCTCGGGCGGCTCCACGATCTCGCACTCGAGGTCGTACTTGTCGCCTCCGCGGTGGACCGTGCCGCAGAAGACGGCCATGCCGCTCTCGGGGGGGCGCTTGTAGTACTTGAGCCGGGAGAGGATCGAGGAGATGGCGGCCTGGACGTTCGAGCGCGTCTGCTTGGACTTGATGTTCGAGCACTGGCCGAACTCGTCGCGGAGCTGGGCCGTCACGTCGTAGATCTGCTTGTCCGGCGGGATGTAGAGCGTGATCAGCTCGGTCCCCGCCCCCTGCTTGGCCTCGAGCCGCTCGAGCGCCTTCTTGAACTCGTAGCGGCGCCGGCCCTCGTCCATCTCGACCTGTTCCCCGTCGGTCATGCCTCGCCTCGCGTCTTCATATATAGCGGCTCAGGAGCCATAAACCTGCGTCAGCCGGCTGAGGAGGTCCGCGTCGACCTCGGGCGAGATGCCGTGCGGGCCGGCGATGATGACGAACGACTTGGGCTCGCGGGCCGCCGCGAAGAGCGCCTGGCCCTCGGCGAACGGGATGACCGGGTCGTACTCGGCGTGGTACAGGACGACGGGGCGTGGGCTGATCCCGCCGACGTACGTGACCGGGTCGATCGAGGCGATGAAGCGCCGCGAGAGATCGCCCGAACCGAGCTGGGCGCGGTAGGGGGAGGTCGAGACCCCGGCATATCCCTCGAACCCCGGGTCGATACCGGCCGCGATCGCCGCGTACCGTCCGCCGTCCGAGGAGCCGACGACCCAGGCAGGGACGCCGTACTCCCCGGCGAGGTAGGCCCGGGCCCGCATGATGTCGGCCACGATCCGGTAGGTCTGCGGCCACCGGTCCTGCCGGAACTGCTCGAACTGCTCCCGCCGGTCGAGAGGTTCGCCCGGCGTCTCGAAGCCGTTGCCGCGGACGTCGAGGTAGCAGAACGCGATGCCGGCCTCCGGGTAGGTCCGGAATCGCCCGGCGTGGCCCGAAACGGGCTCGTTCGCGCCCGGCACGTAGACGACGGCGGCCACCGGGTCGGGCGGCGCTGCGACGTACGCGGTGACAGGGACGCCGTCGGGCGCGGTGAAAATGACGTGCGAGACAGTGACGTTCCCGGTGGTGTTCACGACCGTGGCGTTCGCCTCGATATCGGGCGCGAGCGCGATCGAGAGGCGGCCCGCACCGTCGACGTTGAAGCTGTCCGTGCGGGGCGTCCCGGTGCAGCCCGCGCCAAGGGCGACGAACACGACGATGAGACTCAGGGCGAGGCAGGGCGCGGCCCTCATGGCGCGCCCCCGAGCCCGCGGTGGACCAGGCAGACCGTCTTCGCGTCCCGGATCCGGCCGTCGAGGGCCATGGCCCGGGCCTCGTCCCTCGAGACGCGGATCACCTCGATCTGCTCGTCCTCGTCCTTCTCGAAGTCGGTGCACGGCGCGAGGCCCCGCGCGAGGAAGAGGTGGATCTCCTCGTCCGAGAACCCGGGCGTGGTGTAGACGGCGCCGAGCGGGACGAGCTCGTCAGCCGCGAGGCCCGTCTCCTCGATCAGCTCGCGGGCCGCGCAGGCGGCGGGCTCCTCGCCCTCCTCGAGTGTGCCGGCCGGGGCCTCGAGGATCCAGGCGTCGATGGCGGCGCGGTACTGCCTGATCAGCACCACATCATCGCCGTCGAGGGGGAGAATGGCCACGGCGCCGCCGGGGTGGACGATGACGTACTCCCGCCGGCCCGAGGGGGCGTCGACCGCCCGCTTCTCCACCCAGAGCCGCCGGCCCCGCCAGATCTCGGTCATGTGCGCCCCCGGTACGGGATGGGATCGGCGACGCCGAGCTCGGCGAACGCGGCCTGTCGATAGTGGCACGAGCCGCAGACGCCGCAGGCCTCGTCCTCGCCCTGGTAACAGGACCAGGTCAGGTCGTACGGCACGCCGAGGTCGAGGCCGATCCGGAGGATCTCCGTCTTGGTCAGGCCGACGAACGGGGTCTCGAGCCGGATCGAGGTCGTCTCGGCCGTGCCGAGGTCGATGGCCCGCTGGAAGGCCGCGATGAACTGGGGCCGGCAGTCGGGGTAGCCCGAGTAGTCGAGGGCCTGGACACCGATGAAGATCGCGTCCGCGCCGCGGGACTCGGCGTAGCTCGTGGCGATCGCGAGCAGGTTGCCGTTCCGGAACGGGACGTAGGTGCTCGGGAGCGCCGGCGCGGACGGGTCGTACGTCCCGATCGGGATCGAGGCGTCGGTCAGGCTGCTGGTACCGAAGAGCCGGAGATACTCGACCGAGACGGGCAGGAACTCCAGGACGCCGAGGCGGTCGGCGACGGCCCGGGCCGCCGCGAGCTCGCGCGCCTCGGTCCGCTGGCCGTAGTTGAGGTGGAGCGCGAGGAGGTCGTACCCCCGGTCCCGCGCCACGTACGCGAGCGTGGACGAGTCCATGCCCCCCGAGAGAAGGCAGACGGCCTTCATCGGACCCCGATGGCCCGGTGCAGCTGGACCTGCATCCGCACGGGCAGGTTCTGCTCGACCACGTAGTCCGCGATCGCCCGCGCGTCCGTGCCCCAGACCGGCGAGACGAAGATCTCGGCCCGGATCCGGTGGGAGCGGACCACGGACTCCATGTACCGCAGGTCGGCGAGGTCCGAGACCACGAACTTGACCGTATCCTCCGGGCCGAGGGCGTCGAGGAACTCGAGGTTGCTCGCCTGCCCCGACGACGGGCACTTGACGTCCATCGTGATGCTCGCGAAGGCCCGGGCGCCCGAGGGGTCGATCGTCCCGTTGGTCTCGATCTCGACCGTGTACCCGTGCCCGCAGAGGGACGCGAGCAGGGGCACGAGCGCCGGGAACTGGAGGAGCGGTTCGCCGCCCGTGATGCAGACGCGGTGGGGGCGCAGGTTCGCGCACTCGGCGACGACCTCCGCGGCGCTCATCTCGGTCGCGCCGTTCACCCCCCGGGCGTACTGCGTGTCGCACCAGGCGCATTCCAGGTTGCAGCCCGCGAGCCGGACGAAGACGGTCGGCCAGCCGGCATTCGGCCCCTCGCCCTGGATCGACTGGAAGATCTCGGAGACCTTCAGCATTCCCCGACCTCCGCGTAGCAGCCAGCCGACTCCCAGACGCGGATCCGGACGACCCGCGCGGCCACCCCGGCCCGCCGGCACTCGGCGTCCAGCGCATCGCGGATCTCCCGGCCCAGGAGCTCGCTCGTCGGGTCGCCCGGCGTCGTGATCACGGGGTGGAAGGATTCGATCGCCTGCACCATCGGGTCGGCCTCGTTCAGGACGATCTGGTGGTCGTACCGCTGGACGACCTCCTTGACCCGGGCGTAGTCGAGCAGGATGCACGAGACGGGGTCGGGCGTTCCCTCGATCCAGACCTCGACCTTCCATCGGTGGCCGTGGAGGTTATGGCACTTGCCCGCGTAGTGGAGCAGGCGGTGCGAGGCGTCGAACTCGACCTCCTTGTAGATCCGGACGGTCATCACAGAATGCATGGTCCCGGTGAAATATATTTCTGCGCTTGGTACGCCGTGGAAAAACAGAGCGCGCGCAGGCATACGAGGAGGCCTTGTTTTCGGCGACCCCAGAATGGGTCAGTCGTCCGACGGCGGGGGCACTGGCAGGTCGGCGGGAGCAGCGTGAACGAGGCGGTGGCCGTGACCGGGGCCGGCACACCCGGCGGGCTCGCAGGTGTGGTGCTCGTCGAATGGGGGCGCGCGAGGCCGGCATGATCGGCGGCCCGTGCTGCCGATGCGTCCATGCCCGATGGATCCAGAGCATGGGCCACTGGTGCCGCCACCAGGAACGGCCGGCGACCGGCAACGGCTGTTCCTGGTTCCTCTGTCGCGAGCGGTGCCCGATGCCGAACGGCAACGGTACCATCTGCCGGCACACCGGCGCCCTCCTGCCGGCCGGGCCGTGTCGCGTAGACTGCGAGTATCTTCAGCCGGGGAGGGCGCGACCGTGCTGACCATCACCCTCAACCCGAACGGCCGGCGGCGGGTCGTACCGATCGCCGAGGGCCTGCTGTATTTTGGCATCGACATCCACCGGTTCACGGATTACCCGGATCTGACGCAGGAGGAGCGGCACCAGCGAGCGCGGCAGCGCCGGCGGGAGCGCCGGGAGCGCCGGCGGTGGTTGCAGGAACAGCGGGGGACGGAGCGATGAGTACCCCGGCCCTCTCACGCCCCCGGCGGCCCGCCCCCGTGTTCATCGTCGACGCGGCCGAGCTCTCTCGGTTCCGGACGTGGCTGGTCGGCCGCGGCTACTCGGACCATACCGCGGGGACCTGGGCGCGGGCGGTCCGGCTGGCACGGGCCGCCGGGATCGAGTCCGATGCAGACGTTGACGCTCGGTTCGGCGCGCTCCGCCAGGATACCCGGACCTCGTACCGGACGGCGCTGCGGGAGTTCAACCGGTTCCGGGAGGCCGTCTAATGCGGTGGAAGTTCGTTTCGCTCACGAGCGGATGGGACCTGCAGATCGTGACGACCGCCGAGGAGCGGGACCGGTTCATGCAGTACTGCAAGAAGGAGGGCATCCGGTACGGCCTGGTCCGGGTGGATGATGACGGGGTGTATTCCGATCTGCCGGCCTGCGCGAGCTGCAGGCACAGCCGGAGCGGGTAAGATGATTCTCTCTCTCTCTCGTACTCCTGTGTACACACTTATCTACACAGTATCTGTGTACACAAGTGTGTACACAGCGGGCGGAGGTGGTGATCGGTGAGGTTCGACGCGAACGGCCTTGAGTTGAAACAGCTGACCGTCTGGATCCCGGTCGATCTCTACCGGCTAATCCGCGCCGACAAAATTAACGTCCAACGATTCGTCAACGAACAGTTTGAAGCCTATTACGGCAATTCCTCCTCCAGCTCACTCCCCGACCGTGAACAACTCGCCGAGGCGGCGCGGGAGAGCATCGCCCGGCAGCGCCTGATCGCAGCCGAGCGCGAGGAGAACCTCGAGCGCGCCCGGATGACCGTTCAGGCAATGCGCGCCAGGCGGGAGGCAGCCGAGGCCCGTCAGGACGCGATCACCGACGCGCTGCAGACAATCGTCGGGAAGAAGGCCGGCCAGTACCGCCGGGTCCTGCCGGAGAACGACTCGTACGGCGACCACATCAACGAGTGGGACGCGCTGGTTGCCGGGGTCTCGCGCCGGTGCGGGACAGCGGTGGACCCGGCCGAGGTCGCCGGAGCGTTGCGGGCGCTCGTCGCGGCCTCGGCATGACACTGTTTCTTCCTGTGACGCTGATACAGGTTCAAATATTTTTAGCGCACATACTCTCTGACCCTGCGCTCGCTCCATCTGGAGTGACCATGCATCAGAATCTTGCCGGCATCATCGCCGGCGCAATCGCCGTCACCGCGGGTGGCGGCATTACCATCGTATCGGAGGGCTGGCCGCAGGCCGTCCTCGTCGCGCTCGCCGTCGGGGCCGCGTTCGGCCTGGGCGGCTACGCCGCGGACCGCCGGGTCTCGGCCGTGGTCGCGGTCGTCCGTTCGTTCTGCGAGGAGATCTCCTCGTACTACGTCGCGCGGGCGGACGGCGAGATCACGGACGCGGAGGCCCGGGAGATCGCCGGCCACGTCGGCCGGCTCGTCGAGGACCTGGAGACGCTCGCGGTCGCGTTCTGCCGCCGGCCGCCGTCGCCATGACGCGAACGGTGATCGCGGCCCGGGACTCCCCGGCCGCCGACCGGTCCCGGGCGGACACCGTCTGCGACGGACGAACGGACGTTGCGGTCCTCGCCCGGGCCATGAGCGAGGACGGCGCGCACGTCGAGCTCTGCCCGGGGACGTTCGACCTGAATGCCGGGTTTACTGCCGCCGGGAACCGCTACCTCAGCCCCGCCGCCGGTGTCACCGTCCGCGGCGGCGGGCCGGCGTTCACGCGGCTAGTTGCCGCCCGGGAGCCCTGCCGGATCGCGGTTGACGCGCCGGGCGTGACCCTCGCCGGATTCGCTGGCGCCGGCTACGTCGGCATCCAGGACACGGCTGACCGGTTCACCTGCGAGGAGGTTTCCCTGTCACACTCGCTCGACGGCCGGACGTACCTAGACTTCGGCAAAAAGGGCGGCTGCACGGCCGCGTTCATGGTCTGGGGCCTGGCCGGGCGGACCGTCCGCGATCTGACGTTCCGTTGCTGCGACGCCTCGATGTCGTACCATCACGGGTTCTCCCTCAACCTCTCGGGCGCGAGCGAGGGCGGCGGGTTCGCGGACGTGATCTTCGACCGCTGCCGGGCGCTCTCGTGCGGCTCGGGTTTCGAGGGCGGCGGGAAGCGGGACTGGTTGTGCGGCTTCGACATCCCGGACGCCGGCGACATCGAGCGGATGACGGTCTCGGACTGTCTCGCGGTGGACTGCTGGCAGGACGGCTTCCACCTGGACGGCTCGTGGACCGGACACCGGCAGCGGGCTGTGGACGTGCTGTTCGAGCGGTGCAGGGGGGTCCTCTGCGGTCAGCGGTCCGGGACGGTGCCGGCGGAGCTCTACCAGTCCGGGTTCTACGTCCAGTCCGCCCGGCTCGTGGATTGTCGCACCGAGCGGTGCCGGAAGGCCGGGTTCCTCTGCAAGAACCAGGAGGCCGGCGGGTTGGTTCTCGAGGGCTGCTCGGACTCGGGCTCGGGCTACTCGCTTGTGATCGAGTACGGCGGCAACCGGGCAAAGGTGGAGGGCTTTGTTTCCACTGGAGCCACCCGCCGGGCACTGCAGATGGTCGGCAACGACGCGGAGGTCGGGATCGATATCCGGAATTTCGCCGGCACGGAGCGGCCCGTCCTGCTCGGGATCACCGAGCGGCTGGAGTTCGTCGACGCCCCCGGGCATGTCGACGATCTCAAGCGATACCGGGCCCGAGGCTGCCGGATGGTTGGCAACCGGATCGCGGTCGTGACCGACTACCCAAAGGACCTGGTCGATATTTATCCGCCGTCGCGCGGGACGGTGGACCTGGGCGGGCTGACCGTGGAGCGGTATCCGCCGGCGCCGGCGATGGGATCATGAGCACCACATACGGGACGGCATTCTCCCAGGCGCCACTCCACGTCTGCCGTCGTCCCTGCCCCGGCGAGGAGGGAGGACGGGTGCCGCAGGGGCGGGCGTGCCGGCCTGCTCCATCGACGGAGGTGATGCTGATGCCGCCATCGCCCGGAACGGCGAGGGGATCAGCGGAGTCCCCCTGCCCCGGCGACGAAGGGTGGATCGACCTCGCCGAAGCGGTCGGGGGTTTCAACCTCCCTTGACCCTCCCCCCCGCCCCGTCCGCGCGCGTCGGCACCCGAATGCCGGTGGATCCGGCGCATCAACCCCCGCCTCTCGCGGTGGCGGTCGTGGTCGGCGCTCTCTCCCACGGGACCGAAGACTGCAGGGGATGTCCCGTTGTCCGCCGACGTGCGAAGAAAGAGAGCGCGGGGCCGGGCCCCGCCGTTCAGGCTAGAGCACAGCCTGTTTAAACGCGTCGAGGCCGACGCGGTCGATCGTGCCGCCGAGCCGCTCGGGGGCCTGGCCCTGCTCGCGGTAGAACGCCACGACCTTCCGGGCGAGCGCAACGGCCTGGTCCTCCGAGAGCCCGCGGGCGATCTCCTGCCCGACGGCCGGCGTGCCGCCGCCCTTGCCGCCGACCACGGCCGTGAATCCCTCGTCCGTGCCGTAGAACCCGAGGTCCTTGAGGTAGGGCTCGGCGCAGCCGTTCGAACAGCCCGAGACGCCGATCTTGAACTTGGCCGGCGCCGGCGTGCCGTAGAACTCCCTGTCCAGGGCGAGTCCGAGACCCGGGCTGTCCTGCTTCGCGCGCTTGCACGACCGCGTGCCGGGGCACATCTGGATCGAGCGGACGGTCAGGCCGATGGCCTTGGCGGTGTCGTCGAACTCGTTCCAGGCCGCATCGAGGTCCTCCTCCTTGAGCCCGATGATCATGATCCGCTGGGCGCCGGTCAGCTTGAGGTACTTCGCGCCGTACTTCTCGGCGACGTCGGCGATCGTCCGGAGGAGCTCGGGGGTGGCGAACCCGCCGGGGATGTGGGGGTGGATGCCGAATGTCTCCATGTCCCGCTGGACGATCGCGCCCTTCGCGGGGATGTTGGTCTTTGCCATGATGATCCCTAATGTTAGTGAGTGGCGGCCAGCATCACATAAAGGTTCAGAATGGGGGGCGCCCCGTCCCGTTCGTGCAGCCGTGTCACGGTCTTCCGGACGCCCGGCGGGGATACGGGCTCCCCTACGCGGCCCCGAACTCCGTCGACCAGTCGATCCGCGAGTGATCGGGGGCGCCGCCGGAGAGGAGCAGCCGGACCTCGGCCAGGACGGCAAGGGCGATCTCCTGCGGCAGGTGCTTGCCGATGCGCAGCCCGACGGGGGAGTAGAGCCGCCGGTCGATGATCCCGCCGCGCTCCCGGATATTCCGGATCAGCACGCGGGCCTTGGTCGGGCTGCCGATCATCCCGATGTACGGAATCTCGGCGTTCTCCAGGAGCTGCTCGAGCACCTCCTCGTCGTGTTCATGGCCGTGGGTCATGATCACGCAGTAACTCCGGTCCGAGAGTGCGATATGGGACGCAATCTCGGAAAACGGGGCACAGATACGCTCCCGCGCGCCCGGAAACCGCTCGGCATCGACAAAATCTTCCCGGTCGTCGTACACGCGGTACGGCATCTCCAGCGCCTCGCAGAGCCGTCCCAGGTACAGGCCGATATGGCCGGCGCCGAAGATCACCAGTTCGGGCTCCGGGACGAGCGGCTGGACGAACACCGTCAGGGACCCGCCGCAGACCCCGAGCGAGCCGTCCTGATCCAGCGGCGTCCACTCGCCCTCGCCCCTCGACACGTACCGCCGGGTGATGCAGGTGCCCCGGGAGATCGCCTCCTTCGCCAGGGCGATGCAGTCGCGCTCGACCGTCCCGCCCCCGACGGAGCCCGCGATCTCGCCGTCCAGGCGCACGGCCATGTTCGATCCGGTCTTCCGGGGCGTCGAGCCCGCCGCCTCGACGATCGTCACCAGGGCGCAGGGGATCCCCGCCGCCTGCCATTCCGCGATCCGCGTCAGCCACATCTTCGTTCCTCGCCCCGCCCCGCCGGACCCGACAGGGACCCGAGCGTCTGCTGAAAGGTTGCGCGGTCCCGCACAAGATTGATTCGTTCCAGGGCGCCGGGGGGCGCCCGCGCGATGCTCCCCCCGCCGAGTTCGGCGTACCGCGCCATGGCCTTCCAGTCGTCGACCAGGGTCACGCCGAGCAGGTCGATGCCGCACTCGAAGAGAACGGGGCTCGGCGGCACCGTCGGCCCCAGGAGCACGCGGATGCGGGCAGACGGCGTGCGGCGGATCACGGCCGGAAGGGTCTCGTTGACCAGCGTGAGGCCGCTCATGAGCACGATCTCGGCCTGCGCCAGGACGTCGTCCGCATCGTTCCAGTGGATGTCGCCGGGCCGTGGAAAGAGCTCGACGATGCTGACCGGCCGGCCCTGCTCGCGCCACTCGGCCGCCTCCTTGAAGTAGCCGATAAAGCACGTGGGGACCCGCGCCGCGGCCGCCTCGACCATCCCGATGGCATTCCCGGGGAGGGCGTACGGCGGGACCGGCAGGAGCGACTTGAGGCAGGCCATGCCCACGGCGCGCCGGAGCGTCGACCGGCTCGAGAGCAGCTCCCGTGCCGACTCCAGGGCCGGCCGGCCCAGCCAGTCCCCCATCCACGTGTCCATGCCCAGCGGGTCCTGGAGCCCGGGCATGCCGCGGAAGATCGTGGAGAGGGACCATCTTCCGGCCTTCACCAGGACCCAGTTCGTGTAGATACGAATGTCATCGATCGCCGGCACGGGATCGGCCGTGCGGGCGATCGCCCCGATCATGCGCTCGTATTCGGATGCCTCCATGGCGACTGACGCTGCATCACTCTGTTCGGGCGCCTTATCAATCTGCTCGGGGCTCCCCGCCGAGCCTCGTTCGGACCGGACGGAACCGGTTGACGGCGAGGCAACGGATCGTTTTATCCAGCTGGACCGGTCACTCCTGATGGATGGCCTCCCCGTTCCATGACTCCGTCCCCCCGTACCCCGGTTGGGAGCGCCGCATCTTTCACCTTTCCCGGCCGGTGACCGACGACGACGTGGAGGCGATCCTGAACGGGCAGGACGAGTACTACCGGACCGTCGGGCCGGGCCGGGTCGTCTGCATCCACAAGTTCGGCCTGGTCGAGGTCAACCTGGTCGTCGGGGCGCGCGAGATCGAGGTCTGGTTCAGCCCCGTGCAGCGGGCCCGGACCGCCGAGTACGTCGACGCGCTGCTCGCGACGCGGTTCTGACGGGGGCGGGCCCCGCGACCCGGCGGGAAAAGAGTGGGAGTGGGAGGGCGGCTCAGTCGACGCCGATCATCACCTCAGACGCCTTCATGATCGCGTAGACCTTCGCACCCTCCTTGAGGCCGAGCCTCTCGGCCGAGTAGGTGGTGATGACCGAGACGATCTCGGCCCCACCCTCGAGCGTGAGGACCACCTCGGTGTTGACCGGCCCCTTCTTGATCGTCTTCACGGTTCCCGGGACATGGTTGCGTGCGCTGATCTGCATGAGCTCACCGGGCAGGCCTTCGTGCCGAATGGTCTTAAGAGTATTCCGACCCGGGCGGCGCGCCGGGGGCCCGGTCCGCGACACCTTCGGCGGAGCCATCGCCCGCCCGCAACGCCTGTTCGCTCCCGTGGAGGCAGAACAGAACGAACTCGAGGCCGACCTGCTCGGCGACCGGGCAGGTCGGGCAGATGCAGTCCCGGTCCTCGGCGATGCAGCCGGGGCTCCGGCCGACGAAGCAGTAGAGCAGTTCGTGCGCCGCAGCGGCACAGGGCGTGTAGGTCGGGCAGAGCACACAGATGCATTCGTGCCGCAGCCGTTCCAGACCCTCCTCCGCTCCGCCAGCGGGTGTGTCTTCGCTGTCCATGCCAGATCTCCCCGTCGCCCCCCCCACTCGGGCTATCGCTTCTCGTCCGTCGGTTCGGGGTCGCGGACCACCGTGCGGACCACGTTCCGTCCGTCCGGTGTCCGGATGTACTCGGCGGACTCCACGTCCGCCTCTTTCTCGATCGTCCGCTCCGTATCCCCGGTCGCCATGGGCCGGGGTGCAGCTCCATCGTTGATAAAGCTAGCCCTCACGCCCGCACCTCCGGGAACGGGGCGGTCCGGGGAGGGCGCGCTGCAGGCGCCCGCCCGGCCGTCACCGGGGACCGCTCCGGGGTCCGCGGGGAAGTCCGGACCGGGGAAGAGAGAAAGCATTAACCGGTTAATCGCAATTGATTACATCGGAGATCCATCACTCCCGGAGATCCGGGGCCGGGGACCATTCGTCCGCGGCAGGATCCGGTGACGGGGCGGACCCTCGCCTGCCCGGTGCGCCGGCGGGCTCTCAAGCGAGGAGAGGACGATGACAGGTCGAAAGGACTACTGGTCCGACGGAACGACGATCACGGCCGAGTACCTGATCGACTGGATCCGGGAGAATCAGCCTGTCTGCTGGCCAGGCCGGAACCCTATGCCCGCCTGGTTCTATCCGAAGGTCGCCGCGGCCCTCGCGCCCACGATCCACGACATCACCCGGCGGTGCCACCCGGACGGCCATCCGTTCACGGACGAGGAGAACCGGGCGGCGGTTGCGCGGAGCTGCGCCCTCCGGATCTTCCGGATCTGGGGGCGCATCCGGCTGGGGGACCTCGCCTGCCGGCGGTGCGGCGGAAAGATCCTGGGCGAGGACTTTGTCTTCGATTGGGAGGGCACGGGCCCCTACAACGTCTGGCATTCGGACTGCTACGCGCTGCAGCAGACCGATCCGCAACCGCTCTGTCTTCGCCCGCCGCGGGAGAGGGACGAGGCCGAGAAGTACCGACGGGAGCTCGACGAGCGCAAGGAGATGGTCCGGGCCGAACGCCAGCGCCGAAGGATGGCCGGGTAGCGGGGACGGCTCCGCCGCTGCCCAGCCGCGCGGAGCGGGAGACGCCGGGACGGACCACCTATCGGTACGACAGCGGCGAAGCGATCCCTCCGTTCCCACTCTTCGTCGGCTCTGCGCGCGCCGGTCCTGTCCCCGGATGGTCGCGGAGCCGATCGCCGGCGTTCGCCCGGGGACGGGTGCGAACGGATTACCTCTCTTCAGGCGTCCGTTTCTCCGTCTTCTCGACCTTGATGGTCACGTTCTTTCCGTCCGGGGTCCGGACATAGTCCCCGGACTCGACGCGGGACTCTTCGTCGATGACTTTCTTCTTCGTATCCTTCGATCCCATGGGTGAGGATGGGAGAACCTGGTGATGAACCTTGTGGTCGTCTTCGGGAAAGCGACTGGCCCGCAGGAGGAGCGATCCGATCCGCGCATCACGCGTCCGCTTCCCTGCGGTTGGGATGCACGACCCACCCGCTCGTGAGGACGAGCACAATGGGAAACGGAGGCAGCGAGGGCACCGGTCATGCCGCTTTCCCCGGTCCTTCTCGAGAGGATGCGCGCGAGGAGTCTGCACTGCAGAGATCCCTGGTCATGGATGTGGCTCAGGGAATAGTTGATTATCGGCTCGTGATAACCTCTTATCATATGCGCCCCATCCACCATGCGCGCGGTGCCTGTTCCCGCCTCCCGGTGGCTGACGGGCCGACCTGCTCGATAGAAGACGCCATCGCCTTCATCCAGCAATCGGCGCGGCCGCGCGCCTCGGAGGAGGTCCAGATCGACCGCGCGGACGGCCGGATCCTCGCCGAGACGGTCCGGTCCGACTGCGACGTGCCGGGCTTCGACCGGTCAACGATGGACGGGTACGCTGTCCGGGCGGACGAGACGCGGGACGCATCCGAAGCCGTTCGGGTCTTCCTGCGGGTGGCCGGCTCGGTCGTGATGGGGTCGCCGTTTACGGGCGGACTCGCCCCCGGGACCGCGGTCGAGGTTCCGACGGGGGGGTGCCTGCCCACCGGCGCCGACGCAGTGGTCCCCGCCGAGATGGCCGACCGCCAGGGCGACCGGCTCGTCCTGACCAGCCCGGTGCCCACGGCGTTCTGCGTGACCCGCCGCGGCGCCGACGTCGCGTCCGGCGCGGTCATCTTCCCCGAGGGCTGGACCGTCCGTCCGCAGGACGTCGGCCTCCTCGCGGCCATCGGTCGGACCTCGATCCGCGTCCGCCGCCCGGTTCGCGTCGGAGTCGTGCCGACCGGCCTGGAGCTCGTGGACGCCGCCGTGGCGCCAGCCCCCGGGGAGGTCCGCGAGATAAACTCCCACCTGATCGGCGTCTTCCTGCGCCGCCTCGGCGCGGTCCCGGTCCTCGCCAGCGTGGTGCGCGACGACCCCGACGAGCTGACCTACGCGGTCCTGCGCGCGGTCGCGGACTGCGACGCGGTCGTCGTCTCGGGGGGCAGCGCCCGTGGCGAGCGCGACATCACGGGCCAGGTCCTCGCCCGCCTCTCTGCCCGGACCATGCCCGCGGTCTCGTTCGGCCCGGGCAAACCGACGCGGATCGCGATGGTCCACGGCCGGCCGGTGATCGGCCTGCCCGGCCACCCGGCCTCGTCGTTCATCGTGCTCGTCCTCTTCCTCGCCCGGCTCCTCGAGGGGATGCAGGGGAGCTCGCGGCGGGCGGATTGCCGCCAGACGGTCCGGCTCGCGGCCCCGGTGCCGCTGCGCCGGCCCCGCGAGACCTACCGCCTCGTCCGGATCCGTGACGGATGGGCCACCCCCGTCGACGGCGAGGCCGGCCGCCTCTCGACTCTCCTCGAGTGCGACGGGATCGTGGTGGTCCCGGCGGAGACCGGCGGGCTCCGGGCCGGCGACGAGGCCGACGTCATCACGTGGTAAGCCCGGCCGGAACGGCAGGGACCGTCGGATCATCCCGCACCGCGACGCTGACGAGATCGCCGCCGTCGGACCGGTGGCACCGGGGCGCAGGGATCTGCCGTGCTGAAGGCGACCGTCGGAATGTGGGGGGGGCGATTGCGACGAAATCTTTAAGTAATCTATTAAGTGTGTTTTTTTAACTTGTTTCAATATATATGGAAAACTCTGATCTACTATCGGGATGCTCTCCGCCTCCGGGCGAGATCAGACCCATCGGTTCCGGAGAGGGCTGATGCCCGGTAACTGTGCCCCTCGCCAGGGCAATGCCAGCGGTGCGGACGAGTCAGCGTCCTCACCGTCGTGGCTTCTGTGATACCTTCCCCCGGTACAGGCTGATCCGCCGTGTGCTCCGGAGGACGACCATCTGGTCGCGCGTGTACCCCGCGGTCGTGGAGAGCGTCATGGTACTTCTGGCAGGTGGAGCCGGAACGGGCGCTTCCCGTGCGCGACGGGGACTCTCTCGAACCGGAGGTCAGGGTTTCTTGAGCCGTGAACTCCCTGGAGACCGGTGTCCAGGGTTCGTTCGCAGAGTCCGCCGTCCGTCGTAACCCGGTGATGGATCGCGGGCCCGGTTCGACCGATAGGGCAGGAACATGAGGAAGGAAGGGTTTCCAGGTCTCGGCGAAGACCGTGTTGACGTAGATGTCCTCGAGCCGGGCCTTGTGGCTGCGCTCCATCGCGGCGAGCTCGGTGAAGAGCTTCTTGACCTCCGCGTCGTCTGACGCGTTCGCGAGCTGCGTGGACAGCTGCACCGCCTCGAGTTCCTTCTTGATCGCGACCACGAGGCCGTCGACGGGCTTCATATCGGGGGTCAGCGACGGCGTGGGAATCGAGTCGCCGACCGTGTAGTCCCTGGTGGAGGAGAACCCGAGGGACGTGCTATCGCGGCTCACCAGCTTCTGCAGGTACTCGCGGTGTCCCTTCTCCTCGCCCGCGAGCTCGCCGAAGAGCGTCTTCAGGTTCGGGTCGGTGACCCTGTCGGAGACCTTCTGGTAGAACGTGTAGGACTCCACTTCCCGGTTTATCGCGTCCGAGATGATGCCTCTGTAGTCTTCCGGTGTCATGACCACAGCACCCTCCGTTCCAACCACAGCTATCGCCCGATCTTTAATAACAGGTTGCTTTTCCCCCAAAGGTATCTGGAAGGGTACATACCGGAGTCAGCACTTCTGTGATACTTTGCCCCAGGGTTCAATGGAGTATTTTATAGGTGACAGGGGCGACCTTTGATGCATGAAGAACGGCCTCCTCACCGAGCGGCAGAGAGAGGTGCTGCGCCACCGGAGGCAGGGGTTGACCCAGCAGCAGATCGCGGACATCATCGGGACCTCGAAGGCGAACGTCTGCACCGTCGAGAAGTCGGCACTCGAGAATGTCCGCCGGGCCCGCGAGACCATCCAGTTCATGTACACCCTTGATGCCCGGTTCCTCTGCCAGATCCCGCAGGGCACCGACCTGCTCACGGTCCCGGAGACGATCTTCCGGGAGGCGAGCGACTGCGGCGTCAAGGTTCGGTACGACACCATCGGCCTGATCAACCGGCTCCGCGAGAGCATTCCTCACGACGTCCACGGCCGGTTCGTCAAGGACACGATCAAGGTCTACCTGAACGACGACGGCGAGCTCTACTTCGAATGAGCGGTCTGCCCCGTGCAGTCGCGTCGCCCTCCTTCTTCGAGCAAGGGAGGTAACGTACCGGCGAGAGTAAATGGGTTATTTTTACCCAACTCTTATTAATTAACGGATCCTCGATCAATAAGGCTGATGGAAATCCATGGCGTTTGCAGTACATATCAACATGGAGCGTTGCACCGGGTGCAACAACTGCGTGGTTGCGTGCCCGGTCGGAGCGCTCGAGCTCTACACCGAGGACCCGGTGACGAATGAGAAGATCTACCGGGTCAGGGACGGCAAGGCGCTCGTCCTCGACTTCCGCGGAGAGCTCTGCGCCGGCTGCGGCGTCTGTGTCGAGGCCTGTCCCTACGATGTGATCAGGCTTGACGTCAACCCGCCACCCGCCGGGGCCGGTGCCTAGTCATCATTCGATGCGAGGAGTGTTCGGTCGCGGAACGTGCCAGTCGTTCGCGCCCCGTGCCGAGCGAGTTCCCAGATCGTTGCCCGGGACGGCAGACCTGATGATCCGGCTCGACGACGATCGTCCGGCTGTGACGGCCCGGACACGGCGCCGGCGCATGCCCCGAGAGCGGTGGAGGCGGGCGACACCCTGGCGCTCGACCCGGCGAACGTCACTGTGACCGTGCTGAACCCGCCGGCGGACCCCGGCACCGACGACTACGAGGCCCCGGTCGTCCTCCGGCTCGTCTACGGCTCGCAGTGGTTCCTGCTCGCCGGCGACGCCGAGCAGGCCGCCGAAGGCTGGATGCTCGCCTCGGGCCGGCCGCTCGCCTCCCGGATCCTCAAGGTCGGGCACCACGGCCGCAGCACGGCACGCGCACGAGTCTGGATCGATTCTGCTCCAATTGCTACCGTCCGTTTCGATACGCCCTCGTACAGACCTGGGCGAAGTGAACGGGTATCATCATCCAGAGAGGGACTATTCGACTGATTATAATCAACCGAATAACAACTCATTTGTAGGAGTATAATCAATCATACCTCGTGCCGTCCCTGACCGAACAGCTCCTCGCGCTCAACCCCTGGTGGACGGGCCGCCCGTTCGAGACGGGCATCCCGCGCGACCGGTACTTCTCGCGCCTGCGGCGGTACCTCGACTCCCGGGAGATCGTCGTCGTCACCGGCGTACGCCGCGCCGGCAAGACCACGCTCCTCTACCAGTGTATCGACGACCTCGTCCGGAACCGCGGCGTCGACCCCCGGCGGATCCTCTTCGTCAACTTCGACGAGCCCGGCCTCGCCGACGGCGACGACCCGATCGACCGCGTCCTCGAGACCTACCGCCGCGACGTCTACCCCGGGGAGGACCCGTACCTCGTCCTCGACGAAGTCCAGTCGGTTCCCGGCTGGGAGCGGCAGCTCCGGTCCCTCCACGACCGGCGGCAGGCGCGGGTCGTCGTCTCCGGCTCGTCCGCGACGCTCCTCGACTCGTCGCTCTCGTCCCTGATCAGCGGCCGATACCTCGCGCTCACCATCTATCCCCTCGACTTCGCCGAGTACCTGCGCTTCTCCGGCCGGCCCGCACCCGAAGACCCGCTTGCCATCGCGGCCGAACGGTACGAGCTCGCCCACCGCCTCCGGGAGTACCGGGACGCGGGCGGGTTTCCCCGGGTCGCCACGGAGGCGGACGACCTCCTGCGCCGCGACCTGCTCTCCGCGTACTTCGACAGCATCGTCGAGCGGGACATCGTGCTCGCGAACGAGGTGCGGGACGTCCGCGGGCTCCGCTCCCTGATCCTGTCCCTGCTCGCGGACGTCAGCTGCGAGTTCTCGTACCGGCGGCTCGCCGACCGGCTCGGTCTCGACGCCGCGACGGTCCGCGAGTACGTCTGGTTCGCGGTGCGGGCCCGGGTGCTCTTCGAGGTCCCGTTCTTCTCGTACAAGGTCAGCGTCCAGACCCGGAACAACCGGAAGTGCTACTGCATCGACACGGGGCTCCGGAACGCGGTCGCCTTCCGCTCGTCGCAGGACGACGGCCGGCTGCTGGAGAACCTGGTCTACCTCGAGCTCCGGCGGCGCGGCGGCGAGGTCTACTACTGGAAGGGGAAGGGAGAGGTCGATTTTGTCTGGAAGCGGCCCGATCATCCGCTGACCGCGATCAACGTGACGGCCACGGACGAGATCCCGGCCCGGGAGATGGCCGCGCTGCTCGAGTTCGCGACAGAGCAGGGCGACCTGCCGGTGGACCTGGTGCTCCTGACCGCCGACACGGGGGGCACGGACGGCCCGGTGCGGCTGGTGCCGGCTTGGCGGTGGCTGCTGGAGGCGGGCTCCGCTGATATGCAGGTTCCCTAAGCCGGCGGCAACAACCGGATCGACTTCGCCGACGTCGTCTGGCTCTTCACCAACCTCTGATCCCTTATTCGCCGGCCGGTCGCCGCGCCGGGATGAAACCCCGCTCCCACTTCGCCGCCGCGTCCGCTGAAGACCGTCCGCGGCGGATCGGGAGCGCCGGGAGAGGGGACGGGTGTGCCGGGCTCCTCTGGTGAGCACCCCATCGTCGCCCCATGGACCGGAGGGAGGCGGGGAGGGGCGATCGGCAGGTTTAATTAATCCAGGACTGCCGTACACCCCTAAATGCCCTCTGCCGGTTTCGTGCATCTCCGACTCGTCGCCATCGCCCTTGCCGCGATCCCGCCCGCGGCGTCGGCGGCGGGCACACTCGCCGCGCCCGGGGACCCCATGTACCGGGTCGACGGGAACCCCGTCACCGGTTCCGGCGTTACCGCGCCCGCGCCCGTGAACGGGTCTGTGACCGCTCCCCCGACCGTCCCCGTCGTGCTCGTCCACGGGTGGCGCGGTGCGCCGAACCTCTGGGACGAGCTCAGGGCTGATCTCTCGGCGGACGGGTACACGGAAGCGACGATCTGGGTCTTCGATTACGAGGAGCTGAACAGGCAGGACCCGCGAATGATCGCCGTCCGGTTCCACGAGTTCATTGGGGCGCAGCGCGCCCGGTACAGCTACCGGGGACCGATCGACGTGGTCTGCCACTCCATGGGCGCGCTCGTGACCCGGCAGTACATGGAGGTAGACCACCGCGACGCAGCGGTGCGCTCGTGGATCGGCCTCGCCCCCGTGAACCACGGGGCGGCCTTCGCTGACTTGGCCCGGACGCCCCCGGTCTCGTGGCTCGTCGGGCTGCTGAGCCTCGCGACGGGGGGCGTCGTGCCGGGCCCGGGCGAGCCTGCGGTCGAGCAGCTGGCGACGACGAGCCCGACGGTCACCGGTCTTGAGCGCGCCGGGACCCGCGCGGACGTCACGTACCGGGTCATCGTGGGCTACAACAGCGAACACAGATGGGACTACGGCGGGATCCTCGGGCGAACCCCCGGCTACGATCTCGACCAGGGCACTGCACCGGGGATGGTCCTGACCTACGAGGGCGACGGCGCGGTCGCGACGGCTCAGAGCGTCCTCACGAACGCCGGACTGGACTGCATCGGAGGCGAGACACACACGTCGCTGCCGCGCTCCGCCGCAGGGCGCAGCCTGACGCGGAAGTACCTGTCGGATCCCGGCGCCGCGATCACGCAGAACTGGCTGGCAGGCCGGTGAGGGCTGCACCAGGACTGACACCGGCACGAGAGGCGCGATGGTGCCCGTTTCCGGGCCGATCGACCGGCAGGCCCGCCGTGCATCATCACGTCGGGGGGGATGCGGATGGCCCTACGGACTCTGACGCCGATGGGCTGTACAACGACGTGAACGGCAACGGCAACTGGGACTTCAACGACGTTGTCCTGTACTTCCACGAGATGACCCCGGATCGCGGCGAACGAGCGGTTGTCAGGTTTGACTACAACGGCAACGGCCGGATCGACTTCGCCGACGTCGTCTGGCTCTTCAACAACCTCTGAGCCGGCAACCCTTTTTCGGCGGCACGAGCAGGCCCGTGCTGCTCGGCATTACCGAGCGGCTGGAGTTCGTCGACGCGCCGGGGCATGTCGACGATCTCAAGCGATACCAGGCTCGGGGCTACCGGATGGCCGGCAACCGGATCGCGGTCGTTACGGATCATCCCGAGGACCTGGTCGAGGTGCATCCGCCGTCGCGGGGGACAATAGACCTGAGCGGGCTCACGGTCGAGCGGTGCCCGCCGGCGTTGCGTCCTCCAGGAGTGTCATGAGCGTTATCACGTTCCGGATGCCGATCAGGTCTCGGCGGCCTCGAGGGCGACCCGCACCCGGGTCTCCATTCCGGGCAGGTCCTCCACCATCGTCGCCCAGACCGCCTCGTAGTCCACGCCGAAGTAGTGGTGGACCAGGCGGTCGCGAAGGCCGGCCATCCCCTTCCACGGGATCTCGGGGTGGAGCGCCCTGAACCCGGGCGAGACGTTCTTCGCTGCCTCGCCGATCACGGTCAGCAGCCGCTCGGCCGCCGCCCGCTCGACGGGGAGCGCCTCGAGCCCGCTCGCGGAACCGGCGCGGTCCCGTATCTCGACGAGGGTCGCACACGCATCGAGGATGTGGTGGAGGTAGACGGCATCGCTCTTCGTCATCCGTAGATCACCCGCGCCTCGCGGAGGACGGTATCGCGGATGTACGGGCTGAGCGAGCGCTCGGTGACGAGATCGACGCGCAAGCCGAGGGCCTCGCCCAGGCGCTCCTCGAGCTCCCCGAGCCGGAGGAGCGACGGCGCCGTCTCGAACCGGACCAGCAGGTCGAGGTCCGATCCCGGGCGATGGTCGCCGCGGGCCCGGGAGCCGAAGAGCGCAATCCGGCGGACGCCGTACGGCTCGAGGATCGCGACGATGCGTCTGCAGGCATCGCTGCCGGGCAGCGGGGAGAAGGCCTCGGCCATCTCTGGAACCGGTTCCACAACCGTACTCGTGTCTCCTGAAGCATCAAGGTGATCCTCGCCGAAACCGGCCCGTGCTGCTCGGGATCACCGAGCGGCTCGAGTTTGTCGACGCGCCGGGGCCTACGGAGGACCTGGAGAGGTATCGCGCTCGCGGATACCGTATGGTAACAACTGGATCAATACCATAACCGACTACCCGCGCGATCTCATTGAGGTGCACCCGCCGTCGCGAGGGACGGCGGACCTCGGCGGGCTGACGGTCGAGACGGGCCGGTTTCCACGTCACCCGGTCCCGAGGAGGATCGCGGCGACTGCCGCCTCGAGCGGGGGCAGGTCGTCAACCGCGATGCTCCAGATCGCGTCGAGGTCGACACCGAAGTACTGGTGAACGAGGGCGTGGCGGAGACCGATGATGCGCCGCCAGGGTATCTCCGGTGGTCGGCGATGAACCCCGGCGAGAGGTTGTTCGCGGCCTCGCCGATCACCTGGAGGTGGTGAATGACCCAGACCTGCAGGAGCTCGGAGGCCGCCAGCTCCTCCTCCGTGAGCGGGAGCCGCTTTCGAATCTTCTCGATGGCTTCGAGGATGTCGGCGAGCCGGTCCCGGTCCGGCCTCAAAGGGGCACCGCTTCCTGCATGATGGTCTCGCGGATCCGCTCGCGGAGTCCACGGTCCGACGCGACCTCGACGCGCATCCCGAGGAGATCCTCGAGGTCCTGTGCAAAGCCGATCTGGTCGAGCAGAGAGGTGCCGCGCGGGAAGGTGACGAGCAGGTCGAGGTCGCTGTCCTTGCGGGCCTCGCGCCGCGCGACGGAGCCGAAGATACGGATGTTGGTCACGCCGTAGCGTTCTGCCACGGCCAGGATCTCGGGCCGTTTGGCCTCAAGCAGGGCGTAGACATCGGCCGGCATGGTTCGTTCACCTGTAGATCGGGGGGAACGGATATCAAGCCATCGATGGACCGGGGGGAACGGCGTTCGGGGGCCTGGGAGGCTCAGCAGATAGTGTCGGCTGGTGCCATCCGCCCAGTGTCACCGAGCGGCCTGAGTTCGTGGACGCCCCGGGCCACGCCGAGGACCTGAAGCGGTATCGCTCTCGCGGATACCGTATGGTCAACAACCGGTTCACTATCGTGACCGACTACCCGCGCGATCTCGTTGAGGTCCACCCGGCGTCCCAGGGGACGGTTGACCTGGGCGGCCTCACGGTCGAGCGGTGCCCGCCGGCGCCGGCAATGGGATAAGCCGGGCGAGGGCTCGACCGTCTTCGTCACCCTGCCGGCCGCGTGAGCTGTGGCCGGCACGTACCAACCATTATCGTCTCTCCGGTAGCTCTTCGCTACAGCCATCTCTCGAGGCGATCCCCATGCCCGCGCCGTCCGTCCCGCTCGACGCCGTCCCGCAACCCGCCATGCTCTTCGACGCCGGCGGTCGGATCGTCGCCGCGAACCATGCCGCCGACGCCCTCGCCGGCCGGCCCCTCGCCGGGCTTGCGAACGACGATCTGGTCCGCATCTTCCAGCACCGCCGCCCGGACGGCACGCCGCTCGCCCCCGGGGATCTGCCCTCCACGCGGGCGAGAACGGGCGAGGACGGCGACACGGTCGAGGTCCCGCTCGTCATCACGGCCGCCGACGGCCGGGCCCTCGAGATCGTCGGAACAGCCACGCCGATCGTGGCGGGGGACGCCGTCACGGGCGTCCTGGTCGTCTGGCGGGATCTCACCGCGCAGAAACAGGCCGAACGGGCGCTCTGCGAGAGCGAGGAGCGGTACCGCGCCCTGATCGAGACGAACGCGGACTTCGTCTGGGAGCTGGATAAAGAGGGGCGGTATACCTACTGCAGCCCCCAGATGGAGGCGCTCTGGGGTATTCCGCCAAAGGAGGCGCTCGGCCGGACGCCCTTCGAGCGGATGCCGCCGCCCGAGCAGGAGCGCATGCTCGGAGCCTTCCGGGACTTTGGGGCGACCCCGGCCGCGTTCCGCGGCCTCGAGAGCACGACCGTCGACGGCCGGGGCCGCCGGGTCGAGGTCGAGACCAGCGCGGTCCCGTTCTTCGACGGCGACGGCGTGCTCGCCGGCTGGCGCGGGGTCACCCGGGACATCACCGGGCTGAAGCGCGCCGAGGCGGCGCTCCGCGAGAGCGAGGAGCAGTACCGTGCCCTGGTCGAGGACGCACGCAGTATCATCCTCCGGCACGACGCGAGCGGCAGGATCACGTTCTTCAACGAGTATGCCGAGACGTTCTTCGGGTTCACGAAGGACGAGGTGCTCGGGCGACCCGCGACCGAGACGATCGTTCCTCCCCGGGACTCGTCGGGCCGCTACCTCGAGGCGATGGTGGCGGACCTCGCGGTCCACCCCGAGCGCTACGCCACCAACGAGAACGTCACGAAGAACGGCGACCGCGTCTGGATCCACTGGTCCAACAGGCCGGTCTTCGATGCGGACGGATCGGTCCGCGAGTTCCTCTCCGTCGGGACCGACATCACGGACCGCAGGCGGGCCGAGGAGGAGGTGCGCCGGAACCGGGCCACGCTGAAGGCGGCCCTTGAGAGCATGACCGACGCCGTGGTCATCGCCGATGCCGACGGCCGGCTGGTCGAGATGAACGGGGCCTGTGCGCCCTTCTACCGGTTCGGGAGCAGGGACGACTACCTCTGGACGATCGCCGAGTACCCCGCCATCCTCGAGGGTTTCTCCCCCGACGGGACGCGGCTTCCGCCGGAGGAGTGGATCATCCCGCGGGCGCTGCGGGGCGAGACGGGGACGAACGTCGAGTATCCCCTGCGGCGGAGGGACACGGGAGAGACCTGGATTGCCAGTTACGGCTTCGGCCCGATCCGCGACGACGCCGGCGCGATCGTGGGGGCGGTGGTGGTGGGCCGGGACGTCACCGAACAGAAGCGGGCCGAGGCGGCGCTGCGGGAGAGCGAGGAGGAGTACCGGCTCATCGTCGAGCACGCCCCGACGGCCATCTTCGAGATCGACTACGCCGGCCCGCGCTTCCGCCGCGTCAACGACGCCATGTGCCGGGTCCTCGGGTACAGCCGCGACGAGCTCCTGGCCATGGACCCGGGCGCGCTCCTGGACGACGAGAGCCGCGAGCGGCTCTCCGGGCGCGTGCGCACGGCCCTCGGCGGCGGGCCCCTCGGCGGGATGGCCGCGTACCGGTGCCGCGCGAGGGACGGGAGGGAGATCTGGGCGGAGCTCGACGTCCGGCCGTTGTACACCGACGGCGCGATGGACGGCGCCCTCGTGGTCGCGCACGATGTCACCCAGCGGCAGCGGGCCGGGGAGCGGCAGGCCTTCCTCCTCCGGCTCGGCGACGCGATCCGGCCGCTCGCCGACCCGGTCGCGATCCAGGCCGAAGCGTCGCGGGTCCTCGGCGAACACCTCGGCGGCGCCCGGGCCGCCTACGGCGAGGTGGCGGGCGACGAGCTCGTGGTCGTCGACCGCGCCTCCGCCGCGCCCGGCGCCGCGCCGCCCACCGGTTCGTTCCGCATGACCGAGTTCGGTGCGGCCCCCGTCGCCGAGCTGCGGGCCGGCCGCACGACCGTCGTGCCGGAGCTCGCGCGGGCTCCGGGGTTCACGGACGCGGAGCGGGCCGCCCTGGGGGCCCGTGGTGTCGCGTCGTTCGTGGGGGTCCCGCTCGTCAAGGGCGGGCGGCTGCTGGCCGGGCTGGTCGTCTTCGACGGCGTGCCGCGCGGCTGGACGCCGGACGAGGTTGCGCTGATCGAGGAGACGGCCGAGCGCACGTGGGCCGCGGTCGAACGCGCCCAGGCCGAGGAGGCGCTGCGCCTGACCCAGTTCCACTACCAGGCCCTTCTCGAATACTCCATGCTGTCGTTCGTCCGCTGCAGGACCCTGTTCGACGCCGACGGCGTGCCGGACGACTACGAAGTCCTCGAGGTCAACGAGGCGTACCTCGCCATGACCGGCTTCTCCGACCTCGTCGGCAAACGAATCACCGAGATCGTCCCCGGCGTGGACCGCGACCTCATCGACTTCCACAACGAGGTCGCGCTGAGCGGCATCTCCCGCCAGACCGAGGTGTACAGCGCCCCCCTCGACCGCTGGTACCACGTGAACGTCTACTCGCCCACGCCGGGCGAGTTAGTCTCCCTCAGCCTCGACATCACCGGGCGGAAGCGCACCGAGGAGGCGCTGCAGGAGAGCGAGGCGAAGTACCGCGAGCTCTTCGCGACCATGGACGAGGGCTTCGCCCTGCACGAGCTCGTCCTCGATGACGGCGGTGCCCCGGTCGACTACCGGTTCCTGGCCGTGAACCCGGCCTTCGAGGCGATGACCGGTCTGGCCGCCGGCGAGATCGTCGGCCGCACGGCGATGGAGGTGCTGCCGGGCCTCGAGCCGGGATGGGTCGAGCGGTACGGCCGCGTCGCGACCACGGGCGAGCCCGCCAGCTTCGAGTCATACTCCGCGCCGCTCGACCGCTGGTACGTCGTCCACGCCTCCTCGCCGGGGCCGGGCCGGTTCGCGACGGTCTTCTCGGACATCACCGAGCGGAAGCGGGCCGAGGAGGCGCTGCGTGAGGCCGAAGAGCGCCTCCGCTTCGCCCTCGACGCGGGCCGGTTCGGCACCTTCTACTACACCCCCGCGACGGGGGAGGTCGCGAGGGACGAGCGGGTGAAGGCGTTCTGGGGCCTCGCCCCCGGCGAGGACCTCGACCTTGCGGGCGTAGCGGAGCGGATCCACCCCGACGACCGGGAGCGGGTAATGCACATCTTCCGGTCGGCCTTCGACCCGGACGGCGACGGCACCTACGAGGCCGACTATCGCGTCGTCCTTCCGGACGGCGCGCTCCGCTGGATCCGCGCGAGGGGGCGCGTCCGTTTTCAGGAAGCGGACGGGACGCGCACGGCCGTCATCATGGTCGGGATCGAGGACAACATCACCGGGCAGAAGCGGGTGGAGGCGGAGTTGACCGAGAGCGCGGCCCGGCTCCGGGCGAGCGAACGGGACGCCCGGGCGCGGGCGGAGGAGATCGCGACGATCTACGACACGGCGCCGGTCGGGCTCTGCGTCATCGACCGCGACCTTCGGTTCGTCCGGCTCAACCACCGCTTCGCCGAGATCAACGGCGTGCCCGTCGAGGCGCACCTCGGCCGGACGCCACACGAGGTCGTGCCCGACCTCGGCGAGCAGGCCGAGGCGGCGCTCCAGCGCGTGCTCGAGACGGGCGAGACGGTCGAGTTCGAGGCGACGGGCGAGACGCCGGCGGACCCCGGGGTCGTCCGGTACTGGGACGAACGCTGGGTCCCCATCCGCGACGGGGCGGGCGCGATCGCCGGCGTCAGCATCTCGGCCATGGAGGTCACCGAGCGGAAACGGGCCGAGGCGGCTCTGCAGGAGAGCGCGGCGAAGTACCGGGACCTCTTCATGAACGACATCACGGGCGACTTCGTCGCCGGAGCGGACGGCCGGATCCTGGACTGCAACCCGGCCTTCGCCCGGCTCTTCGGCTTCGCCTCGGTCGAGGAGGCGCTCGCATCGAGCATCGTCGGGACCTACACCTCGCCCGCGGACCGCGACGCCCTGCTCGAGCGCCTTCGGACGGAAGGGCGGATCGTGAACGATGAGCGGTTCCGGCGGCGCCTCGACGGGACGCCGATCCACGTGGTCGAGAACATCCTGGGGATCTTCGACAGCGATGGGAACCTCGTCCGGACGCAGGGCTACATCATCGACGACACGGAGCGGCACCGCGCCGAGGAGGCGCTGCGGAAGTATACCGAGGAGCTCCGGCGGTCGAACGAGGACCTGGAGCGGTTCGCGTACGTCTCGAGCCATGACCTGCAGGAGCCGCTCCGCAGCATCGTCAGCTTCTCCCAGCTCCTCGAGCGGCGGTACAAGGGACAACTCGGCCAGGATGGGGACGAGTACATCGACTTCATCGTCGAGGGCGGGAACCGGATGCAGACCCTGATCCTCGACCTGCTCGCCTATTCCCGGGTGAATACGAACCCGCAGGCGCTCCGGCCGACCGACGTGGGGGCCGTCATGGCCGCGGTGGAGCGGCACCTCGATCCCCAGCTCCGCGAGGCGGGCGCGGTGCTCACCCACGACCCGCTCCCGACGGTCACGGCCGACCCGCTCCAGCTCGAGCAGGTCTTCGTGAACCTGGTCTCGAACGCGATCAAGTTCCGGCGCCCGGACGAGCCGCTGCGGGTCCACGTCTCGGCCCGGCGGGAGGACGGCGTCTGGGAGTTCTCGGTCCGGGACAACGGGATCGGGATCGAGCCCGAGTACTTCGAGAAGATCTTCGTGATCTTCCAGCGGCTCCACACGAAGGACGCGTATCCCGGCACCGGCATCGGCCTTGCGATCGTGAAGCGGATCATCGACCGCCACGGGGGACGGTGCCGGGTCGAGTCCGTGCCAGGCGAGGGCTCGACGTTCTCCTTCACCCTGCCAGCCGCATGACCGACCGAAAAGCCAATCTTTTTAACCTCTCGTAAAAAAGGGGGGAACGAAGCAGCTCCTGCGCCATGACCGTCCCCCCGCACCTCCTCGCCGCGATCCGCCAGCCCGCGTTCCTCAGGGGCCCCGACGGAAGGGTGGCGGTGGCGAACGACCTGGCCGAGGCCCTCGCGGGCCGGCCGCTCGCGGGGTCCACGCCGGCGGAGATCGTCGCGATCGTCCGTGCACGGACTCCCGACGGTACGCCCCCTCTCCCAGGCGGAGCTCCCCGCCGCGCGGGCGCTCCGGGGCGAGGAGGTGGTCGATCTCCCGATGGCGATCACGGCCGCGGACGGAAGGGTCGTCCGCCTTCTCGTCACGGCCTCACCGCTCCGGGACGGCGACGCGATCGCCGGCGCGCTCGCCATCGGGCTGGACGTCTCGGCCCGCCGCGAGTCCGAGGCCCCCACCGGGGACCTCCGGGTCCAGGGCGACGAGCTCCGGCAGCAGGGGGCCGCGCTCGCCACGGTGAACGAGGCGCTCGACCGGCAGCGCCGTCTCCTCGACGCGATCCTCGGCACCCTGCCGTACCGCGTGACGCTCTGGGGCCGGGACGAACGGATCGCCTGGGCGAACGAGCGGTTCGCCGCCGAGCACGGGGAGGACCGCGAGGCGCTGGCCGGCCGGAGCTGGCGGGATCTCGGGCATCCCCTCGACGTCGTCGAGCCCCTCGTCCGGATGGCCCGGGACGCGGTACTTGCCGGCGCGACGGTCACGCGCGAGGTCGAGGTGGCCGGCACGGACGGCCAGGAGTGGCGGGCCTGCACCTTCCTGCCGTTCAACCGGGACGCGGTCCTCGTCGTCACCGGGGACGTCAGCGAGCGGAGGCGAACCGAGGCGGCCCTCGCCAGGGAGCACGAGCTCCTCGAGCGGCTGATCGAGACCGTGCCCGTGATGATCTCGATCCACGACCCCGCCCTCGGCCGGTTCCACCTCAACCGGGCCGTCGGGGAGATCCTCGGCTACACCGACGAGGACGCGGCCGACGGCCGCCTGCTCGAGCGGACGTATCCCGATCCCGCGTACCGCGCGACCGTCGAGGCGTTCATGCGCTCGCTCGAGCCGGGGTGGCGCGACATGACTGTCACGGCCAGGGACGGGTCGGTCGTGCCGACCTCGTGGGCGAACTTCCGGCTCGGGAGCGATGTGGAGGTCGGCGTCGGGATCGACCTTCGCGAACGGACGCGGATGGAGGCCGCGCTCCGCGAGAGCGAGGAGCGGTTCCGGCTCGCCCTCCGGAACGCGCCCACGGCGGTCATTCATCAGGACGCGGACCTCCGGTACACGTGGTACAGCCACCCGCACCCGCCGTTCGTCAGCCTGGATCTCCTGGGAAAGACCGACGCGGACGTGATGGCGCCGGAGGACGCGGCGCGGATCACGTCCCTGAAGCGGGAGGTGCTGGCGACGGGCGAGGCCCGCCGCGGGGAAGTCTCCGTGACCGCCGACGGCGCGACGACGTACTACGACCTGGCCGTCGAGCCCGCCCGGGACGGGGAGGGCCGGATCGTCGGGGTGATGGGCGTCTCCCACGAGATCACCGAGCGGAGAGAGGCAGAGGCGGAAGTCGCGCGGTACGCCGAGCGCCTGCGGCACTCGAACGAGGAGCTGCAGCGCTTTGCGTACGTCGCCTCGCACGACCTGCAGGAGCCGCTCCGCAGCATCGTCAGCTTCTCCCAGCTCCTCGAGCGGCGGTATAAGGGAAAGCTCGACAACGACGCGGACGAGTTCATCGCGTTCATCGTCGAGGGCGGCAACCGCATGCAGCGGCTGATCGCGGACCTGCTCCAGGTCTCGCGGATCGAGACGCAGGCGAAGCCGCCGGTGCCGACGGACGTGGGCGAGGTCGTGGCCGGCGTCCTCCGCTCGATGGACGCGGCCCTCCGCGAGGTCGACGCGACGGTCGAGGTCGGCGACCTGCCGGCGGTCATGGCCGACCTGGCCCAGCTCGAGCAGGTCTTCGCGAACCTGGTCGGCAACGCGATCAAGTACCGGCGCGAAGGGGTGCCGCCCGCGATCCGGATCTCGGCCGGGCGGCACGACGGCATGGTGGAGTTCGCGGTCGCCGACAATGGGATCGGGATCGAGCCCGAGTACTACGACCGGATCTTCGAGATGTTCCGCCGCCTCCACACCCACGACGAGTACGAGGGAACCGGGATCGGCCTGGCCGTGGTCAAGCGGATCGTCGAGCGCCACGGCGGCACCATCCGCGTCGAGTCCACGCCCGGCGAGGGCTCGACGTTCTTCTTTTCCCTGCCGGCCGCGTGAGCCGGCGCCACTCTTAAAGACCATCCGCGCACACCGTGATGCGGTGAGCCCGTGACGGAGTACCGTGTGACCGTGGTGATCGAGCAGGACGAGGACGGCTACGTCGCGTTCAGCCCCGAGCTCCAGGGCTGCGACGCCCAGGGGGAGACCTGGGACGAGGCCATGGCCATGGTTCAGGACGCCATCCGCCTCCACCTCGAGGACCGCGCGGTGGCGGGCGAGCCGTTCGTCCCGTCGCGGATGGTGGGCGTGGTCCAGGTCAACGTCGTCGTATGACCGGGAAGCTGCCGCGGGTACCCGCGGCCCGGCTGATCCCCGTCCTCGAGCGGCACGGGTTCGCCTCGAGTCCGCCAGAGCGCAGAGCCACCGGATCTATCGCAACGACGACGGGGTGCGCGTGACGCTTCCCGTCCACAGCGGCCAGGTCCTCCACCCGAAGATCCTCAAGCAGCTCCTTCTCGACACCGGCATCGACCTCGACGAGATGCCTGATGCGGCGCATGGTTCGCCTCCCGCAGGCTCGAACCGCTCCCGCTCCTCCTCGCGCTCTCCAGCGGTGCGGCGCGGCCAAATGCGAGGGGCACACCGTCGTCGTTCCGGGCCTGCAGGGGTTCTCGGCCGGCGACGGCCGGTTCCAGTCGGCCGACTGTGTGAGGATGCGTGGTGACGACCTCCTCCGGCCGCGGTGACGTTGTGCGGGACTTCACCCACCTCTGATCTCTTTTTCTGATTATCGGTCCACGCATTCACTTTCACACCGCGATCTTTCCTTCTCATATGCTTTGACGTCGAGGATCTGATCGTCCGCCGCCACCAACCCCCCGGCGGCGGCACCACATCGGTGATTCTGTATGACAGTCAGAGACAAACGCCACCCCTCCGCCCCACCCCGGTATCAGCGTGGCGGTCGGACGGGGCACACCACGACGGCGGGAGGCGCGGCATGAGCTGCCGCTCGGAGCTCCCGCTCGTCCTCGAGCGCTGGCGGCGCTTCCGCCGAGCGCTCAAGGCCGCCGACCAGCCGGCGATGGACGTGATCATCGCCGCGCTCGAGAAGAACGGGGCGGCGACGTTCGCCGGCCTCGACGACCCGCTCGAGGCCGCGGTCCTCGCGGTGCTGCTCGAGCTCGCGCGGGATGCGGAGGGACATGCGCCCCCTGGTGCCGGCGGAGCACCGCGGACGCGGCCAGCGCAGTCAGGCGTTCGTGCAGGGGGCGGCCGGGGGCTGAGGGACGATGCCCGAGGACCGGATCACCTTCACGATCGACCCCCGGCTCACGGCGCGGATCCAGGAGCTGGTGCCCGAGGGAACGTTCGGGAACGTCAGCGACTTCATGCACCACGCAATCCGGCTCACGTTCGCGCTCGAGCGGATACCTGTCGACGGCAGGCTCCTTGAACCCGACCCGATCACCGAGTTCTTCGACTCGGAGGCCGGGCGCCGGGTCCTGTATGAGGCACTGCGGAAGGCGAGGGGCGCGGACGCCGGGCAACAGTCTACGAGTTCCCGGAGCTGCTGCGAGTTGTCAAAGGGGGGCCGGGCGAATGAGCTGTTTGCTGTGCACGCGTGAACCACAAATCAGTTTGTGGATCACGAAAAGGAGTTTCATGATTCACAAACGAGTTTGTGGGCATTCTATGATCCACAAAACGGGACCGGCCTGAATGGCGTGGCGGCGGTACCCGTCCTACCGGGACTCGGGCGCGGTGTGGCTCGGGGAGGTGCCGGAGGGATGGGATGGTCTGAAACTCAAATACGTGGCCAAGCCGAGGTCCGGCCACACTCCAAGCCGAAACCATCCCGAATACTGGGAGAACTGCACGATCCCATGGTCCTGGTAGATGGGCCGGCTTGATATCTCTGGCAGGGGCGGCACCTACCGTGGGTACACCCGACTCACGTTCGCTCAGCTGCTCCCGATCCCGATGAACGGCGGAACGATACGGCGGGACGCGGCCATCCTCCCGGGCGTACCAGTCTCGGATGTGGCGCGCCGCCCCCCATCACCCAGTCGATTGGCGTCCTCTTCCGGCTGCCGGCGGCACACCGGCCATAGTGGGCCGGTCACGGATCCGGTCACTGCTCGAGGCCGCGCACCAGTTCCCTGGCCTTACGACGAGCGGCCGGCTGTGACGGCCCGGCAACGGAGGCGGCCGAAGCAGCTGACGATAGGTGCTGGCCCTTATCAGAACCGATGATCAGTACGACTATCAGAATTGGTAACGACCGTATTGACGTTGCCAACATCGCCTGGCTCTTCCATGCCCTCTGATGCCATCGTGCGGTACCCCGCCTGTGGCACCGAAACAGGGCGACCCCAACCGGCTTCCATCAATCAGCAGGACGCTCCATCGCCTCCTCGATGGTATACCCTCCCGTGTCGCGGGCAACAACTCGCTCGTGCTGGAATGCGACGAGGTTCCGGACCGGCTCGGTCTCGCCCGCTCCAACCTCCGCGATTAACCCCTTCGCCCGGTCGAACTCCCGGGCGCGCCGCGCGATATCGATCAGCAGCAGCGCTTCCCAGACCGGATCCTCCTCGAGCCGGTTGCCCCGCGCATGGAGTTCGTCGACCAGCCGGAGCACCTGCCTCCGCGCCCGCTGAGCCGCCCTCTTCCCCTCCTTCGCATCGTCGGCGGCCCATGCCGCATTGAGCGACATCCGGGCCGCGGCGGCGAGATCGCCGGCGTTCTCGTACAGCATCGATGCACAGAGGAAATGCCTGATGAGTCGCCGGTCGCGCTTTCCTCGTCGGTCCAGGACCGCGAGATATTTCACCGACCTGACCATCCTCGCGGCGCCGGGGATCTTCTCCTCGATATCGGACGCGCAGTAGCCGCAGTGGGGGCAATCCTGGACCCTGAGGTTGATGGTGAAGCGCGCCAGCGGCGGGGGTCGGAAATCGAGGTCGGGCGATCCAAACCCGCTTGTCGACATGATGACGCCCTGCAGGGATCCCCAGCCGCAGACGGCGCAGTAGAACACGTTGAGCGATTGTTTCGTCATGAGAGCGTCCCGTCAGGGCCGGTTCCAGGCCCCGTTTCCGGCGTATCCGACGACGATCCGGAGCTGTTCCGTGAGGGTGAATCCGGCCCCTTCGGTGGATGGTTCAACGTTCATAGATCTTCATATTATATTGGTCTAAAAAACCTTAATGGTATCTCCTTTGAGAAATCGGGGATGAAAAATCCAGTAAAAGTGGTTCACCAATCTGGCAAAAATGTCCCGAAAATTCCTGTTATTCAGTTGCTTCCGCCGTGAGCGAATCCACCGGAACGGGGAATGGGCATAACCTCGGTTAGGACGTGAAGGATCGGGATCACTCCGGGGGATCCCCGTCATTCTCGTCCCCGTGCAGCACGAGATAACTGTTGATCGCAAGCGATCCCGGGACCGGCTCGTCGTCGAAGAGTCCCTTCGCGACCAGGTCGCCGAGGGTCTCCCGGTACTGTCGCTGCACCTCCGCCTCCTTCCGTTCTGTATCGCCAGGGATGTCGGGGTCGTAACAGAAGCCCGACGAGAGCTCGGGCAGGCTCTCCAGCTCGCCGTCCTCCCAGATCCGTCCGTGGGACTCGCCCATCCGGTGGTAGGCATAGTACTCGAGGTATTCGCGGCCGTCCTCCTAAACGAAGACGTAGTAGAGCCGGCCGCTGCCGTACGGCATCGACCCCTTCCGCCGCTCGCGGACGGTCTCGTCGGGCAGGTGGAGGTCGAGGTGTTCGAACCGTCTGGCAACCTCGTTCTCGAGTGCGTCCAGGGACTTTCTCTCGGGTGCCATGTGTCGGGTGCCGCCTTCTCCGGGAACGATGCCGTACCGTCCCCCTCTCGATACTGGATCCGTTCGCACCGGATGCCTTTACTCGTGCCATCGACTCGCGGGGAGCACTCCGAACCGGGGCCGAGAAACGGACGGTGGCGGTCTCCCGCTCAGTCGAACTCCCCGTCGCGGACCCGCTCGGCCAGCCGGCGCGCGTACCGCCGGGCCCCTTCGGCGTAGAGCTCGTTCTCCGCGTCGTCGAGGGCTTCGAGCAGGAGCTCGCGGTCGAACCCGGCACCACAATCTCCCTCGGCTGTAGATTTGTGGGTCTGTCGCATGCACTCTAGCTCCTCCGATCCCCTCTCGAGGTCGGCCCGTTGTTGTGACAATACCGTCATCTGCTGCTGGAGCCGCGTGAGTTCATGCTCCTGCTCCCCAGTCCGCTCGTCGCGGTCGTGCAGGGCCTCGATCTCCTGCTCGACGTGTTCTATCCTCTTCTCAAGATGCCCGATCTCCTGCGTTGCAGGCGACATGTGGAGATCCAGTTCCGCCCGCTTCCTCTGCAGGTTCATCTCCATGCTCCGCCGCTCCTCGAGGGCTCGCTCCAGTTCCGCGATGGTTGTCACGGCGCGGTTCTGCGTCGTTGTCGGGGCGTCGGGCGAGGACCCAGCGAATCGGATCAGGTCGGCGGCCCGGTCGCTGTCGGCGGCGAGGTACTGGGCGGCGAGGTCTTCGAGTCGACGGCGGCGGGGCGTACACCGGGTTCCCACCCCGATCGTTCCCGGCCGTCGACGAATCCGAGGAACGCGCGAAGGGCGGAGCGGTAGACGCGCCGGGTGGCGGGCTTGGGGTAGACGGAAAGAAAACCCTCGATGGGCCCCTCCATGTAGAGATCTCGGCGGGCATCGCCAGATCAGGGGATCGGTCGCGGTGTGAAAGTGTAAGGGGAGATCTCCCCGACACGCCGTTTGGAAATATATTATTACCCGGTAGGGGCAAATCATATACCCACGCGGGAACCGGGCGTGCGAACGGATATATTCGCTCCCGTCGCAGTACTGGTCTCAGGATCGGTAACTCGCCGTTCTCGAATAGTCAATCATACTGAGGGCATCCCATGGGACAGGGCAAATTCGCAGCAAGAAAGCTGAAGCGGGACTCGAACCGGTTCCGCTGGAGCGACGTGAACTACGCACGCCGCCTCCTCGGGCTCGACATCAAGAGCGACCCCCTCGAGGGCGCGCCCCAGGCGCGCGGCATCGTGCTCGAGAAGATCGGCATCGAGGCCAAGCAGCCGAACTCGGCCATCCGCAAGTGCGTCCGGGTCCAGCTGATCAAGAACGGCCGGCAGATCTCGGCCTTCGCGGCCGGCGACGGCGCGATCAACTTCATCGACGAACACGACGAGGTCGAGGTCGAGGGGATCGGCGGCCGTCTCGGCCGTTCGATGGGCGACATCCCCGGCGTCAGGTTCGTGGTCACCCAGGTCAACAACGTCTCGCTCCACGAGATGGTGATCGGCCGTAAGGAGAAGCCGAGGCGGTAAATATGGAGACTGTGGACACAGCGGCTCCCGAGCAGGAGCAGGCCACGCCCGGCACCCCGAAGCTCCTCTTCAACCTCTACAACGTCTCGGAGGTCGAGATCAAAGACCCCGCCATGGAGCGGTACGTGAATCTCCACTCGATGATCGTGCCCCACTCCTGCGGCAAGCTGAACGGTGGCGAGTTCTCGAAGAGCCAGATGCTGATCGTCGAGCGGCTGATCAACCGGCTGATGCAGACCGAGCACAACACGGGCAAGAAGCAGCTAGCGATCCGGATCGTCAAGGATGCGTTCGAGATCATCGCCCGGCGGACCAAGGAGAACCCGGTCCAGGTGCTCGTCGAGGCCGTCGCGAACGCGGGCCCGCGCGAGGAGACCGTCCGACTGAAGTACGGCGGGATCAACGTCCCGAAATCGGTCGACACGGCCCCCCAGCGCCGCGTCGACTCCGCGCTCAAGTTCATCACCGAGGGAACCCAGAAGAACTCGCGGGGCAAAAAGTCGGTCGCCGCGGCCCTCGCGGACGAGCTGATCGCGGCCTCGAAGGGCGATATCAAGGCTTACTCGGTCGCGAAGAAGGAAGAGCGCGAGCGGATCGCGAAATCCGCCCGCTAGATACAACCCCCTTTTTCTGATACACTATGGCACGCGGCAAGAAGATGGTGGACCATGTCACGGAGCTCATGGACAAGCCTGAGCAGATCCGTAACATCGGGATCGTTGCGCATATCGACCACGGCAAGACCACGCTCTCGGACAACCTGCTCGCCGGCGCGGGCATGATCTCCGAGGAGCTCGCGGGCCGGCAGCTTTTCATGGACTCCGACGAGGAGGAGCAGGCCCGCGGGATCACGATCGACGCCTCGAACGTCTCGATGGTCCACGAGTACGAGGGCAAGGAGTACCTGATCAACATGATCGACACCCCCGGCCACGTCGACTTCGGCGGCGACGTTACGCGCGCGATGCGCGCGGTGGACGGCGCAGTGGTGGTCGTGGACGCGGTCGAGGGGACCATGCCCCAGACCGAGACCGTGCTCCGGCAGGCCCTCAAGGAGGGGGTCGTGCCCGTCCTCTTCGTCAACAAGGTGGACCGGCTGATCAACGAGCTGAAGGTGGACGAGCAGGAGATGCAGATCCGGCTCGGGCGCGTGATCGACAAGGTCAACAAGCTGATCAAGGGCATGAACGAGGAGGCGTACAAGGCGGGCTGGAAACTCGATGCGGCCGCCGGCACCGTGGCGTTCGGCTCGGCACTGTACAACTGGGCCGTCTCGGCCCCGTTCATGAAGACCTCGGGCGTCTCGTTCAAGGAGGTCTACGAGAAGTGCCGCGCGGGCCAGATGAAGGAGCTCGCGAAACGCTCGCCGCTCCACGCGGTCCTGCTCGACATGGTCGTGCGCCACCTCCCCAACCCGTTCGACGCGCAGAAGCGCCGGATCGGCGTGATCTGGCACGGAGACAAGGAGTCGCCGGAGGGCAAGGCCATGTACGCCTGCGACCCGAACGGCCCGATCTCGATGATGGTCACGGACATCTCGTTCGACCCCCACGCGGGCGAGGTGGCGACGGGCCGGCTCTTCTCGGGCACGATCCGGCGTGGCGCCGAGCTCTACGTCATGGGCGCTGCCCAGCGGGCGAACCGGATCCAGCAGGCCGGGATCTTCATGGGCCCGACCCGGATCGAGGTCGAGGCCCTGCCGGCCGGCAACATCGCCGCGGTGACGGGGCTGAAGGACGCGATCGTCGGCTCGACGGTCACGAGCCTCCGCGAGATGACGCCGTTCGAGTCCTTGAAGCACTACTCGGAGCCGGTCATGACCGTCGCGGTCGAGGCCAAGAACATGAAGGACCTCCCGAAGCTCGTCGAGGTGCTGCGGCAGGTCGCGAAGGAGGATCCGACGCTCAACGTCACGATCAACGAGGAGACGGGCGAGCACCTGATCGCGGGGATGGGCGAACTCCACCTCGAGATCATCACGGGCCGGATCAAGCGTGACAAGGGCGTGGAGATCGTCACCTCGCCACCGATCGTGGTCTACCGCGAGACGCCGACGGGGACGGCCGCGAGTGTCGAGGGCAAGTCTCCGAACCGGCACAACCGGTTCTACGTCGACCTCGAGCCCCTGCCCGATAACATCGTGCAGATGATCAAGGACGGCGAGATCTCCATGAACCAGCCCATGCTCGAGCGGCGCGACGCGCTCATCGCGGCCGGGATGGACAAGGACGAGGCCAAGTCGGTGAAGGACATCTACGGCACCAACATGTTCATCGACATGACCAAGGGTGTCCAGTACCTGAACGAGACGATGGAGCTGGTCCTCGAGGGCGTGCACGAGGCGCTCGCCGGCGGACCGCTCGCCGACGAGAAGGTCCAGAACATGAAGATCCGGCTCGTGGACGTCAAGCTCCACGAGGACGCGATCCACCGCGGGCCGGCGCAGGTCATCCCGGCGTCCCGGTCGGCCATCAAGGCCGGCCTGCTGATCGCGGGCGACTCGCTCCTCGAGCCGATGCAGAAGATCTCGATCACGGTCCCAACGGACCAGATGGGCGCGGCGACGTCCCAGGTCCAGGGCCGGCGCGGGCAGGTCTTCGACATCACCTCCGAGGGCGACACGGTCACGGTCGTGGGCAAGGCCCCCGTTGCCGAGCTCTTCGGCTTCGCCGGCGACATCCGGTCGGCGACGGAGGGGCGCGCTATGTGGTCGACCGAGTTCGCCGGGTTCGAGATCGTGCCGGCGGGCATGGTAAAAGACGTCGTGATGGCAATCCGGAAGCGGAAGGGGCTCAAGGAGCAGCTCCCGCGGCCGGAAGACTATCTCGCGTAATCTCTTTTTCCCTGTTCCCCGGAAGCAGAAAGACGGGGGAGATCCCCCCGTTCGAGCGACCTTTTACCCGAGTGCCGGTGCGAAGATGGCCAGGAGCATGATATCTGCGTCGCCGGCGCTGACCGCGTGATGGATCCCCGGCGGCGTGATGAAGGTCTGCCCTTCCTCGACCGGGACCCGCCTCTCGCCAAGGATGAAGGAGCCGGTGCCCCCGAGGATTACATTCCACGACCACTGCGTCTCGTGAGCGTGGTCGGGGATCTCGCGGTTCCGCTCGACCCGCATGAGGTGGTAGCTGAATACTCCTCCTGTCTCCTATCCCGTTACCAGGTCCTTGAGGAAGACCCCCGTCCAGGCAGGGGGAGCATACCACGGCCTCTCCGCCCCCCTGACTTCGAGATCGGGAAAGAGGACGGCTCCCTGCTCGAAGAGAGCAGATATGTCCTGCTGTACCATGATTGGCCCTGTGCACGCCACTTACATAAAAAAAAAGAGCTGCCCTCTCCCGCGTCACGCCGGGCGCCGTGACGAGGACGGGCGACCGCCGGCTCCATCAGAGCCAATATGGGAAATCATCTCGTGGTCGTTGACGTCGATCTCCCCATCCATCGCGATGATGTCGAGCCGGATCACGCGGGTGTCGTGGGTCTGGAGGCCGCCGTTGGAGTGTGTCTGCACCGAACAACTCACGCAACGTCCGCCTGGAACCAGCCGACCGTGGATCACCCGGGGGTTTACGACTGTGCCGATGGCATGCTGGCCGAAGCCGACTGCACGGGTGCCAGGGGATCCTCCGGAGACAGGTAAACGCGATTCGACACGAGGGTGAGGGTCAGCTGTAATACGATCGTCCGGTGGGAGCCCAGCGGCTCGCCTGACGGTGGAGCGAGGGCTGGACGATAGCCCTTTCGTTCTCCACCGGGTGTCTCGACCAACAATTTTTTTTGGCGGAACGGAAAAATGGGGTGGACTCGCGGGCTCACTCGACGACGAGGAGACCCTTCGGGTGGGGGTAGGGGATGCCGCAGCCGATGACGTACCGCCCCAGCTCGAGCGGCGCGGTGAAGGTGTAGGTGATCTGGTCAGGACCAACGATCCCCTTGCCGATGAAGACCGGGCTGGTCATTGTCATGTCCCGGTACACAACGAGGCTGTGCCCGACCCCCACGTCCTGGTTATCGAAGGTGACGGTCACCTTCGTCCCGGCCCGGACGGTGATGGTCGAAGGGCTGTACGTCTCGTTTTCCACCTGCATCGGCACGGTGACTTCGTCCTCCCCGGACGGAGCGTGTGTCTTCTCCTCTTCCTTATCTACCGTCTCGTCCGTGGTGGAGGAACGGGGCGTCGTCACGGTCGTGGCGGGGAGCGTGCGCGACGGGGTTGCGGGCCAGGCGCCGGAGATGTCTCCCGAGTCCTGGTCGATATACACCGTCGGGGTGGTGCCCGGTGGACTGGTACCCTCAGGCTCCGTCCCGCCCGGGGTCGACCCGTCCGATCCGGGGTCGCCGCCTTGGGACTCGTCAGGGGTGGGAACGGCCGTGGTGGGCGGGGGGGTGCCCTGTCCAACGGATGGAGCCCCGATAACCCCCGACAGAAAGGACGAGAAGCCCACGATGCCGACGAGGAGCAGGAGGGCGAGCAGGAGGGCGGTGACCCGGGTCTTGGACTTCATTACTAACACCGTTAGGCGTCATATAGCTGATCAGTCCCTTAAGCATTTCCATTGCAGGCCGTCACCTGCTCCCGCCCCCGGCACGCGGTGCTCGACGACGGACAACTATATCAGGTACGGTGCATGTATCCGCACGCGTGACGGAACCATGACGACCAGGCATCTCCTCCTCATCGCCGGTCTCGCCCTCGCCGTGCTGGCGGCCGGATGCGTGACCGGACCGCAGGCGAACACGACCACCGCGCCGACGGCCAGCCCGGTACCGGATGGAACGGGCACGCCGCCGGCGGTTGCCGGGACGACGACCTCGCTCACGGCCGGAGGGCGGGAGTACCCCGCGTACCTCGCGGTGCCGGCAGGCAGCGGGCCGCACCCGGCGATTGTGCTGGTGCACTCGTTCAACGGGCTCGAGCCCGGGTACAGAACGCTGTGCGACGAGATCGCCGCCGACGGCTTCGCCGTGATCGCCCCCGAGTGGCAGACCTACGGCCGGCAGGCTGGCGACGACGAGGTGGAGGCCCTGCTCCGTTCGGCCGTCGCGTTCCTCGGGAACCGCAGCGATATCGACGACGGGCGTATCGGGCTGACCGGGTTCTGCGCCGGCGGGCGGTATACCATGCTCTTCCTGCCGCAGATGCCGGAGTTCGGCGCCGGCGTGGCGTGGTACGGCTTCCCGTACAGCGGCGGCGCCGCGAACGGCACCCGGCCTGTGGACCTCGTCGCGGACCTCGAGCGCCCGATGCTGATCATCCACGGCTCGCGCGACGAGGCGAGCAATCTCACGGAGATCTACAACTACACCCTCGAGCTCGACCGGGCCGGCCGGTACTTCGAGCTCGCCGTCTACCAGGGAAAGCCGCACGGGTTCATGGTCCAGAACGGGACGCTTGCGCGCGACGATGTCGCGGAAGACGCCTCTGCGGAGATGATCTCGTTCTTCCGGCGGATGCTCGGACAACCTCGCTGACCGAAAAAAAGGGGCCGGGCGACGCCCGGTTCTGCTGGTGGCGACCGAGGCGGCGTGCGGACGGCGGCGGCTCAGGAGCCCTCGATCAGCTCCTCGACGATCCCGCGGCCGGCCGGGTCGTTCGCGAACGCGGTCTCGACGGCGGCCCGCTCGGGCTCGCCGCCGACCTTCGAGAGCGCAGCCGCGGCCATCCAGCGGCAGCACTCGTTCGGGCCGTTCAGGTTCGCCATGAGCGCCGCGACGGCGCGCGTGTCGCCGATATGCTCGAGGGCCCAGATCGCCGGGACCCGGACGAGGTAGTCGTCGTGGGACGCCGCGGCCACGAGCGCGTCCACGGCCGGTGTCCCGATCCGCTCGAGCGCGACGGCCGCGCGCCACCGGCTCTCGCGGTCACCGGACTCGAGCACGCGGGCGACCGCGTCGACGGCGGCATCGCCGTGGTCGGCGACGGCCTGGGCCGCGTCGAGCATCTCGTAGGTCGTTCCCTGCACGAGCCTGGCGACAAGCTCGCTGACGGTCTGCTGGTGTGCCATCTCTCTCCTCCTCTTCGTCGAGTCTATCGACAGACACTCGTCGCACGGGACGTATAATAGAAATTTGCCCGTCGACGTTGCACGGCAATATCGCCCGGCAATCTCCGGCCTCGAAATGAAGAACAGGGATTCATGCGGCGGCGTTTACTCGCAGGCCGACGATGCCGGCAACGATCAGCGCAAGGCAGAGAAGCCGAAGGGGGTCGCGGGGCTCGCCGAGGAGAAGGAGGCCGACGAGGGCCGTGCCGACAGCGCCGATCCCGGTCCAGACTGCGTAGGCCGTCCCGATGGGAAGATCCCGAAGGGCGATCGAGAGAAACCAGAACGAGGCGATCATCGCGGCGATGGTCAGGGCGGACTCGAGCGGGCGGGTGAAGCCCTCGGTCGACTTGAGGAGGACGGCCCAGACGACCTCGAAGAGGCCGGCGACCGCGAGGTAGGTCCAGGACATGGCTGCTGGTTCTGCTCCGCGCCGCTATAGACCTGCCGCCTCACCGGGCGAGATCGAAACCCGTATCTCCTTCAATGGCAATTGTAAATCAATGGATCGTGCATGGACTATCGACCTCGAGCTCGCCGCGACCCTGGCCTCCAACGCCGAGATCGGCCGGCCAGTGCGGGAGTTCCAGCGGCTGTACTCACGCGCCCAGCTCGCGGTGGCGCTAGCCACCGATCCCGCCAGGGTCGAGGGGCTCGTGGCCGAGCTCGTCGATGCCAAGACGGACGACGAGGTCTGCCGCGTCCTTCGCAAGGTCTACCCGACGCCGGTCCTGAAGCCGTCCTAGGGCGGGAGCCCGACGGTTGCGACGGCCCTGAGTTTCACCGAGGAACGGCGCGCCTCGCCGCACGTCCCGATCCTGCTGGTGACGTCGATGAGTGCGACCGTGCCGCAGCCGGCCCCCGTTCCGCCACCAGGATCTCTGATCGTGGTGTTCCCACGGGCGAGATCCACATTCGACCCAACCCCTGTTCACCCGCTCTCCGCCGTGCGGTCCGCGGATGCGACCGCTTCGAGTAGCCAGACCATCTCCCGTCCCACGGCACCCGCCCGCTCCTGGGCTTCCAAGTCCTCCAGGACATCGCCGATCTCCGTTCCCACCCCGATCAGCGGGGGGCCTGCGACGAACATCCCGCTGTAGAGCATGAAGTGGTGCATGGTATCGATGGCATGGTTCGCTCCGGACCTCCGCACCGCCGCCGCGGCAGTTGCCACCCTGCGCCGGAAGAGACCGCCGTTCGCCCGGGAGACGAGACCGGCCCGGTCGATCAGGGCCTTCATCTCTGGCGTGACGTCGAGGAAGTAGACCGGCGAACCGAGGACGATCCCATCGGCAGCGATCATCCGCTCGATGCAGTCGTTGACGGGGTCGTCGTCGAGGACGCACCGCCGGTCCCGGTTCTCGAAACACCTCCGGCAGTCCGTGCACCCCCGGATCGTCCGGCCGCCGATCCCGACCAGTTCCGTGGCGATGCCCTCGTTCTCGAGTTCGCGAAGGACGTGCCGGAGCAGGATTGACGTATTGCCGTCGCTCCGGGGACTCCCGTTGATCGCGACGACCTCGAGTGTCTTCATCTCATCTCACCAGCTCCCAGCGCTCCCGGGAAGAGAGGGGCCGAAGGTTCGGCGCCCGTTTGCGGCGAACGGTATCCCGTCTCCCGGATCACAGGATCTTCTTTCCGGGCTCGTCGCCGGGAACGACGGTGTACACGTCGGTGATCGTCACGAGCACCGCGGATTTGGGCACGAGGGCCGGCCGGATTTCCTTCATCCAGGCGACGTTCCGGCTGAAGACTTCGTCGTCAGTGTGGAGCGTGACCGTGCCCTTGATCTGAAAACCGCCCTTGCCCGCCCACCACGACAGGGCAATCCGCGGGTTCTCCTGCATGTTCCGCAGCGTCTTGTTGAAGAACTGGTCCGAGATGAGGAGCGATCCGTCATCCAGCACCGTGAACGCCCCGATCGGCACGACATTGGGAATGCCGTCCTTCGACGAGGTTGCAAGGAACGCAGTCTTCGCCTCGCTCAGCGATTCTTCGATCTCAGGTGTCAGTACAACCATGGAATCGTCTCATCGTACTCTCACCCGTGCTCGATAAAAACGAACCGGTCGATCATTATCCTATCCGCGGAGGTCTGCTCCATTCCGAAGCGCCTGAGCCACGCCGGCCAGATCCCCGGGGTCCCGCCGGGACGCAGAGAGGAGGCACGGATGAAGTGCATCACCGCAGGCAGGGATGGCATGAGCAGGAGAGGGTGCTGCGTGGTACCGACGGACGAGATCACGGCCCGCATCGGGATGATAGTGGCCGCAATCTCTCTCTTTCAGGGAATGCGACGTCCTGGTCGGCGCGGGTGAAGACGTTCCCGGTCCTGGGACGCCACCAGGCGACAGGCAGTCTCGCGAACGGAATGCCCCTCCGTAGCTCGACATCCCTGTTCGAGGAGCAGGTGGCGTCCCGTCTCCTTTGACAGGTGAGCGCACGGGATCAGGTGAGTCCCTCACAGGGTGATGGCGCAGTTCGCCCGGAGGAAGCCTCGGCAAACTTTTTCCCGGTCCGTGAAGCGTGGAGGGAGTACGCACCCCTGAATGCCGGGCCGTGCAGATAGGGGCAGGGACGCGACCATGACACCGATCGTACGGGAAGTCCAGGCGAAGAGCATCCTCTCGAGATCGAAGGTCTACCCCTAAGCCCTCAACCCCTATACCGGGTGCCAGCATGCGTGTACCTACTGCTATGCCCGGTTCATGAAGCGGGTCACCCGTCACTCCGAGCCCGGGGGCGAGTTCGTCGACGTCAAGATCAACGCCCCGTCCCTGCTGCAGGCGGAGACCAGGAAGAAGAAGCGGGCGCGGATCTGGGTCAGCGGCGTCTGCGACCCGTACCAGCCCCTCGAGGCGCACTACCGGCTGACCCGGCAGTGCCTGGAGATCCTGGTCGGAAACCGCTGGCCGGTCGTCGTCCAGACCCGCTCGCCCCTGGTCTTGCGCGATCTCGACATCATTCGCGGTGCTCGTGGTTTCGAGGTCGGGCTCTCCGTCACGACGGCGGACGACCGGATCAGGGAGCTGTTCGAGCCCAGCGCGCCGCCCATCGCCGGGCGGATCGCAGCGCTGGACGCGCTGCACCGCGCCGGCGTCAGGACCTACGCCATGGTCGCGCCGGTGCTCCCGAGCGCCGAGGGGCTGGCGGACCTCCTGAGGGGGAAGATCGATTACGTGCTCGTGGACCGCATGAACTAACACTACGCCAACCGTGTCTACACGGAGCACGGCCTGGAGGAAACGCGCTCCAGCGAGTACTTCCTCCGGGCGACCCAGGAGCTCCGATCCCTCTGAAGGGGGTCAACAAGAGGATGTGGGGCATGAACTCTCCGCGCGTCCCGCCGCGTCACCTGGCCGCGCCAACAGTACCAGGGATGTCGCGGCGGGCGGCGGATGCCTGCGGGGGGGGCGAGCTATGGGTGGGCCTGCGACGGGATGCCCGGCTCCTCATCAACGTCCAGAGGGACGACTGCGATGGCGTCCATCTCCACGAGGTAGTCGGGGTGCGCCAGCCCCGCGACGTACATCCCGGTGATCGCCGGGGGGTCGGGGCGGTCTCCCCAGACCTCCCGGAAGACCCCGTACCCCTCCTCGAAGGACTCCCCCTCGACCACGTACACAGTCCACCTGACCACGTGTTCGAGCTTGGCGCCGGCGACCTCCAGGGCCGCCACCAGGTTCACGAAGACCTGTCGGACCTGCTCGCAAAGGTCGCCTTTCCCGACGATCTCTCCCGCGGCGTTCACTGCGTCCTGTCCGCCGATGTAAACCGTTTTCACAGGCCCGGTGACGACAACCACGTTCGTGAAGGCCGGGTTGACCGGCCGTGTATCCTGGTTGAGGTGGAGGACCTCTCCCCTCCGTGCGTGTTCCATGGGTGGAGCCGGGAGGGCATCGGGGATATGCCTTCCGCTCATCGGCTGACAGCGCTGTTGTCCGCGAAGCGGATGAAGAGGCCAAACGCGGGTCGCCAGTGGGGCTGTACCCAGGTCTCCAGCGCCATGCGCTGACCGGTAAAGGGAGCGTACTCTCTGGCGATACATGGAATTCCGCGCCTTTACGCCGGCTTTTTCTGGCCATTACTGTTTGTCAATGCAATCGATGAGATATATTTATATTGGCGATTCTTTAATTAATGCCACCTTCATATGAGAATGAGACGGTGGACGTATGGTATCCCTCGTCGACTTAGGTCGATACACCGGTGACGAAGAGGCCGCTGAAACCTATCTGCGGGATCATGGCCTCCTGGTATCGTACACGACGTGTCCTCACTGTGGCGGCACTCGTCTTGGTCGCATCCGCCGTCAGCGGTACAAGTGCTACGGCTGTCGGCGGGAGTGGGGCGTTCGGAAAGGGAGCATCTTCGAACGGTCGCAGGTTCCGTTCTCAACCCTGTTGCTGGCGGTCAAACTGTTCGAACTGGACATGTCGGTCCGGGAAGCTGCCCGGCAACTGGGTCTTGCGTACAACACCGCCTATCGCCTTCATCACCTGCTCCGGACAGCGATCCTCTGCACCGCCGAGGATGCAGCCTCCCTGAAAGGAGAGGTAGAACTCGACGAATCGTATTTCGGCGGCCGGAGGAACGGTAAACGGGGACGAGGCGCCGCGGGCAACGTACCGGTCTTCGGGATCCTCGAACGGGGAGGGAAGGTACGCGTCGAGGTCGTGCAGAACGTGAAAGGGGCGACGCTTCTCGACCTCACCATCAAGAAAGTGAAACGCGGCAGTTTGGTGTACACGGATCGATTTCAAAGTTACAACGGCCTGGTCTCCTATGGCTTTCGGCATCAACGGATCGACCACGGCAAGCGGTTCGCCAACGGGAAGGTCTACATCAATGGGATAGAGGGGTTCTGGTCGTTCGCCAAGGAGCGCTTGATGAAATACCATGGTGTTGATCCGACCCGGTTCCCGTTCTATCTCAAGGAACTGGAGTTCCGGTATAATTACCGGGACGTCGATCTCTTTGATCGGCTGATTGAAACGCTTGAGGAATATGCACGGGTGGCACTAACTGAATAATCACCTTTATATTTGTATTTACCAACTGGTGACCAACCCTTGTTCTGTGATCCGGTGCAATCCATGTCAGAGGGCCCCCGTCTTCTGCCGCAGACCGAGGGGGACGCGGAGAGCCGGGCGGCGGCGAAACCGGCCCGCGCCGGCTCCCCCCGTCTGCGCAACGGCCGCGGCCGCCCGTGTCGGGCGCACCTCGCGGCCGGGAAGATCGAGAGAGGACAGTGATGTATGTAGTGTACCTGAGGGTCGCCCTGCTCCTGGTCGGCCTGATGGCCGTCCCATCGGTGGCGGCCGGGATCACGGGCGTGAGTCCCCAGGAGGGAACCGTCGGTACTCAGGTGGCGGTCTCCGGTTCGGGCTTCGGCGCGAAGATGGGGACCGTCGCGGTGGGAGAGGAGCGATGCAAGGTCCTTTCCTGGAGCGATACCCGGATCGTCTGCAGTATAGCCAAGCCCATGCCCGCCGGGGAGTACGCCGTTACGGTACAGGGCCAGGGCTCCAAGAAGAAATCCGAGCCGATGACGTTCTCGCCCTTCACCATCCGGGAGCCGGAGATCATGCCGGGCACGCTTGCCCGCGACGGCACCACGGTCACGATCGCAGGGGCGTTCTTCGGCGACAGGAAGGGAGAGGTCGTCATCGCCTACCGTGACAATGGCGTCGTGGTCGACAAGGCGAAGGTTGTGGGCTGGTCCATGGACGCGGTCCGGATCCGGCTGCCTGCCGGGCTCGCCGGGAAGTACATCGTGAAGGTCCAGAACAAGATCGGCACGGACTTCGCGCTGCTGGATCTGGGCGACGGCCCGCCACAGATGGCGGGGATGGCCTGGCTGTCGGGGTACGGGTAGAAGGAGTTGACCAGCAACGCCAGGGGGATCGCCTACAACGGCAAGGTCTACGTCTGGTCCACCTGGTTCAAGGAACGCCCGTCGATCAAGGAGCAGCGCGAGAACCAGTACCTTATCCAGTACCGGCTATTCGAGAACGGCCAGCTCTCGGGCGCCCATCATCTGTGGGGAGGCAAGTCCGAGGCCAAGCCCGCGCCGGTGCTCGTGCAGTACCCCAACAACGGGCCGCAGAAGATGTTCGTCTTCGTGACGGGCCAGAACGGGAATATCTACTTCACACGCCTGAACGGCGACACCTGGGAGGACGGCGACTGGCTCCGGATCAGGGACGCCGCCACTGGCAACTATATCTCGACGAAAGAGGAGAGCTGGGAGGTGGCATCGGTCTACGATCCGACGAGTCACTCCATCTGGGTGTACTACGCGAAGGACTACAACAACTACCTCTATGCGGCGGTGAGCGGTGACTTCGGGGACACCTGGTACGACTATGGCAAGGTATACAATTCGCCCATCGTGAAGTCACCCCCGGGCGCCGTACCGTATCAGGACGCGGCCGGCAGCAGGGCGCTCGTGGCGGTCAAGGATGCCGACCAGAAGATCCGGGTCTGCCACATGTACATGCAAAGTGTCGTGAGTTCGGAGGTTGTGCCGACGCCCGCGTCCGACAATATCGCAGGTTACGGGCGACCGTTCCTGACCGACGTTGGCAACGGGTACCTCGCGCTGCTGTACGCGGCCGAGCACGGAGACCAGGCCTATTGCTCGAACTGGTACATCCCGCACATCTGTCTGTTCGACAAGGCGACCGGCCAGTGGGGGGCCCCGTACCAAGCGACGACGCTCCCCGACCTCGGGACGGCCCAGGGCGAGTTCCAGTTCCACTGGCAGCCCAACGGCGTGATGGACCCGGCGACGAACACGTTCTGGCTCTTCTACGGGTTCGAACTCTGCGCCCTGTACACGGACAACACGAACGACGGCCCGTGGTGGGTGTTCTCATCGATCCCGACGCCGGGCCCGTCCGTCGCCCAGGGAGCGGACGAGACGGCCGGGACCAGGGGACCGCCTGCATCGCGTGCGGTACCAGCTGAACCCTTTTTTCCATCGTGACGGCCGCGTCCTCGCCGAGTAGGAAGACTGTAAGAAGACCGTGAGCAGGATCAGGTCGAGTGTCGACGCCCCGCGCACCTGGACACGTGGAACGAGCCGGAGAGCCCGGCATCCTTATCCCAGCCGGCCGAGGGAGATGCGCGGACCGGCCGGGACGAGGTGACCACGAGCAGCGATCAGAGGACAGAAGCCGTTACGCGGTGAACCGGTAGGGTGACGATGACGACGGCTGAAGAGGACGCCCCCGGCAACCGCGCATGGTTCCGGGACTGGGCCGACGAATACGACGCGACCCTCGGAAAGGTCTCGAGGCACGGGATCATGCTCGACCTGGCCGTCGGGGCCTCGGGAGTGGCGGATAACGACGAGGTCCTGGACATCGGGTGCGGGACCGGCCTGCTGTCGCTCAGGTTCCTCGCCGCGGCGGACTGCAGGGTCACGGCCATCGACACCTCGGCCGAGATGCTCGCGCTCTTCCGGGAGAAGGTCGAGCGGTACGGGCTGGCCGAGAGGGTCCGCTGCCTTCAGGCGTCGGCGGAGAAGATGGACTTCGACCCCGGCCGGTTCGACATCGTCGCGGCCACGGTCTCGCTGCACCACGTCAGGGAGAAGGAACCGGTCGTCGGCGCAATCCACAACTCGCTCAAAGAGGGCGGGCGGTTCGTGCTCGGGGAGATCGACCTCGACACCACGGGGAGCCTGGACGACCCTGTGCGCCTCTCGCGTATCCTGGAGTATCTCGCCGGCGAACTGGTGCTCGCCATGCGGGACGGGGGCGTCCAGGCGTTCGAACGGATGTACGAGAACGGGAAGAAGCACATCCTGAACGACGGCGAGTACTGCGTCGCCATGCGGCAGTGGGAGGAGCTCTGCCGCGAGGCCGGGTTCCGGGACGTAACCGTGCACCCGGTGCCGGGGTTCGACTGGTTCAGGGTGCTCGTGGCGACAAAGTAATCGCCGACCCGGGGGAGTGCCAGGCCGTGCCTACCTTCGTGCCGCCCCGGGGACGGCCGATCTCCTCCGACGACCCGGTCACTCTCCCCGCTTCGCCTTTTTCGACGCGAGCCGCTCGACTGTACCCATGTCGACCTCGCCGCAGATTTCGAGCCGACCGGCCGCGACGGCCGCGTCTACGAATCCCTTGCCCACGGGTGTTCGGACGAGGAGCGTCGTGCAGCCCGAGGCCGACCCGACGGCCCCCGCCGAGATGTCGGCCGACGGCGCCGCTAGGTCCGTGCACGAGGCGCAGCCCGGCCGGATGCAGTCCTCGAGCTCCTGCAGGGGGAGCTCGAGCGCGTTGCCGTCCGCGAGCAGCACCTCGAGCTTCCCCTTCACGTCGAGCCGCCGGACCTGCCAGGGCTCGATCCCGTGCTCGCCGCGGACCTTTCCTTCCATCAGCCGGTCGTAGTCGAACGACTCGATGCAGAAGAGACCGACCACGAGCCGGATCGCGTTCGCGTACGGGGCCAGGAGGTCGTTCTCCGAGGCCCGTATCCGAGCAATCGCCTGGACGACACAGGGGAGGCCCGTGACCGCGATCCGCCGGTACTTCCGCTCGACCACCGCTACCCTCAGGGCCGACAGCATCGGGACCCACCAGCTGTACCGTGACCCGGCCGCCGTAACGAGCGTCTCTGCGTCGGTGACCAGCGTCGAGACCGGCTGGTGCGACCATCGGTCCTCGCTGACCGTGACCACCGCGTCCACGAGCCCCACCTCGAGCGCGTGCTCGAGGATCGCTGTCACCGCGCCGCCGCTCTGCCGCCCCGCCACCTCGAACGAGGCACGGGCCGAGAGCCGCTCCAGGCAGTCACCGGCACCCGGAGCCGGCGCCGGGCCCGTGCGCGGGCAGGCGTCATGGCAGGCCCCGCACGGGACGCTGTCCGTCTCGGCCTTGCAGTAGCCGATGTTCTCGGGGACGGCCGCGCCCGCGTCCATGCGAATCGCGTCGGCCGGGCAGACAGCTGTGCAGGCGCCGCAGCCCGAACAGGTGCCGCGGTCCCAGACCGCGCTCTTCAGGTCCTGGATACTGGTCAGTGCCATGATCACTCCCATGCGTACTTGTCCGCGAACGGCCGGATCGAGGCCGGCACGACCCGCGTATATTTAGCCGCGGCGAGGTCCGCGACGTCGACTCCGAAGTGCTCGCCGTACGCCTCGATCAGCGGGACGATGCGTGGCCGGGCTGCCTCGTCGAGTGGCACGGCCGTGGCACCCGCTCCGAGATGCCGCGGGTCAACCGCGCCTCGGAGTACGATCTCCCCGCTGTGGATCCCCGAGCCCAGCCCGCGCTCGGCGATCGCCGGGCCGCCGTGGCGGGCGAGGACGAGCACGGTCCCGCCGGCCATGTAATCGCCGAGGAATGCCCGGGCGTACTCCCCCACCACGAGCACGGGGCGCTTGTCGAGGTACTGCTTCATGTGGATCCCGCCGCGGTACCCGATGGCGCCCTCGACGAAGATCCTTCCGCCGCGCATCGAGTGGCCGACCGCGTCGCCCGCCGACCCGTGGACCACGATCTCGCCCGCGTCCATCGTGTTCCCGGGCGCGTGCTCGGCGTTACCGAAGACCTTGATCGAGGGGCCCGACATGAACATCCCCAGGTCGCCACCGGGCACGCCGTGGATCTCGATCGCCACGTCGCCGCGGACCCCGTTGGCGATGAACCGCTGGCCGAGCACGTTCTCGAGGACGATCCGCTGTGCCCCTTCCGCGACGGCAGCGCGAATCGTCCGGTTCAGCAGCGAGTAATGCATGCCTGCCGCGTCGATCACGAGCGTCTCCATCCCTCATGCCCCCACGGACTTGACATCGAGCACGTCCATCAGCGCCTGGTCGAGCATGTACGACCGGAGGCGGTCGCGGTTGCCGCGCAGGCTCTCGATCGAGTTGATCCCTGCAGCGCCCATGAGGTCCATCAGCTCCAGGGTCCAGCCGTGGATCAGGTTCGCGACCTGGACGCCGCCGGCCTCGGGGTCGAGCCGGGCTACGAGGTCCGGGCGCTGGGTCGCGATCCCTCAGGGGCAGAGCCCGCGGTAACAGCTGCCGCAGACACGGCATCCCAGCGCCACGAGCGCGGCCGTACCGATGTAGACCGCGTCCGCGCCGAGCGCGATGATCTTCGCGACGTCAGTCGACTCGCGGATCCCACCCGAAGCGATCACCGAGACCTCGTTTCGGATCCCCTGTGCCCGAAGCTTGGCGTCGACGGCCGCGACGGCCGCCTCGACCGGGATCCCGACATGGTCGCGGAAGACCCGCGGGGCCGCGCCCGTTCCACCGCGGAAACCGTCCACGACCACCGCGTCGGCGGCCGACCGGGCGATCCCCGCCGCGATCGCCGCGACGTTGTGAACAGCCGCGATCTTGACGAAGACCGGCTTCTTCCACTCGGTCGCCTCCTTGAGCGACCGGACCAGCTGGGCCAGGTCCTCGATCGAGTAGATGTCGTGGTGCGGCGCGGGGCTGATCGCGTCCGAGCCCTCGGGGATCATGCGTGTCCTCAAGATGAGCGCGTTCACCTTCTCGCCCGGCAGGTGGCCCCCGATCCCGGGCTTCGCGCCCTGGCCGATCTTGATCTCGATCGCGGCGCCACTCTCGAGGTAATCGATGTCGACGCCGAACCGGCCTGAGGCCACCTGGACAATCAGGTGGTCCTGGTACGGCCGCAGTGGCTCTGCGAGCCCGCCCTCGCCCGTTCCCATGAAAGTCCCCTGCGCCGAGACGGCCCTCGCCATGGAGAGCTGGGCGGCGAGCGAGATCGCGCTGTAGGACATATGCCCGATCATGATAGGGGTATCGAGGCGGAGGTTCGGGCAAGCTCGGTCAGGAGCTCGACCTCGCCGTCCTCCCGGGTGCGGAGATCGAGCTGCTGCGGCCTCTTGCCAAGGTACGTACGAAGTTCCATCGGCTCGCGCAGGGGGTCGATCGAGGGATTCGTAACCTGGCAGGCGTCCAGCACCAGCCGGTCGAATATCATCGGGTAATCGAGCGCGTTGCCCATCCCCGCGAGCACGATCTTCCCGGTTCGTGCCTGGTTGTAGATCGCCTCGCGCACCCCGCGCGTCCAGACCGGGTGTGATCGGTAGTCGAGGGGGCGCTCCTCGATCTCGATCGCTTCGCGCGGGCAGAACGCGACGCAGCGGTGGCAGGCCGTGCAGACCCGCGAGTTGGCCCGTATCCGGTCGCCGTCGACACGGAATGCCCCGTACGCGCAGTTCTCGACGCAGCGGCCGCAGAGCATGCACTGCTCGGGGTCGACCGTGACCCGGAACTTTGGCGGCAGCGAGCCGACGGACGGGCTCATCGGCACCTCCCGACGATCGGCTCGCCAGCCCGAGGCATGAAGACGCGGTCGAGCGCGGGCTCCATGGCCCTGATCGCCGCCTCCTCGCTCGAGACGTAGAGCCGGTCCCCGGCCTCGGCACCGACAAGGGGCCGGAGCTTGGATCGGTCCGTGAACGCGACCATCGAGTCCTGGTCCGCGACCGCGATCGCGAACGGCCCGTTCATCATGGCGGAGGCGTAGGTGAGCCGGAGGGCGTGATGGAGTAGATGGCGGTCCCCCTCCATCGCGTCGATCTCGTCCCAGAACGGCGGGGCAAGGGCCGTGACTGCGAGTTCCGCGGGGAGACCGTGCCGCCGCACCAGGAGATCGACGAGGTACGCGACCACCTCGGTGTCGGTGAACATGGTGCACTTATAGCCGAACGACTCGATGTACCGCCGGTTCGTGCCGTAGCTCGTGATCTCGCCGTTGTGAACCACGGACCAGTCGAGGAGGTTGAAGGGGGTGAGCCCCGCCCCACCAGCCCGGAGTATTCGTCGGGTAGCGGTTGTGCGCGAGCCAGCAGTGGCCCTCGTACTCCTCGATCCGGTAGAAGTCCGCGACCTCCTCGGGCCAGCCGGCGGCCTTGAAGACCCCGAGGTTCCGGCCTGAGCTGAAGACGAGCGCGCCGTCGATCGAGGTGTTGACCCGCATCACGAGCTCGGTTACGATCTCTTCGGCCGGGGTGGTCGAGCGGGGCATCAGTCGGACGTCGGGCTTGAAGAAGTATCGCCAGGGGACGTGGACCTTGCGCAGGCGCGGCGTGTCCCAGGTCGGGATCTCCTCGTCGTGGACGACCCGGCCCCACTGGGCGAGGAGCGCGTCAACTCTCGGTTTGGTCTCGTGGATGCGGTCGAAGAAGACGTGGAATGCGAAGTAGTCCCGGAACTCAAGATAGACGCCATACGCGACGTAACCTGCACCCTCGCCACTGCCGCGTTCGTTCATCATCGAGAGCGCGCGCCGGATCGCCGAGCCGTCCATCGCCTGCCGGAGCCGGCGGATCGGGCCGATCCTCCCGCGCACGGGGCCTCGCGGAAGGAGTTCCGCGTTTCATATCCCCTGCTTTGCCTGCCCTGTGAGAAGGGAATATACAGGATTGGCTAGAAGGTTTCTTCCAGTATGTCCACCGATATCGTGTCAGAGCTTCTCGAGCGGATAGACGCAGACCTGGTCAGGTTTATCAGGCTTCAGTTCTCGGATATCCAGGGCCTGCCCAAGAATGTCGCGATCCCCGCGACCCAGGCCGAGAAGGCCCTGACCGAGGGGATCTGGTTTGACGGGTCCTCGATCGAGGGGTTCTGCCGGATCGAGGAGTCGGACATGCTCCTCAAGCCCGACCCGACCTCGTACGCGATCATGCCCTGGCGGCCCGAGAACGGGCGCGTGGCGCGATTCATCTGCGACCTCGAGACCTACGGCGGCAAGCCGTTCGAGGGCGATCCGCGGTATATCCTCCGCAAGACCATCGCCGAGGCGGCAGAGATGGGCTTCACCTTCAACACCGGCCCCGAGCTCGAGTTCTTTCTCTTCAAGATGGCCAACGGTCTGCCCACGACCCAGTTCGTGGACTTCGGCGGCTACTTCGACCTTGCACCCAACGATGCGGCCGAGGACGTACGCCGCCAGATCGTGGTCGCCCTGACCGACATGGGCTTCGACATCGAGGCCTCCCACCACGAGGTCGCCGAGAGCCAGCACGAGATCGACTTCAAGTACGCCGAGGCGCTGGTCACGGCCGACCGGGTGATCACCTTCAAGTTCGCGGCCAAGGCGATTGCGCTCCGCGAGGGGCTCCACGCGACCTTCATGGCCAAGCCCATCGGCGGGATCGCCGGCAGCGGCATGCACACGCACGGGTCGCTGATGAAGGACGGGAAGAACGCGTTCTATGACCCGGACGGCACGTATCAGCTCTCCGAGACGTGTATGCACTGGATCGGCGGACTGCTCCGCCACGCGCCGGCGATCACGCGCGTCGCGAACCCGACCATCAACTCGTACAAGCGGCTCGTGCCGGGATACGAGGCGCCGGTCTACGTTTCATGGTCCAACGCCAACCGGACGGCACTGATCCGGGTCCCGGCGGCCCGCGGCATGTCGACGCGCGCCGAGTTCCGGTCGCCCGACCCGATGTGCAACCCGTACCTGACCTTCGCGGCCATGCTCGCGGCCGGCCTCGACGGAATCCGGAACCGGATCGACCCCGGCGATCCGACCGACGTCAATATCTACCACCTCTCCGAGTCGGAGCGGCGGGAGCGCGCGATCGAGATGCTGCCCGGGAACCTCTACGACGCCCACCAGGCGATGCTCGGCGACGACGTGATCCGGGGGGCGCTCGGTGACCACGTCGTCTCGGGCCTGAGCGCCCTGACACGGGGCGAGTGGGACTCGTTCCAGATGACCGTCCATCCCTGGGAGCACGAGCGTTACCTGGCGATCTACTGAGCGCCGTCTTTTCTGTCCCCGCCGGCGTGCGGCCTCCTCCGGTGGAAAAGAGAGAGTGCGGGGATCAGTCCGTCGCGACGAAGGCGCTCTTCCCGATCCTCGCGTACACGCCGCAGATCGGGCAGACGTAGCTCTCGGGGAGGTCCTCGAACGGGGTGCCCGCCGCGATCCCGTTCTTCGGTTCACCCCGGGCGGGGTCGTAGCTGTAGCCGCAGGCCAGGCAGCGGTACCGGCCGGATCTCGCGTCGAGCTGGTTGAACGCAGTCTTCCCCACCCTCGCGTACACGCCGCAGACCGGGCAGACGTAGCCCTCGGGGAGGTCCTCGAACGCGGTGCCCGGCGGGATGCCCGCCCTGGGCTCCCCCCTCGCGGGATCATAGATGTACCCGCATACGCCACAGACGTACGCCTCTTGTTGTGCCATGTATAGTCCTCCTGCCCCGGGAGAGCCCCCGCGGGGCTCCCGGGATATGGATAGAACATCAATCAAATATTTATAATGAGGGATAGGGATCCGACATAACCGGCGGGCCGCTGGTGGAGCCCGGGTCTACACCGGGCTGAGGAAGCGCTCGGCCAGGAACGTGAAGAGCAGGACCAGGGCAACCATCAAGACCAGGCCGATCGTGAACCAGATCGGTGACCGCCAGGGCCCCGATATCTGGAGGACCGGGCCGACGATGACCTCGGTCAGGACGAACGCGCCGATCGCAGCGGCGCCCAGGATGATGATCTCGCGCCGCTGGGACAGGACGGCGGGGTCGGTCGACATGGAAGAGAGGTCGGTCCGGGCAGAGATAAAAGAGAACGGCTAGAGGGCGAGGAACCCGACGGGCGCGAGCGAGGCCGCGAGGGTCACCTCGTTGATCTCCCGGTGAGAGGTCCACGTGGAGACCGAGCGGTGCCGCTCGTCGAGCCAGAAGTCCTCGATGGCATCGGCGAGCGGCGCGGCCCTCTCGAGCTCACCGACTCGCCCGAGCATGGCGGTGGGGCGGAGGAAGGCGGACGGCGCGGCCTCGATTGCCGCGCGGACCCGTCCCGCGCCGCGGAGCCCGAGGGCAAGGCCGAGCTCGCGAAAGGCGAGACGCTGCCCGGCCGGAAGGCCGGTCGTTCCCGACCGGGCAAAAGCCGAGACACCGGATACGGCCGCGTCGAGGGATTGCCCGATAAGGTCGGGGGGGAGCTGCCGGCCGCGCGCGGCGAGCCCGGCGATTCGGACTGCGTCGAAGAGAAGCCCGCCCGTCCCGAGCGGGTCGTCGGTCCGGAGCGTGGTCCGGCGCGCGAGTGCTGCGAGATCAGCCGCCTCGCGCGCGAGGTCGGCGCCCGAGACGGCCTCGATCTCGGCGCAGGTAACGAGTCCGTCGAGCGGATCGTGCTGTCCCATCGATGGGACGAGCGGCCGCGAGAGATCGATGGACATCTTCCAGTGCATCCGGCCCGGCCCCGGGACGAAGGCCGAATGGACAGCCCGCACGAGCTCGGCCGCCCATCGCGCGTACACGGGGTCGCCGGTCACGCGGGAGGCCCGACAGAGCGCATGGGCCCACTTGGTGAGGTAGTGGTAGTACTGGCCGTCACGGTCCCACTCGAGCTGGTCGTCGTACGGGTCGCCCGGTCGCCGCTCGGGCAGCGGCTTGCCGATCCGCAAGCCGCCGGCCGTCGGGTGGAGCGCGCCCTCCGCCTCGGGCTTGCCCGAGAGCCAGCCCTGCCGGCCGTCGTCGACCCGGTGGCGGCCGAGGACCGCATGGACCTGCCCGATCAGCGCGAGCGCCCGGGCGCGGCACACAGGCTCGCCGCCCGACTCGTAAAGCCCGAGGTAGGTGCAGGTCGCGAACGCGTCGGTCCAGAGGTACCGCGACGGGGCCGGGGACGGCGGCGCGAGGCCGGTGCGGGCCGCGTACCCGCGAAGGAGCTCCATCGCCCGGGCGGCGGCTGCGCCGGTCGTCATGGTCCAGCCTCTCGCCGCCCGGAGAGATAATACATACGGCCTGGACGTTTCGTCCGTCCAGGGCCCGGCGTGTGCATGCGCCCCGGTATCGCCCTCGCCTCGTCCACCACGGCAACAACGGGAAGATCGCCCGGATCATGGGCGGGACGCTCGGCGGTGAGATCGTTCGCGCTGCCGACGTGACGGGCGATAGGGTGGCGGGGGCCGGTACCGCCGGGGACCTAAAATGGGCCGTCCTGCTCGAACGAACGGCCGAGGCGGAGCGCGAGCTCAGCCTTCTGGAGCTCGGCCCCGAGATACGCCGCGTGGTCCAGGCGCGAGACCCGGTCGTCGGCGAGCAGGGCCGCGAGGACGTCCTGCCATCGGCAGCCCTGGAATGCCACCCCGCCGTGGACTGCAACGATCCGGCCGTCCTCGAGCCCGATTCGGATGTTTCCTCGGGGGTCGTACTCGACCTCGTCCGGGGCAGGCGGGACCTCGATGACCCGGTCGTACGCGAGCGGGGGCTCGCGCCGCCGCCGCTTCTCCTTGACGACGAACAGGTCGATCCCGAGGTCCTTGGGGTACGGCCGGCACCGGGTCAGCACCATCATCTCGGTCGCCCGCCGCATCTCGGCGATCGCGCCCCGGGTCTTGTCCGAGTGCTCGGCCGTGAAGACGATGGCGGCCCCGACCTCCTGGGCCATGCCGGCGAGGAGCGCCTGCGCCCCGATCGAGTCCGCGTCCAGGAGCTCGACCACGTTACCCGCGCCGAAGAAGAGGGGCACGTCGTAGTCCCGGAATTCGCAGAGCGACCGGACCAGCCCCGAGCCGACAGGCTGGAGGAGCGGGTCGGCGACCAGGGCCTGGCACCCGGCCGCTCGCGCGGCCTCGAGGTTCTCCGTGAGCGACGAGTACCGCGGCACGACCACGGCCGCCGCGCCGGCATCGGCCACGGCCCGGCCGATCATGGGGATGTTCTCCTCCTGGAGCGAGAGGACGAGGTCCGCTCGGAAGAGCGAGGCCGCGATCAGGGCCGGGTCCTGTGAATCGACCGCAAGCGGGCCGTCGATCCCGTCGAGAGCTCCAAAGCACCGGGCCACGTCGGCCGGCGTCGCATCGAAGCCGAAGCCGAGGTCGACGATGTCGGCCCCGCTGCAGAAGGCGCGCTCGACGTCGCTCCGCAGATCGGGCCGGCGGTGCGCGTCCATCAGCTCGGCCAGCACCTTGCACCGCGAGGTCCCTCCGACCTTCACCCCCCGGAGCAGCAGGTCCCACTCCGCGTTCTTCTCGATCGACCGGACCTTCCGGTACGCGTCGTCGCGGCGGAGGTCCCGGAGCAGGTCATCGGCCGGGACGTCCCGAGAGAACTCTACCTTGCCGAGCAGCTCGACCATCAGCGGCAGGTCGGCCGCGTGGCGTGGCCCCCGGAGGATCGGTACGCCCGTGGCCTCCTCGACCGCCGCGAACGAGGCCGTGCACATCCCCGGGACCACGACGTAGTCGTATCGATCGGCGCGGACCAGGTCCAGGAGCCGTTGCGGGGTCAAGAACGACGCGATCTCGCCGGTCACGGCCACCTCCGCGTCGAGCCCGGCGACGGCCTCCCGCACGAGGGCCTCGGTCGCAGTCCCCGTCGGAAAGAGGATCGGCATCAGTTCTCCTTAATAGGCTCCACGAGATAAAGTAACAGGTTCATGCTCGCCTGCGACCTGCACGTGCACACGCGGTTCTCCAAGGACGGCGAGTCGTCGGTCGAGGCCGTGCTTGCCCGGGCGCGGGAGGTCGGCCTCGCGGCCGTCGCGATAACGGACCACGACACCCTGGAGGGCGTGCGGTACGCTGCCCGGCTCGCAGACCCGCCAGCCCTCGTGATCCCCGGGATCGAGGTCTCGACCGCGGACGGCCACCTGATCGCGCTCGGCGTCGCCGAGCCGGTGCCGCGCGGCCGGCCAGTGATCGAGACGATCGACCTGGTCCATGCCCAGGGCGGCCTCGCGATCCTGCCCCACCCGTACCACCGGCTCCGGCACGCGGTCGGCTTTCGCGAGCGCGACGCGCTCGCTGCCGCTGACGCTGTCGAAGTCTTCAACAGCCGCTACATCTTCGGGTCGGCAAACCAGAAGGCGGGTCGACGGGCCGCGCGACTGGGCAAGCCCGCCGTGGGCGGCTCGGACTCGCACCACGCCCGATACGTCGGATTCGGCCGGACGCTCGTGGACGCCGAGCCGGAGGTCGACGCGATCCTCGCGGCCATCCGGGCGGGGCGCTGCTACCCCGCCGGGCGCATGACCCCGCTACGGACCTACACGGGCCAGTCCCTCCGGTCGACCTGGCGGAAGGCCCGGCGTCGCATCCGGTTATGAGGGTCGCGTTCCGCCTGGGCTGGTGGGGGGAGGCCTTCGCCGGGTCCCAGCGGCAGCCCGGGCTTCGGACGATCGAGGGGGAACTGATACGGGCCTCTCTCGCGACGGGGCTCTTCGAGGACCCCCGACGGGCCGGTTTCGGACTCGCGGGCCGCACGGACCGCGGAGTCCATGCCCGTGCCCAGGTCGGTGCTCTTACGACGGATCGGCCCGAGCGGGTCGTCGATCTCCTGAACCGGGCGCTGCCGCCCGATATCTGGCTGACCGGGACGGCGGAGGCCCCCGACGACTGGCGACCGCGACACAGCGTCGCGTCGCGCACCTACCGCTACTTCTTCTCCGACCCCACGCTCGATGGCGAGGCGATGACCCGGGCCGCTGCCCGGTTTGTGGGCGAGCACGATGTCTCCCGGTTCTGCCGGGCCGGGGGGAACAGCCCGGTCCGGCGGATCCTCGCTTCGCGCATGCTCCCGGGATCGGTCTACGAGGTGACGGGCTGGTCGTTTCTCTGGCACCAGGTCCGTGGCATGGCCTCGGCGCTCGAGGCGGTCGGGCGCGGCGAGCTCGACCCGGACGGGATCGACGCCCTCCTCTCGGGGGCGTGCCTCCGCACCATGCCGCCGGCACCGGCCGACCGGCTCGTCCTCTGGGAGGTCACGATCCCGTTCACGTTCGCGCCCGTCAAGCCCCCGGAGCGGTCGGACGCGTTCCTCCTCGAGGCCGCGCGTGCCGCCCGAGCCCGTGCCGCGATCGCCGACCTCCTCCGCCCGACCTGACGGCTCGTCGTTCAGGCAGGCCGGGCCCGCACGCTCGGCGGCAGGAGCCGGTCGATCAGGAACTTCGGGATCTGCTCCGAGGTGCGGATGCCGAGCTCGAAGTGGGCGTCCTGGCCCACCATGCCGAGGTACTCGGCCTCGAGGACGAAGTCGAACGAAAGGAGGCCGACGCCGAGCAGGGTCACGGTCGCGTGCTTCGCCGAGACCTGGCGTGTCTGGTTGATCGGGATGTCGTACGGGACCTTGTCGACCGAGAGGCTCACGCGGTCGGGATACGGGATCGCGACGAGCGTGATGTTCCCGATCGGGACCGGTTCGGCAGCGGGAAAGATCACGTCGTAGGTGACCGTGTACGGGTACGTGGCGTTCCCGGTCGACGGGCTGATCGCGACCGAGAAGCTCAGGACCGCGGCGATGCCGACGAGGAGGAGGACGCCGATCGCGGCGAGGACCAGGGTCAGGCGCCAGTTCCGCCGACGGTGTACGGGAGTCGCCGGCGGTGCGGATGGGGGCGAGGGCCGCGAAGCGGGCTCCGGCGCCGGGGCCGAGGCGGCGGGCGGGGGGGGCGCCGCTGCGGGCGGCGCCTCGTCGCCGGGGATCTCGAAGTACAGGTCCTCGTCGGTCATACGGGAGATCTCGGAATGCCCGGCGATAAGCATTGTGCCGGTGCCTCTGGGTTTAAGACGGCGCGGGCCAAACCTCTCAAGGATCGTGATGAATCCACTCCCCGCCGAGGAGTACGTCCAGAAGTGCACGACCGCGTGCGCGGGCTGCACCTCCTCGCTCTCGCTGCGCTACGTCCTGAAGGCAGCCGGGCCCGACACGGTCCTGGTCGTGCCGGCCTGCTGCACGGCCGTGCTCCAGGGAGTCTACCCGGCGACCGCGATGAACGTGAACGTCTACAATATCGCCTTCGCCGCGGCGGCCTCGACCGCGTCCGGGATGGCCGCGGCCTTCCGTCGGGCAGGCAGGAAGACAAAAGTGATCTGCTACGCCGGCGACGGCGGCACGGTCGACATCGGGATCCAGGCCCTCTCGGGCGCGCTCGAGCGGGGCACGGACTTTCTCTACATCTGCTACGACAACGAGGCATACGGCAACACGGGAATGCAGCGCTCGGGCTCGACACCGGTGGGCGCGGTGACGACCACGACGCCCGGCGGCAAGACCGAGACCAAGAAGGACCTGGACCGGATTATCGCGGCCCACGACCTCCCGTACATGGCGACGGCCTGCGCCGCGTACCCCCAGGACCTCTACGCCAAGGTCGCGAAGGCCCTCTCGATCCCCGGCCCGAAGTTCATCCACCTCCTCTCCCCCTGCCCGCCGGGCTGGCGGTACTCGGCCGAGCGATCGGTCGAGATGGGCAAGCTCGCCGTCAAGACCGGCCTGTGGGTGCTCTACGAGCGCGAACACGGCCAGCTCCGGATCAACCCGGTCTCGAAGGCCGCCATGAAGCGGCCCGCGCTCCTGGACGACTACCTCGGGGCCCAGGGGCGCTTCAGGGGGATCTCGGCCGAAGCGCGGGCCGCGCTCGCCGCGTCCATGGAGCGGAACCACCGGCGCCTGCTCGCCGAGGAGGCCGGCCAATGCTGACGATCGCGACCGGGAACAAGGCCGTCGCCGCGGCCGCGAGAGAGGCGCGGCCCGGCGTGATCGCCGCGTACCCGATCACGCCACAGACCGAGATCGTCGAGCAGCTCGCGAGCTACGTGACCGAGCGGTCGCTCGACGCCGACTACATCCCTGTCGAGTCCGAGCACTCGGCCATGGCCGCCTGCATCGGGGCGTCCGCGGCCGGCGCGCGGACCTTCACGGCGACCTCGTCCCACGGTTTGCTCTACATGCACGAGATGCTCCACTGGGCCGCCGGCGCCCGGACGCCGGTCGTGATGGCGAACGTGAACCGGGCCCTCGGGCCGGGCTGGAACACCTGGGCCGAGCACACGGACGCCTTCTCCCAGCGCGACACGGGCTGGCTCCAGGTCTTTGTCGGGACCGTGCAGGAGGCGTACGACGCGACCCTCATGGCCTTCCGGATCGCCGAGGACGAGCGCGTGCTCCTGCCGGTGATGGTGAACCTGGACGGCTTCACCCTCTCGCACATCACCCAGTCGCTCGAGACGGTCGAGATCGGCGACTTCATCCCGCCGTTTTGCCTGCCTCACGCGATCGACATCGACCGCCCCCGCGGGTACGGGACCATGACCGGCCCGGAGCACTACTACAAATTCCGGTGGGACATGGAGCGGTCCATGCGGGCGTCGCGGGAGGTGATCCGCGAGACCGAGGACGAGTTCGCCCGCCGCTTCGGCCGACAGTACGGCCCGGTCGAGGAGTACCGCTGCGAGGACGCGGACGTGGTCGTCGTGGCCCTCGGCACGCTCGGAAAAGAGGCCGAGGTCGCGGTCGACCGCCTGCGCGACGAGGGGACGAAGGCGGGCTCGATGCGTCTTCGCTGGCTCCGGCCGTTCCCTACGCTCGACCTCGGGGGTCGCGACGTCGTGGTGATCGACCGCGACTACTCGTTCGGCTTCGGCGGCGTGGTCGCGCAGTCGATCCGGGCGACGACCCGCGCCGAGCCATCGTCGGTGATCGCCGGCCTCGGCGGCCAGGAGGTCACCTACGACGATATCGCGCGGTTCGTCCGGCAGCGCGAGGCCGGGACCGAGTCCTGGTTCGGGGTGGAGGCCTGATGGCGATGTTCGAGATCCGCATCCACTCGCGCGGCGGCCAGGGCGGCGTGACGGCGGCGAAATTGATCGCCCAGGCCGCGTTCCGCGACGGCAAGTTCGCGACCGCCTTCCCGTTCTACGGGGCCGAGCGGCGCGGGGCGCCCGTGGTCTCGTTCGTCCGGATCAGCGACGAGCCGATCAAGGTCTACTCGCAGGTCCGGGAGCCGGACATGGTGATCGTGCTCGACGCCTCGGTCATGGACTCGGTCGACGTGCTCGCCGGCCTGAAGCCCGGTGGCCCGGTCGTGATCAACGTGGCGGAGCCCCCGGCGATCGAGGGCCATCCCGTGCACGCGGTCGATCTCACGGGGATCGCGCTCGCCCAGAAGCTCGTGGTCGCGGGCTCGCCGATCCTGAACACGCCCGTGCTCGGAGCGCTCGCGAAGCTCGGGCTCGTCTCGATGGAGTCGGCCGTCGCCGCCATCGCCGAGACGTTCTCCGACCCGCGGAACGTCGCGGTCGCCAAGGCCGCGTACGGAGAGGTGCAGGCATGATCGACATAGCAAAAGAGCGGCTCGCCCGGTCCGTGCCCGGCGAGGGCGCGGCCGGAAAGACGGGGTCCTGGCGGGTCTTCCGGCCTGTCGTGGACCGGGAGAGGTGCAACGCCTGCGGCCTCTGCGGGCTCTACTGCCCGGACGGCTGCATCGACGCGGACCTGAACGTCGACCTCGCGTTCTGCAAGGGCTGCGGGATCTGCGCGAACGAGTGCCCGAAGAAGGCCATCGCCATGGACCGCGAGGTCCGGTAACCCCCCCTTTTTTCTACGGCCCGCCCCCAGGCGGTGGCGATGAAGGCCGAAACGGGAGTCCCCGCGCACCGTATCGATGCCCTGACCGACGGGATCTTCGCGTTCGCGCTGACCCTGCTCGTCCTCGGGATCGCCGTGCCGGCCGTTCCGGCCGGTCAGCAGGCCGAGGATGCCCTGCCGGGGCTCCTGCTGGAGCTCTGGCCCGCCGTGTTCGCTTTCGCCGTCGCGTTCATGGTGCTCGCGAGCACCTGGCAGGATCACGTGCGGATCTTCGGGCGTGTGGTCCGGCTCGACCGCTGGCTCGTCCGCCTGCTCCTGATCAAGCTCTTCGGGATCGTCTTCGTCCCGTTCTCGACCGCGTTCGTCGCGGAGTACGGCTGGACCAGGATCGCCGCCTGACTCTTCGCCCTGAACATCGGAGCGATCGACCTTCTCACCGTTGCCCAGGTCCGTCACATGGCCCGGCACCCGGGACTGCTCGTCGCCCCCCTCTCCCGGGCCGAGAGGCGCCGCGAGCTCGCGCGCTCGTTCGCCGCGCCGGTGGCGGCCCTCGTGGCCGTGCTCGTCTCGTTCGCGGTGCCCGGGCTCTCGTACCTCGCCTACGCGCTGATACCGATCTTCGAGGCGGCCGCCGATCACATGTGGTCGCGGTAGTCGCCGGCGGGGACCACGCGCCGCATCCCGCCCCTCCAGCCGTCCTCGCGCTGGTCCCCCTCGTACCGCGGGACGACGTGGACGTGGCAGTGCATCACGGCCTGGCCCGCGGCACTCCCGACGTTGACGCCGATGTTGTAGCCGTCGGGGCGGTGCCGCTCGCCGATCCAGGCGCGGGCGAGGTCGACGATCTCGAAGAACCCGGCCCGCTCCCCGGGGGAGAGGTCGAAGAAGCTCGCGACATGCCGGTACGGGATCAATAGGGTGTGCCCGTCGGAAACGGGGTACCGGTCGGCGCGGGCGTACCAGGCACCGTGCTCGAAGAGCACGTCCCGGGGATCGGGGTTGCAGAAGATGCAGGGCTCGTCCGTCACGGGGATCGACTCCCTCTCGGGGGGCGCACGAGAAAAAGGTTTGTCGGCGCAGGCGAAACGGCCGGGCGATGCGGCCCGGCACGGGCATATCTATGGGATCGCCGTTCAAACAGATCGGGTCGGAGCCAGTATGGAGTACCGGTACGCGCCCAGCATGGAGCAGACCCCCCGATCGTTCATCCGCGAGATCCTGAAGGTGACCGAACAGCCAGGGGTGATCTCGTTCGCCGGCGGCCTGCCGAACCCGGGCTGCTTCGACCCGGCCGGGATCCGGGACGCGGCCGTCGCCGTCCTGGACGAGCAGGGGGCGTCCGCGCTCCAGTACGCGACGACCGAGGGGTTCCTGCCGCTCCGCTTCTGGATCGCGGACCGATACCGGCGCCGGCTCGGGCTCGAGGTCTCGCCTGACGAGATCCTGATCACGAACGGCTCGCAGCAGTGCCTGGACCTGATCGGCAAGGTCCTGATCGGCAGGGGTGATCCCTGCGCGATCGAGCGGCCCGGGTACCTCGGCGCCATCCAGGCCTTCAGCCTCTTCGAGCCGGCCTTCGTGCCGGTGCCGCTCGATCCCGAGGGGCCCGATCCGGGCGCGCTCGGCGAGGCCCCTCGTGCCGGCGCCCGGCTCTTCTACGGCGTGCCGAACTCGCAGAACCCGTCGGGAACGACCTAGTCGTCCGGGCGGCGCCGGGAGGTGGCCGCCGCGCTCGAGGGGACCGGGACCATCCTGGTCGACGACGACGCGTACGGCGAGCTCCGCTTCGACGGCCCGGCCCTCGCGCCCCTCCGTGCGCTCGCCCCCGAAAGGACAGTGATGACGGGCTCGTTCTCGAAGGTCCTGGCGCCGGGCATCCGGCTGGGGTGGTGCGTGGCGCCGCCTCCGATCATGCACCACCTGGTCACGGCGAAGCAGGCCTCGGACCTGCACTCGAACACCTTCGCCCAGCAGATCGCGGCGCGGTACCTCGCCTCGATCCCGATCGACGACCATGTCGCCCGGATCAACGGGGTGTACCGGCGCCACCGGGACCTGATGCTGGCCCTGGCCGGAGACCTCTTCCCCGAGGAGGTCGCGTGGACGCGACCCGACGGCGGGATGTTCGTCTGGCTGACCCTGCCCGAGGGCTGCTCCTCCCTGGCCCTCTTCGAGACCGCCCTGATGAGCGACGTCGCGATCCTGCCCGGGCTCCCGTTCTACACCGACGGCGGCGGGGACCGGACCGTGCGGCTGAACTTCTCGAACGCGGACGAGGCGTCCCTCGAGGAGGGGATGCACCGGCTCGCCCGGGCTCTTGTCGAGCAGCTCCTGTCGGCCTCCTGATACCCGGTTTCTCTCCATCGTCCGGAACCCGGCACCAGCGGCTGGGACATCGGCCCGGTTCGGCCTGCCCGGGCTCCGGTCCTGATCGCTCTCCATTCGATTGAGTGATAAGGTCAGAGGGTGACTCGCTGTAAGCATGACCACCGGCCGGGCCACCGTAGTGCTACTCCTTCTTCTCTTCTCGGTGGTGGTACTTCCGGCCACCGCGGCGGCGACGGACGACACGTGGGTCTTTGCCTACCGGCCCGGGTGCGGGGACTGCGACCGCGCTCTCCCGATCGTCCAGGCCTACACGGCGAACCACACGGAGCAGCCAATCGAACTCCTCGACCTCAACAACGGCCCGGAGGCGATAAAGCGGTACGTCAACCTCTCGAACGAGGCGAATCGGACCGCCGGGATCAGGACGCATGTTCCCGTGCTCTTCGCGGGTGGTCACATCGTGATGGGGTCCACGGATATCCGGACCTTCCTCGAGGAGACGGCTCCGTTCCTGACCCCGACCACGCCGGGTACCACGCTGAATGGCACGTCGAACGCCACAATGCTCGCGCCGCTCGCGGTCGCGACGGCCGGGCTCGTGGACGGGATCAACCCCTGCGCGTTCGCCGTGCTCGCGCTCCTGCTCGGCACGCTCACGATGATCGGGACTCGGCGGCGCGTCCTGGCGATCGGTGGCGCGTACATCGCCGGGGTCTTCGCAATCTACCTGGCGGCCGGGTTCGGGATCACGGCGATCATCGGGGCCACGGGGCTCGCGCCCGCCTTCCGGCTGCTGGCCGGTGCCGTCTCGCTCGCCCTCGGCGCCGTCGTCCTCGCCTCGGTCTTGCTGGAGCGGCGCGAGCTCGCGCCGGCCATCACGGCCCGTGGTCGTGAGCGGATCGCCGGCTGGCTCGCGGCAGCCCCCGCCGCCGGGCCGCTCGCGGCCCTGGCCCTCGGCGTCGGCGTCGGGCTGATCGAACTGCCCTGCACCGGCGGGATCTACCTCGGCGTGCTCGGGCTGCTCGCTGGCGGCGCGTTCGTCGACGCCGTGCCGCTCCTCGTCCTCTACAACATCGCGTTCGTGCTGCCGCTCGTCCTGATAGTCGAGGCCGTGGCGTTCGGTCTCTCGCCATCGGCCGTAGACGAGTGGCGGGCCGATCGCCGGCGGCTCGTGCTCGGCATCACGGGGCTCGTCATGGTGCTGCTCGGGGCCGTGCTCCTCTTCCTGGAACTCACGTAAGGGAGGATCGGGACCGGGGCGGCCACAAGTGAATTCGCACGGCCCGGCATCGCTGTGCCTGCTCCCCGCCGTGATCGGCGAGATGTCGCGGGCACCTGGAGCCTCCCACCATCGTGCTCCCGCCAGCCGGGACCAACAATTTATACGAGGAACACCCTAGACGGCCGTATGGTTCAGAGCGCATCGTCCCAGCTCCGCCGGCCCGTGGGCGGGGGCTGGCGCTCCCCCGAGGAGGCGCGAGAGCTCCTCGCCGCGGCGCGGTCGAGCCTCGCCCTCGCCCGCACGACCGGGCACGGCGTCATGGTCGAGGACCTCTGCGCGCTCGCGCGCCAGGCCGTCGAGCGGGCCGTCCGGGCCGTACTGATCGCCGACGGGGTGCCGGCGCCAACCGACGGGTCGATTGTATCCATGCTCACGGCGCTCGAGAACGCCGGGGTCATGGTCCCCGACCGGCTCGGGCGGGCGGCGACGCTGTTTCCCGGCGAGAGCACCGGCGAGCCCGTCCGGATCGAGAAGTACTACGAGGCTGTGCTCGTTGCGACCGAGGCCATCCGGTTCGCCGAGGCACGAGTCCGCGGCTGAAGCACGGCTCCTTCGACCGTCGCAGGGCCCGCCCGGACGGGTCCAGGGTAGCCTGAGCCAGCAGGGAGACCGTCCGGGAAGAACCGGTTCCGGACGGTGCGTGCTGGCCGTGCTACTTCGGTCCATGATGGGGACGTATCGCCCACCTGGTCACTCCTGTGCCTCGGCGTGCGGAGCGAGGAAGGAAGATTCGCCTATGAGGAGAAAGAGGTATTCTCTTCTGACAGTTGGAACTGGCGAAGCCGCGGTTCTTAGATCAGGCAGAGTGGCTGGGTTCTGCACCGGGTGATTCGTCGCCCGCAACCGGTAACGTGAAGGAGAAGACTGAACCCCCGCCGGTTCTGTCCTGGACATGGACCGCTCCGCCGTGCCGCTCGACGATCCTCTTCACGGTCGCAAGCCCGATCCCGTGGCCCTCGTACTCCCGCTGTCCGTGGAGCCGGCGGAACGGCTCGAAGATCGCGTCGCGTGCCTCGGGTGGCACCCCGATCCCATTGTCGGCGACACTGATGCGCCAGCGGTCCCCCTCCCGCGTGGCCGAGAGATGGACCCGGGGCCGTTCTTCCCCGCGGGACTTGATGGCGTTGCCGATCAGGTTCGCGAGCACCAGCTCGAGCATGGACCGGTCGGCCTGCACGACCGGGAGCGGGTCGCGGGTCACGACGGCGCCGGCCTCGCCGATCCGACCTGCGAGCGAGGCCTCGACCGCGTCCAGCGCCTCCCCGACGTCGACCGGGGCTGGCACCAGCGGGACTGCACTGGCCCGGGCGTCGCGGAGCAGGGCCTCGATCAGGCACTCCATCCGTCGCCCTCCCTGCAGGATGAAGTCGAGGAACTCGCGGCCCTCTCCATCGAGCCGGTCGCCGTACCGCCGGTCGAGGAGTTCGGTGAACGAGACGATCGTCCGGAGCGGTTCACGCAGATCGTGGCTGGCGACGCGGGCGAATCGCTCGAGGTTTGCGTTCGAGGCGCGGAGCGCCTCCTCCGCCCGGAGACGGTCCGTCATGTCGATCCAGAGGCCGGCCACCCGGCCGGGCCCCGGACGGTAGAGCCGGACCTCGAAACGCCGGTCCCCGGCCAGGCTGGTGAACGGGATCTGCTCAGGCTGGCCGGTCTCGGCTACCCGCGTGTACGCGTCGAACCATGGGGGAAGCACCTCGCCGTAGAGGTCCCGCAGGGTCTTTCCGACCGTCGTTTTCCGGGTCCGCTCCATCATCCGCTCGTTGGCCTGGTTCAGGTCCAGGATGCGGAAGTCCACGATTCTGCCGTCGGCGCCCGGGACAGCCTCGTACAGGACCATCCCCTCCTGCAGCTCGTCCACGAGCGAGCGGTAGCGTTCCTCGCTCTCACGGAGCGCTGCCTCGACGTTGAGTGCCTCGGTCACGTCATGAACGATCGAGTAGAGGAGGGTCCGCCCGTCCATGACGACTGGCCCGGAGAAGACCTCGACGCAGCGCTTCTCACCCGTGGCGAGGCGGTGAACGAACCGGAACGGCGCCTGCTGCCCGTCGATCGCCTCCTTCATCCGGGCCCGGACCGCCGCTCCGGGGGCGTCGTTCAGGTCGGTGATCCGCATGGTGCGGAGTGTATCGCGCGGGTAACCGTAGAACCGCGCGGCCGCCGGGTTCGCGTCCACGATCCGGCCGTCCGGCCGGATCGATCACCAGCACGGCCGTGTAGTGCCGCCAGAAGAGCGCACGGTACCGGTCGTCGAGGGCGCGTCGCTCGCGGCTCTCGGATCGGTACCGGTCGACGAAGACCGCGATCCCGACGACGAGCGCCCAGAACGCGACCCTGCCCGCGAGCGCTATCGCGACGGGGATTCCCGGCGGCGAGAGAAAGAGACCCGCGGCCGAGAGGAGAACGGTAGCCGCCGCGGCAAGGTAGGGCGAGATCCGGGGCAGGCCGAAGACGATGACCAGAAAGGGCACGATGAAGAAGAAACCGGCCCCGTACCCGCGTGGTGTCGCCGCGTCGAGGGCGAGGACACCCGCCGCGAGCACCGCCGCGACGATCACGACGGTGACCTTGCGGAGCGAACGCGGGCCAGGACGGTCGTACTCCGTCGCGCCTTCCGCGGCCATGACGTATAGGGGTACTTCGCCCACGGCAAAGAAACCGCTACCCGGCCCGAACGGCCCCCGGAGTGACAGGTTCACGGTGCTCGGAGCGGCCGGAAAACCGAGTCGGGGCAACCCTGCGTCAGGATGATCGGTAGCGGGTCCGGTTCTCGATCGTGCTCGTGGACGAAGTGGACCCCGGTGCCGTCGATCTCCGCCCGGTACTGCTCGAACTCGTTCAATTTCGCCTCCTCGGCGCGCCAGTCGTACCCGTCCCGCCAGTAGTCTACGAGGTCCCGGAGGTAGCCGGGGTTCGTGCCGTAGTCCCACCCAGCTCCGTCGACCGCATCCGGCCTTCGCGCCCTACCGAGCCGCTCCCGGAGGTCGTCGAGGAGGGAAGGAGGGATCTCGCTCCGGTAGAGCTCAACCGTCGTCGTAGTCCGCCCTGACCCAGTCGAAGCGTAATAACGATATCCCCATCCGGCAGTCCTGCGCCGCTCCTCCGGTCGATCGGACGCCCGCCCGGGCGGTTCGCGCCCCGCCGATTAGCAAGTGCGTTCGATGATAACCTGCCTGACGCGTCATTAATCCCTGCCTTGAATGGCGCCTCCGGGGCCGGGATCGCCATCGGGGGCGACCTCTCCCGGCTCGCGCAGTTGCAACGCTCGAAGCACGCGGAAGAGGACTTCCTGATATCTTTCGAAGATTTCCCGGTCAGGGGGAGACAGCACGTCGTCACGGGCCGTATCGGGCTGGATGCCGAGCAGGAGCACCTTCGTCCCGAGATCCCTCTCCACGAACTCCATTACCACAGACAGTGGAAGGACATGGACCGAGAAGAGGGCCGCCCGGATTTCACCCTGGTCGATGATCGCGATGGTCCCGGGATGTACGCCCATCTCCGCCGCGTCCAGGAAGATGACGACGTCCGGTCGGAAGAGCCGGAGAGGTCCGGTCATGCTCTCGGGCAGCAGGCCGGCGAGCACGACCATGATCCCTGGGAGACGCAGCCCCTCGATCTCCCGCGCCGTCTGCAACCCGAGACAATCGAGTGGAGAGAGCTCATCCCCGACGCCGACAACGGCGACGCGCTGGGCGCCCTGCAGCCTGCCCTCAAGGGCGAGCGCGAGTTCAACGGGTCCGGGGGGGGTCACATGATGACCTCCTCACAGGTCGGCCCGGACGCAGAGAGCACGTTTCTGAGGTGCATTGCGTCAGCCGGGCAGTGCCGCTCACAGAGCCCGCACCGGATGCATGAATAGAGCGAGACCTGTGGTTTCTTCTTCCGCACCATGGTCTTCCCCCGGAACTCGACCTCGCGCTGGTTCTCCACCATGGTGATCGCCGACGCCGGACAGACCAGCGAGCATTTCGAGCAGCCAATGCATCGTTCGTCCGCGCACTCCACCCGCCCCCGGAACGCATCGGGGATCGGAACCTTCTCCACTGGGTAAAGGGTCGTCGTCGGCCTCGAGACGAGGTTCCGCAGCATCTCGGACAGGACCGTCATGCGCCCACCTCCCAGGCGTTCATGACCAGCACGATCGCTACCTGCGCGAGAGCGGCCGTGGTGATGTACTTCCAGCCGATGACATTCAGCTGGTCGAGGCGGATGCGGGCGGTGGCCCCTCGAACGGTCGCGAGGATCAGGAGGATAGCCAGCGTCTTGGCGAGGAAGAGGAGAAAACCCGCGATCGCGTCGAGAACGGCAGACCCGCTCGCCCATGGCAGTGCCGGGCCTCCGAGGAAGACGGCCGCGATGAGCGCGCTGCCGGCGACGGCCGCGGACTGGTTCGCGAGGTGCATAAGGGCGAGCCGTCGGCCGGTCAGCTCCGTCCAGGGGCCGGCCACGATCTCGGTCTCGGCCTCGGGGATGTCGAACGGCGTCCTCTCGAGCTTCGCCTGGAGCCCGATCAGCGCGATGACGAACGCGATCGGCTGGAGCACGGCGAGCCAGAGGTGCTCCTTCTGCCACGCCATGATCTCCGAGACCGACCACGTCCCGGCCATCAGGGTGGGCATCACCAGGGCGAGGAAGAAGGGGACCTCGTAGATGAAGAGCATCGTGACCGCCCGTACCCCCCCGACGGCGGCGTAGATGTTCCGGCTGAGCCAGCCGAGAAGCATGAGGGCGAGCGTGGGAAGTGTGAGCAGGTAGAGGACGAGGACCAGATCCCCCTGGAACGCGAGCGGGCTCGCCCCGATAACCGGGACATAGAGGAAGGCGGTCATAACGGCGGCCAGCGCGACGATGGGCGCCGCGTCGAAGATCGGCCGGTCCACGCCCTCAGGGTCGATCACCTCCTTCCCGAGGGTCTTGACGATGTCCGCAAACGGCTGGAAGAACGGCGGCCCCACCCTGTTCTGCATTCGCGCGACGATCCGCCGGTCCAGGAACTCGAAGACCATCGAGTACGCGAAGAGGAAGAGAAAACCCGGGAAGATGAGGATGTACGCGGCGAGGAGGAGGGGGTCCGCCATGGTGATCACCCTTCCCAACCCGTGCGTGGGGGCGTTCCGCTCGCGGCATCCTCACCGCGATTCGATACGGTGATCCGGGAGGTGCAGGAGAGGCAGGGGTCTATCGCCGCGACGATCACGGGGACGTCAGCCAGGGGCCGGCCGATGAGGCAGTGTGCGACCGAGGTCCAGTTCGCCAGCGTCGGCGTCCGGATGTCGATCCGTTCGACCCGGTCCGTTCCGTTCGTCCGGATGAAATGGACGAGCTCGCCCCGCGGAGCCTCATACCGCGAGAGGATCTCGCCGGGAGGCGCGGTCTTCGGCACGCTGACACGGATGGGTCCGTCCGGGAGGTGCTCGAGGCAGTACCGGACCATGGCGAGGCTCTCCCCGAGCTCCCCGATGCGGACCCTCGTGCGACCATAGACATCTCCGTTCGTATCGGTCACGACGTTCCAGGGTATCTCGGCGTACGCGAGGTACGGGTCGTCCCTGCGGACGTCGTAGTCGACCCCGCTCGCCCGGGCCGTCGGCCCGACCGCCCCAAAGCAGAGGGCCTCGTCCCGGGAGAGGCATCCGACACCCCTGAACCGGGTGAGCATCGTCTCCTCTGCCTCCACCATCTCCACGTATGCCCGTATCCTCTCCTCAAGAACCGGGAGCCGGACCAGGGCCGCCTCGACCTGCAACGGGGAGAGATCGAGGCGGACGCCACCGACCTCGTTCATGATGTAGTGGACCCGGTTCCCGGTCATCTCCTCCAGGGTGTCCTGAATCGCCTCGCGGTCGCGCCACGTCCACATGAAAAGGGTGTTGAACCCGACCTCGTGAGCGGCCACACCGAGCCAGAGCAGGTGACTGTGCATCCGCTCCAGCTCGGCGATGATCGTGCGGATGTACTGCGCCCTCGGCGGCACCTCGACGCCCATGATCTCCTCAATCCCCTTCGAGAAGGCCGTCGTGTGCGAGTGGGAGCAGATCCCGCAGACGCGCTCGATCAGGGGCAGGGCCCGTATGAAGTCGCGCTGCTCGGCGGCCTTCTCGATCCCGCGGTGGCTGTACGAGAGGTTCAGCTCCAGTTCGACGATCCGCTCGCCGTCGGCGATCACGCGGAAGTTGACCGGCTCCTTCAGGGCCGGGTGCTGAGGGCCGATCGGCACGACGACCCGGGTCATCCAACCTCCTGTTGCCTGACGCCCCCGTAGAAGGTCCGGGGGTCTGGCTTCCAGTCCTTCCGGAGCGGGTGCTCGTCGGGTGGCCAGTCGTCGTTCAGGACCAGCTGCGTCAGCCCGGGGTGACCCCTGAAGACGACGCCGAAGAGGTCGTGGATCTGGCGCTCATAGAGGCCCGCCGGCGGAAGCAGGTCCGAAACGGTCTGGATCTCGGGTTTATCGCGGGGCAGCTCGACGGTGACCGTGACGATTGTGCGGTGCTGCCCGATGAGGTGGTAGTGCAGTTCGATCGCGTCTGCCGTGTCCACCGTGCTGATCGAGATCAGGCGGTCGCACGGCAGCACCCGGTTGACCCGCTGGATCGCCTCCCGGACATTATCGCTCGTCGTTCTCACCCTGATGCGGTTGGCGCGGACCCGCTCCGCGCCGCCGACCCCCTCGACGGCGCCCGCCACCATCTCCAGTGTTACTGGCTCGGTCATGTGCTCGCCTCCGCTCCTGGCACCGGCGCGGTCCCCATGCGCCACGCCCTGCCTCCGTGCGCCGCGTCCTCGGCCATGAGTCCGAGGCAGGTCACCACGGCGTTGATGATCTCGTCGGGCCGCGGCGGGCATCCCGCCACGAAGACATCTACCGGGACCACCCGCTCCACGCTCCCCTCCATGTGGTAGAGGCCCTGGAAGACGCCGCCGCCCGCTCCGCAGGCGCCCATGGCGATCACGTACTTCGGTTCGGGTATCTGCTCCCAGACCCGGCGGAGGCGCGGCGCCTGCTGCCGGGTCACGGCGCCCGTGACGATCAGGATGTCTGCGTGCCGCGGCGACCCGCGGGCGAGGATCCCGAACCGTTCGACGTCGAACCGGGGCATGAGGCAGGCGAGGATCTCGATGTCGCACGCGTTGCAGCTCCCGCTGTTGAAGATGGTGACCCACGGGGACTTCCCCCGCGCCCAGTTCAGAAGACGCCGGGAGAGCGTCGGGCTCGGCCCCGTCATACGGAAGTATCACCTCTGCCCGACGGCATCAACCTTTCCATCTTACGTCATCTCCTGTGACCCTTTCCGGGGCCTTTCTGCGCCGATGCAACCCTCTTCAACCCAATGCGGCCTGTGATACCTCCGCTGGTCACTGCTCCCACCTCAGGACGGTGACGGCCAGGGCGATGATGAGCAGGTAGCCGAGGGTCACGGCAAGGGAGGCGCCCGGAGGCGTGACCGCGATGATCAGCACGGCCACATGGACGACGGTGAAGAAGAGGGCCACGTAGAAGAAGTCGTATCCCGGTCGGTAGGCCTGTGCCTCGCAGGCCTCGCCGCCCACGTAGGGCATGGTCCGGTCGCCGTACGGCGTGAACCGGGGCGCAATCCTGCGCGACCAGGCGTAGAGCAGGTAGCCCACCGCGAGCGCAAGGATCATGATGGCGAACGGGGACGCCAGGATCTCGACCGGAGTCACCTAGGCCACCCCCCAGGGAAAGAGATCACGGGCTGCGCTGGCCATCCAGCCGAAGGCCTCGGGGAAGAGACCGAGGTAGACCGTCTGGAAGGCCAGCGCGACGGCCGCCACGAGCACGACCCAGGGAATCGGAAACGGGGTTGCGGGGTCGGGGCTGTCCGGTACCGGCTTCCGGCCGGGGAAGAGGAGGGTCGAGAGGACCGGGACGTAATACCCAAGGGAGACGGCGCTGTTCACGGCGAGGATGAGAGCGAGGGCGGCGCCCGACAGCAGCGAGGTCGCCATCCCGGCCTGTTCGAGGAGGAGCTTGCCGAGGAAACCGGCGGTGAACGGCACTCCGATCAGCCCCAGCACAAAGACAAGGAACGAGATGCCGAGCAGCGGATGCCGGGCGCCCAGGCCCCGCATCCGCGCCACCTCCGCCGACCCGGCCTGACGGGCGAACGCGTCGGCCGCGATGAACGCCCCGCTCTTCATCACGCTGTAAGCGATGGCATAGTAGAGTCCCGCGGTGAATCCTAACGGAATGTTGTAGGTCATCCCGATCCCGAACCCGAGCAGAATGTATCCCATCTGGGCCACGCTCGAGTAGGAGAGGATATAGCGAAGATCCGTCTGATTCAGGGCGAGGAGATTGCCAACGGTCATCGTCACGATGGAGATGAGGATGACAAGGGCGCCCAGGGTCGGAAGGATGCCGGATTCCAGCGGTAACGCGGTAAGGGAGAGAAAGAGGGCGATGAGGACTCCGGTCTTCGTGGCGCCCACCATGATGGCAGTGACCCCGACGGGGGCCTTCGCGTAGGCGTCCGGGAGCCAGGTGTGCAGGGGGACGATGGCGATCTTCACCCCGTACCCGGCGAGGATCAGGACGGCGGAGAGCAGAAGCACCGAGGGGTCCGTACCCGCGAGGGCGCCCGGGAGCGCGTCAAGGCTCAGCGTCCCCCCGTGGAGATAGAGGAGGGCCACGCCGAGCAGGGCGGTGACGGTACCGGCCACGCCCTGCACCAGGTACTTCACCGCGGCTGCGATGGCCGACGGGTCCTCACGGTGCCGGTAGGCGACAAGCGCGTAGATCGGGATCGCCGAGAGCTCGACCGCCACGAAGATTGTGAAGAGGTCCCGTGCGAACCCGATCGCGATCGCCCCGGCGAGGGCGAGCAGGAAGAGGGGGTAGTAGAGATGGACCGGCCCGGAAGGGTCGACGCTCGCCTGGGACGAGAGCGCAGCAAACGCCCCGATACCGGTGACGACGAGCCCGATGGTCACCCCAATGAAGAGAAAGCCCGGGGGTGAGGGGTCCACGAGGATGCCGTCGGCCAGCACGGCGAAGACCGCCAGAAGCCAGAGGGCCGCCATGGTCCCGCCCCACTGCCGTCGGGCGGGTGGGAGTTGTCGCAGGACCACATAGAGGACGCCGGCACCGATCGCGATCATGTACGGCGTGAGCCCGACCAGGTCCCAGGCGGTCACAGCCCCACCCCCAGGAGGACGAGGGCCATCAGCGCGACGAGCACCACCGCAAAGACCGCGACGTTCCAGTTCAGATCCCGCTCCTCCATGCCCGCGGAGATCCTGCCCGCGGCAAAGAGCGACCCGGCCGCGGAGAGTGCGAGACCATACACCCACGAGAACGCAGCCTCGAGCGCGCCCGCACCCCTGCAGACCCCCCGGGCGGCCGCCGCATAGGCCACGTCGATATCCCGGAGGGCCGTCTCGTGCGGCGCGAGGACCCGGCGCCCCACGGCCCAGAAGGTGATCGCGGCGGCCCCGAGGATGAGGAGGGCGCTCGTCAGGTGGTCCAGGGTGTAGGCCTCGTACAGGACCGGATACGGCAGGAGGGCATAGAGCGGGGCCGGGTACACACCGATCAGGATGCAGAGAGCGGCAGCCCCGAGCATCCCCGCCTGCATGAGCCGCGGCGGGTCCGAGGCCTGGACATCCCCGGGGCGGAGAAAGGCGAAGTAACCGAGCTTGAGGAACGAGAGGAACGTCCCGAAGGAGGCGATCTCGAGGAGCACCCAGAGCCAGACGTTCGCCTGCTCTGCCGCAAGGAGGACCATCCCCTTCGAGACGTAGCCGTTGAAGAGGGGCACCCCTGAGATCGAGAACGCGGCGACCCAGAATACGAACGCGGTGACCGGCATCCGTCTCTGCAGTCCGCCAAGGCGCGAGAGTAGCCGCTCGCCGGTCTTCCAGATGATCACCCCCACGACCATGAAGAGGAGCGCCTTGTACAGGATGTGGTTGAAGACATGGGCGATTCCGCCGTCCAGACCCAGCTGCCCGATCGCACTCGTCGCCCCCAGCCACCCGAGGAGCCCGACGCCGGCGACCATGTAGCCGACCTGGGAGACGATGTGGTACGACAGGAGGCGGCGCATGTCGTCCTGAAAGACGGCGAAGAGGACACCGTAGACGGCCATCAGCGCCCCCATGAAGGCGATGTACTCGGACCCGGGCGCCGCCCTGGCCAGGAGGTAGACCGCGGCCTTGGTCGTGTACACGCTCAGGAAGACGCTCGCCACGAAGTGCGCCCGCGGATACGCATCCGGGAGCCAGGTATGGAGCGGGATGAACACACAGTTCACGCCGATCCCGAGCACGATCAGGATCGACGCCCAGAACTGGTACGCGGGCGCCGGGATCCCCGACAGGGGCCCGATGATGGGGGAGGCGCCTCCCAGGAGAAGGAGGGCCACCCCGACGACCAGAAGGGTGCCGCCGAGTCCGTGAAAAAGGAGGTACCGGTAACCCGCGCTTCGTGCTTCCCGTTCCTGCCAGATCAGGAAGGTCGAGGTGATCGCCATGAGCTCCCACATGAAGAGCAGGGTGATCCAGTCCCCGGCGAAGACGACGCCGAGCGAAGCCCCGGCGTACAGGAGGGCGTACAGGTGTATGCGCGGAGTGTCGAGAGTGGCCGCGTAGACGAGGGCGAGCAGGGTGATGATTCCGAAGATCACCCCGACCACGTACGAGAGACCATCGACCCTCAGCAGGGTGAGGGTATACCCCATGAAGGGCACATTCCAGAGGACTGCCCCCTGAGGGAGAAGCAGGATGTCGATGAGGCCGATGGCCCCGATCGCGATGAGCGCGGCCTGACGGGCTCGCCCGGAGAGGAGGAGCGCCAGCGGGGCGCCGGCAAGGTAGATCACGAACGGCGGGATGACCGCGGCGGCCATGAACGCGCCCGGCGCAGCCGCCACAGAGCGGGTCATATCCGCAGCCACCTGCGTGGCAAGGGCGAACGGGCCGTAGGGAAGTGTCGTCCAGAGGCCGAGGATCAGCGTCCCTGCGGCCGCGGCCAGGATCGGGCCGCGCAGCGCCGGGCGGACGGAGATCGGGCCGCCCTCCTCGGTGCGGAAGAACGCCCGCATGAGGATGGGGAGGAAGTAGGCGAGGTTCAGAACGCTCGCGGCGACCAGGACAAGGAGCATCCACCACCCGCCGGCGGTCCCGCCGCCGATTCCCAGTGAGAGGTAGAACTTGGCGACGAAGCCCGCCACGGGAGGCAGGCCGACCATGCTCAGGGCCGCGATGGTGAAGGCCGCGAACTCCCAGGGCATCTTCCGGCCGAGCCCGTCCAGCTCGGAGACCTTCGTGCGCCCCGTCTCCACCGCGACGGCCCCGGCCACGAAGAACATCGTGAGCTTCCCGAAGGCGTGGGCAGTGAAGGCAAAGGACGCCCCGATGACGGCCGCTGCCCTGCCCGCGTCGGAGACGCCGGAGACCCCCGCGGGGAGCAGGACGGCGGCGCCGAGGATCATGTAGCTGAGCTGGCTGACCGTCGAATACGCGAGCCGGAGCTTGAAGTTGTCCTGACGGAGGGCGAGCAGGGAGCCGACAAGGATGGTGATCACCGCCACGGCGATCACGAGATTCTGGAGGCCCAGCCGGACCATCAGGTCCGGCCCGTAGAGGTAGAAGATCAGGCGGAAGAGCCCGAAGACGCCGGCATTCACCACGGCCACGGCATGGAGGAGGCCGCTGACCGGCGTCGGGGCGATCATGGCGGTCGGAAGCCACCCGTGCAGGGGGACCAGCGCCGCTTTCACCCCGAAGCCTGCCATCAGGAGGACGAACCCGAGCACAGCGAAGCTGGGAGGGATGGCGGCGATCGCGGGGTTTCCGCCCGCGACGAACTCCAGCGTGTTCCCGGTCGCAAGCAAGGCCATCATGCCCGCGAGAACGGCAACTCCACCGCTCTGGGTGTAGATGAGGTACTTCCTGCCGGCGGCGAGTGCCTCGGACGTCTCTGCGTGGGCAACGAGCGGGTACGCCGCGATGGCCAGGATCTCGTAGAAGACGAACAACGAGAAGAGGTTGGTCGAGACCGCCAGCCCCATGACCGCTCCAATGCAGATAGCGAAGCAGGCGTAGTACCTCGACTGGGCACGCTCCCGGAGCCCACGCATGTATCCGATACTGTACACGGTCGTGATGATCCAGAGGAACGAGGCCAGGGACGCGAAGAGGAGCCCGAGAGCGTCCCCCGAGAGCTGCATCGAAAGGCCGGGAAGGACAACCAGCGGAGGTGTGGACGCCGGCACCAGCGCGAACGCCGAGGGAAGGGAGAGAATGCACGCGAGGAATGTCAGGCACGCGGCGAGGAGCGAGACGGCCTCGCGACGGTCCGGGAGGAACGGGATCAGGAGCGCCGCGGCCAACGGGATCCCGGTCATGAGCGCAAGCAGCCACGCCTGTCCGTCCATCACGGACCGCCCCCTCTCGCAAGACGTGCGACCGCGTCGCTGTCGATGTCGATGCCCGTGCGGGCCAGCAGCACCACGAGCGCCAGCGCCACCCCGGCCACGACGGCCTCGATGGCGATAAGGGTGAAGACGACCGCCTGGGAGAGGTCGACGTCCCCAGCGCGATACCCGCCGAGGATGATAAGGAGGCTCGCCGCCTTGCCGAGCAGTTCAAGCCCGATGACCACCTTGATCAGGTGCCGGCGCGAGCTGAGGGCGGCGAGGCCGATCGCAAAGAGGGCCCCCGCGATCGCGACGATCGCTGCGCCTTCCAGAGGTGTCATGACCCCCCCCCTGACCGTGCAGGGCCTATAAGGAGGAGGATCGCGATCACGCCGGACAGGATGAGCAGTCCCTGAAGAAGGACCTCACCGGTTCGCTCCATCCAGAGCGCCTCGCCGACGAGCCCGGCCTGCGGCGGGGTCGCAGGCCAGAGGAGACTTTCGGGGGCCGTTATGGCGACCAAGAGCACGAGAACGGCTGCTCCCACGACAGCGGCCCGGGCACTCCTAGATCTCATGTCAGCACCTCCTCTTCGGCGCCCGTCAGGAGGATCGAGACGAGGAGGAGCACGGCAACGAGCCCGGCACCGACCGTGAGCTCCAGGGCCGCGGCGAACGGTGAGGCCAGGAGGTAGAAGAGCGCGGCCAAGCAGATACTGGAAACCGAGTAGGAGACGACGGCTCTTAGCAGGTTGGCATGCACCACCGCGATGCCGGCACTCAGCAGCGTCACCGCGCCGAGTGTTGCTACCACGATGAGGAAGACAGAGGACATCCCCGTTCATCCCCCCCTATCCGAGTCGCAGGCCCGGGGTCTAATTCCACGCGCCCGGACGCGCCCTACCTGCGAAGCTGGGCCGTCGACGGCGTCGTCATGGTGAGGGATCCTGTCCTGGACAGGCCCCGTACCCGGGCATGCGGAGGCGTCCGCCCCTGTGGAACGGACGATTGAATAGATGACGGCCATTGTGATTCACGGTCCTGTCTGCTCCCTGCCTCCGCGAGCGTCTGTCGCGACCAGTCGTCGATCGGCCGCCTCGAGGGGGCGATTCCGACCATGACCCGTAATAAAACAATGCCATCATAGCGCATGGTCACAGATAAATGTTCTTCCGTTTTTTTTGTGGGCATTCCGCCGTCTATCGATTGACATAGGGGGTCTGATACGTACCGCTTCGCAGTTAATCGGCCACCAGGTATCGGCCCTCCTTGTGCGGGATCGAAATTGTGCAGCCTCATCGGATTCCATCGTCCTCCCGGAGACCTCGTGTGCCCGGTTCGAGGCAGGGGCCACGTGGTCAATGATTAATAGTGATAAAACCAAAAACTGCTGTTAGAGTGGGTTTCTTTGGAGCTACTGCTGTTTCTCATACTCTTCCCGCTGCTCACCGCCATTCTCTGCCTCGCACTGCCCGAACACCCGGTCAGGCGATGGGTGATCAGGGCATCGGCTGTCTTGATCGGCGGGGGCTCGGTCTATCTGCTCACAACGGCCTACAATAAAGGCTCGCAACTGATCGAGATACCACACGAGCCTGCGGGCACGGCGATGCTGGTGATCACGCTCGCGATCGCGCTCCTCATCCTCTATCTCGGGGTCAGGTACCGGCAGCCGGTCGCGGTCGCGCTCATACTCGTCCAGACGGCCGTTCTCCTGTACTTCGAGTTGCGGTATGCCCCGGCGCTGGCCATGGAGAGCAACCTCTTCGTCGACGAGTTCTCGATCATCATGGCCATGATCATCGGGGTGATCGGGTCCCTGATCTGCGTCTACTCGATCTCGTACATGCGGTGTTACCACGAGCACCACCCGGAGATCGAGGACCGGCGGCGGTTCTTCTTCTTCATCATGTTCGCGTTCCTCTCGGCGATGTTCGGGATCGTCTTCTCGAACAACCTCCTCTGGTTCTTCTTCTTCTGGGAGGTGACGACACTCGCGTCGTTCCTCCTGATCGGGTACTCGAGGACCGATGAGGCGACGAAGAACGCCTTCCTGGCCCTGAAGATGAACCTGCTCGGGGGGGTCGCCTTCGCGGTGGCCCTGCTCTATATCGGGATGATCGGAGCCCCCCTCGGGCTCGACCGGCTGCTCGAGGCCGGGGGCGCGGTTGCGCTCGTCCCCGCGGTCCTGATCGCGTTCGCCGGCATCACCAAGTCGGCCCAGCTGCCCTTCTCGTCCTGGCTGCTCGGGGCGATGGTCGCCCCGACACCGGTCTCGGCCCTCCTCCACTCCTCGACGATGGTGAAGGCCGGGGTGTACGCGATCATCAAGTTCGCCCCGGTCCTCGCGGGGACCGTCCCGGGGCTCATGGTCTCCCTGGTCGGCGGGGTGACGTTCTTCCTCGCCTCCGCCATGGCGATCACCCAGTCCAATGCGAAGCGGCTGCTCGCCTACTCGACGATCGCGAACCTCGGGCTCGTCGTCGCCTGTGGTGGGATCGGGACGTACGAGGCCGTCTGGGCCGCGATCCTGCTGATCATCTTCCACGCCGTCGCGAAGTCGCTCCTCTTCCTCAGCGTCGGCACGGTCGAACACCAGATCCACAGCCGGGACGTCGAGGACATGGACGGGCTGATCGTGACCATGCCGCGCGTGGCCGCGATGATCCTCATCGGGATCACCGGGATGTTCCTCGCTCCGTTCGGGATGCTGATCTCGAAGTGGGCCTCGCTCCGGGCGTTCATCGACGCGCCCGGCGGCCTCGTCTTCGTCCTCCTGATCGCGTTCGGCTCGGGTGTCACCCTCTTCTTCTGGACGAAGTGGCTCGGACGCCTCATCACGCGGCCGCTTGTCGAGGAGAACGTGGAGGGACGGGTGAACCGGGAGGAGCTGTCCGTGCTCTTCGTCCTCTCCGTCCTGGTCATCGGGGTCTGTCTCCTCTTCCCGTGGATCGCCCGGGTCCTGATCGAGCCGTACATCCTCACGATCTACGGCCACGTCACCCAGCTCGGGCAGGACAATGTCCTGATCATGATCCTGATGCTCGTCATGATACTGGTCCTGCCGCTGACGATGTTCTACTTCAGGAACGGGAGGGATCGCCGCAAGCTCGACGTCTATATGGGTGGACGGCCCACCACTACCGATATGCATTTCACCGGCTCGGCCGGGATCGAACGGCAGCTCGCACTCCACAACTACTACCTCGAGGGATACTTCGGGGAAGGGAAGCTGATGAAGATCGGCGTTGTGGTAGCGGTGTTGCTGATCCTGACGATGCTTGAGCTGGTCATCGTGCCGGCGGTGATCGCATGATCTCCTGGGAGTACGGCGTCGCGTTTCTGATACTCGCGCCGATCATCGGCGGCCTCGTGGCCGGCATCGACCGGCGGATCACGGCCCGGATGCAGGGGCGCGTCGGTCCCCCGATCCTCCAGTCGTTCTACGACGTCGGCAAGCTCTTCGAGAAGGAGCGGGCGTTCGTGCGCGCGTCGCAGAACTTCTACATCCTCGGGTACCTCGTCTTCATCATCTTCTCGGGGGCGCTCTTCTTCGCCGGAGGAGACCTGCTGCTCGTGATCTTCGCCCTGACCCTCTCGCACGTCTTCCTGGTGGTCGGGGCGTACTCGGTGACCTCCCCGTACGCGCTGATCGGGGCGGAGCGCGAGCTCATCCAGCTGATGGCGGTCGAGCCGATGATCATCCTCGTATCGGTCGGGTTCTACCTCGCCACCGGGTCGTTTTACGTGAGCGATATCTTCTCGTCCACGCAGCCGATGATCCTGCTCCTCCCGGGGATCTTCCTGGGCTTCTTCTACGCGCTGACCATGAAACTCCGGAAGTCCCCGTTCGACATCGCGACGAGCCACCACGCGCACCAGGAGATTGTGAAGGGCGTGACGACCGAGTTCTCGGGCTCGACCCTCGGGATGGTCGAGATCGCCCACTGGTACGAGGCGGTCCTCCTGCTCGGCATCACCTGGCTCTTCTTCGCCTGGAACCCGGTCGTCGCCGTCGGCGCGGTCGTGCTCGTCTATATCGCCGAGATCTTCATCGACAACACGAACGCGCGGGTCAAATGGGGCTTCGCCCTGCAGAGCATCTGGGTCGTAACGCTCGTCTTCTCGGTGGCGAACCTGGCGTTCTTCTATATCGGATAGGTGGTGACAATGGCATACTTGAAACGGTCCCCCTGGATAATCCACTACGACGGCTCCAGCTGCAACGGCTGCGACATCGAGGTGCTCGCCTGCCTGACGCCGCTCTACGACGTCGAGCGGTTCGGGATCATCAACACCGGCAACCCGAAGCACGCCGACATCTTCGTCGTCACCGGGTCGGTAAACGAGCAGAACCGGCAGGTGATCCGGAACATCTACGACCAGATGCCCGAGCCGAAGGTCGTGGCCGCGCTCGGGATCTGCGCCTGCTCGGGCGGGATCTTCCGCGAGTGCTACAATGTCGACGGCGGCATGGACAAGGTGATCCCGGTGGACGTCTACATCCCCGGGTGCCCCGTCCGGCCGGAGCAGATCATCGACGGGGTCGTGACGGCCCTCGGCGTGCTCGAAGAGAAGCGGGCGAAGATGAAGGAGAAGAAACAATGAGGCGCGAAGAACAGCCGATCGAGGTGATTGAGCCCGCGACCCTGATGGACCGGGTCGCGGCGAAGAAGATCGAGGGGAACCGGCTGGTCGCGATCAGCTGCGCCGTGGTCGAGGGGACGAATGAGATCACGTACTCGTTCGAAGACCGCGACCACCGGTTCACGAACCTCCGCATCGTCGTAGAGCCCGGGGGGACAATTCCGAGCATCACCCCGGTCTACTGGGGTGCATTCGTGTACGAGAATGAGATCCACGACCTCTTCGGACTCATCGTAACGGGGATCAACGTCGACTTCGGCGGGCACTTCTACGCGACCAAGATCCCGTTCCCGTTCGCGGCACCCCCAGCGGCGAAGGCCCCCGGGGATTCGGAGGAGAAGTAAATGTCACGCCAGATAGTGATCCCGTTCGGGCCGCAGCATCCGGTGCTCCCGGAACCGATCCACCTCGACCTCGTGATGGAGGACGAGCGGGTCGTGGACGCGCTGCCCTCGATCGGGTACATCCACCGGGGGCTCGAGAAACTTGTGGAGAAGCGCGACTACCGGGACTTCGTCTATATTGCCGAGCGGATCTGCGGGATCTGCTCGTTCATTCACGGGATGACCTACTGTCACGCGATCGAGGGGATCATGGACCTTCCCGTGCCGCCACGGGCGCTCTACCTCCGGACGGTCTGGTCCGAGCTCTCGCGTCTGCACTCGCACCTACTCTGGCTCGGCCTGATGGCAGACTCCATGGGCTTCGAGTCGCTCTTCATGCAGTCCTGGCGCCTCAGGGAGCACGTGCTCGACGACCTTGAATCGACGACCGGCAATCGAGTGATCCAGGGGGTCTGCAAGGTCGGCGGTGTCCGGCACGATGTCTCCAACCAGAAGCTCAACGAGATCGTCGCCGGTCTCGAGGTGCTCAGGCCGCAGCTCGAGGACCTGATGAGTGTCTTCGTCCGCGACGACACGGTCCGGCACCGCCTCTCCGGCCTCGGTGTCGTCACCGAGCAGCAGGCCTGGGACCTCGGGGGGGCCGGCCCCGTGCTCCGGGCAAGCGGGATCGCGAACGACATCAGGCAGATCGGGTACGCGGCCTACGACGAGCTCGATTTCAAGCCCGTCGTGGAGACGGCGGGCGACTGCTATGCCAGGACGCTCGTCCGGGCGAAGGAGCTCTTTACGTCCATCGACCTGATCCGGCAGGCGGTCGAGAAGATCCCCGAGGGCCCGGTCGACATGAAGGTGACCGGAAACCCGAAGGGCGAGTTCTACGCGCGGTCCGAGCAACCCCGGGGCGAGGTGATCCACTACGTCAAGGCGAACGGCACAAAGAACCTGGTCCGGTTCCGCGTCCGGACGCCGACCTTCACGAATATCGCACCCCTCGTGACCTGCCTGAAGGGGATCGAACTCGCAGACGTCCCGGTCGTGGTACTGTCGATCGACCCTTGCATTGGGTGCGCGGAGCGGTGATCCCATGGGACTTTTAACGATAGCAAAAACAATATCGAGGAACGTCTTCGGCGGACCCGTGACACGACGGTACCCGGCAGAGCCCGCCAACCGTTACGATCTCACACGGGGGCACCTCGCCTTCGAGCCCGAGAACTGCCGCGTCTGCCGGGTCTGCATGCTCCGCTGCCCAACTCAGGCGATCGTGGTCGACCGCGAGGCGAGGACCTGGGAATGCGACCACTTCCGCTGCATCACCTGCGGTAACTGCGTCGACCTCTGTCCGACGGATGCACTCCACCTGGAGCCGACGTACCGCTCGCCAGAGGCGGATCGACCGGGAAAGGAGTTCCACGAGATCCCGGCCCCGCCGCCGAAGCCGGAGGCCGGCGGGGAGACGGCCGAGACATAAGCCCCCTCCGTTACTCTTTTCCAGCCGTGCGCGGCGTCACCCGGACATCGGCGTAGCCAAGAATTATATAAAAGAGCGAAATGTTTTTCTCTCCCGCGGCGAAAGCGGGGCCGTGGACAGGCCACCCGGCAGACCGAGCTCCGCCTGCCCGGACCTCACGCCCGGAAGGAGGGAACCATGAGCGACACAGTTCTCCGCGAAGCCGACCGGTTGTCGGTCACGGTACTGATGGACAACTACACCGACATGCTGCTGATGCAGGGGAACGAAACGGTCCGCCGGCCGATGATCCCGCCACCCCGCTGGCTCCTTGCGGAACACGGGCTCTCGTGCCTGGTGACGGTCGGCGCGGGGGAGGAGGAGCACACGCTCCTGATGGACGCCTCGGTCAGCGCCGAGGCCGTCCTCCGGAACATGCAGCTCCTGCAGGTCGACCCCGCCGGGATTGAGGCGGTCGTGCTGAGCCACGGCCACTTCGACCATGCCGACGGACTGCCAGGGCTTCTCGCCCGGATGCGACCCGGAACGCCCGTCCACCTGCACCCCGACGCCTTTCTCGAGCGCCGGCTGAACTTGCCGATCCTGCCGTTCCCGGTACCGATGCCCGGGCCGGACGAGTCCGCTCTGCGGGACGCCGGGGGCGTGCCGACCGCCTTGACGGGCCCAGCTCTCGTCGCGGGGGGACTTGCCCTGGCCACAGGCGGGGTGCCGCGGAGGACCGGGTTCGAGCACGGCATGCCCGGGGCGGAGGCGCGGGTCGATGGTGCCTGGGCCCCCGACCCCTTCCGCGACGACCAGGGGCTCGTGGTACATCTCCGCGATCGCGGGCTCGTCGTGCTGACCGGGTGCGCACACGCCGGCGTGATCAATACCACCGGGTACGCGCGGGAGCTCGCCGGAACTGACCGGGTCCACGCGGTCCTCGGAGGATTCCACCTGACCGGGCCCGCGTACGAGGCCGCCGTCGGGCCAACGCTCGCGGGAATGCAGGGGATCGACCCGCGGTTCGTCGTCCCGATGCACTGCACGGGGTGGGGGCCGATCGGCCGGTTCGCCAGGGAGATGTCCGACCGTTTCGTGCTGAACACGGTCGGCACGACCTACGCCTTCTGAACCGCGGCCGGGTCGGTGGCGGGGGAGGGCTTCCCCGGTTCCACCGGTGGCAACACGGTTCACCGCGGGGGCGCAGGCCCCCGCTCCCGATCCCGCGAGATTGTGGCGCGCAGCCCCTCCATCCCCCGCTCACGCGGCCATGAACGGATCTCCCCGACGAGGTGGTCGCGCACGGCCCGTGCCCGCGCCTCCCGCTCCTGGTACCGGTACTGGAGGTCGTAGCTGCTGCGTACGGCTGCGGCCAGTTCCCCGGTGATCTTCCCCTCGAGGGTCCCGGTGACCACGCCGGCGAGGGTCGTCGCTCGCTCCGCGACGAGGATGCGATCGCGGACCGGGTCGTCGGGATCGAACTCGGTCACGACGGCGCCGAGCTCGCGCCAGTACACGAGGGTCTCGCCGAGGGACCAGTCCTCGGTCTCCCTGCACAGAAAGCGCTCCTCTATCTCGCTGTCCGAGAAGCCCCACGGGTCGGTATCCCTGGACGGGTGCGGGTCCGGCAGCGTGGTCCAGTCCGTGGTGAAAGTCCGCGAGGGCACCGGGAACGGGCACCTCGCCGGGAGCGTCCGCAGGAGCCAGAGGGGGACGATGCCGGCGGCCCGATACTTCGCCGACCGCTCCGCGAGCTCCTCGCCCGTGATGGATGCCAGCTGGACCTCGAAGGCGTAGGTCGTCCCGTCCCTCGTCGCGAGGACGTCGGCGGTCCACTCCCCGCGGGGCCCGCGCGCCTCGATATCCGTGGTCCATCCGAGGCCCCTGCAGAGGCGGTAGACGTCGACCTGGATCCGCTCGTGTTCGGGGGACATCGGCGCGCCGCCCGGGCAGTCGCTGTTCGGGTGGTGCCTGAAGAACGGCCGTCCTCGATGCGACGTGGCGAGGGCCACTAGCCCGCCGCAGTCGAGGCAGGCGTACTCGAGGTCTCCGGCCTTCTGGCGGCCCTTCTCCTCCCGCCACGTCTCCTCGTTGAAATCGAGACTGATCACGGGCTCGCCGTCGCGGAGGGCCTTGAAGGACATGCACGTAGAATGGGCCCGCGCACGGTATCAGCGATCGGGTCCGGATAGGGGCCGGACTCCGATCAGGACGCGGCCCCCTTCCACCCGGACCGGGTAGACGGTCAGGTCGGCGACCGGTGCCTTCGCCATCTCCCCGGCCTTCTCCCGCGCCATCGCCCGCGCCCGCGGCGAGAGTCTCTTGAGGCCGGGAAGGTCCGCCATGACCGGGCCCGAGAGGTTCTTCCCGGTGGTCACGTCGAACCGCGAGCCGTGCGCGGGGCAGGTCACGACCGTGCCGTCGAGCCGGCCGGCCGAGAGCACCGCGCGCTCGTGGGAGCACCGGTCAGCCACGGCGTGGAACCGTCCGCCGACGTTCGCCAGCAAGATTTCGCGTCCGGCCGGCTCGACATGGAGCATCCCCCCTGGCGGCACATCGGTGACGGCCGCCACGTCGATGAACGTCATCGTCATCGCGGTGACAGGAGGCCGATGAACGGGATAAGGTTGTCGGCCGCCCGGGCGAACCGCCCGAGAGATCGGTGGCGAACCCCGCGTGGATACGAAGTCCCGCTGTGGCCGTACGGGAACGACACCGGTCTCTGTGTTCTCAGGAACCGGGAACCTGCCCCGAACCGCACCCTTTTACCGTGCGCGACGGCAACCACGTACCGGGATGCGGGTGATCGGGATCGACCCGGGGTACGGCCGGGTCGGCTGGGGTGTCGTTGACGAGCATCGGCACGAGCTCGCCTCGCGAGCGTGGGGCTGCATCGAGACCGCGAAGGAGGTCCCGATCCAGGGCCGGATCCTCGAGGTCTGGCGCGAGGTCAACCGCCTTCTCGAGGAGTGGTACCCCGACGGCATGGCCATCGAGACCCTCTATTTCTCGAAGAACGTGACCACGGCCATGCAGGTGGCCGAGGTCCGTGGTGTCATCCGGCTGGCCGCCGCGGAGCACGCGCTCCCCGTCGCCGAGTACTCCCCGAACCAGGTCAAGCAGGCGGTCACGGGCTCGGGCCGGGCCGAGAAGCGGCAGGTGCAGGAGATGGTCCGGCGGGTTCTCGCCCTCGACGAGCTCCCCCGTCCCGACGACGCGGCCGATGCCCTCGCCTGCGCGGTCTGCCACCTGCACCGGACGTACTAGGCGGGCGTGCGGGCGTACCGGAACCGGGCGAGCGTCGGGCCCCAGAGAAACGCCGCCATCCCGGCCGCGAGAGCGATGATCGAGTGGCCGACGGCCCCGTCGGCCAGCTCGAGCGCGGGCCGGCTGCCGGGAAAGACGCTCCGGCCGGTGTTGGTGGTCGCGTGAAAGAGGATGGTTGCGCCGACGCTGCGGTTCGTGTTGGTGTAGAGCCAGACGGTCAGGACGCGGAAGGTGATGGTCAACAGCGACCCCCACGCCATCAGGGCCGGTGTCTGGCCCATCGCGTACCCCGACGGGTAATGCCAGACCGCGTGGACCGTGCCCGTGAGAAGAGCCCCCGGCACCGCCCCCCACCGCTCCTGCATGGGGTCGGTGGCATAGCCCGGGTACCCCAGCTCCTCGCCCGCGGCCGCGAAGAGGAAGACGGCGTAGAGGAACGGCGCGACCCGCGGGACGTGGTATCGGGTGGGGACGGGCAGTCCGGCGAGACGCATGACTCCGTAGGTCAGCACGTACAGGAGGGGCATCAGCCCGAAGACGGCGAGGTACCAGCGTCGGTCCCCGATCCGCCGGAGGTCGACGGCCCGCAGGAGGAACCGCCGCACGCCGCCGGCGCCCTCCTCGCGAAAGACGAGGAGCGAGGCGGCGACCATCGGGACGAAGGTGGCCCCGATGTCGGTCACAGGGAGGTGGTCCACGGGGAGGTACGCGGGGGCGAGGGCGTGGACCAGCCAGAACGGGATCGAGAGGGCGTAGACCAGGACGAAGAAGCGCAGAGGCGACCGTCTCGACGGGCGGCCGGAGACGACCGTGCCCCGCGCCGCGAGAACGGGCAGGGGGCGGGCGGCCCCGGCACGAACCTGGACCGTCGGCCCGGGCGTGGCCTTCCGCCTCCGCCGATCGCCGTGCAGGGCCAGGAGTCGAGACGCGCAGGCGCCCGCGACCGCCGGGACGAGGACGACGCCGAGCGGGAGCAGGTACCGGCCGATCCCCCGCGCACACGCGCCGGCGGCAGTCCATGTCATGATGAGCGTCCCTCCGGAAGGGCATGCACCCGCGCGGGCTTCTGCCATATAAACCATTCGCCTGCGCGGCCGGCCGGCCCGGGACCGCGTTGCCCGGACGGAGCTCTTAACGCCGCTCGGGGTTAAATATATAAGAGGATAGAGGGGAGGCTCCTGATGTTCGCATATCTCGAGGGAAAGGTCGACGCCGTGGACGAACGCTCGGCCGTGATCGACGTCGGCGGCATCGGCTACCGGGTCTTCGTTACCAGCCCGACAGTCCATGCCCTCCGGGGCGTCGAGGGGGTGATCCGGGTTCACACCCACCTCGCGATCCGCGAGGACGCGTGGACGCTCTACGGCTTCCTCGACCCGGGCGACCTCGAGTTCTTCCGGGCCCTGCTCAGTGTGAACAAGATCGGGCCAGCACTCGCACTGAAGATCCTCGGCGAGATCCCGGTCGAGGAGCTCGTCCGTGCCGTCCGCGCCGGCAATGAGGCGGTGCTGATGCGGGTCCCCGGAATCGGGGCCAAGTCGGCCCGGCGGCTCCTCCTCGAGCTGCGCGATCGCCTCCCGGAGCCGGGTTCGAGCACCGCCGCGATACAGGTTCCGATCGGGGGGGCCGATGCCGCCGCCGACGCGGTGGCCGCGCTCGTCGCGCTCGGCTTCACCCCGCGCGAGGCCACCGACGCGGTCGAGGCCACCGCCGCCGAGTCGCCCGGCGCAGACCTGCAGGGGCTGATCCGCGGGGCGCTCGCCCGCCTCAGGAGAGGCTGATGAGCGACCGAGATCTCTCGCCCGCGCTGCTCTCCGGCGAGCCAGAAGAGGTCGGGATCCGGCCCGCGTCGCTCGAGACCTTCATCGGCCAGCCCGAGGTGCGCGAGGCCCTCGGCATCGCCATCGAGGCCGCCAAACGGCGCGGCGAGCCCGTGGACCACATCCTCTTCTCGGGGCCGCCCGGCCTCGGCAAGACCACGCTCGCGCATATCATCGCGCGCGAGATGGGGGCCTCGATCCGGACGACGACCGGGCCCGTACTCGAGAAACCCGGCGATCTCGCCGCGCTACTGACCTCGCTCAACGAGGGCGACGTTCTCTTCATCGACGAGGTCCACCGCGTCTCGCCCGTGGTCGAGGAGGTCCTGTACTCGGCCATGGAGGATTTCTTCATCGACGTCATGATCGGGGAGGGGCCGGGCGCCCGGTCGATCCCGCTCTCCCTCGAGCGATTCACCCTGATCGGCGCGACCACCAAGATCGGCAACCTCGGCGCGCCGTTCCGGGACCGGTTCGGGATCGTCAGCCGGCTCAACCTCTACGACGAGGCCGACCTGGTCCGGATCGTGGACCGTTCGGCCGGGATTATGCGCATCCCGGTCACACCCGATGGCGCGCGCGAGGTCGCCCGCAGGTCGCGGGGCACGCCGCGGATCGCGAACCGGCTGCTCCGCCGCGTCCGTGATTACGCGCTCGTCCGCGGCGACGGCACGGTCACGCGGGAGATCGCGGACCATGCCCTCTCCATGCTCGGGATCGACCGCCTCGGCCTCGACGACCTGGACCGCCGGATCCTCGGCGCCATCGCCGACGACTTCGACGGTGGCCCGGTCGGGGTCCGGACGATCGCGATCGCGGTCGGCGAGGAGGTCAGGACGGTCGAGGAGGTCTACGAGCCGTACCTGATCCGGATCGGTTTTCTGAAGCGGACGCCGCAGGGCCGCGAGACGACGCAGGCGGCGGCAACCCACCTCGCGTCATACCACGCCGAACACTGCCGTTAGATCGGGGGCGCGAGCAGGTCGAGCGCGGCGGCCGCGAACGCGGTCACGCCGGTCTCAAGCACGGGCCGTGGATCCGGGGCGAACGTCGGCGAGTGGAGTCGGCCGGGACCGGTGCCGACGCGGAAGTAGCAGAGCGGGACCGGCGGGTCGGCGTCGCCGAAGGCGCCGAAATCCTCGGACCCCGAGGATGGCCCGAGCGATCCGACCCGGTTTTCTCCGAGAGCCGCCTCGACCGCGGCACGGACGCGGCGGACGAACGCCGTGTCGTTGCGGAGCGGGCGGGCCGACTCGTCGAGGAGGGTGAGGACCGGGCCGAGTTCCCCGGGGACGCCGGCCGCGGCGGCGAGGCCCATCGCGACCCGTTCGATCGCGGACAGGAGCCGATCGCGGACGGTGTCATCGAAGAACCGGATGTTGAGCCCGAGCCTGACCTCCCCGGGTATCGCGTTGTGCTTGGCCCCGCCGTGGACCGAGGCGACGGTGAGCACGCCGAAGGCCTGGGGATCGAGTTCGCGGCTGACGATCGACTGGAACGAGAGGACGCACGAGGCCGCGAGGAGGACCGGGTCCACCGCCTGATCCGGGTGGGCGGCGTGGCCGCCGAGGCCACGGATCAGGAGATCGATCGACTCTGATCCCGCCGAGGCCGTCCCCTCGGTGAAGAGGACGGCACCCTCCGTCTCCCCGGGCGCGACGTGGAGGGCGAGCGCGAAGTCGGGCCGGCCGACGCGGTCGTAGAGCCCGTCGGCGATCATCGCGGCGGCCCCCGAGACCCGCTCCTCGGCGGGCTGGCCGACTAGGACGAGCCGCCCGCGCCAGGAGCCGCGGAGCGCCCCCATGGTCCGGGCTAGGCCGACGAGGCACGCCATGTGAAGGTCGTGGCCGCAGGCGTGCATGACCGGGACGTCTCCACCGCTGGGGGAAGGGCCGGTGGCGCGGCTCGCGTACGGGAGCCCGGTCGCCTCCTCGACCGGGAGCGCGTCCATGTCGGCCCGGACGAGGAGCGTCGGGCCCGGTCCCTCATCGAGGACGGCCGCAATGCCGTGGCCCCCGATCCCGTGGTGAACCTCGAAGCCGGCCGCTTCGAGCGCTGCCCCGAGCCGTTGGGCCGTCTGCGCCTCCTGCCCCGAGAGCTCGGGGTGCTCGTGGAGGGCGTGGTAGAGGACGACGAGGTCGTCGTCGACCGCACAGGCCACGGCGCGAGAGAGGAGGGGGTCCATCGGGTGTACGTGGCGCCGTGAGAGAGATAAGCCTCGCGTCCAGCCCATCCATGAGAATAAGTGGAACGGGAGACGACCTGTTCAGGGATGAAGGTCCCACGCGGTGCCACCGCGGCGCTCGCCGTCGCGGTGCTCTTTCTGATCGCGCTTCTCGCGCCGGCCGCGGCCAGCGCAGCCGTCCCCGCCGGCGAACAGCCCGGATACCTCGAGATCAGCTCGAACCCGCCGGGTGCCGAGGTCTATGTCAACCAGGCCCGGGTCGATGGAGTGACGCCGCTCACGATCCCTGTACCGGCCGGGGAGCCCCAGGCGGTCGTGGTCAACCTGTACGGCTACGAGGCGGCGCTGCAGACGGTCACGGTCCAGCCGAACGAGACCCTGCTCCTCCAGTTCGACCTGGTGCTCCTGCCCGGCGCGGGCGGGCTCCAGCCAGGGACGGCTGGTGGCGTCGGGACGCCGACGGCACCAGCGGGAGAGCCGACGGCCGACCAGGAGATCTGGGAGGAGGAGGTTCCCCTCCCGGCGTCTGTCGCGGTCCTCGCGCTCTTGGGGGCCGGCCTGCTCGCCGCCCGGCGGCGCTAGGCCCGCCGCGCCGCGACGGCCGCGCCGAGCAGGGGTCCGTCACCCCCGAGCGGGCTGACGACGACCTCGGGGCGCGGCAGGAACTCCTCCATCCGGGCTACGGCCGGTCCGACGAGGAGGTCGGCCTGTGCCAGGACGACAGCGCCGTCGAGAACGATCCGCGCCGGGTCGTAGGCGACCACGAGCGCGGAGAGGGCCCGCGCGTTCAGGACCGCGACCCTCTCGAGGAAGCGGGCCGCGGCGGGCTCGCCGGTGCGCGCCGCCCCGAAGATCGCCTCGGCCGTCGAATAGTCGGGGTCGCTGGGCTCTCTCTCTACTTCGTAGAACCTGGGCAGGTTCCGTCCCGAGCAGTAGCCCTCCCAGTGGTTCGGGTAGCCGCACCCGCAGACGAGCCCATGTCGGGTCTCGACCGTGATATGCCCGATCTCGCCGGCGTTCCCGCCCCGGCCGAGAAGGAGCCGGCCACCGGCGATCACACCGCCGCCGATCCCCGTCGAGATGGTGACGTAAACCAGGTCGTCGTACCCCTGCCCCGCGCCGTGGGCATGCTCGCCGAGGGCCCCTGCCCGGGCGTCGTTGACGAGAGCGATGGGCACGCCGAACGCGTCCGCAAGCGGCCGAACGAGCAGGAGACGGTCGTACGGGAGGTTCGGTGGCGAGACGATCGCGCCGGCCGCGAGATCCAGGGGGCCGGCGGCCGAGATACCGATCGCCCGCGGGACCCCACCCGAGACCCGGGCGAGCGCAGCGGCGATCGCGTCGGTCACGGCCGAGGGACGGTCCCGCGGCGTCGGGAAGACCTCGCGGGCGAGAATCCGACCGTCGGGCGCCACGAGGGCCACGCGGGTCCGGGTCCCGCCGAGGTCGACCGCGCAGACGTCGTCCATGATCACTCCTTGTGGAAGAGGACGATCCGGTTGGTGTTCGTGCCGCGGGAGTGGTTCTCGACCCCCCAGATGTGCGAGGTCTTGGTGAAGCGGGAGGTGTTGACCAGGATCGCACGGCAGGCGAAGCCGGCCGCCTCACCGAGCGGGACCACGTGCTCGTCGAGCGGGACCGTGCCTCGGCGCACCTCGCCGACCTCGAAAGCGACGTGGCCTCCCGGGGCCGTCACCCGGTACAGCTCGGCGAAGACGTCGGCCATCGCGGCCGACCAGGCCGACACGGTCCGGGCCATCGTGATCGCGGCGCCGACGTACTCGGGGTCGAACCCGTTGAACCAGCACCGGAGCCAGTTATCCTTTGCGTACGCCACCTGGTCGAGGAACGGCGGCGAGGTGACCGTCAACCGGACCGACCCCGATCCAATCGCCGGTGTCGCACGCGCGTCACCGGTGAGGAAGCAGGCGTCCTCTCGGCGGCGCGCGAGCCGGTCCCGGGTGGCGGTGTCGAGGCCACGGAGGAGCTGCGCGGTCTTACGGACCACGAGCGCGGCCACGTCCCGCTCGGGCGGGACCTGGCCTCGCCGCGTGTTGATCCGCCGTTGCCCGGACGGAGAGGCCGCCTGGTTCGGCGGCAGGGTGTAGACGGAGAAGAAGCCGGGCGAGTGGCCCGTGAGCCGGTTGGTCGCGACCATCCGTATCCACCGGTCGAGGTCGTCGTCCCCGCCGGCCGCGGCCCGGGCTAGCAGGGCACGCCGGAGCGAGACGAGCGCGGCCTCGGTCACGGGGTGGTAGAACATGGAGAGATCGAGTTCGGCGCGTGCGCAGGGGTCGAGTCCGTACTCCGCCATACGGGCCGCGACCAGGTCCGGGCAGCCGGGCGGGGCGAGGCGCGGGGCCGCGAGCAGGGCCGAGAGGGGGTTGACGTCGTTGGCGACGACCCGCCGATCGAGAAGGGCGGATTCGAGCGCGGTCGTGCCGCGGCCGGAGAACGGGTCGTAGACAAGGTCTCCCGGGCATGTGAGCCGCTCGATGAAGAACCGGGGCAGCTGCGGCTTGAAGCAGGCGCGGTACGAGAGCTCGTGGAGAGGGTTCGCCTGCCGCTGTCGTGCGGTCCAGAACTCGGCGACGTACCGATCGATCCTCCGCCCGCCGCATACGACCGACTCGTTCCGCGTCGAGTCGGCGACCGTGAAGGACGGGTCGGAGGCGGGACCCGTGATCTTCATGTATCGTCTATGTGAGCGGCGCTCGGAGATAATGGCGTGGCCCGACGGGTGCACGGCCCCATGGAGCATCTGTGCTGCAGGCCCGTATCGACCGGGATTATAGCGGATTCAACGGCAAACGCCATATCTCCGTTGATCTTCCGGCAACTATTTATGTTCTCTAGAGGGATAATGACGCGTGCGCCAGCCCGGTGCAGGAGAGGTGAGAGAGGCGTGGCCGTTCCGGACGAGGTGAGGCAGGCGATAGAGGAGCAGGGCGGTCTCGAGGCGCTGGCCCGGCAATTGCCAGACGCCGAGCGGCTCCGCGCCGAGAGCCGGCGTTTTCACACGCTCTCGGACCCGATTCGTCTCTCGATTCTCCATCTTCTCGCGTCCCAGCCGCTCTGCGTCTGCGTGATAAAGGACGTCCTGCACGTCCCCGACTCGAAACTCTCCTACCATCTCTCGGTCCTTCAGTCGACGGGCCTGATCCGCGGCGAGCGGCAGGCGAACTGGATCGTCTACCACGAGACCCCGCTCGGCCGGCGGCTGATCCAGCTCGTCCAGGACCTGTCCCAGCTCGAGCGCGAGGGCGCGATCGCCGAGTCTGCGGGCGCGAACGTCTGACCGTCACTCTCCCCGGGGCCGCAGCTGAAGCAGCAGCGCCGCCCGGTTCCGGACCGCGGGGGCAGGGTCCGCGCAGGCCCGCCTGACGAGAGCGTCGGCTTGCTCCCCCCCAATCTCCCCGAGTGCGATCACGGCGCCGAGACGGAGGTGCTGGTCGGGAGAGTCGAGCAGGGCGCCGAGCGGTTCGACGGCCAGTTCTCCAAACCGGGCGAGCCCGTGCCAGTCCTCGAGACCGAGCGCGAGCAGGATCCCCTCGCGATCCGAGACAGGGGCATAGCCGGCCCGGGCGAGCAGGCCGGCGGCGCCCGCGCGGATCTCTCGCTCGGGGCGGTCCAGCGCTGCAACGAGTGCCGGTACGGCCGCCTCGCCCGTGGTGGCGAGCGCGCGAATAGCGCTGGCGCGCACATCCTCGTCGGGATCGGCGAGCCGGTCGACGAGGAGCGTGATCGCGGCAGGTGAGGCGGACGAGCCGGGCGATGCGGCGGCAGCGTCGAGCGCCGGGTCGGGGTCCACCTCACCGAGAGCGCTGGCCGCTTCCAGCTGTTCCGCGGGACTCCCGATGGAGAGCCGACCGGCAACGAGACCGAGCTGCTCGCCGTCCGTCCGGTCAGGTGGCGCCGGCGATCCACCGGCATCGGCCTCGCCCATTCCTCCGGCGACGGACAGGCTGGCGGGTCCGGGAGCGGGCTCCTCCCCGCCAGGCACCGGTCCCATTCGCGAGAGGAGGACCGCCACCCCGTCACGGACCCCAGGATCGGGGTCGTCGCGGGCGCGCTCGAGTGCCGGTCTCGCTATGGAGCCGATGGCGAGGAGGGTCCCGGTGGCGCCACGACGAACCCCGTAGGAGCCGTCGGCGAGGACACGGATGAGACGCGGTACGGCGGCGGCACCCAGCCGTTCGAGGGCGGTCCACTGCATGGTGGCGACGAGGAGGGCCCCGAGGGCGTCCTCGTCCGGCGGCGCCCAACCGAGGCCGGCGAGCGCGGTGGCCGCAGCGAGTCGGACGACATGGGACGGATCTTCCAGGGCTGCCCGGAGCGCCGGAACTGCCGCGGGGTCGGCGAGCAGGCCGAGCCCTTCGGCCGCCGCCGATCGGACCTCCTCCTCGGGGTCGCGGGCCAGGAGCTCGCAAAGGATGCGCGCCGCGGTGGTCGCATCGCACCGGCCGATGGTACGGGCCGCGGCCTCGCGGACTCCCGGGTGGGGATCACCGAGGCACTCGGTAAGGAACGGAAGGGCCTCCTGGCCCATCGCCGCGATCGCTTGCCAGTCCCTCGAGGCAGCGTGGAAGGCGAAGGCCTCGCGCGGGCTCGCAGGAGACCAGCCGGCCCCCGCGAGCGCCCGGGCGGCGCCGAGCCTCGCCCGGACCGAGGGGTCGCGAAGACGAGCGACGAGGGACGGGAAGGCGGGCGGACCGATACGGGTGAGCGCGAGTTCGGCCCCATCCCGGACCTGCCCGTCCGGCGAACCGAGCGCATGGAGCAACGCGGGCAGGGACCGTGCGCCACCCTGCGCCAGGAGGGTGACCAGGTCCTCGGAGGGCGCGTCTCCGGCGCCGAGGGCCGCGACGAGCCTCGCGGGGTCGAGCCAGGGGACGCCGGAGAGCACCCCTGCAGCCCCCCGGCGAAGGTCCGGGCTTCCCGTCGCAACGAGCTCGATGAGGGGGTCCGGGTCGGCCGCGGCGAGCCCGTGAAGTGCCGACGCCGCCCCGTCGCGGACGCGGGCGTCGCGGTGCTCGAGCAGGCGGAGCAGCCCTGGGATATCGTGGTCGGCAGCGAGCTGCCGGACGTCTGGTTTGAAGCGATCTGGGAACCTGATGATGCACCACCTCGAGTGGTTACCGATATCGGCGCGAACCGGTTTATGAGTATTGGCCGGGGCTCATCGCTGGAAAGAGAGATGTACGGCGCCGTCGAAGATCCCGTACCATGTTCCTGCGGCGCGTCGTCGAGACGACCTTCCAGAACGCGCTCGCCGAGGAGCTCGCCCGGCGCGACATGACCATCCGCGAGCTCTCGAACCGTACCGGGATCCCGCTCCCGACCCTGTACAAGTGCTCCTCGGGGGAGCGCGATCCCCGCCTCTCCACCGTGCGTCGGATCGCCGAGGCCTTCGAGCCGCGGCGGGGACGGTCCGTCGCGGTGATCGCCGCCCGGTTCCTGCTCGACGAGGTCGCCGGACTCAGCATCGAGGTCCGGGGCCACCCGTACCCGGTCCGTGGCTACCCTGCGAACTCCCTCGAGGAGTGCATCGTCGCCGCCGTCCGGGCCGAGAAGGAGGGAGCGGCCGCGATCATCTGCGCGCCCGTGCTCGCCTCGATCGTCGAGCGGTGCGTCGACGTCCCGGTCGTTATCCTCAAGCCGAAGGCCGAGACCGTGACCGAGGCGCTCGATGCGGTCCGGCGGCGGCTCTGAGCGTACCACGGCATGAGTCCCGGTCCAATCCCCTGGTAGCCCCACGCGGGTGACACCCGGTTCGAAGAATTTCCCAATGCCTATGGTCCTCGCGGGTCACAGTCCATCACGAAGACCCGGTGCCCGTACTGCGGCATGACGATCTCGAACGGCGCCCTTCCCTGCCCGCACTGCGAGGGAGGGACCTCCCGGGGAGCTTCGCGCCACTGGCAGTATCCGCGCCGGTTCTGCGCCCGCTGCGGCGTGGACGTCACGGCTACCCGGGACGCCTGGTGCCCGGGGTGCGGATTCAGGATCCGATCGATGGAGTCGCCGCCGACAGCGCCTGCCACGACGGGATCCACTTCTGTACTCACTTCCGCACGCAGCGGCAAAGCCGGCCATACTCTCATCACGCTGGTCCTGCTGGCCGTCGGACTGCTCGCGGCCACACAGGCGATGCCGTCGTTCCTGGCCCAGCTGGTCCAGTGGGGAGCGATCCCACGATACACCCGCCGACAGCGATCCCTACGGCCCCCCCGGCCACTCGGAGAACGAGATCGGGCCGGACTCTCGGGGACTGACCTTTATCGTGGGGCGCATGCGGGGACGGTCCCCGTCACGCTGTACAAGGGGGTCTTCGACGCCATACCCGATCGCATCGTTGGATACGTGAGCGACGACGAGGTGATCCGCTATCACCGGGTCGTCAGTGAACCGTCGGGACAACGCTACCTGCACGATCTCGCCTCGACGATCGACACGATGACGGACGACCCCGACGATCGCGCCAGGATCGCGGTGAGCGTGGTCCAGCACCTCGACTATGACACCGCCCGCGCTGCCGGCACCTATTATGGTGTCCGGTGCCCGTACGAGACGCTGCACCTTGGCAGGGGTGTCTGCTCGGACAAGTCGGTGCTGCTCGCAGCGCTGCTCCGCGATCTCGGTTTCGGCGTCGCACTCCTCCGCTTCGACGCCGAGTGTCATATGGCCGTCGGGATCCGCTGCCCGGACGGGTACGACTATCTCGGCACGGGGTACGCGTTCGCCGAAGGCACCACACCGTCGATCATAACCGACGCCGATGGTGATTACGTCGGGGCCGGCCGACTGGTCTCGGCTCCCAAGGTGATCCCCATCGCCGAGGGACAGGCCTTCGCCTCAATCGCGAACGAGGACAGGGACGCGGCCGAGTGGAACGAGCTCCGGGGGACGGGGCCGGTACTCGACGCGTACCACTACGAGCGATGGCAGGCCCTTTCCCGGGAGTATGATATCTTACCTGAGACGGGATAGGAGGCCGGGTGCCCGCCCGGGCCCGGCGGGCCGGCAGCCCCGCCGGCAGTGAACGACGGAGTGCGTCAGTCCTTCCAGCGCCACCACCGGAGGAGATCCGGGTCCGGATCAGGCGTCGCCGCGAAGTAGACCGCGCATCGGAACGCGTAGAGCACGCACCGGTCGACGGGGCACCCCTGTCGTCCACAGAGCTCTGCGTAGAGCACCTCCGGATCGCGCCCCCGGAGATCGTCGACAGAGGTGACACCGAGATCGAGGAGGTCACGGGCCATCGAGGGGCCAATCCCGGGGCAGCGCCGCAGGTCGCGGAGCGACGCCCGCTCATCCATGGGCATGCCGCCGGTAGAGGTTGTCGAAGACCGCGAGCTGGGCGTCGTACACGCCCCCGCCCGCGGTCTTGTACTCCAGGCATGTCATGGTGCTCGCGTGGGCGGCGATCCAGGGGATCGCGTGCTCGAAGGGGACGCCGCCCTCGGGCGCGTCGAGCGGCAGGTGCCGGTCGCGGATCGAGCCGACCGGCGAGTTCGAGAGGTGGTGGTACCGGACCGGCAGGTCGCCGAACGCCGCGAGCGCGACACCGTAGTCCCACCCGCGGTAGTTCGAGGCCACGTAGAGGTGGGCGAGGTCGAGGCAGTAGCCAGGGACCCGTCCGTCGCCGAGTGCCGCGAGCTCGGCGGCGGAGGTCCCGACGAAGACGAGGTCGCGGTGGATCGCAGGCATGTTCTCGAGGACGAGGCGCGGATCGGTCCAGTCATCGAGGAACGCGGCCATCATCGCGAGCGCCTCGGGCGGGGTGTGCCGCACGACGCAGCCCGCGTGGAAGACGACAGTATCCGCGGCGAGCAGGTCGGCGGCCTCGAGCGCAGCGCTCATCCCGGCCTCGAGCCGGGCCCGTCCCTCGGTTGGGGAGAGGCCCCCCGGGGCGGTCGGCTCGACCGGGTTAACACCGTCCTCGTGGTGTGGGGCGTGGACGGCGAACGCGGTCGGCAGCGAGGCGTGTGCATCGATCGCTGCCCGGTCGACCGGCGTGAGAGGACCCGCTACGTAGACCTGGATTCCGTCGAGACGGGCGTCCCGGGCCAGCCTGGCGAGTGCGTCGGCCGACGCCGGGTCCCGGACCTTGACCGCCCCGGCTATGCGGTACGGGCGAGACATCGTGCAGCATGGGCGCCGATCCCGCATGAAGCCACGGGTCGTCAGGCGAGCAGGGCCGCGATCACGCCCGCAAGGAAGATGCCGTCGAAGGTACCGGCGCCGCCGATCGAGACCACGGGTGCCCCGAGGCGCGCGAACTCGCGCCAGAGCAGGAGGTCGGCACCGACGAGTGTGCCGACGGTCCCGCTTACGTACCCGATCACCGGCCCTGCCCACGGAATGCCGACCGAGAGGAGGATACCGGCGAGCGCGGCGCCGAGGGGCGGCACGAAGAACGGCGTGATGATCCCGAGGCCCGGGACCGGGCGGGCGACGAGCCGGGTCAGGAGAGCCACGCCGAGGACCCCGAGCCCGATCGGGGCGAGGACGGCTGCACCGCCCGTCCGGACTGCCGCGGCCGCCAGGCCGACGGAGACCAGGACCGGGAGCACGGCCCCGCCGAGGTTCACGGCGACCGTGGTCTCGGTTACGAACGAGGGGATCCGGTAGCGCCGGTCGACCATGAACCCGCGCGGCAGCCGGGTGACCTCGCCGAACGGGAGTTCCGACCGGATCCGGGCGACCGGGACGTTCACGAACGAGCCCGCGAGGGTGAGCGCGAGGAGGAGCACGACCTGGGCCGACGAGAAGCCGAGGCGGGCAAAGGCGCCACCGACGATGCCGAGGAAGAGGAGCGGTGCGATTACGAGCAGGATCACAAGCAGCCCGGCCACGAGCAGGAGCGTGAACGGGGAGCCCCGCTGCACCCGTCAGTCCTCCCGGCGTGCCTGAATGGCGATGTGGTCGCGGTGGTAGGGGAGGAGGGGGCGCGACGAGTCGACCGCGTACCCGCCGGCCTCGAGCGCTTCCACGGCCTCTGCCCCGACCTCCTCGAGCGGCCGGGCCTGGTCGATGGATCGGGCCTTGAGCATCAGGACCAGTCGGCCACCGGGAGCGAGGAACGGCCGGTTCCGTACCGCGATGGCGGCCTGGTGGGGCTGGGCCACGTCCTGGACGAGGAGGTCGACCGCCTCGAGCAGATGCGCGTACAGCTCGGGCCGGTTCGCGTCCGCGAGGATGGGTATGATGTTCGGGCGTCGACGCGCGACCGCGAGCAGGTCCTGCATCGGGCGGGGTGCGAACTCGACCGCGTAGACGACCTCAGCGTAGTCGGCCACGTGGGAGACCGTCGTGCCGTTCGCAGCCCCCAGGTAGAGGATGCGGCTCCCGTCCTCGAGGTCGAACCCGCGGTCTAGGTGCGCCAGGGCGGCGAACTTCGACCGGCGCGGGTCCCAGACACGGTACCCTCCGCGTACTCGCTCGCCGTAGACACCGCCCGGACCGGGCGAGACGAGCGCGCCGTCGCGCCAGATCATCCCGCCGCTCCATCAATGCGGGCGTTCGCGGCCTCGATGAACACGGGGTCGAGTTCTCCACGGTACCGGTCGATGCGGACTGCGATCGCGAGGCGGGACGCGAGGACACGGGCGACCCGACCGCGGACGGCAGGGGGGGCGCCGTGGACCCGCCGGTGCTGGAAGATCAGGCCGTGTTTCGGCGGCGGCGTCCCGGTGCGGATGTGCGAGAAGAGGGCCGTCCGTGCCCCGAGCACCTGGAGACCGGACCCGGGCAGCCGCGCGAGCGCATCGAGCGAGCCGGCCGCCGCGAGGAGGCGGGCAGCAACGAGGCCGCCGACGAGCGCAGACGCGTTCGGTAGCACCCGCGCCGCCGCCCGGGTGACCTCCCGCGCGAGCGCGGCCCGGGACTCGGCGAGTCCCTCGATCTCAGCGAGAAACGGGCGGAGCGGCCCCCGCGCCCGCGCCGCGAGGAGCGGCACAAGCCGGCGGGAGGGCAGGTGCGAGAACTTCCGGGTGAAGCCCGGGTCCTGGGTCGAGTACCACTCCACGGCCCGCTCGGTCAGGAGGTTTATCGCCTCGTCGAACCCGTCGAGCGCCCGGACCATTCGCGCGAGCTCGATGTCCGGGCCGCGGAGCGCGTCCGCGACCCGGGCCGCGGCGAGGCGCGACGCGAGGCGGTGGAGGCTGGCCAGGTAGTCCGCGCGGTCCGTGGCGGCACCGCACGCGACCGCCTCCTCCCACGACGACGGGGTCCAGCGGGCCATAGGTGTCTCGATCGAGGCGAGCCGCTCGATGGCGGCGCCGTCGTCGGAGGGGGCCGGGGTGCAGCCCCCGTGGTCGCCGAGGTCGCCCCACCAGTACCGCCGCGTCACGCATACGGAAAGGAGGCGTCGGGGTAAAAAAGGCACCGCCTAGAACCCGGCAACGCCGAACGACCAGGCCATGACCGGGAGCATGATCGCACCCATGGCGTGGACCCGTCGCACGTTCGCGAGCGGCGGGACGAGCCCGACCGCGGTCGCTAGCACGAGCACAAGGAGGCCGAACGGACCGGCCAGCGCCGCGGAGAGAAGGACGAGGAGCGAGGCGACCGCGAGGTTGAGGACCCGACCATCGAACCGGGAGAGGTGACGGGCCGAGGAGGCGAGCCGGACCGTCAGGAGGAAGCCCGCGATGGCCGCGGCCAGGCCGACGACCATCAGTTCGGCCATGGATGGTAGCGCGAGCCCGGCCATCGCGGCGAGCACCCCGTTCCGCGTCCGGCCGATGGCGAAGAACGCGGCAAGCCCGATGAAGGAGTTGGCCGTGTTGGCTGCCGACGTGGCGATGATGAAGCCGCGGCGATCGCGGTCGTACCGGACGGCGGCATCGAGCAGGCCGTTCGCGGTCGCGTTCGAGAGACCCGGGAGCCAGCCGACGAGGAGGCCGGCGAGGGTGCCAAGGAGGGAGTGGCGCACGAGGACGGAGTCGGGGATGGCGATGCCCGCGAAGCGCTGCTCGGGCACGCCGCCGTGCGAGGCGCTCAGCAGGACGGGGAGGCCGAAGAGGCCCGAGAGAAGCGGGAGAAAGATCGCGTCCTCGCCGAGCGGATGCCAGGCGAGGAACCCGTAACGGAGGGCGAAGAGCCCGAGCGCACCCGAGACGGCGAAGACGGCAAAGGCCCACGCCGGTGAGTCCTCGGAGAGGATCATGGCGCCGACGACCGCGACGAGGATGATCCCGATCCCCCAGTCGAGCGCAGGCTGGAGCGGCGGGAGAACGAGGACGCAGGCGAGCGAGAGGGGGACTGCGAAGGCCATGGCGAGCGCCGAGCCGAGCGCGGAGCAGCGGACGGCCTCCTCGCCCCGGCCCTCGAGACAGAGGGCGTGGGCCGGGAGGACCGCGAGCGCCGTCTCGGCCTCAGGCACGCCGAGGAAGGTCGCGGGGATGTTGTCGAGAAACGAGTGGGTGATAAGGGCAGCGAACATCGCGGCGGCGATCGCCCCCTCACCGAGCAAAGCCGCGATCCCGGCGCCGAAGGCGAGGAGGGCCGCTGCCAGGGTGTTCGCATGGATGCCCGGCGCGAGGCCCGAGGCGACCCCGAGGACGATACCGAGGGCAGTCCCGGCCGCGAGGGCGAGCATCAGCAATGCTTCGCCCGGCCCGGTGTTAAAGCGATCGATACCGTTTAGTCCGACCGTGCAGACAGGGTCAGGAGATGAGGATCGCCATCACCAGGCTACCGGACAAAGGCGGCGACGACGCCGAACGCTGCGCCCGGTTCGGCCACGAGTGCTACCCGGTCTCGCCGCTCCGGGCCGAGGTCGTGCCCGCCGCGATCGAGGCCTTCGGGGCCGACCTCGCGGCCGGCCGGTTCGACGGGCTCTTCTTCACGTCGGCCCTGCCCGCCGACCTCGTCGGGCCGCGGGTGGCGGCGTCCCCCCGGTCGCTCCGTGTGGTCGCCATCGGGCCGGCCACCCGCGCGGCGCTGGACCGGTACGGCGTCACGGCCGAAATCCTGCCCACGTTCTACTCGCGCGACTTCGCGCCGCACCTCGGTGCCTGGCTCGATGGAAGGACCATCGGCATCCCCCGGGCAGACGTCCCGAACGATGCGCTCTTTGCCGCGATCCGGGCGGCGGGGGGCGAACCGGTCGAGTATCGCATCTACCGGCTCGTCCCGACGGGCGAACCGCTCGACCTCGCGGGCGCCGACGCGGTCCTCTTCACCTCGGCGAACTCGTTCTCGGAGGCGGCATGGTCCCCGCGCCCGGGACTGCTCGCGTGCGCGATCGGGGATGTGACCGCCGCGCGCATGCGAGGGGCCGGGATCGAGCCGGACGCGATCGGGGACGGGTCGCTCGAGGGGGCCCTCCGGGCGATCGAGGGGCGATGACGGGAGCACTGGTCACGCGCCCGGGGATCGTCGTAGTCGACAAGCCGCGCGGCCCCTCGAGCCACCAGGTCGCCGCCTGGGTCGGGGAGATCCTCGGCGTACCTGTCGGCCATGCGGGCACGCTCGACCCACAGGTCTCGGGCGTGCTCGTGGTGATGCTCGGTCGTGCCGTTCGGCTCGCCCGTCTCCTCCTGAGGCATGAGAAGGAGTACGTCTGCCTGATGCGCCTCCATGGCGACGTCGGCGAGTCGAGGGTCCGCGAGGTCGCGGCGGAGTTCGTGGGACGGATCTACCAGCGGCCACCGCGGCGATCGGCTGTAAAACGGCAACTACGGATCCGCCAGATCCACGCGCTGGAGATCCTGGAGGTCCAGGGCCGGCTCGTCCTCTTTCGCGTGACCTGCGACGCCGGGACGTATATCCGCTCCCTCTGCCACCACATCGGGTTCGTCGCCGGCTGCGGCGGACAGATGGTCGAGCTGCGCCGGACCCGGTCGGGCGCGTTCGGCGAGGCCGACGCGGTCACGCTCCACGCGCTCAAGGACGCGGCCGTCCAGGCGGCGGAGGGCGATCACGCCGGGCTCGACGCGATGGTGCTCCCCGTCGAGGCCGCGGCACCGGACCTGACCGCGATCGTGATCGGCGACCGGGCCGTGGACGCGGTCTGCCACGGGGCGACGCTGGCCGGCGTCGGCGTGGTGGAGCTGCCGGAGTTCAGAGCCGGCGAGACCGTCGCGCTCGTGACCAGGCGGGGCGAGCTCGTGGCGCTCGCCCGTACCCTCGTCTCGAGCAGCGAGACCGCCCCAGGCCAGGCGGGGCTCGTCGCCGCTCCCGAGACGGTCTTCATGGCGCCGGGGAGATACCCGCGGGGCTGGGCGCGGAGAACCTGCTGAGGACGCCCCGAACCCGGTGGGCATAGGATTAAGAACGCTCCACGCCAACGATATCCCCTGTTCTGTTCTGCCGGGCTGAGGTAGTCTAGACTGGTAAGGCGCAGGCCTGGAAAGCCTGTGGGGCTCTGCCCCTCGGGAGTTCAAATCTCCCCCTCAGCGTTCAGGAACGAGTGAGCTGGCGAGAAGGCCACTCTTACCGGTATGCACCGGAATTTACATCGTCCCCCTGCATGCTCGCATGATCTCCAGATTATATGTTCATCATAGTTGCACGGCGACGTCGTTTGGCAAATCCTAAAGTGTATTCTTAGTCAACCACTTGATGTCCCCGGGCAGCCGGTACAGGGTCCGGGGGCGGACACGGGCCCGGCCGTACGCCGTCAACCGCGTTCGTCCCCCTATGCTCCCGGGACGCGACTGCACTGGACATTCAGCCGGCGCATCTTCTAGGTGTGCGATCCATCTAGCTCCGCATGGCGGGCACGGGTCCCCCGGGGCCTCCCGGAGACGGGCGGAACTGGCGCATTTCCTTATGCTCATCACAGTCGCCATGCAACGTTGCACGGCAAAAATTCATATTTTTGGCCACTCGACCACTTTCCGAGTCTCCGGGGGCGCCAGATACACAGTCCCCGCCGGATGGGTGCCGGATTCGGGCCGCAACTCTACTCTGCACCCGTCCCTCTCCCCGGGGCTTCGGATGCCGATTCTGATACATTCTCGCTGGGTGGCCTTTTCACCGGGCGAGCGAAGAGAGAAATAGCCTCACTCACCACACCCAGTATGGATCCGGAGGAGCTCGCGCCGTGTGTGGACAAGGAGCCCGGGGCCAGGCGGACCGGGTACCGCGCACTGGCGATCGGCACAGGGCTGGCCGCCCTCGCGGTCGTGCTCCTCATCTTCTCCAGCCCGGATCCCTCCGCCGAGGTGATGCTCCTTATGGCAGGCGTGCTTCAGGTCGCGCCCTTCGTCCTCCTGGCCCTGGTCGCGTACCTGGCGGAGGACACCCGCTCGCTCCGCTTTCTGGCCGTGGTGCTCCTGGTCGGGGTCGTCGGAGCCCTGGTCCTCGTCTCGTTCGGGCTCGGTGTGATCGCGATCATTCCGCCGGCTTCGCTCGAGACGGGATCGCTGCCCCCTGGGATCGAACCGGCGGTGCTCGCCCTCCTCGGGCTCGGGGCGCTCTTCGGCCTCGTCTCGTTCACCGGGCTCCTACCCCTAGCCCGGCGAGGGGCCGCGCGTGTCCTGCCGGTGGACCCCGGCTCGTTTATCCATGGCATCGCGTTCGTGGTCGTCCTGGCGCTCTGCCTCATCCCCCTGGTGCCCCTGATCGTCAACGGCGCGCCGCCGCTCCTCTCCCCGAACATCCTCGAGAGTGGAGTCTTTGACCAGGAATCGGGCGAGCTCGCCCGGTCGCAGGTCTACTCCCTCCTCTTCATCATCTACGGGTCATTCCTGGCCGTCGGGCTTTTCGTCCGCCGGAACTTCGCGGAGGCCCTCGAGCGGCTCGCGTTCGTCTGGCCGACGGGACGGCAGGTCGTCTTCGCCCTCTCCATGGCGGTCACACTCGTCGTGGCCTTCGTCTTCATCGACAGGGGAATTGCCGCCATCTGGCAGGCCCTGGGATGGCCCGTCACGGATGAAGCGGCGTACGGCCGCCTCTTTGCGGGCATGCTGACCCCCGTTGGGGCAATCACGGCCGCCGTCTCGGCCGGTGTGGGCGAGGAGCTCGCCGTCCGGGGGGTTCTCCAGCCGGCATTCGGCATGCTCCTGCCGAGCCTCGTCTTCGCCGCGCTCCACGCCTGGCAGTACTCGTGGGACGGGCTGGTCTCGGTCTTCCTCGCGGGTCTCGCCTTCGCCTGGATCCGCCGGCGCGCGAACACCACGACGTCAGCCATCACCCATGCAGTGTACGACCTGATCCTCTTCGCCGTCCTCGCGCTGGGGATGACAACCTGAAGGAGAGTCCGTGGTGAACCCTCAACGCTGGATCACGGGGATCGCGCTTCTCCTGCTCGCTTCTGCCGCGGGCTGCGCGATCCCCGCCCACACCGCCGAACCCGCCCCGACGCCGATCGCCGGCGAGACGGCCGACGTCCTCTATTTCTGGGGCGAGGGCTGCCACGCCTGCCATGGCGCCACGTCGTTCGTGGAAGAGCTGGGCAGGGACCATCCCGGCGTCCGGTTCGAGGCGATCGAGACCTATGGCAATGCGACCAACGTGAGCCGGTTTTATGCCGTGAACAGGTGGCTCAATGTCACGCCGGACGGGCTGCCCGAGGCCGTCGCGGACGGCAGGGCGTTCTTTGGCGAGGCCGAGATCCGGAACGGGCTACCCGGGGCCATCGCGGCCATCGAGGCCCGGCGGTGACGGGCGAAGGCGAGACTTTTTACTGTGCCGCGACGAACCCACGGCCCATGGCCGATCCACAGCGGGGACTGGAGACGGAGCAGGTGGTATCGCTCCGGGAGCTCGTCGGGTATCAGCCGGGCACCGTCGTCTCGCGGATGCTTGTCTTCAAGCGGACAGGAACGATCACGCTCTTCGCATTCGACGAGGGCGAGAGCCTCAGCGAGCACACGGCCCCGTACGACGCGATCGTGACCGTGCTCGAAGGGACGGCCCGGGTGACGATCCGCGACCAGGAGTTCGCTCTCGGCGAGGGAGAGCTGATCATCATGCCCGCGAACGTCCCACACGCGGTCTACGCGACGAGCCGGTTCAAGATGGAGCTCGTGATGATCCACGAGTAACGCAACCCTGCCTGCGTTAACTTCGGAAAGGTTGAACCGCGTGGGCGACCAACCGCAGAGGGATGAAGCAGATCGCCCTCTACGGCAAGGGAGGTATCGGCAAGTCGACGACCTCGGCGAACCTCTCGGCCGCCCTCGCCGAGCGCGGGCGATCCGTCCTCCAGGTCGGCTGCGATCCCAAGCACGACTCGACCCGGATGCTGATGCACGGCGAGCCCCTGCCGACCGTGCTGGACCAGGTCAGGGAGCGCGGCGCTCCGAATGTTGCGCTCGCGGATGTGATTGGTACCGGGTACGCCGGGGTCCGCTGCGTCGAGGCCGGCGGGCCCGAGCCGGGGATCGGGTGCGCGGGCCGGGGGATCATCGCGACCTTCCAGCTCCTCGAACAGCGCGGGGCCCTCGAGGCCGACGTGATCGTCTACGACGTCCTGGGCGACGTGGTCTGCGGAGGTTTTGCCATGCCCATGCGCGAGGGGTACGCCGAGGAGGTCTACCTCGTCACCTCGGGCGAGCTGATGTCACTGTACGCGGCCAACAACATCGCGAAGGCGATCGCCCGACTCGCTGAACGGCCGCGGTGCCGCTGCCGGCTCGCGGGGGTGATCCTGAACGCGAAGGGAATGGAGCGGGAGGAGGAACTGGTACGGGCGTTCGCCGACGCGATCGGTGCGCGGCTGATCGCGGCCATCCCCCGGGACCGCACGGTCCAGATCGCCGAGCTCCACCGCCGGACCGTGGTCGAGGACGCCCCGGACTCGGCGCAGGCAGCGGTCTATCGCCGGCTCGCCGACGACGTCCTCGCGAACACCGACCTCGCGATCCCGCGACCCCTGACCCAGGATGATCTCGAGTCCCTCGCCATCGAGTACACCGCGTTCTGACGGTTGCACCCTTGCGGGGGCGCTCTCCGTCGCGTCCGCGGTCGCCGACGGGGTCACCGTCGTCCACGGTCCTGCCGGCTGTTCCCACCACCACGTCTCGCTGCTCCTGACCGCGCTCCTCGACCGGCCCGGGGCCCGGCTCCCGGTCCTCCTCTCGGACGACCTCGGCGAGGAGGAGGTGATCTTCGGCGGGGAGGACGCGCTCGCGGTAGCGCTCGATGAAGCCGTCGAGCGCTCCCCGGGCTCAATCGCGGTCATCTCGACCTGCGTCGCCGAGGCGATCGGCGACGACTGCGCGGCCGTCGCGGCACGGGTCGGGCCCGTTCCGGTCGTGGTCGTCCCGGCCGGAGGCTTTCTGGGAGGGGGTTTCCATGACGGGGAGCGGGCTGCCCTCGAGGCCTACGCGGATCTCTCGGTATGCCTGCCCGTGCCGGACGCGGACGGAGGACCGGTGGTCGCGCTGGTCGGCGAGAAGAACCTCGAATACGAGGCGGACAGCCACGCGGACGAGCTCGGCCGGCTCCTGGACCGCCTCGACATCGGTATCGGACTCCGGTTTGTCCGGGAAGCTCCCACGGCCTCGTTCGGCCTCCTGCCCCGGGCTGACCTCCTGGTCCTCCGCGAGCCCGGCCTGGCGCCGGTCGCGGACCGGTTTCCGGTCCGGCCGCTGACGCCTCGCATCCCCGGGTTCCCCATAGGGCTATCGGCCACGCTCGAGTTCCTCCGGTCCGCAGGCCGCGCCCTCGGGATCGATGCGACCGCGGCCTGCGAGGCAGAGGCAGCGCATCAGGACGCCGTCCTCGCCCGTTTCGGCGGGCTCTCCGGCGCCCGGATCAGCCTCCCTTCCGCCGTCCCCTGGGCCGCCGAGGTCGCGACCGCGCTCGGGATGGTCGTCCACCCCGCGGGCGTCCCCGTCCCGGTCCCGGAACCGGCGCCGGTCGGGACGGCAGGCATCGCCCGGATCCTCTCCCGATGGGGGCGGCGGCTCTGAACCCCCGCTGCCATGCGGGCCCACTCGTGCCCTGCGCCATGGTCGGTGCGGTCGCGGCCCTCTCGGCGTACGAGGGACTCGGCGTGGCGGTCCACGGCTCCTCGGGGTGCTGGTTCTACCCGTCCTCGCTCCTCCGCGTGGACCTCGGGTGCACGGATCTCTCGAGCGTGGACGCCATGCTCGGCTCGGAAGAGCGGGCACGCGCGACGGTCGAGAGCCTGCTCGGACGCCACCAATCGGTCGCGCTCGTAAACACCTGCGTCCCGGCGATCGCAGGCGAGGACCTGGCAGGTGCCCTCTCCGACCTGCCGGTCACGGTCGTGGACGCCCCCGGGTTCGCCGGCAGTGCCTGGACCGGGCACGCACGCGCCATCGCGGCGCTTCACCCGGTCGTCGACCCCGGGGCCAGGACGATCGGGATCGACGGCCTCTCCCCTCTCGACCCGTTCGCGCGCGGGAATCTCTTCGAGATCGAGCGCCTCCTCCGACTCGCGGGGGCGACGCCGGGAGCACGGTTCGCCGGCGGCACGCTCGCCTCGCTCGCGCACGCACCCCCTGTCTCCGTGGTCGCGAACCCCGCGTACGCCGCCGGGGCCGGCGAGCGCGCCGGCGATCTCCTCGGGCTCGAGGCAGTCCTCGCGACCTTCGAACGCCTCGCGGCCGGAGGGGGAGGGATCGACGCCGCTCCCGTCGCAGCGGAGTGCGCAGCGGCCGAGGAGCGATGCGCCCGGGCCTGCGACAAATTTCTCCGGCGCCACGACCCCCCCCGGGCCGCGCTCTTCGGAGAAGGGGGCTACATCGGGGCCGCTGCCGGGCTCCTCGACCGGTATCTCGGCGCGGAGTGCGTCCTCGGGTACCGGGACGTCCCGCCGCCGGGGCCGTGGATGGCAGCTCCGGCCGACGATCTCGACCGGGTCGGCGACCTGCTCGACCGGGCGGAGCCGGACCTGGTGCTCGGTTCATCGTTCGAGCAGCGGCTCCGGCCTGGGGCCGCGTTCGTCCCGCTCTCGGCTCCTATCCGCGGGCGATGGTGGCTCGGGGCCGTCCCGTTCGCGGGGATCGAAGGGGTTCTCGTCACGGTCGAGGCCGTGCTGAACGCCTGCGCGGGGGCGCCATGACCGGGTCCGGGCCCGGCGGCCGCCGGCGGGACGACGTCCGTCCCGGGGCACGGGTAGCCATCGTCCAGAAGCAGGACCAGCGGACGAGCCGGACCGTCGAGGGCGTTGTCGCGGAGGTCCTGACGCGGTCGGCCACCCACCCCCACGGGATCAAGGTCCGGCTCGTCGACGGCCGGGTGGGGCGGGTGAAGGCCGTGCTCGGTGACGGCCCGGCATCGACTGCCTGAGCCGATCGCCGCGAGCGGGCGACATTATCAGCGGCTCCGTGCGAGCGGGCCGTCGTCGATGGGTCAGCTCCCCTCCATCATCTCGTTGACGACATCGCGCCCGAAGGGGTCCGCCTCGAACGCCGCCTCAACTCGCAGGCGGACGGCGTCGTCGCCGATCCGGTTCAGCGCCGCGGCGGCCATCCACCGGCAGCACTCGATCTCGCCGAGCAGATTCTGCATCAGCGACGGGATGGCCCGCGCATCGCCGATATGCTCGAGCGCCCAGATCGCAGGGACGCGGACATGCCAGTCGGGGTCAGTGGCTGCGACCACCAGGGTCTCGACCGAGGGCAGTCCAACCCGCTCCAGCGCGATCGCGGCCCGCCAGCGGGTCTCGCGGTGCACGGAGCGGAGCAGTGGCGCGATGGTGAGCACGGCGTCCTCGCCATGATTCCCGATCGCCTCAGCAGCATCGAGCATCTCGTACGTACTGCCGTTGACGAGCGCGTGCACCTGCGCGCCGATCGCGGTCTTCTCCTCCATCTCTCCTCCCTTCTGTCGACCTCCTCTGATCGACGGGGGAAGCCTCCGGCCCGACGGGTAATAGATATTTGCCACACGACGTTGCCCGGCAATGTCGCCGGGCACTGTGGACGGGGTTAGCCGGGGTTCTCCCCCGGAGGTACAACCGCCGGGTTGGGCAGGTAGCCCGTGGGGAACGGCAGGGGGAGCGTCGTCACCACGGTCGGGGGGGTAGTCGGAGGCAGGGGAACCGTCGGCAGCGTCGTCGGGGTCGTAGTGGGGATGGTGGTCGGCGGGGTCGAGGGAAGGATGGTCGTGGGCGATGCCGTCGGCGCCTGGGTCGTGGAGGCGGTCGTCGGAACCGTGGTCGTGACGGTGGTCGAGACTATGGTGGTGGCCTTCGGCGACGGGGTGGTCAGTGGAACGGTCACGGTCGGAGCGGCGGTGGTGGTCGGGAACGGGGTGGCGGGCCCGGGGGTGGTCGCCGCCGGCGTCGTCGGCGGGAGGGAGGGTGCCCTGGTCACGATGGGAGTCCAGGTCGTGATCGAGGTCGTGCTCTGGGTGGACGGGCGGATCACGGTCACGGTCTGGTGGGGTGTCGGCGTATGGTCGCCACCGGTGTACGAGTTATACCCCGACGCGGTCGTCGACGTCGTCGTGGCGCGAACGGTCGTGATCGTGGTGGTCGGCCCGGTGGTCCCGGTGGAGGCTGAGGTGCCCGGTGATACGGCCGGGCTCGCAACCGTGTCCTCGACTGCGGCGAGCGCGAGAGCGGGAGCGAGCACGACCGTCTCGAATCCGTCCGCGTCTCCAGGGATCGTGCCCGGGCGCGCCGGGTCGCTCCAAGCAAAGAGCAACTGGCCCCGATATGTCGTCTGGGATCCGGACGGCCCTGCTGCCGTGCCGAAGTCGGCGGCCTGAACGAGTGGGGACGGCCCGACGATGGAGGGGGCGCGGAACGGGACTGCTCCTGCCAGCGGCTCGGCCCCGGTCTCGTTCTCGCGGGCGAGGAGCGTCGCTCCGGCCGTGTCCGTGAGGAAGACACCGAGGGAGGTGTTCTCCCGGACCATGACCGTGTAGTCGGGCTTGACGAGGAACGTGATGTTGTTGGCACCCTGGCTCTTGGCGTCGCCGGGATTCCGGTCGTTGATATAATAGTAGAGCGGCCATCCCCGGAACGTGGTCTGGCGCTGACCGTCGGCGCGGCTCAGGTAGCCGAACTCCGAGATATTGATGCCGTTACCGCCGTCGACGGTCTCGGCATAGAACGGCGGGTAGAAGCGCCCGACCTCGCCGAGATTGGCGACGGCGCCCGTATTCGGGACGTCGCGGGCCTGGAAGTACAGCGACCTGCCCGTGGAATCGGTCAGGATCTGTCCGTATATTGGATGATCGGTGATTTTGACCGTCAGGGGCTGCTGTTGCGTGCAGCCGGCCATGAGCATGGCTGCGGAGAGGAGAAGGGCGAGTACGAGGATGGCCGCCGTGCGGCGGTAGCGGTCCATTGCAGAGAAAAGGTTGGAACCCTGATTATTTTAGACCTCTGTAGACACAACGGGCCAACGTATCCGCGTCACCGGCCAGAAAACCGTCTTCGCAGGAACAATATGAGATACTGCGGCGCTGAAAGCCCGGCTCCGAGGTCGCGCGATCCGGCCTCCAGGATACCACTCGTTTAGGTTCGGGGGAACGTGGTGCTCCAGGCGTCAAGATGGGAAGCCGCGGAGCACTGCCGACCTGCCCCGGCGGCATTCGTGGTCTGCATACTCGTGCTGAACCCGGCGTGGATACCGATCGGCAGTGCGGGCTAGCGGTTCTGGTCCGGCTCGATCTCGATGACGGTCCCGGTATCGGTTGGCGTGCTCGAGGTGGTCGTGGCCCCGGCAGGTCCCGCGTCCATCGCGGACGGCGCCTGCTCGGGAATGATCAGCCAGGCGATCAGGTAGGCGAGGACACCCGTCCCGACCGTGAAGACCGAGACAATGGCCCAGATCAGGCGGATCACGTTCGAGTCGATCCCCAGGTATTCGCCGATCCCGCCGCAGACACCAGCGATCATCCGGTCCGTGCGCGAGCGCATCAGTTCCTTCATACGCCACCCCTTCGGCGATAGGGAATATATAGGTTTGGAGGGGGTGACGGGTCACCACGAACGCCCACGGTCTGCCGAAAGCCTGATGCGGTCGGCTGCCCGGTGCCTATCGGCGTCGGTCTTCAGCGGTGCGCGACGACCGGAAGTGACGACCGAACCGACTCGAGTGCGGTGATCGCGCGCTCGGCAGTGGCAGAGAGGCCGGCCGACCGTGCAGCGTCGCGAACGGCAGCGTAGATACACGCGCGCTCGCGCCCGGCCCGATCGGGGATGGCGGCGGCGACGGCGAGGGCCGGGTCGACGACGTCACCTGCGCGTGCCTTGGCCGCCAGGTAGAACCCGAGATCCGGGTTCCCGGCAGTGGCTCCGCCCGGGCTCGGGACTGCCAAACCGGCTCCCGCAAGCGCGGCCCCGAGCATGGCAAGCAGAAGGTACGGTGTAACTCCGTGCATCCTCTCATGGTATTCGTCGTCCGGGCATATAGTCTGAGCTGTCGCGAGGGATCATGATAATAAATATGTTCCTTTTCGGAGAACGGTGAAATCGGGGGGTTATTAAAAATGGCGGATATCAGTCCGGTCACGGAACGTTTTCTGGAAAGGGCGCGGACAGGAAACGACCGTTCTCTCTGACACCGCGGGGGCGACCGGGAAACGGTCGGAAAAGGAAAACGGGGAATATTCAGGAGATTGAGAAATTCATGCCTTCTCCGGGGCTTTTTTTTCACCGGTGGGGTTAATTAGCTTGGATGGCGAAACTGGATCATACTGTGCTTGAGGCGACGCGCGTGATCGAGATGAGAACCATTACTGCGATACTGCTGCTGACCGTTCTTGCCATGATGCTCATTCCCCTGCACGCGACGGCGGCCGGACCGACCGTCGTCGTGGCCGCGGCCGACGCAAGCGCCGCGTCCAAGGCGCAGGCCCAGATCTTCTGCAGCGGGACCAACGACGAACAGCAGATCAACTACGCCTTCACCCTGCTCGAAAAGACGGGCGGAACCGTCCAGCTGACCGAGGGAACATTCCATACCGCGAGCTGGGTCCACCCGAAGATGAATACCAATCTGTTCGGTGCGGGCCAGGATCGGACCGTGATCAATGTCCATAACCCGAACCAGTACTACAACCCGATCCACCTCTCGCGGCCGAACGTCCACGTCAAGGGCTTCACCGTGCGCGGGATGGGCTTCTTCCTGATCAGGACCAACAACGTCGTCATCGAGGACGTCACCGTCACGAGCGTGGACGTCAACGGCGTCCGCCAGCCCGTGGGTGGCAACGGGATGTTCTTCATCTGGGTCGACAACCCCGAGACGGGCGATATCACGTTCAGGAACTGCACGGCCATCGATGCCAACACCCACGGGTTCAACATGAACGCGAACAAGAACGTGTCGCAGGAGCGGGTTGAGGGCGTCGAGCCCTGGACGATCAGCAACCTCCGGTTCATCGACTGCCAGGCCATCCGGTGCGGTTTCGGCATGGCGGCCGGCTCGAACTCGGAGTTCTCGTGCGGCTTCGACGTCCAGGAATCGAACAACCTCGAGAACGTCCAGCTGATCAACTGCCTGGCCGAGGACAACTGGGAGAACGGGTTCCACTGCGAGCCGGGCTGGTACCTGGGGACCAAGAACTTCTACATGGAGAACTGCGTCAGCCGGAACAACGGCCAGCGCAAGCCAGAGGAGCCACCGTACCGCAGTTCCTACCTCTCGGGCTACTATGTCCACCGGAACTCCTACCTGAAGAACTGCGTCTCGGAGAACAACAAGAACGCGGGCTTCTTCGCCCATGACGGGGTGAACACGACCTTCGACAACTGCATCGACACGGGATCGACCTACGGGTTCAAGATCGTCAAGGGCTCCAAGGACATCACGCTCAAGGACTGCTGGTCGCAGGACGCGGAGGAGTGGGCCTTCTGGTCCGCGTTCGGCGATAACATCCGGGTCGAGCACTTCCACCAGATGAACATGGGCGGCAAGGCCGTCGACGGCGGGGCGCCGACGCAGTCCAACATCGGCTGGTACTACCACGACGAGAAGTACCACCACTCGGTCTCCAACTCGTACTTCGATATCACCGGGTACGGGCCGCAGATCGAGGTGCTGAACCACCACGGAAACGGCAATACCTACGTCCTGAACCGGGCTCCGAACCAGTACCCGATCCCCGCCCACCATGATATCCAAGCCAAGTCGATCCCGCCCCTCCCCGTCGCCGGGCAGGGCGGGTTCACCCCGGTCAGCCCGTCGGCCCCGGTCTTTACGCCGGTCGTGGTCCAGCCGACGCAGATGGTCACGGCAGCGCCCGTCGGCGTGATCACCTCGCCCGCGACCGTGATCGGGGCGGAGCCGACCGTCACCACCACCCCGAGCCGATTCGGCCAGCGGAGGATCTCTCCGCTCTGGGCGAAGCGGACGGCGAGGACTGTCCAGACGGTCACGACCGTCGACCCCAGTTCGAGCTCGCGCACCTCGTTCGGGACGGTCCGCCCGGGATCGGCGTTCGGTTCCTTTGGCGGTCGCTGGTACCCGTTCGGCTGAACACTCTCTTTTTCCTCCCCGCCGCGGGAGAAAAGGCCATATAGCGGGACCGCAGAGGACATGCCGAGATCGACCATGGTGCGGACTGAATGGAGGGAAGACGGGCAGCAGCTCGTGCGCGGGATCGCGAACGAGGATGCCGCCGAGCTCTTTGATGGCGACGAGGAGATGGCTCGGCGGTTCGCCGGCCCGGGCGAGCCGGGCGTCGTGCTCCGGCTCGACCACTGGCGAAGGCACGCGTGGTACGCGTTCGGCGGGGCCGAGACCGAGTGGCGCGAGACCGACTACGCGGGCGTGCTCGAGTGGGCATGGGATCGCGGGCTCCTGCTCGGGCCCGAGGACGCGGCCGTGTACGACCGCCTGGACCCGAGGATGCAGACCTTCATCTGCAACGGCGACGTCTACGCGGTCAGTGACGACGGCATCGTCGTGGATACAGACCTCCAGCGGAGCGTGACCGAGGCGGAGCTCCGGGTCGAGATGTCGCTCTCGGGGGGCGCGGAGCTCTGCGGCCCCGGGTGCCAGGGTGAATGATCGGGGCATCACGAGGAACCTTTTTTTTAATCTCAGGCACCACGTGAACGCGATGGATATCGCCATCATCGGTGCCGGGTACGTGGGCGCAGTCACAGGAGCCGGCCTTGCCGGGCTCGGACACCGGGTCACGTTCGTCGACCTTGACCAGTCGGTGGTGGACCGCCTGGAACGGGGTGTCGCGGGGTTCCACGAACCCGGACTCGAGTCGCTCCTCTCCGAAAATCGGGATAGAATCAGGGCGACCACGGACCTCGTGTCCGCAGTGGGGTCGAGCGACATCACCTTCCTCTGTGTGGGTACCCCCCCGGCTCCGGACGGCTCGTGCGATATCAGTGCCGTGAAGAAGGCGAGCCAATCGATCGGTGAGGCGCTTCGCGGCAGCGAGCGAAGCCATACCGTCGTGGTCAAGAGCACCGTGCCGCCCGGCACTACCGGCGGACTGGTCAGGCACACGATCGAGGACCGTGCCGGGCGTGGCCCGGACGATGGCGTACACGTCGTCTTCAATCCCGAGTTCCTTCGCGAGGGAAACGCCGTCAGCGACTTCTATGCGCCGAGCAGGATCGTGATCGGCGCGGACGATCCGGCCGGCGCGGAGGTGCTCGCGCGGATCTACGAGTCGTTCCCCTGCCCGCTCGCCCGGTGCGACTGCACGACCGCGGAGATGGTCAAGTACGCCTCGAACGCGATGCTCGCGGTCCGTATCTCCTCCGCGAACGAGATCGGCGGCTTCTGCAAGAAGCTCGGGATCGACGCCGGCGAGGTGATGGAGATGGTCGGGCTCGACGACCGGATCGGACCGCTCTTTCTCAAGACCGGTCTCGGGTTCGGTGGATCCTGCTTTCCCAAGGACGTTCGGGCGCTGATCGAGCTCGCTCGATCGCTCGGCAACGAGTCCCCGCTTCTCTCGGCCGTCCTCGAGGTCAACGAGGGGCAGCCGGCCGCGCTTCTGGCCCTCGTCGAGAAGCACGTCGAGTGCGCGGGGTGCCGGATCGGCGTGCTCGGACTCGCGTTCAAGCCAGATACCGACGACATCCGCGAGAGCCGGGCCGCTCCCGTGATACAGGGTCTGCTCGACCGCGGCGCGACGGTCATCGCCTACGACCCGATGGCGATGGACGGGTTCCGAGCCCTCTTTCCGGGGATCGAGTACGCCGCGACGGCCGACGAGCTGCTCGCCTCGGTCGACGTGGTGGTGATCGCGACCGAATGGTCCGAGTTCGAGGAGCTCGATTACTCGGGGCTCGCCGTCTTCGATGGCCGGCGGTGCGAACGAGCCCGTGAGACCGCACGGCTGTACGAGGGGCTCTGCTGGTGACGCGGGTCATCCGGGCTGTCATCCCGGCGGCGGGCCTGGGCACACGGTTCCTGCCGATGACCCGCTCGATGCCGAAGGAGATGCTGCCGGTGGGCCGGAAGCCGGTGATCCAGTACGTGATCGAGCAGGCCGTCGCGGCGGGGGTCACCGAGTTGCTGATCGTCACGGGGCGCGGCAAGCGGGCGCTCGAGGACTACTTCGACCGGACCGACCCGGCGCTCGCGAACGTCGAGAGCGCGCAACTCGACCTCATGCTCGACACGATCAACCTCTTCTTCGTCCGGCAGAAAGAGCCCCGGGGGCTCGGGGACGCGATCCGGTATGCCGAGCCCTTCGCCTCGGGCGAGCCGTTCCTGGTCCTCCTCGGCGATACCTTCACCCGTCCCTCCTGCCTGCCGACCCTGCTCCGGTCCCACGAGCGCCACGGCCGATCGGTGGTCGCCGTCCAGCATGTCCCCCGCCACCTCGTCTCGCGCTATGGTGTGGTCGGCGGCCGGCCGTACGGCCGCAGGTGCCTCCAGGTGGAGACGCTCGTCGAGAAGCCCCTGCCCGCGGAGGCCCCGTCGAACCTCGCCATCCTCGGCGCGTACCTGCTGACGCCCG
>Ga0255345_1000160_pt1 | contig 119912 bp, 109 predicted proteins | sample wastewater_treat_6_FD_192415 | JGI IMG/M metagenome (GOLD analysis project Ga0255345, IMG submission 192415) | Wastewater microbial communities from Lulu Island WWTP, Vancouver, Canada - plant20 | ecosystem: Engineered > WWTP > Wastewater > Unclassified | place: Canada: Vancouver, British...
CCATGGTGGTGTGATCATAACCTCCGACCGCAATTACCATATCCTTTTTAAATAATCCGAATGCCCCGGATATTATCAGGCTTCCGTTGAACATATCAAACAGTATTCTGGATGCCAGAAAAGACCGCTCATATTCTAAAACCTGCATTGCCGCAACCATATTGTCCGGCATTTCGTACTTTTTGACTTTTCCGTTTTCCAGCACCACTCCGTTGGCTATTCTTATGACTCCTCCGCATGCAATAAGATTCTCATCGGTAAGTACCGGCCGGACTATTCTCTCAAGAGCATCCGACTGCAACATGGAATCGGCATCCATACACACGAAATAAGGATATCTCGATGCGTTTATACCCATGTTTAAAGCATCCGCCTTGCCGCCGTTTTTCTTTCTTATGAGTACTATGGGAACTTTATGTGCATAGCTTTCATATATGAATTCCTCGTCCTGGCACCGTATGCTTTTCTTTATTTTTCTCCGCACCTTGGTCATCTTGAACTCTTCGATAAGCAGTTTGGAAGTATTGTCTTTTGAACCGTCATCCACAACGATAATTTCATAGAGTCTGTAGTCAAGATTTAAAAGAGAGTGTACGGTATCGCAAATGGTGACTTCTTCGTTGTATCCGGGTACTACGATGGATACGGGGAAATAGTAATCATGGGAAATGACATTATGCAGTGTGTTCAACTGCTTGCTCTTGTACAGTTCCGAAGCTCCGATGGTTACCGATACCAGCAAAAATGTAGCATATGCAAAAAGGTAAAGAGAGTAAAAAATCCCTATTGATATAAGTATTGCTCTTGCTGTCTCAATAAACATCCCGTTTCTCCTTTCTCGTTTTTCTCTTGAGCCTTTCGGTTTCCATCTTGTACTCCAGTATTTCTCTTGCGTATCTGTCCGGCCCGTTATATATATCCACCAAATCCATATATTCCACATCCAGCTCTACAAGGCTTTCCGACGCATTGAATCGCACATACCAGTTGTCCGATGTTAATGCTTCTTTAAGTGCATCCACCGTTTCATCATTTTTGTATGATGCAAGAGATGTTGCGGCTATTGCCCTGTATTCCCACTCGGCATTTTTCCGCCTCAGAAGCTCCACAAGATATTGCCCGGCGGGAGCATAAGTCATCCTTCCGAAGTATCTTATTATTGCAAGCCTTATTTCCTTGTGGGAATGCTCGTCTTTTAACAACTTTAAGAACTTTTCGCTGTAATCCAGAGTGGACATCCTTATGAAGTTAATTATGGCAACCCTGGTGCTTACATCGAAACGGCCGTATTCCTTCCACAGACGTGATGCAAGGCGTGCTCTGTCTCCATGGAAGAGCATTAATCCGTCGGATATAAGTTTGTTGTTGTGTTTTATTTTCATTTCCTGCATTCGAAGCATCGCAGTAAGTATGGCTTCGCCGTTATCGGATGTATACAGTGCATGAAGAGCATTCTGCCTTACATATACCGACTTATTGGTTGTATAGGATATCATTGCCGAAACAATGAAGTCATAAACCGTTTCATCACACAGTTTGAACTCGCCGACAAGAAAGGCAAGATAACCTTTTTTAGAATTCTCCTTGTTATCGAACTCTATAATAAGATATTCAAACAGCGGTTTACACAGTTTAAGATATGTGAATGTGCTCTCATAATCCACAGCCGCTTGCTCTTTTACAATCTCATGAAATGCTTTTAAGAAACGTACCTTAGTGAAATTCCTGTACAGATACTGCTGCTTATGTTTGTCAATCTCCTCATTCTTACTTACAAGCTCAATCTGATCTTTTATTGCCTGCCTGATTTTTTCTCTTTTACCTTTGAATATAAAGTCCCGGTAGCGCAGATAGAGAAGAAAGACCGTGTTGAAACAAATCATCATCACACAGATTGCCGTGTATATAATCAATATGAGATCTATTCTTACCTCATTTGCCATCCGCTGTCCGCTCCTCGTCTGTCCACATTTTTTGTATCATGTAATATGATGCTTTAAGTCTTTCATGATATGTTACCTTGTTCCATCCTTTTAAACTGAACGGGAACATTTCTATTATATGCCCTCTGTTTTCCGCCGATCCGACGCCTACATACATCTTATCTATACCTATGCTTTCCACCCCGTAATGCTCATAATAGTCGTCATGAATAAACATATTGGACGGATCGGAAAAATTCAGAAGATTCCAGGGAATTCTCAACTCTATATAGTTGCCGGCAATATGGAAATCGGCCAGCGAATTGTATTCTTTATGTGCGGGGTTGCTGTTTCCGTGTGTCAATATTCCCGTTTCATAAACTTGCGCCTTAATGCCGGGATGGTTGACTTTTTCCAATGCTTCCAGCTGAAGTATGAGATTTATCTTATTGAATACCGGGCTGTTTATGTGCGGAGGACGGGAATGCGGATTCTCTCCCGCTATATACTGGTTATACATAGCTCTCAGCACATCATATCGTTCCTGAACCAGTACCCTGCTATCATTTATCCCGTTTAATACTATAAGAAAGTCCGCATAGCAGTCAAACCGCACATCATGTTGCTTGCAGTAGTTGCTCCCGGATTTTCGGGTAATATCTATGGGTATGTAAAGAATATCGCGTTCACGGTCATAATCCTTTTTATATACAAGGTAATATATGAACTTTTCGTCATACTGCATTGATACGCTCATATCACCGTTTACGGCAACCGGTTCAATACCTACCCATTCGTTTATATCACCGTCAACGTGACATAATACTTTTTTCTCTCCCGGGTCAAAAGTCAATATGCCGAATCCCTGATCGGAAGACTGTGCATCCGACCAGTACACACACCTTCTCTCATCCACCGAATGTTGTGTGTTCCAGGTGGTCAGCGACCAGTCATCCTGCCACACATACACAAGGCTTCCGGCACAATCCGCCGATTTTATCTGCTCATATGTATTAACTATTATCTGTCCCTGTTCATATTCCGTATTCCTGCCCTGATTATACCCTCTGTTTGTATCCTCATGAGCCATCCCTCTGGAGGTAGGCACTCCGAACTCGGTTATAACTATGGGAATGCTGTGATGGAGTTTAAGCATTTTCAGATATGCCGTATAGGTGTTGACATTACCTTCCGCATCCTTAAACCAAAAATCCTTATTTTCAAAATAGTTAAGGTAACCGGGGTAATAAGGGTAAGCATGATAGGAGGCGAAATGTCCGGATATAAATGCATCAGTCGTCCTTATATGCTCCACATCCACCTCGGCACACTTTTTGAAAAATTCCGTTATATAATCGGGATATACGAAAGGATCGGTAGACGGCCAGTTAAAGAAAGATACCAACCTCTGCTCTTTATACCTTGCCGATTCGTAAGTAATTATGGTATCGCCTATCATTGCAAGCACCGATTCGAATGCCGTCGCATCTTCCGTAGTGTACATATACTTGCCGCTATATCCTTCATGTGCTTTATGCAACCTGTCGGTATATGCGATGGTGTTGCTGTTCCAGTTGGAGCCTAAGACATATCCCAATACCCAGGGCGAGATATCTTTCATATAGAATCCGTAACCGCTTTGCTGGTTAAGTACCAGTTGACGTTTTCCGTGTATTATATCCACAAGAATATATGTCTGCTTTATTATCTCTTTATAAAAATCTTCATCTTTCGCATCTATATGACTGTTCTGGACATAATCGGAAACGGTAAGGCCGTGAAGAAGATAAAGAGGGTCTTCATTATCTTTATTAAAATCATACAGCGCATTATAGAAGTCTACATTCATTATCTGATACACCCTTATCGTATTGGCGCCCATTTCTTTTATCTGTTTTAACCACCTGAGGTAATCATCGTATTCTATGGCATAATCGGTTCCGAATTTGCCGGGTATGGCACTTCGGATATTTACACCTTTAATCTGAAATTTCTCATATTGTCCGTTTTTCAGAATATATATGTTTTCCTCATCGGTAATGAATGACGTCGTAACAGGTGTATTAGGGTGCAAATCTATAAAGAAGTTCGTGGAGAACAGCACATAGTTTATACCTAATGCAAGAATCAATATAATACCCGTTGCTATCAAAAACTTCTTCATTTAACCTCTTTACATGCCTAATTATTGAAGGACTTGTTTCTGGAATCGTGGCTGTACTGTTTTATCGAATCAATATTCTCATCCATCCATTTCCCTCTTGCCGTTATATAGTTCTTAAGCTGATTCAATGCCGCATCGTAACTTTTGAGATTTCTTTCTGCAGGCTCCAGCAATCCTTTATCTATTAAGAAAGTATATCCCCACTTCTCAAAATTTCTGTCAATAGCAGGTCCGAGATATCTTACGGTCTTGTCGATATAGTTTATTAAATACTCGTCGCTTAGCACCGTCTTTCTCAGAACCTTATACCTTTTAATTACCAGTTCGGTAAAATAGTCGTCTTTCATGAGCATTATGTACCATACTTTATTCTGGAAGGAAAATCCGGTAGCGCTCATAGGTGTTTCCATATAGTTATCATAAGCATTGTTAAAATCCCATACCGGACCTATTCCTATCTTCCCTTTTGTATCTCTGTAAAGATATGTGGAGTAAATTTCCGCATCATAATTTTGCGTAAACTCGTTTATAATCAAATAATCCACGAAAGACATTACATCGATATGTTTACGGTAGCCTAATTCTTTATCGGCATAATCATAGGAGTATAAAGCTTTTTCAAATGCCGACACATCGTTTTCAATATATGTCTTTATCTGCTCGTTAATGTTTTTTCTTGCGGGATAGACAATATTACATATGGAATTCATGTTGTATGTATATCCGGTAAACGGGTCTATCTCCTCTTCGGGAACGGTACCTCTGTCCAGCCGGACAATATAACTTGTAAACGGTCTGTCTTCTCTGTATCTGGAAATATCCACCCTGCCTTTGCCGCGTGAGATTGCTTCCATCATGACATATACCCCCATATATTCATCATTGACAAATACCTCGCAAAAACGGACATCGGGAGAATTACTCATTATCTCTCCGGCTATATTCATGCTTATATAATTCCTTATGAGTGTCTTGTCCAGTATAGGTCCGTTGAGAATCCACTTATCATGGGCTTCCATACCCATTACTTTTTTGGCGTTCTCTGTACGGTCCTCTTTTATAAGTCTTATAAGATAGGATTTTTTATCAAACCATAAGGAAGTGTTGCCTCTTGCTCTTATGGTAATGAGACTGTGCAAATCCGCCTGATCGTCCAGATGATTGTTGCTATCGTCCTTGTCAAATATCGAAAGGTCCGCATCGATAACCATGCTGTTATCGGCAAGAACCGGTATGTCCTGTCCGTCCGTATTTATATGCACTAAAGGAAGATGAGTACAGAAACGACCGTCCGTATGATTACACTTCACATGCTTTACATCGGCAATATGCTGATGATGTCTTCTGTTGCCATAATTTAAGTAAGACAGCGAAACGGCTACGGCAATAAGGCATATAAGGGCTATTGAACTGATAATTAACTTCCTACGCAAGACCTCTCCTTTTAATTGTTTATCTCGTCGTTCTGTTCCACGATGTTGACATACTCGATGTGTTGCAACTCGTAAAGCCTTTCGGTTATGCTTTTTTCGTTGGCAGCCGCTTTTCTCATTACTTTTTTGGATACCTCGTAAATATATTCCACGGTAAGCTCGGTGGTATTCTTTACTCTGAGATTGGCTTTTGCCGAATAGTAGTTGAATATAATGGCTTCAATCTGACGCTCGGAGTTTCGTGCTCCTTTTACGATTACCAGCATCCTGTTGTCATTCCTTACCTTACCGAAAGCAAGAAGCAGCAGGAACACAACGGTACTTCCTATAGCGGCTACCAGATAGTCTCCGGCACCGCAACAGATGCCTGCGATAATTGCCCAGAAAATGTATGCAGTGTCTCTGGAATCCTTAATCGCCGTACGGTATCTTACAATGGATAATGCACCTACCATACCTAACGACAAGGCTATGTTGTTTCCTATGACCGTCATTACCATTGTCGTAAGCAGCGTCAGCATCAAAAGAGATACATTAAATTTCCTGCTGTATATAGTACCCGTGTGGGTATACATGTACGACAGAAATATTACCACTCCTACAACGGCGGCTACGGCAAGATGCGACAATATTTCCTGTACGGTCAGAGTTTTTCCCTGCTCCAGCAATTCCAATAAATATTTAGTCATAATCCTTCTCCTTTTTAAAATACATAATTAAGGCATATAGTACGACTGAGTGCATATTTACTTACCGATAACTCCGATTGCTCCACTCTGTCCAGCATGTCTTTAATATAGGAAAGTAAAAAACCGTTGTATTTTACTTCCAAAATCACCCCGTCCTGACTGAAAACCGGATATGTGTTAAGATTTTCGGAAAATATGTCAAAGCAACTCTCGGTCGCCCTAATATTATGGTCAAATGTAATCCTTATACTGTTCTCTTTGGCAATAAAAGCCTTCCTGTTATATTCCACTATGGCTTTGGGTCTGTAAAAACGCATATTCATGACCGCATACAATTCTTTGGCAAAAGGGTCTTTGTAGCCGAGCAAAGGTGTATATATTCCCTTTGTAAGCAGTATGGCATCTTCTCTTGTCATCTTCAAAGACCTTTTCAGCTGCTGGGAGCCCTGTTTCTGTTTCATCTCAAGACCGGCAAACTGATCGGTGGGCTTATATATTCTCAACCGTATCTTTCTTCTTATTTCCACGCCGTCTTCTTTTTCGACAAAATCATTATCCCATAAAGTATCAAAATATAAAGAACGCACCATATAGCCGTGCTCTCCGTTGTTCTCGTCCTGAGCAAGGTAGGTATTAAAAGCGGCCGAATATTTTATGTAATCGGTCTTTGATATGATATACTTTTTTTCCTGTCGCAAAACCTGCTTCATTTTCGTCTCTTTTTCTCTCGTTTAGATTATATTATTCAAGGAATAAAATAACAACAGGCTTTACTTCCATAAAGCTGTTTTAATTGATTTAATTTAACTTAAATAAATATTTAACTCAAAATACTATTCTTATTACCTTTTTTCCAGTCTTTTCAACAAAGGTTTACATATTGTTTCCAAATATTTGGAGCCCAGCACCATGACTATATCACCGCTTTTCGCATGCTCGAAAAGATAATCCTCTATCGCCTGATATGACGGCAGATATATCGCTTTTGTAACATTCTTGTTTATTGCTTGGGCAAGCCTTTTCCCCGACACCTCACTGTCGGGACTTTCCCTGTCATTGTATATGTCGGCGATTATAGCGATATCCGCAAGGGCAAAGCTTTGCACAAATTCCTCAAACAACACCCTTACTCTGGAAAAGGTATGAGCTTCAAAAGCCGCATAAAGTTTATTATGTTTCATCCTGCTTGCCGTTTCCAGCGTTACCGCTATTTCGGTGGGATGATGAGCGTAATCGGAATACACCTTTATTCCGTCGGCTTCTCCTATAAGATCAAATCTTCTTTTGGCTCCGTGTACAAATGACAGATGAGTACACACTTCGGTAAGATCCGCCCCTAATAACCCCATAACCGCAATGACGGCCAGTGAGTTCAGTGCATTGTGTTGCCCTTCGGCTCCCAATTGCACATGACAGATAAAATTTCCTTTGACATACAGGTCATATGACGGCTTACCTTGTGTATCTATTGTCATATTCATAGCGGTATAGTCTAAAGATAAATTATTCAGACCGTAGAATACGACATTACGGGAAGCTTTTTTTGCTACTTCCCTTGCAGGAATATCATCGTAACAGGCTACCAGAAAACCGTCTTTATCTATTTTGTCGGCAAATTCCAGAAAAGACCGCTTCATATTGTCGAAGGTTTTGAACCAGTCCACATGGTCAAAGTCAATATTCAGTATAACTCCGATATACGGTTTAAGCTTTAAGAAACTGCCGTTGAATTCGCAGGCTTCGGTCAGAAAGTAATCGGAGTTGCCGCTTTTTACGTTACCGTTCAGAAACTCCGCTTCCCCGCCGTTGTGTATGGTGGCATCATATCCCATCTTCTCCAATAAGTATGCTGCAAGAGTGGTGGTTGTGGTTTTTCCGTGAGCTCCCGATATGGCTATCGAGTACTTGAACTCTTCCATTATCTTACCTAAAAGTACCGCTCTGTCCATTACAGGTATCTCTTTAGACACTGCATATGCATATTCGCAATTATCCGGATGCACCGCCGCGGTATATACCACAAGATCGGGTTTTCCCACTTTGGAGGCATCATGTGGTATATATACATAAATACCCATGGATAACAGTTTATCCATTGTAGCGGTATGCTCTATGTCGGAGCCGGTTATCTTTATGCCTTTTTCCGACAATAATATGGCAAGACCGGACATGGAAGTACCGTTTATACCTATAAAATGCACATGTTTGATTCCCTGCAAAAATCCGGCTTTCATGCTTAGCTCTCCGTCTCAAAAGTCTGTGTGGCAATTATATCGGCACCCGTACCGCACACATCCTTAATTATCACATCTCCCTGCTGAACGGGAGCCTTTATTCTTACTTTATATATCTCTTCCATTACATCGAAAATCTTACTCTTACTTACGGGAGCGCCGGTTTTTACGGGACAGACCGTATATTTTGCGTTATCTATCTTAACGGAGGAAGTAATCATTCTTGTAGGGGAAAGTATCTCGGCTCTGGCATATTCATCGCCCCTTTTGCAACTGCTGCCTTCCATGCTTATAATGCCGTTTTTGTCATAATTCACTTGTATCGTACATCCCCTGGGGCATACTATACAGACTATATCTTTTTTCATTATATTCTCTTTTGTCACTGCTCCACCTCTATGACCAAATCGCCAATACCGTTTGTTTCACTGCCCGTATTCAACAAATCCCTCATCTTTATATCCACCGATTCCATTTCCGAAGGAATGAGACGCAGCAACTTTCTTCGGGTAAGCACATTATCACCGACAGAAGCCCTTACATATACTTCGCGGAATCGCGCCCTTGAACGGAAAAATATCTTTATCTTTTCCTCCGTATCCTTTAAATATATATGCTGCGGCAACACATATCTCAATCCGTTTCCGGCAACCACCGCTATTTTTTGTGCAGACTTTTTTTCTGTCAAAGTTTTATCCAGATAGGCTTTTGCACTCATAGCCGCTCTTTGACCTTCCATCGTTACATAATCCACAAGATCATGCACATGCAGCACATTTCCGCATGCAAATACCCCTTCGGTATCGGTTTCCAGGTCCTGATCCACAAAAGGACCCCCCGTAACCTGATACATGCCCACACCCATCTGCTCACTTAATTCGTTTTCCGGTATAAGGCCGACCGACAACAGCAGCGTATCGCATTCCACATATTGTTCGGTGCCTTTTATAGGTTTCATGTTGCTGTCCACCTTGGCGGTGGTGACTCCCGTTATCCTACCTTTTCCGTGTATCTTGACCACCGTTTCGGACAGGTGTAAAGGAATATCGTAATCGTCCAGACACTGCACTATATTCCTGGTAAGACCTCCGGGATATTCCATTATCTCATAAACACCCATAACTTTTATGCCTTCAAGAGTCATTCTTCTTGCCATTATGAGACCTATATCCCCGCTTCCTAAAATTACAACCTTTTTACCCGGTAATATACCTTCGATATTTACAAATCGCTGTGCCGTTCCCGCAGTAAACACACCCGCACAATTGGAACCGGGTATGCGCAATGCCCCTCTCGGCCGCTCCCTGCATCCCATAGCCAGTATTACGGCTTTCGCTTTTATAACCATGAAACCGTACTCGGGATTGACGGCATAAAGAGTCTTATCCTTTTCCGCCCCTATAACCATGGTATCCAACATAACGGTAATATTTGTTTCTTTTATCTTTTCCGAAAATCTCAACGCATATTCGGGACCGGTCAGTTCTTCCTTGAAAACATGCAGACCGAAACCGTTATGTATGCACTGATTGAGTATTCCGCCTAAGGAATTGTCTCTTTCCAGTATAACTATATCTTTTACCCCAAGCTCATAGGCTTGTAATGCCGCGGCCATTCCCGCAGGCCCTCCGCCTATTATCGCCAAATTAAATTGCTTAATCACGTGAATGCCTCCCTAATATGCACGAATCGGCATCTGCTTTTGCTATTTTATTCACCGCAATTCCTGTATGCTCGGAAAGTATCCTCATAACATGAGGAGCACAGAATCCTCCCTGACATCTTCCCATTCCCGCTCTGGTACGTCTCTTTACACCGTCTACCGTTCTTGCTCCGCACGGAGCATAAATGGCTGAAACAATCTCTCTTTCCGAGACGGTCTCGCACCTGCATATTATCTTCCTGCACAATTCATCGGATTTACAGGCCGCTTCTTTCTCTTCATTGGTCATTTCGGAAAAAGGCTTGTCATGTTTAACTTTCATGGTATATTGATCTTTTGCTTTTTCCTTCATTTCCATCAGCGATTTAACCATATCTTCAACATATACCGCTATGGCGGGAGCGGCGGTCAGCCCCGGAGATTCTATACCGGCAACATTGATAAAGTTACCGCACTTTTTACTTTCTTCAATGATAAAGTCCGAAGTGTCGGGAGTGGCGCGTATGCCTGCAAAAACCGTAATGGATTTTCTCATGTCCAGTCGGGTGTAGGTTTGCGAAGCGGTTTTGAATACGTAATCCAGATTCTCGCTGTTGGTACACTTATCGTCTTTATGGTCGGCAACGGTGGCATCGGGACCTATCATAAGATTCCCGTCCACGGTGGGTGTTACTAAAATTCCTTTACCTTTTTCGGTGGGAGTCTGGAACAGTACGGTATTTATTCTGCTGCCTTCGGTTTTGTCAAACAGTATATATTCACCTCTTCTGGGAATAATATTAAAAGAATCATCTCCTGCCATCCGACTTATCTCATCCGCATGCGCTCCGGCACAGTTTATCACTATTTTCGCAGTTATATCAGTTCTGTCCTCTTCTTTTATCCTGTCCAATTTACTGATTGAGCAGATATCGCCGGTAATTTCTGTGGAGATATGAAACAATCCGTCTTCCTTTTCTATGCCTGTCACTTTGGTTTCCCGAAGAAACTTAACACCGTTCATTACGGCATTATCCATAGCCGCTATATTCAGTTTATACGGCGATACTATTCCGGCATTTTTTGCATACAGGGCTTTTGTGACCAGCGGATTTACATAAGGTTCTCTTTGCAGTATAAAGTCTTTGTCCACAATAGCCATATCGGTAACACCGTTTTTGATACCGCTGTCATAAAGCTTCTGCAGAACCTCTTCTCCCTCTTGATCGAAAGCCAGTACAAAAGAGCCGGTCTTCTTAAACTTTACGGAGAGATCGTCACACAGCCCGGGCATCATATTGCAGCCCGAGACATTGAATTTTGCCTTTTTTGTGCCGGGTTTGGCATCATATCCGGCATGTACTATACCGGAATTGGCACCCGTAGCATCCATCGATACATCGACATGTCGCTCTATTACCGCAATCTTAACTTTATACTTGGACAATTGTCTTGCGATGAGGCTGCCGACTATACCGGCCCCGATAATACATATATCGTAATACATACATCCTCCGTTATCTATACAATACGCCGCTCTGTAAAATCATTGTCAGAATCAGGGAAAGCACCAGTATTGCGGCCAGTATGATTGCTATTGCTTTCTTCATGTGATCTCCCTTCCTTACTGATTAATTTTATACCCGAGCCGTCTTTTTTGCAATGATACGCTACCTTGCATAATCTTTAAGCAACTCCCTGAAATACACATAGTTCTCAAAAGGAACTTCCGGCGGAACCCCGTGGTCGCAGGTGGGCAGATAGCCTCCCTGTTTTTTCATAAAAGGTAAGATCCTGTCAATTTCCGCTTTTATGGCCTCTTTGCTGTGAGCCAGTATTCTCTTATCTATACCGCCTTTTATACGTATGTCGGGATGCTCTTTTCTTATCTGCACCACATCGCATCCCGAGGCCACTTCCATGGGAGACATATAGTTCATACCTATCTCTTTATACAACGGAATGACCGGTCTGCAGTCACCGTCGGTGGCAACATGAATTATAAGGTCATAGGCTTTGGGTTGTTTGTACGCACACTCCTTGTCACTCATTGCAAGTCGCGCATTTCTGCTCCTTAATCCCTGTATAAGTTCTTTGTAATAGGGAAACAGAAAGGTGCGTATCTGCTCGGGAGATATAAGGGAGCCGTGATTGTAGCATATGTCTTCATCCAGCAGCAGTTCATCTATTCTTACATGGTCCTGATATTTTGCCGTTACATAATCGGATAATTCCAGCCACTTTTCCATGCAGGTATGAAGCAGTCCGGGATTGTCATAAATCATATACAGTATTTCTTCACCGCCAACGAGCGAACGCAGATACATAAAAGCACCCACAATATACATGACCGAATGATACCCTTTCTCTGCCAACGGTACGGAGTCGGATATAAACTTTTTCAGGTCCTCGTTTCTTTGGGCATTTGCATAATCCAGTCTCCACTTGATTTCCTCCCATGTGGCCATATCCTTAACGGGAAAATCCAGATATTGGGGCATAAAACCTTCTCTTTTCCCTTTGAAGTATTTGACAGTCCTTCCGGCTTTGTCTATTGCTATTTCATATTGTTCATCGGAATGAATAACCTCTTCTTTGAATCGGGGAACAAACGGGGCTACCGTTCCGGCAAGACCGTGAAGGTAATAGTTTGTAAGTCGTTCAAAACCGAAGAGTGCTACCATGTCTTCACCTTCTTTAATATATCCTTGGCTTATCCACTGCTCTTTGCTGTAATAACCGAACTCTTCCAACGGTATGGGAGCATCGGGTTTCATGGAATAGAAATCTGCGGTCATTTTTTTAAGTTGCTCAAAATCTCTCATACTGTATAAATCAACCTTTCCTGTATTCTCTTACCGTTTCAATCATATTTATATAGTTTTCGGTAGGCACATAATCGGGAACGGAATTGCCGGTACCTATTGCTATACCTTTTTCGTTACCCACCGAGTAAAGCAGATTGGTAATATATTCCTTCAACTGCTGTTTATCCGTTCTGCACAATACATCGGCATCCACTCCTCCGAAATTACCTATACGGTCTCCGTACCGCTCCACCCACACGGAAAACGGTGCTATCTGGTCTTCATTGGAATGCTTGGCATTTATCTTTGCCACATTGATAATATCCTCCATTACATTGAAAATATTACCGCAGGAATGTAAAAGAAACGGCAAGCCGTAGCTGTGGGAAAGTCGAACAATATCGGCATAACCCGGAACAATATACCTCTTTATATCTTCGGCTGAAAGCATGGTGTTGGATTTATACCCCAAATCGTCGCCCATTCTTGCTACGGCACACATATCGGCATATTTATCCAGGAACCCTTGCCATATCTTAACAAACAGTTTTCTCATTGCCAAAAAAATATCGGCATACAGTTCGGGGTCCTCATAGGACATTATGCAAAGATTCATGTATCCCGTCAGGTCCTGAACACATTCGAATATACCGTAACCGGGACCGCCTATCATTTTCATGCCCGGAGGGAGCGATTGTTTCAAAGCCATGTAGAATTCATCCGCCCTTTTAAGAAATAACTCCGGTATTTCCTCCCACGGATAATTGATAAAATCCTCTCTTGATGTTATGGCGGGAGTAATATGTTTATCCAGAGCTCCGCCGCCCGGAAAAGACTCTCTTATCGCCACTTCAAAAGAAACTGTATCATATCCCATGGTTTTAAAGAAAAGGCAATACCGATTAAAGAACTCGCACTTATCGGAAAAATCGCCGTCAATAAGAGCTGCAAACTTTTTATTCAGTATCTTTTCCATGTGGTCGGTACTGATACTGTGTTCATACATCGGAAGCCTTTTCGCCTTTTTATTATATGCCGCATCCCGTATATTTCTGTAATCCGGTGTGAATTCCATAACCGTCCTTTAATACTTATCTTTTTTCTAATTATATCATCAAATACACCTTAAAAATATAACTATCATCAATACATATATTCAAAGAATACAATCACTACATGGTATAATGAGGTGAAACTATAAATTCAAGAGGTACATCATGACAACACTGAAAATGACCGTAAACACAACCGTTAAAAAAGGACACATAAGTCCCCTTATATACGGAAGCTTTGCCGAGCACCTGGGAAGATGCATATATGACGGCATATACGTAGGAGACAATTCCGATATACCCGATACCGACGGTATAAGGAATGATATAGTGGAAGCGCTGAAGGCAATTAAACTGCCCGTATTGAGATGGCCGGGAGGATGCTTTGCCGATGAATATCACTGGAGAGACGGTATAGGAGATAAGTCAAAAAGAAAGAAGATGATTAATACCCATTGGGGTATGGTCATAGATGATAACAGTTTCGGTACTCATGAATTCTTAAGATTGTGCGAACTTATAGGGTGTGAGCCGTATATTGCCGGCAATGTAGGCAGCGGTACCGTTCGTGAAATGGCCGAATGGGTGGAATACTTAAACTGTGCCGCACCTACATCGGTTGTGCTGGAAAGAACGGCAAACGGACGCATTGAGCCGTGGAAAGTAAAATACTTCGGAATAGGAAATGAAAACTGGGCATGCGGAGGCAATATGAGACCCGAGTACTATGCGGATCTTTACAGACGATATGCGGTCTACTGCAGAAACTACGGTTCCGGCAGGTTATATAAAATAGCATGCGGACCCAGTTCTCACGATTATAACTGGACCGACAAGCTAATGGAAAGCATAACCGCCACCAAAGACTGTTCGGCTATTTCTCTGCATCACTATTGCTTAATGACCAATGTAAGAGCGACCGAGTTATCGTCAACCGATTATGCAAAAACAATTTCCAAAGCACAAGCAATGGACAAAATAATAGAGAAACACTGGGAAATAATGGGCAAATACGATCCCGACCGCAGAATCAAGCTGGTTGTGGATGAATGGGGTACATGGTACAGGTCCGAAGCGGGAACCCATCCGAGCTTCCTTCATCAGCAAAACACCATGACCGATGCCATAGTAGCAGCCGGAACGCTGGATATATTCAACAACAAGTGTAATATTGTAGACATGGCCAATATCGCCCAGACGGTAAATGTTCTGCAGTCGGTAATTCTGACAAGCGGCAAACAGCTTATTAAAACACCCACTTACCATGTGTTTGATATATACAAGGAACACCAGAACAATATGCTTCTGGAAAGCAGCTGTGAGAACAGAATATTTAACAGTGACGAAGAAATTTATGCCGTATCTCATTCGGCATCGTTAAAACCCGACGGTTCGGTATTCCTTACACTTTCCAATGCCGATCCGGATAAAGCATACGAAACGGATATTAATCTCATAGGAAACAACTATGACAATATATCCGCCGAAATACTGGTTTCGGACAATTATCTTTCCCACAACACCTTTACGGAGCCGGAAAAGATAAAGAAGCAAACATATACACAGTATAAACTGAAGAATAACAGATTGCTGTTAACGCTTCCCGCATGCTCGGTTGTAGGAATAGCTTTGAAATAGCTTTATACTGCCGGAACAACCGCCTCCTTCTTGCTTATATCCCCTTATTATGGTAGATTGTCGGAAGGAAAAGAAACAAACAATGCCGGACATGTTCGGATATAAATATTAAAAAACCAAAAGGGAGTAAAAATGGACAAGTTACAAAGCCTTTATGATGAAATTAACGGAAACACGGAAAGCCCGGTGGCATATATGCCCAAGACCCCTATAACCAGCAGATTCGTATCGCCGTGGGATACTTGGGGATGGTATACGCTGAAAAGCAATTTCCGAAAAGGAGTTGCACTTTATTCCAACAGTGATGATTACGTAAAAGACATAGATGACTGTTACGCAGGTGCAGACTATATACAGACTTTCAATTCCAAAGCCGTTAACTTAAATGACCACCCGGAACTGGATTTCTTTGTGGAAACCGATGCGAGTGTTACGGTTGCAATGGAAGAAGGTTGTAATCCGGAATGGCTGAAAGACTGGACAAATACAAAGAAAAGCATGACATCAGGTAAAGGTATAAAATATCTTCTTTATACAAAGGAATTCCCAAAAGATGCACATGTTCATGTACCGGGCTTTGAAACCGACCACAACCATTACATAGTTATTATCCTTCCTTTATCCAACCGGGAGAAGTTAAGTAAAACAAAGAAAATACATTACCCGAACACACAGTTACAACCTCACAAAACCCGTCTTTATCAAAGCTATATAGTGGAGGTTTTCAATGACAAGAATGACGGTATATTTGTCAGCAACGATTACCGATCATTCGGCTGCTGCCATATTAAAACAGATGATAAAAACAGGAAAAACAAATACCTTGCGCTGGAAACAACCGACAAATGTGATAAAGCATATGTAAAAAAGAGTGTCGGAATAAACATTGAATACCCTATCGTTTTTGAGTGCAAACTCAACATTTCCAAAGATTCCGCAATGCAGGCATTACTTACGGGAAGCAATGAAAAAAGCATCGGAGCGATATTCAAAAAAGACGGTTTTATCTATGACGCCGAGGGCAAAATAAAGGTATGTGCTTTTACAAAGAATACCGATGTTTGTTTGAAAATAAAGGCGGATACGCAAAGTAAAACATATGAAATATGGGTAAACCATGTCAGACAGGCAAAGAATATACCGTTTGATATGGAAGATATACAGCATATGTGTTTCCATGTGCAGAGTGATAAGAGTTTATCTTATGCATACGTGGACAATATATATCTTTATGATGATACGGAAATATATGCGGTTAATGAAACCTTTGAAACCGATACCCTTAACAACTGGATATCAAATGGAAAACTTGCAATCAAACCGTATCCGTTTGACAAAGACAGAAGCTTAACCTTAACGGGAGCATCCTATGCAACATATGCATTTTGTCCTGTAGACGACATAGTGTCGATAGAAACCAAGGTTAAAGTAACCGATGAATCTTTTGCTCTTGCTCCCGAAATTGCCGATAAGTGCGGCAATGTAGCCGTTAAAGTTGCTTTGTATAAAAACAACCTGTATGCCTCCGACGGAGAAGTCTGGAAGAGAATATATGAAGGACTTACACCGTGGATGTATTATCCTTGCAATAACTGGTTTAATATAAAAGTGACGGCGGATATTAAGAAGAACACATACGACCTTTATGTGGACGGAGCCAAAAGAGCGGTCGGATTCAAGTTTATTAATAAGACAAATAATCTCGGACAGTTAGCCTTTACTTGTGAGAAATCTTCAAAAGTATATATCAACCGCATAAGAATATATGACTGTGCGGACTTTTCCAGAGCAGTACTGCCCAATGCAAAAGTATTTGATGTAAAGAGCGCTCCGTATAACGCTAAAGGTGACGGAAAAACACTGGAAACAGCCAATATACAAAAGGCCATTGACGATGCGGCATATACCGGAGGAACGGTGTACATTCATGACGGTACTTTCTTTACAGGCGGTCTCATACTGAGATCGGACATGACGCTGTTTGTCGACAGAAGTGCAACAATAATAGGTACACAGGACCATAGCCAATATAAATTGGTATCACCGGGAATTTCTCTCTGTGCGGTAAGACAACTGGGAAGAGGCCTTTTATACGGTGAAAACATATCTAATATAAGAATTACCGGCGGAGGAACTTTAGACGGTAACGGTACTTACAGATACAAGATGAATGATCCTTTGCAAGACAGAGAAGCGGATGCAAGACCGGATATAGTTTACATATCCTATTCCAATGATATTGTTGTGGAAAATGTGGACATGAAAAGCTCCGCATTCTGGACGGTTGTCCCGCTTTCTTCGGGGAATATAACTATAAGGAATCTGAATCTGGACTGCATGAACACGCCCAACCGTGACGGCATAGATCCCGTGGACTGCCATGATATGACCATTTATAACTGTAATATAATGGCGGGAGATGACGGACTGTGCTTTAAGAGTTCGGATAATGTAGGCTGCTATAACATAGATGCATATGACATGATGATACAGAGCCTTGCAAGCGGTATTAAGTTCGGAACCGATACATATTACTGTCTTAAAAACGCAAGGATAAGAGACTGTGCCATAAAGAATGTCAATAGATGCGGAGTGTCACTGGAATCGGTAGACGGAGCCGCAGTGGAAAATGTAATCTTTGAGCGTTTGGATATGACCGATGTGGGAGCTCCGTTGTATATATCCACAGGTGTAAGAAACAGACTTCCCAGAGGTAATCAACCGGTAAGAAGAAGCTACATGAAGAATGTAACCTTCAAAGACATTCGCTTTGAACAACCTTATCCGTTCAGTTTTGAAAGAGAAATTCGCGAGAACATGGTTATAGGTCAGTCCAAGGACAACTTAATTGAAAATGTAAACTTCATTAACTTCGACCTTAAGCTTCCGGGCGGTGTAAAAACCCTGCCTAAACCTCCCGTAGTCATTAACGACAAATATCCCGAATATGACAGACACGGATTATCTTCAGGTTATGCCTTTACAATAAAATATGCCAAGAATGTTAAGTTCAAGAATTTAAAAGTAACACTTGAAAATGAAGATATACGGGATGAAGTGGCATATTTTGATTATGAGGAATAGATAATATCTAAATTAGCCATATTGGAACTATAAGGTTGTCTTTGTCAAATGCACCGAGTTTTTCGGCAAGACAAAGTATCGCACCTGTTCCCCTTTTAAGAGGTGACTTGTCAATAATTGAAAAACTTTTAACCAGCCGCTTGTCCGGCATGGCTGCCTTTTTTATTTCCACGGGGCACAATTTTCCGTCACCTTCGATAATAAGGTCAATTTCCTTACTATCCCGGTCTCGGTAGTAGTATATAAAAGGTTCACGCCCGCAGTTTTGGTAACTCTTAATAATCTCCGCTATTGTATAGTTTTCCAACAATGCCCCGTTCATAGCACCGTTCATAGCTGTTTCGGAGCTGGACCATTTGGTAAGATAGCAGACTAACCCAGTATCGAAGAAATAGAGCTTTGGCGTTTTTATAGTACGCTTTAGAACATTGTTTGAATACGGATGTAAATAGAAAATTATACCGAGGGTTTCTAAAATGTTAAGCCAGTTCTTAGCCGTATATTGGTCTATCTCGGCATCGTCCGCAATTCCTTTGTAGTTAACAAGTTGTGCCGTTCTTGCCGCAACTGCCGTAATAAACCGCATGAATTTCATTGCATCTATCGCTTCGGAAAGATCACTTACATCACGTTCCAAATAGGTTTTGATATATCCGGAATATACAACCGAGCGGTCTTTATATTTGCCGCTTACCAAAGCGGGCATTCCGCCTTTCCATATGCGCTCAAACAATTCCGGAGCGGACACCGATGCAACTGCTTTCTGTCGTTCTAATAATGTATCAAAATCAGTAGTAAAAGGAACCGTTACACCTCCGGTTATTTCACTTTGAGACAACGGCAGCATCTGTAAAAGTGCTACACGTCCTGCCAAAGATTCCTGCACACCTCTCATCAGTTTGAATATCTGTGATCCCGTCATCCAGAAGTCCCCGGGATTGCAACCTCTATCAATCAGTATTTTTACATACGGAAATAACTCCGGAGCATACTGAACCTCATCTATAAATATCGGAGGTTTATGAAGCTGAAAAAACATTGCAGGATCGGTCTTGGCAAGCATACGGTCGCTAATATCATCAAGAGTAACATACGCACGATTTTCGGGCTCACTCTTCATCAGTTCTTTAAGCATGGTGGTTTTCCCGACCTGTCTCGGACCTGTAATGAGGATAGCGGGAAATTGCTCGCTTAATCGTAGCACCACTTCTTCCATATGTCTTTTTATATAGTTCATTTCATCATCTCCGTTTCGGCTAAAATATGGCTATATTCATATTATAGCCGAAAAACTAAAATGTCAATAGCATTAATTTATACCCGATACATCAATATACATAAGCATCTTACCGTCATTTACCGCTAAGGTATTGTCAGGCAAGAAAAATATTTGACCGCCGTTTAATGTGACTGAATCCTGCAACAGCACTTCTTTAGTTTTAAGGTCTATCAGTAATATATGATCTGCAACAAAAGCCCATACAAGCTCAAAAGTATATCCGCTTTCTCCTGTAAGTATTGCCACATATCTTCCGTCCTTTGATAATGAATAATCTACTATGTACGGAAAATCCTCTGCCAAACTCTTAATGTCCACGGCTTCTTTTTTCTCATCATCATATATATACATAGTTGTCTGGCTTCCCGCACCTCCCGAAACCGCAGCGGAAGTTACAAATTCATCCGCTTCATTTGAAAAAATGTAATAACCCCGGTCCCTATCATATCTGCCTATAGCTGTACTGGAACCGTCCCGTATGTCATAAGCATATAGGTTGAAGTAGAGCATTCCTTCGCCTGAATGTATTTTCTGATAAACAAATCTGTTTTCGTCCAATGCTTTTTGAAATAAATAGTCTTTTACCGGCCAATCGGCGATATTCGCACTTAATACCGTATACACTGTATCGGTTTCGGTATCCTTAAGGTGAATACTGTAATTTTCGTTTATTGCCCTCCATTTTGTGCCGGGAATGGGTTTTTCATATGCATCGGAAGGCATATTCTTTGCAATATATTCTCCCATTGTATCTATGTAGTCATATAAATGTTCAATGTTTTTTGTGTAATAAAACATGATTACCTCATCAGCCGCACCGGAGTATCTGTCGGTATAATCCAACTTAATACATCTGGTGTCGGGATAATCTTTTGACCATATAATTTCGTTTGTCCTGTAGTTGACCATATATAGCTTACTCACGGGCTCGGGAAGGAAAAAGACTACCTTATCCTTTCCTACGGGAAGATACTTTTCAGTCGGTCCGGAATGTGTCTGTTCAAAAGTGATATCTTTTGTCAACTCGGAAATAATCTTACTGTCTTTCAAATCATAAGAGGTAATCCGGTCGCTGTATTTTGCCAAAGTGGGGATAGCTTTTACATCAACAGTATCTGTCACATATGCACCGAGACTGAATCTGCCGTCGGTTTTTACATAGTCATATAGTTTTTTTGAAGAATCTATCATTTCATTCTCCGGTATAATTCCCGAAAGAACAAATCTGTTGTTAATATTGTCTGCAACAAATACAGCCTGCAGCATAATATCGTAATTGTTTGCTTCTCCTCTTGTCATGCCTTCTATATCGTTTGCGGCATTAACGGAAATGCGGTATTGTTGCGCTATTAAAATATGACTGTCTCGGTTTTTGAAACTGTATCTTATATTGTGTACCTCTGAATCGGAAATAGAAACATTACAATCAGTTATTTTATAATTCACATACTTTGAACACACATATCGCCTTATCCAGTCAATCCCGTAATTTGTATTCTCGGTCCTCATGTCAATCGCGATATCTTTCGCTACTATATCCTTCCTTTCCAAAGGGAAGTTATACAGGTAGTTGGTTGCGGACACATCCTCATAATCCGGACCGTTTACAAGATATTTCACAAACGAACCGTCAGCATATTCAAATAAAAACTTAGGCGAACCTTCAAAAGCGACAGTCGGAAGAAATTGTATACTTTCCGGCAACCATACCGAATGTTTTTGTCGGTTTAGCGAAGTATCACGGAATGCATAATCTTCAATGATTTTTATACCCTCGGATATCTTCACCTTGGTTATTCCCTTTTGACCCCAAAAAGCACCGAAACCTATTTTACTGACTCCTTCGTAGTAAGGTACGGTAAGAGTTCCTTCTACCGTACAAATATGTCCGACTATGCTGTCACCTTTTACAACAAAATATCTGTCCGATCCTGCCCCGAGCTTTACCTTATCTTCCGTAAGACCCTGAAAGGCTTTTACTCCGATGCATACTACACTGTCGGGAACGGTAACACTCGTAAGCAGATTGTCCGAAAAAGCATAATCGCCGACGGTTTTTACACTGCCGGGTATCTCCACATGCGTTAACTTGTTACCGTTAAATCCCGAAAGATACTCCAATCCGTTCGGCAAATTAATACTTGTAAGCGAATTATTGCAAAAAGCATTATTGCCTATATGCTTGACGGTATCGGGTAAAGCTAATGTCTTAAGGCCTTCCGCCCATATCGGATTACTGTATGTATTGTCCTTATAGCTTACCGAGGTGGAAAAAGCATATTCTCCTATGTATTCAACACCTTTTCCCAAATCCAGCTCGGATATATCACAATTTTCAAAAGCATATGCACTTATTTTAGTAACTGAATCAGGCAATACCACACCGTATAATTTTCTGCCTTGAAAAGCATGTTCTCCTATTGTTGTCACTTTGAAACCGTTTATTGTCTCCGGTATGCTGACATATATTCCGCCTGTCATATCGTAGTCTAATATAATCCCGTGAAGAGCATCGAAGCGAAAATACCTTTCATCGGTATATCCGATAGGCCTTTGCGGCGGCTGCGAAGGTGCAGGAGTAGCAGTCGGCTCGGGACCGGGTGTAGACGTAGAAACTGCTTCAGTTGCAGAAGGCTCTATACTCGGAGTTGCTGTAGTAACTTCCGGGGAAGGGTCGGTACTCGGTGAATTGACGGGCGAAATGCCGTTATCGGAAATATCATGGCATGAACATAATGTCAACAGCATTACAGTTATAAGGATATACATAATAAATCTATTTCTCATCCTGTCCCTCTTCAACACATATATTTCTTTTCTATATTGTATCTCACTATTTACATTTAAGATGTAAACATTTAGTGAACTATGTCATAAAAAGTTCATATGTTGTACAAAAGCAAATAGACTTATGAAATGGCTTGTATAATATCATATATTATTTGCTATTATCTTAAAGTGCTATCTTCTTTATGTACAGTTTGACTGAGATATATTAGTTAGTTATAATCATTGCTGCTTTCTTCATAATAAGAAGTCGAGTGAATCAAAATTTATCTGATTTAGAATACGCTCTTGACAATATTGTAAATGTAAATGGCAATTATTCAGGAGTTGAATTTGAGAAGTCTGTAGCAGACTTACTCAGAATGAATGGTTTCTTGGAGGTTAAGATTACCCCATATAGCGGTGATTATGGCGTTGATATAATTGCAAAATATAATAACCAAAAATATGTTTTTCAATGCAAATATTATAATAATAAAAACTTGGGAATAAAACCGATACAGGAAGTATTTGCAGGTAAAACATATTATAGAGCTGATGTTGCAGTAGTAGTAACAAATATTTATTTTTCACAAAATGCACAAATTTTAGCAAAAAAAACTAATGTTCAATTATGGGATAGAAGCCATCTTTCAAAATTGCTTCGTTCTGCTAGAAGAAACCAGATACTACCTTGGCTTAAGTAAAACTGACTATGCATGGTTCTCTTACTTTGTATTAATCACTATCTTTCACACATCAAAAACGTATAAGTCTCCCTATACGTTTCTTGTTTGTTATTCTTTTGTTTTTCCCGCTATATATTACCGCTAAGTTTAAGAATGAGCAGGATTATTGCAATTACTATACCTATTGCCAAGGCAACACGTGCCGGTGAAACAGGTGAACGTCCACCGACCTTACCTGTTCTTCCGTTGACCATGAACCGGTAAATCTTTTCTTTATACTTGAATGATGAAAGCCATATCGGCAGCAGCAGATACTTGTACTTTATATCATTGTATTTTATCTTCATATCCAGTTTTCTTACATCGTCCGCATCATTTTCTTCTTCAATTTTATCGGTTATCTCACTATGAAGTATATCTTTTATATCCTCCTTAGCAATACTCCATCCTTTTTGAAGACCTACGGAGTATCTTTCGGATATGAATCCCGCAACATATTCCGGCTTGTAAGGTATGCTGTTTTCCGTGTCAAACGGTTTTATCATGTTAAGAGTTCCCTGGTCGTATCTTTCCGTTGCCGGAACGGGATAATCGTCAAAGAATTTATTGTATGTTCCGCGTGTCGGATACCATTCCATAACCTTCTTGGTTTCGCCATTGTCGTCTTTTACTTCTTTTTCTTTTCCGTACTCGGCAGTGTACTTTACATCCGCTTCGGTATCAAATGTCCAGTATGGCAGATAAACACCCTTGAAAGACTCCGGTTTTGCACTTTCTTTTGCAGCTTTGGGACAGAACAGTTTTCTCTTAAGCCAGTTATGGAAGTTTGCCCCTGCTTCTTTATCGGTTACGGTAAAAGGACACACTCCGTCGGGAGCCAATGAATCCGCTCCCTTTTCCTCGGTCACCTGATTTGAACCGCAATACGGGCATACATCGGATATCTGAAGTGCATCATATACCGATACAGCAGCACAGGATTTACATACTACGGTCTTTTTCTCAGCACCCCAGTCAAAGTTTCCTTTTTTCTCCTCGGTAAGAAAGTCCTTTTCTTCTACTTTCCTGTCTTCCTTCTTTTCTACAGGTATCTCTTGAGTATAACCGCAATACGGACATGTAAGACCTCCCGTTTTTGGATTAAAGTCCATAGTACCGCCACATGAAGGACATTTTTTGTCCGTTTCCCGTTTTGTATCTACTCTTTTATCTTCATACATTTTATATTACCTATTTTACCTCATCGGCATCATCAAATACGTCACCGCATTCCGGACAGAACTTAGGAGGTGTAGCACCTGCAGGTAAATCCCATCCGCATTTATCACATTTATATACCTTTGCTCCTGCAGGCTTGGGTTTTCCGCACTCTGCACAGAACTTACCTTTGTTAACAAATCCGCATGCACATGTCCAACCGGCAGGTTCAACAGGCTTGGGCTTTCCGCATTCTCCGCAGAATTTTCCTTTATTTACGGTTCCGCACGAGCATGTCCAGCTGTTGGGGTCCGGAGCATTCTGCCCTTGCTGATTTGCTCCCATTGCAAACAGGTTGGAAGCATTCATTCCGCCTGCCTGACCTGCTAAATTCATTCCCGCAAATGCCATTACGGGACCTGCACCTTCATTCTTTGCCGCATGAACCATTGCTTCGGACTGAGCTCCGACCAATGTTGCCGCCGCCATGGTAGGATCTCTCATAACAGCGCTTCTCTGCAGTTGCTTGATTAATTCTTCGTCTTCTTCCGATGCCTTTAATGAACTGATACCGAAAGTACCTATTGCAAGTCCTCTTGTCTGAGTCCATTTCTCCGACAGCACCTGATTGAGAGCATCTGCAAGTTCCATTGTGTGTCCGGGTAAAGCACTGTATCTTATACCCATTTCGGAAATCTTTGCAAATGCCGGTTGCAGTGCGGTCATAAGCTCGGTTTTTAACTGTCCGTCTATAACTTCACGTCTGTATTCATCCACTACATTACCCGTTACATTGGTATAGAAGAGTACCGGATCAACTATCTTGTATGAATATTCTCCGTGGCATCTGATTGCTATATCAATATCCAACCCAATGTTTTTGTCAATAACTCTGAAAGGTACAGCGTTAGGTGTACCGTATTTGTTACCGACAATCTCTTTCATATTGAAGAAATATACTCTCTGATCTTTCCCCGGATCTGCGCCCATGGTAAAACGCTTTCCTACTTCTTTAAAGCTGTCCAAAAGACCTTTTCCGAAGCCGCCGTACAACATGCTCGGTGATGTGGATGTATCATATATGAATTCACCCGGTTCGCCGGAGAAATCCACTACCTGACCCTGATCCACTATCATCATGAACTGTCCTTCATTAACAGCCACTATGGATCCGTTGGAGATTATATTATCCTCTCCCTTAACATTAACACCTCTTTTGCCTGTTCTCTTCTGTCCTTTTTTTACAAGAACATCGGCATCCATTGACTCGCAGTAGAAAAATTCACGCCATTGATCAGCAAGTACTCCACCTGCGGCGCCTACAACAGCTCTTATTAATCCCATAATTGTTCCTCCTGATATGTATTTGATAGTAAAAATGTTCAATAACAGTATAACATTACAAACTCGGCGATTCAATAAAGGATTTGTTTTGTATATAATTATACGTAAGCCAAAAGAGCATTTTGAGGCCTAAATTTTCGACCTCAAAACACCCCTTCATTTTTGTAGTTGAACCTAAAGTCATTCAAGGCCGTTTTACCACCATACAGGATTACACCATTCTCAAACCTGCGCCTGCGTGTATACTTAAAGCATGGAGGTTTTACCACCATACAGGATTGCACCATTCTCAAACTGCCCTGGTTGCGAAGATCGCTGAAAAAATGTTTTACCACCATACAGGATTGCACCATTCTCAAACGTCTCAAAATGTACTTCTACTTATCCTCTCGTTTTACCACCATACAGGATTGCACCATTCTCAAACATATTGTCGCAGTAAATATATTTAAAAATAGTTTTACCACCATACAGGATTGCACCATTCTCAAACTTTTATGGTGGGAGAGAGAGGATAAGTAGAGTTTTACCACCATACAGGATTACACCATTCTCAAACATTTGCCTTCTGTTCATCTAGTATATTCAAGTTTTACCACCATACAGGATTGCACCATTCTCAAACGCCTATTAGGTCTTTTCTGATTCTAATTCTGTTTTACCACCATACAGGATTGCACCATTCTCAAACATAAATGCTACCGGCATTAATATTATTTCTGTTTTACCACCATACAGGATTGCACCATTCTCAAACCCATAACTCGTCAATGTCCATGTTTTTAAGGTTTTACCACCATACAGGATTGCACCATTCTCAAACTAATAGCAAGAATTTACTATATCTCTAATGGTTTTACCACCATACAGGATTGCACCATTCTCAAACAATAAAAGTTATGCGTTTATTGATTATTCAGTTTTACCACCATACAGGATTGCACCATTCTCAAACACAGGAAGTAATGTATTAATGTTTGTGTTAGTTTTACCACCATACAGGATTGCACCATTCTCAAACAATTAAAGCCCTTATATATTCCTTTTTTATGTTTTACCACCATACAGGATTGCACCATTCTCAAACATCCCTATGTCAGTTAATGCCGCTATTGAAGTTTTACCACCATACAGGATTGCACCATTCTCAAACTTCGGATTAATGATAGGGTTCTGTATAACGGTTTTACCACCATACAGGATTGCACCATTCTCAAACCAGAGTATCCGTATGACGGAAAATACATCGCGTTTTACCACCATACAGGATTGCACCATTCTCAAACCTCAAAATTCCTGGTATTTATGCCACCACAACATAAATAATCCTGTACAGTGGTGTATCTTATTCAATTGTCAATGTTCATCTATATAAATCTCACATAAATCATCATCAACAATAAATATCTTCTCATTCTCCCTTTTTATTCTATTCCATTTTCTTTCAATTAACAATATCGATTGCTTATTGTAATTAAGGTCTCTATAAAACACTTCAATCTCTTCTTCAGTTAAATAGTCAAGAAAATTAACTAATACTGTTAATTTGTTACCAGTAAGTTCTCTTAAGATATGTAATACAATATTCATGTTTTCTACAAGTTCAGCATCTATTTCAGAAAGCTTTACATCTAATATTTTGAATATATTCGTTATATCAAAATCAGTACTAAATTCAATGGGAAGCATTACTTCAGAGTTTATTTTTTCAAAATATTCTGCTATTGTTTGCTTCAATGAAATTGTATCCACATAGAAATCACCTTGTGTAGATATATCTTTTAAATTTGAATATAGTTTTGATAAAATAGGTTTGCTGTTAAAATTCAGATGAAAATAGTCCACAATTACATTTACTGTCTTATTTATTGAGTATATTTTCGAATCTTCAGACAAAATCCACTCTCCATCATTGCCTTCTGATTGTTTTACTAAGTCATCAACGAGTTTGAAGAATAGGTGTTTATTCTCCACTACTAATATATTAGGCAAGCCTTCATGAATACTAATTGGTGTATTTAGGTTTCTATTAACCAGTATCATATGAATATTATCCTTTCGTCAGTGTCTATTACATTACTCGAAATATGTCCTATAATAAGTTCCATCTTTGCGTATTGTTTTTCCGTTATTGTAAGCATTTGCACTAAACCGGATTTCGGTTTATTCTTCTTTACATTCTCTTTAACAGCAGAAGCTACCGATGAATTGTTTGCCAATTTACTGTAAACCGATTCTTGCATCATCATAAATCCGGATTTTATTAAAAACTTTCTAAATCTGGTATATTCTCTTCTATCCGAATATGTTAATGTTGGTAAATCAAAAAATACTATTATTCTCATATATCTGTAACTCATATCTCATAAAATCGTATTAACTGCACATTTTTATTTTCTATTGCATCGAATACACTCTTACAATATATCTTTATCGCATTATTTACATCTTGCTTTTTGCCATTGATAATAACTGTGTCAACAAGTGACTGTATAAGTGATACCTTATGCTTATATTCAAATACACTTGGGCTCATAGCAAAAACCGTTTCGTCAATGATAGGCCTAAATGGCTCCATTAAATCGGAACTCAAATTGAATGGATTAAATATATTATCGTGGAAAATACCTATTTGAGTTATATATCCGTTCGCAACCACCTCTCTGTTAAAAGCGGAAAGAATAATTGAGTATCCATAATTAAGTGCATGATTTATTGCAATATCACTGTCTCTTGTAAAATCCATTCCAAACAATGCATTAAAATATACTTTTGCTGCATGACCTTCACGATTTGTGACATCTCTGTGTTCAATTTCACTGATATAACTATCTAACAATGATGCTTGACTATTATCGAGTCGTTTGAGTACATTGCTTTGCATCCTTATCTTTTGCTCAACAATCTTTGTCCATACAATATCACAGACTCCCTTATCCCAAGCTATTTGATTTCGTATTTTGGAGCTTGTATCATGACTTCCGTAATATGGCATTAATTCAGATGATGGATTTCTTTTCTCATCGCAGAATACAACTTTTATCTTTCTCTTAGTCAACTCGGATAACAATGCTACCGTTAAAGATACCGCTGTATTCTCTATCATTATTGTTGAAATCTCGCCAATATATATTTTTGTTATTTCATCACTTCTAACAACCAGGTAGTTCATTTGCAAGTCAAGCTTTGCTCTTTTGCTAATAACTACAACTCGCCAACTCATATATTATTTAAGTCTACCTCCTTTGAAAAAACTCCGGTGATTGATTTATTAATTATTTTAAGACTAATATTTGCATCCAATTTTTTGTTTGTTAGCAATGTACCAACAGACTTACCAGCACCAATAAGAGAAAGATCCGTGTTACCACTAACACACTTAAATAGTACAATTATTTTCTTAATAACCTCACATTGCTCCATTTTTGTGAGTGTGATAAATGTTGGCCTTCCTTTGTCAAGATATTTGACCTGGTTAATCATTTTTTTAGAATAAATAGAATTAGCCAACTTATCTTTGAGTAAGTCATATATTTCGATATTCATATCATTGCTAAAATCCTTTTCTGCTGTTGCAACACTTATCTTTTTACTTTTTACTTGATCGCTGTTTCTGTAAATTATTGTTAAGTATTTGATATATTCTTTTGGTATATACAATTGTTGTGCATTCGCATATATCAAATGTTTATTCTGTCTTCCTTTTATGTGCATCAAAAATCCATCGTAAGAGATTAAAGCATTAATTTTTATTTTGGGTATTCTTATATCAGGATTAACCAGATTCAGATTTTCTTCACAATACCTTAACAACTTGTCACTGTCTTTTTCAATCTCTTCCGCGAGATATACCGGAACAAATTCTATAGTCCTGACTCTTTCCTTTTTCATTCCATGTTCTACTAAGAAAAAGTATGCAGTGCTTGCCTTGTTGTATCCGCCGTATCTTTCAATGTTATGTAATCGTTTATCACTTGCCTTTATTGGTAGTTGCCCTTTTCCCTTTCTCATTATTTGCTGATCGGAAATTTCACCCTTATTCTCATATGCATACCTTGTAAATAGTATGTTATTCTTTTCCACTGTTTTTTTAACAGTTGAAATTGTACCTTCTTTCCCTCCTTTCCATGCTGTACAATTCTGATTCTTAACATCATACTTAAACAAATCTCTTAAGTTATATTTACCACTATTGTTAACTATAAAATTTCTTGGATTTCTTGTAAACTTTACATCATATACATTGCCTACTACAATATTCAAATAAGCATCTTTGGCATGGTGAAGATCGTTAATCTCCCTTACTTTAACTATTTCAAAATTATTTCTAAATTCCGATACATTATTCGCTTTTACATAAACAATATCGCTTTCCGGAATAATATTTTTCAATAATTCAGCAAAAGCTTTAGTTGATTGTCTGGTTTCAACTAATTGTCTTTCTATAAAATTCGCAAAATCATCATCTGTTAAACTTTTCCTGGATGTCAGCCTGTTATATTTTTTATCTCCTATTAATTTACAGTTATGCAAATGGTTCCACAATGCTTTTTGTTGCATAAAACTAACTGGTAATGGGTAATTGTCCCCTTTCTGCATATTAGCTGTCTTCTTAACCAGCACTCTATTTTCCAAACTGTCATCTTTCATTTTTGATCTTGGATAAATGTGATCTATATCATATATTTCACTGGTAGTATCTCTTAGCAAAGTAAACAAATCAATTGATTCTCCGGTATACATACATCTTCCTAATTGAGTGTAATACAGGTAAAGTCTATCATTTCTTAAGTCAAAATCTGTCTTTGTTTCCAAATCATTTACCAATTCGGCATATTGGTCTTTACAGTTCTTATAGAGTTCTATTAAACTCTCTTTTCTTGAAAGTGTGCGTTTTTTTACTTTTTCTTCCTGCCTTGCAAACTCAATGAATATTTTCTTGGGTGAGTGTTGCATTATTTTTAAGAGTTCCTGTAAGATTAGAAGAGATTGCCATATGCCTCTTTTAACAGCTGGCGATAGTCGAAGTTCATCCACCATTTCATATGAAATCTCGTTACTTTGTTTAATAGATTGTGCATTAATCTGAGATATCTTATCCGAATAACTATATCTACTGCTTAGTAATTGCATTAAGTTATCATTCTTTTCTCTCATCATACTGATGATGTTGAGTAACTCACCGGTTTCTTTATCTACATCATATATACCACATAACAATTCTTTTGATAATCTTCCCCATCCTTTATATTTCAGATTGCTTAATTTCACTATTTCTTCCTGGTTGATAATATTGCCATATTCCTTCTCTATTCTTTCGTTTAGCATTCTTTTTGAATCACCGAACAGTGTAATCCACTTTATTATGTTTTCAACCATATCTCTATCATTTGCTCTATTGCCAAGGATGTTTTTGAAGTCGATATACGATGCTAATGAATTTTTAAGCTCAATATCAATTCCTGTGATACTTGACTCATTCGTAATATATCCATTTGCAATCAAATAGTTTGTTAACTTCTTTTTAGTTACTTTCTTTTCTTTCATAAACAAATTTTCGAATATCTTAATCTTCAAATCGTTTGATATCGGCTCGTCATTTATTTTTAAATTGTTAATTTCATTCAGCACCTGAAATTCAGAGTATAAAAGAGAATTTTTAGGTAAAACATCGGCATTATAAATATATGTACATTTGTTTGTCATTCTTCTTATAAATTTTTCAGCGCTTTTCTCTTCATCTATCACTTCACTAAAATTCCATGGAAATACTTTTTCATTTGCCTTTTTTTCTGCCCAACAAAAACCGGCATCTTCATGAGCAGTATTAATAGGCCCTACATAGTATGGAATTCTGAATTTGAATATGCTTATTATCTTGTCACAAACAGATATTCCCTTATCATCGGTTTCCTTCAAAAATGCAAAATACTCTGAAGCATTACTTAAGATTATCTTCAGCTCATGTAAATGTATTTGATATGGAATTACACTATTATCCTTTGTAACCTGCTTTGGAAGAAGTGAGTTGTTCTCAGCCTCATTTCTCAAGTATTCAAGGTTATTATCTGTTACATCAATCTTTTTCAAGATACCTTTTATATAGGTGCAAAACTCCTCTTGTGTACATTTTTTACCAATTTCCTCTTTCTTTGTGCTTGCTTTCGCACTATATGCACAATAATTATTCTGTACTTTATGTGACCTGAACACCTCATTGTATGTGACTTTATCAAGGTGTTTGCGAATAGTATCTTTCAATAGTTTTAAATCCTTCTTATGCTTTTCATATACATCAACTTTTGCATAAGAAATATATTCACGTCCATTAAGTATTTCTGCAAGCAAAGCCCAATCATAGATAGCCTTAAGAATTTCTACTAAATACATCCTGTCTTCAAGCAAATCGGATATAGCATCTTTCTTTTCATCAAATGAACCGTCTGCAAATGTAATTTTATCAAGGTCTGAATCTGCATAATCCTCTTCACAGAATAACTCACTCAATTTAACTGTATACCCGCAAATTAAATCAATTATCCTTTCTTGTTGTTTTTCTTTAGTGGATAAGATATCTATAAGTTCCTTTTTTTTATCTCTTTTCTTTAGTGACTTATTTTTTAGGATATCTTCTACTTTTTCAATTGAGTTGAATTCGAATTCCGTGTCATACTCGTCACTTAGATATTGATTAACTTGCTTGAACAATAATCCTACATCACCCTCACTGCTTATATCCTGACCTTCATACAGAAAGTGTCCGCGATATTTTATTATGTGGTGAATCGCCAAATAAAGAAGCCTTATATCATACTCTTTTTTGTTTTCTATTAGTGCTTTACGCAAATGATAAATAGTGGGAAACTCTGCCAGATAATCTTTGTCTTTATAATTCTTGTCATTGAACAGTGAATTCTTTTGCTCAATGCTTTTATCGTCAGGATAAAACTTACTTTCTTCCAGCCTCAAATAGAATCCGGGATCTACCTTATCTATCTCTTTAGCAAACAAGTCCCTAAGAAGATCAATTCTTTGTATCTGCCTCTGCCTTCTTCTTCTGGCAGATCTATGCAATCGTCTTTCTTCTGCAGTTTTACCTGCATCAAACAATCTTATTCCCCATAAGGCTTTGCCATTTAATTTTTGGATATTATAATCCAAATCAGTAACTGCCCAACCTATTGAATCGGTACCAATATCAAATCCTATGTAATACTCTCCGAATTGCTTTTTCTGTTTTTTCATATTGACTTTCCTTTCATATTATGTTATTTTGTATTCAATCTTGATGGATACCACCAAACAGGATTACACCATGAGTTCAAATAAAAATTTATTCACATCGTCATTATGACTCCACATGAGTGGGAAACTTGCTCCGGCAAGTTCTTTTTTGCCTTAAAACTTGTTACTTCTGAACGATACATCATGATCTTAAAGATTCGCTTCCCTGTTATTATGTTTCTTTAGGCTTTCATAGTAATACATCATTTGACAGTTTTCAAGTATTGGTATATTTGCTGTCCTATTTAATGGACACTTAGCAGCAGCTGTTCATTTTTTAATAACTCCTCATTCTAGAATACAAGATTGATTTATTCTTGTCGCTATCCACACACAATGCGTGGTTTGAATTTTTATACGAATTTGTATACCATATTGGTAATAATGTTGCTTCCCGCATGGGAGAGTTAATAAAATACATACATACTTAAAGCATGGAGGCATAAAATGAAAAGAACAATATTACTATTCCTGTTGGTTTGTATCATTGTTTTAGCCGGTTGTCAGAAGCAGCCGATAAAAACCGATCAGCCAACAACATCTATACCAAGTCAGACACAGACACCCACTCCCGGCTCGCAGGAAACACAGACTGAAGAACCGCCTGAAAAGTTTAACCTTTATGAGGATACAAAGGGAATGGCTGTTGTTAAAATTCAGGACGGAGAGGCAAGTATAGCAATTAATCCGAAGAATTGGTCGGATGTTCCGGAGAATCTTGATAGAGATAAACAAACTGCCTTCTGTAAGATAAACGGCTTAGCAGGAAAGATATCAGCTGCTTGTGTGGGCGAAATATCCGATTTGTCACAAACTTTCGGGGGAGATGGACCCTTTACTACACCGATTGCGGTCTTTCTAATGGAGGACGGCAGCTTGGAATGGGTAACGGTAAATCCCTGGTGGTATGTATCCGGAGCAGAACAGGGATACGATAAGGTAGCTCACAGTTGGGGAAAAATTCCCTGGATGGAGAATATAGCGTCGCTTTCCTTCGGTTCGGAAAATGATGGTGACGGCAGCAGAACTACCATTTATGCCGCAGACAAAGATGGTCTGCGCTACAACCTTAAATACCCTTGTAACTTTCAATCTCTTTTGCATACAACATGGCGATATACCGTTGACCCTGAGGACAAAGATGCTTTGTATTTGACTTTTGAGGATTTTGAAAGAGTGGATTTGGATCTCAGATGGGGAGATCAGCCGCTGGAAAACTTTTTCGGTACTTATAAGCTTTATTTAGCCGAGGACGGAAAGCAAGGAAAGCAAGCAGGCTGTATTGAGTTTAATTTTATTTTAGGATGGTGGATTTATGAAGGTGAAGGCGAGATAGATCGTCCGACAGCAATCAAAGGAACTTTCTTTACACAATTTGCAAGAGATTGGAGTCTTTCCTTAACCCTTTGGCCGGCAGACGGAGATCCTTTGTATGCAACACGCGAAAAAACACCGGATGAATATCGTTTCTTGTCTGCAGATATGCTCGAAGCAATTCCCGAATATACAATGGATGACGATGAACTGGTAATCTACCTTATGTATATAGTTCCGGATGTAAACACAATGATAAAGGAAAGCGGTATGTCCGCCTTGGTAACCGGTGAGACTACGGAACTTGCAGGTGGTGTAGTATGCCGTAACATCTGGCTCGGTACAAAGAAGGATGATTCTTTTACCCGCGAATTGCTTTATGGTGTCAGTTCCGACGGTTCGGTTTACAGATATGATGCATTGAGCGACAGCTGGACCATATTACATTAATGACTTTTACAAACTGTATACTGCAAGGTCCTTGCATCCAGCTATATAATACGAAGTAGTCGATTCCGTATAGATTATAAAAGGAAAGTGTCAGAGTGCCATAATATGGATGGCATTCTGTTTTTCTGTCTTTTTAAAAAGCACCGATTACATCGATGCTCTTTGGTCGGAGTGACAAGATTTGAACTTGCGACTTCTTGGTCCCGAACCAAGCGCGCTACCAAACTGCGCTACACCCCGTGCTTAGATATTATAACCCGTCTTTTGCGTTCTGTCATCTGCTATTTTTTAATATTCTTTATGTCATCATATCCGTTATATCCACATCATCGTCTTTGCTTTCTTTTCTTACGAGCATATTGAGGAAATTGGTTATGGGTTTTCTGAATATTATTACAAGTCCTATAAGAACAAGCATTATGACAATAACCAATATCATCTGTCCCGTTGTCCATTTGAGAACACCGTCTCCCAAAAATGCCAAGGATAGAGTTGAGGGTATTCTTGCAAATAATGCTAAGAAAAGGAATATTCCGAAAGGCAACATAACTATCCCGGCAACATAACATAAAAGGTCATCGGGTAATCCCGGAATAAGGAATGCTAAAAGGAAGAATATAGGACCGTTTCTCTTGACAAAATCCACAACCTTTTTTGTCTTTCCTCCTCCCGCCAACTTTTCGGTAAGAGGCTCTCCAAACGCTCTCCCCAATCAATAAACGGTTATTGATGCCAATACTGTTGCCGTATGGTTGACGGCAAAACCTCCCCAGGTACCGAACAGCATACCGCCTACAAAATATGTTATCTGACCCGGTATGGGAGCAATTACAACCTGTAAGTAGGAAAGCAGAAAGAACAGAGCGGGACCCCATTTGCCTTTGCTTTCAATGTATTCTTTAAACTGTTCACCATTCAGTTGAAACAAGTCCCACAGTTGTTTTCCTTTTTCAGTTAAGATAAAGATAAGTAAGGCTAAAATAATAGCAGATGCTATAATAAGCTTTATATTCCTTCTTCTTATCTTTTTCTTTTTATCTTCACTCATTTTACAGATGCAATCATATCTTTAAGCATGTTTCCGTATTTTATATATGACCGGAAAAGCTCTTCATCGCCGGCGGGTTTCTCGCCTGTATGAACAATAGAGGCTACATGAGGTTCAATGGATATAACTCCGTCATACTTGTCCTCATTAATTAGGATATCCAGTATTTCTCTTACTTTTCCTTCACCTTCTCCTACATAGCGGAACTGATTTTCCAAGCCCGGTTTTGCGATAAGCGCATCTTTGATGTGAACATAATCGATATGTCCCCTAAGTCCTTGAAAAAACTTCATAGGCTTATCATAACCGTGAGCCACTACATTTCCCGTGTCGTAAAGGAGCACAAAGTTGGGGCTGTTTACTTCCTGTTTAAGCTCCAGCATATTTTCCGGAGCTTCTCCTCCCCAACCCGTGCAGTTTTCATGAGCCAATACTATATCAAGATCCTCGGCCATCTTTGCAAGTTCTTTACATCTTCTGATTACTTCTTTCTTCGTATATGTTTTGTCATCTTCATCGGGTATCCAGGACATTATCCTTATATACCTGACATTGAGCATCTTCATCCTCTTTGCAGATATTTTCAGATCCTCTTTGTCAATATTGAAATCCCCTCTTATGCTCCTGCTCCAGTTACCTATAGCTGAAGAAAATGCAGTTACTTTAAAGTTGTGTTCTTCAATAATTTTCCTTACATTATCAAACTCCTGATCACTGAATTTGGTGGTGGAAGGATTGACACCGTTATGATTTCTTAATTCCAAGGTATTCCACCCTAATTTTTTGTGCGCTTCAATCTGCGTGGTAATATGTTTGCCCGCTTCATCGCTGATTCCCGTAATAATCATTTCTCACTTATAATCCAATCATCGGTGATGGTGATTGGATTTTCCTTTCTCCCGGTCTCTTCCGGGTAATTCCTTACCATCTTTGGTATATTTAGTTTAGGTGCTGTGGATTTGTATCTTTTCCTCTACAGCTTTAACTGGTACGAGGTGACTCAGTCCACAGCTTTTCGTCTATTACTGTTAATCAGTTTGTTAACGCTTGACGTCTCTATTTATGTGATTACACAGCTGAATTCTCTGTGGAAGACAACACCTCTTTGTTATTATTTTCTCGTATTTCTTCTAAAACCCCGTCACTCCAGAGTTTCTCGAGGTTATACCTGCTTCTGGTTTCTTTTTCAAATATATTTACCACTACATCCATACAGTCTATAAGTATCCATTTAGCTTGGTTATACCCTTCCACAGGCATGGAAACCGTCATTCCCAACGCTTCCGCCTTCTCTTGCACATCATCGGCCATGGATTTACGATGACGGTCGGAAGTTCCCGTACATATTACAAAATAGTCTGTCAGTGTAGTTACATCTCTTACCTCTATGGATATCAAATCCTTTGCTTTTTTTTCTTTCAGTACCTCAACAATTTCATTCTTAAAATTTTCAGTATCCAATATTACCTCCTTGTATGTTTTGATTATATCATAAAGAGTAAGTTATAAATGGAAAAATGAATATTCGGCATTATTAAGAATATTAAAACTATCCGAAAACATTGCATATTATCAATAAAAGCATTATTATGCATACAGGATAAAACCGGGAGGAAAGTACAATCAACGAATTACTGAAAGTAACATTGATATTTATAGGAATATTTATAATTCAGTCGATGGTATACTGGGGCACTCAGTTTCTTGTTAAAAAACCTCATATGCTGGGAAGTAAACTGGATGATAAGATACCGTTTATACCGGTTTTCATTTTCCCGTATGTTATCTGGTTTGTTCTTTTGTTCACAATACAGTTTGTTCTATACTTTTATTCCCTGCAAACATATGCTCTGTATGTAATGTCTTTACTTATAGTGGATATAACTAGCGGAATAATATATCTGGTATATCCCACAACTTTCATCAGACCCGAACCCGAAGGAGATTCTTTTTCCGTTAAAGTAGTAAGATTCATTTACTCGCATGATAAGAAAATACTGAGCTGTCTGCCTTCTTTGCACTGTTCTCTATCCACGCTTTTTATATTATCGGCACTTTATGCGACCGGTCTTCCGTTATTTTTAAAACTGATAATTATTATATTTTCACTACTCGTTATAGTATCAACGGTATTTGTAAAACAGCATGTAATTATCGATGTTATTACCGCCATACCTCTGGCCGTTATAAGCTGGTATATAGCAATGGCAATAGGTGCCGATACATTTCTTACCTTCTTCAACTTTATACAGTGATTTAATTGTTCTTTTACATTTCCGATATAAAATATATTTATGAGATAGGAGGTGTTAATTATGAAAACGGTAATAATATATTACTCATACAGCGGTAAAACAAAAAAGTACTGCGAAAATATGGCAGCGGAACTTTCCGCCGATATCCTGGAAGTGCAGACAGTCAAAAGAAAGTGTTTTTTATCAAATCTTTTTACCGAATGCCCTAAGGCACTACAACAGCAACCTACGGATATTTTGCCTATAGACTTGGATTTGTCGGGTTATGAAAAAATTATACTGGCAGCGCCTATGTGGGCAGGCTTCCCCGCACCCCCTTTCAATAACATGGTAGCCATGTTACCTAAAGGCAAGCAAGTGGAAATATATATTGTTTCCGCAAGCGGTGAAACAGATCCGATAAAAAAAGAAAAGGTAATAGTATTGACTGAAGAAACAGGTTCAAAAGTCATCAAGTATACCGATATATGCGGTGCGGATATAAAATAGGTTATTTTGTTTCGTTTAAAAACCGTACTTTATTAATTTTAGCGATATCCGATGCAATAGTCTCGGCTTCCGTTACGGTATCTTTGGGAACGGGTATCCGGCACTGGAGCTTTTGAGGTCCGAATCGCTGCCATATTGTAAAATTAACCGTTATGGTATAGTTGTCTTCACGGTCTTTGGCAAACTGTACAGATGTGATTCTTGTTAAAGGTGCTTTCCACTGAAAATACTCACCCATAATCCATGCACCGAACGGACTTATTAACACTTCCGGAGCAGCCTCTTTCATCTTGTTATACCGAGCCCTGGGTATTAAAATAGCCGCTAAAGATATCAATATCTGAATACCCAGCAATACTACAATGAAGAATATGGCATCCTTACTGTTGCCGAAACCGAATATTGCAAATAATCCTCCTATTATCACAACAAACGCAATTATTACCAGCAGCATTACTTTGTTGGAGGTTTTTCTTTGCAGGAACTCTTCCGCCGCTCTTTGCAGTCTTTCATTCTCTTTAAATCTCCAATGGGCTAATAAACCCGTTCCTTTCAGCATGCTGTCCAGATTTCTCGCCTGCCGGATAAACATAAAAAAGCATATAAAGAAAGTAAGGAATAATATAGCTCCGACATAAATCATCCAGTAGTAATTCATTTCGCCTATAACCGCTCCCGCTATAATCATCGCTATTCCGATAAGCATAAAGATTATAGACATAATCACCCATCTCTTTGCATTATTCTGTGCCCACATATCTTACCTCCCGATTATTTTAAGAAGATTTTCCGCAATATGATTAAATCCCGAATCTGCGGGATGAACCGTATGGTCCTGATGATATTTGGTGTCATGCGGCATAAGAGCCAAGCCGTTTACGGGAATAAAACCGTATTTCTTTGCTAATGTCGTTAATTCTTTTTGATACTCATCAAACATTTCCTTAAATGATTGGTCTTCATCGTATCTTAAACACCATATCGGAGTAATAATATATACTTTTGCATGCTTGTAGATATTCTTAAGCTTGTATAAATACTTGTCGGCTGTTTTCAGTACATTTTCCAGTTCCGCCATATCTTTTAATTGATAGATATCATTGATGCCGTATGCAATAAAAATACTGTCGGGATCATATTTGTCCTGTTCATCCAAAGAATCCACATCAAACTTCGCCGAACCGACACCCCTGTTCAGACTCTGTGCATTCAAGGCCCTTGCAACCTGTGTGGGAAAAGCCAACGAAGGACTCAAAGCTACCATGCCCTGAGTAATGGAATCTCCCAGGAAAAGAAGTTTTTGAGAGGGTTGCTCTTTAATGCATTGAAAATTACCTATATCCAAATCATACACCCTTATTCTGCTCAGATTAGGTACATACACGGTCACTCTCTTTATCGCTTTTTCCGTTAACGGATAAGTTAAAGTAGACTGCTTTGTATCCAATGCTTCTTCTATGTGTCTTTTAAATATACCGTTTTCGTAAAAATCAAATCCCACATATCTTCTGGAAAAATGGTCGGCTCTGTAGGAAAAGGTTATACACTCGGCATCGGTATAAAAATCCATACATATACCGGCTGTACACAGCGACCGGTCTTCCGTTGCCTTGGAAAGGTTTTTATAGTATTCCAGCTGCTTATCGGTAAACCGAACGGGAAAATATCCTTCCTCGGTTTTTATAACCTTGTATGCGTTTTTGAAAATACCCGTATACATTAATCTTTAATCCTTTGCTCTTTGAAATACTCCAAAGCGGCAGCTGTTACGGGATAGAGAACTTCTCCTTTGGAAAGTACATGATATACCGTCCCGTCAAGGCTCAGTTCCACCGCCTCATCAAGTTTATTGTACATTAATTTGCGTATTTTAGTCACATTTTTGTATGTTCTTCCTTTTTCCGCAGCATCGGCAATAAATACTATTTTTTCGGTAAGTCCCATCCCCGCCCGTCCGAACGAGTGATAATAAATGGCATTAAGAATCTCTTCATCCTCTATGTTGTATTCTTTTTTTGCTATTACCGCGGCACAGGGACCGTGCAGTATATTACCGGTATGATATTGCTTGTCAATAAAAATACCGGCAGCTTCGATTATTGCTGCCATATCTTCTGTTTTCATGTCTTTGGCAATATCATGCAAAAGTGCCGCCGCATATACTTTTTCGCTGTCCGCCCGGTGTAATCTTGCAAGATGATCTGCCAATTCGACAACATTCTTTACATGCTCATATCTTTCGGGGCTATACCTTTTTACTATATCCAGCCTTGCCTCTTCACTTATATATCCCATTTTCTTTTATATACCTGTACACTTTTTTGTCCAGCATCCACTCTATCGAGTTGTCCTGCTCCGCTATCCCTTTACGTATTGCGGTAGAGGATATTTCCGATATGCTTCTTATGTCGAATATAATGTCGGCACCGTAATCTTTTTTGAATATTTCAATCTGTTCGGTTATCTGCTCTTCGGTAAAGCCCGATCTTCCGAATACCAAAAACGTGCAGAGTTTGAACACTTCCTCATATTCTCTCCATGTCTTAAGCTGAAACAGGGTGTCCGCTCCTATGATATATATTATTTCGTCAAAAACCGGATATAACTCTTTGACCTGTCTCAATGTATCTATCGTGTATGTGGTTGTTGCTCTTTTAAGTTCCATGTCCGAAGCTATGAGTTTTTCATAACCGTCCAATGCCAGACATAGCATCGTATATCGGATATTGTCATCGGTTATACCGGCATTATCTTTATGAGGCGGCTTTGTACAGGGTGTCAAGAGCACATACTCACAATAATCCAGTGCGTATTTCGCCATCAGGATGTGAGCCTTATGTACCGGATCAAATGTTGCTCCTAAGATTCCCAGTTTCATTTTCTGCCTATATCTTTCCTGTAATGCATGTCTTTAAAGCATACTTTATTGATATTATTGTATACTCTTGCGACCGCTTGTTCAACAGTATCTCCTTTTGCAGTTAATGAAAGGACTCTTCCTCCGTTGGTAACATATTCCCCGTCTTTTATGGCTGTTCCCATATGATAAACGGTTATTTCCTGCTTCTGCACCTGCTCCAAACCGGATATCGGGTAACCTTTGGTATATTCTTTGGGATATCCGCCGCTTGCAAGAACCACCGTGGCACCGGCACTGTTCTCCCATTGAATGTCAGTCTTGTCTAACCTTTCATCTGTTATCGCATTGAATATATCAAGAAGATCGGTTTTCAGTAACGGCAGAAGTACTTGTGTTTCGGGGTCTCCGAACCTGGCATTATACTCAATTACCTTGGGCCCGTCTTTTGTAAGCATCATCTGGAAATATATTACGCCTTTGAAGTTGCGACCTTCTTTCTTCATGGCTCTTATTGTCGGATAAAATATGTTGTTAATGCAGTATTCTTCTGTCTCTTTTGTGTAATGCTTGCTGGGACTGAAAGCGCCCATTCCGCCGGTATTGGGACCTTTGTCGTTATCAAATACTCTTTTATGATCCTGACACGACGGCATGGTCTTTATGGTTTTACCGTCGGTGAATGCCAGTACGGTAACTTCCGGTCCCTGTAAAAACTCTTCGATTATAACGGTGTGGCCGGATGAGCCGAACATATCGTTTATCATCATTTGGTTTATGGTTTCCTCTGCCTGCCGATAATTTTCAACAATTATCACACCTTTACCCAGCGCCAGTCCCGACGCTTTTATAACCAGAGGGTATTGCCTGTTTTTAACATATTGCAAAGCTTTTTCGGGGTTATCGAAAACTTCAAAAGCACCCGTAGGTATACCGTATTTCTTCATAAGGTTTTTGGCAAAAGCTTTACTGCTTTCTATTTCAGCCGCTTTAGCTACCGGTCCGAACGCACGTATATTTCTTTCGTTCAGTTTATCCACAAGTCCCAAAGCTAACGGGTCATCGGGAGTGACCACAACCAGGTCCACAGGGTTGTCTTTAAGAAAATCCAGTATACCGTCTATATCGGTAGCCTTTATGTTGACGCATTGCGCTATTTTTCCCATTCCGGCATTACCCGGAGCACAATATATCTTTTTAATTTTCGGACTCTCGGAAAGTTTTTTTACTACGGCATGTTCTCTGCCGCCTCCCCCTATTACCAGTACCTTCATCTTTTACCTTTCTCAGTGTAAAAAGTGCCTTATTCCCGTGAATATCATACAGATACCAAATTGGTCCGCTTTAGCAATTACGTCCTTATCGGCTAACGATCCTCCGGGTTGTATTATGCATTCCACGCCCGCTTCTTTGGCCGCTATGACACAGTCGTCAAACGGGAAAAACGCATCCGATGCCATGACGCTGCCTTTAGCCCTTTCTCCCGCCAAGGATATGGCTATCTTGGCCGCTCCTATCCTGCTCATCTGTCCGGGACCTATTCCTATCGAAGCTAAGTCTTTTACAAGTACTATCGCATTGGATTTGACATGCTTGCATACAGTCATTCCGAAAACGGCATCTTTCAACTGCTGTTCGGTAGGCTGTTTTACGGTCACGACTTTAATATCCTCCGGGTTTACAACGCAATTATCTTTGCTTTGTACAAGCATTCCCCCGCTTACTTTCTTCATAATATATTCGTTTTCATTGTTATATGTTATGTTATCCAATCTAAGAATTCTTAAATTCTTCTTTTTCATTAATAATGTAAGAGCTTCATCTTTGTAATCGGGTGCAATAACTATTTCCAAAAATATCTCATTGAGCTTTTCGGCAGTTACTACATCCACCGTTCTGTTGAATGCGACTATTCCTCCGAATATGGAAACCGGATCGGAATCATACGCTTTTTTGTATGCTTCAAATACATTTTTGCCCACTCCCACACCGCAGGGGTTAGCATGCTTTACCGCCACACATGCAGGTTTGTCGGGAAACTCTTTGAGCATGGACAATGCACCGTCGGCATCATTTATGTTGTTATATGATAGTTCTTTGCCGTGCAGTTGCACCGCATCGCAGATGGTTCCCTTTGTTATTGCGGGTTCTTTATAGAAGGCGGCTTTCTGGTGAGGATTCTCTCCGTATCTCATTTCCTGAAGCTTCTCATAAGTAACGGTAAAAGTATTCTTTAAGCTGTAATCTCCTGTAAGCTTGTTGAAATGGTCGGCTATCATTGCATCGTAATTAGCGGTGTGTTCAAATACCTTTATTGCAAGTCTAAAATTGGTCTCATAAGATACTTTGCCGTTTTGTTCCAATTCATTTAATACACTTTCATAATCAGAAGGATCAGTAATAACCGTGACCGTTGCATGATTCTTGGCACCGCTTCTCAACATTGCCGGTCCGCCTATATCAATATTCTCAATAGCCTCTTCTTTGGTAACATTGCTTTTCTGTACGGTCTTTTTGAAAGGATAGAGATTAATAACCAACATATCTATAGGGGTGATATCCAGACTCTCCAATGTATCCATATGGTCTTTTTTATCTCTTATAGCTAACAGACCCGCATGTATATTGGGGTGCAGCGTCTTTACTCTTCCGTCCAGACATTCCTTAAAGCCGGTTATGCTTTCAATGGGAATAACCTTTATTCCGTTTTCGCTAAGTACTTTTGAAGTGCCGCCGGTGGAAATTATTTCCACACCCATATCACTCAATCTCTTTGCAAATTCCGCAATTCCGCTTTTGTCGCTTACACTTATCAATGCTCTTCTAATCATATTATCTTTCCTTTATATATATATTTTCCTCAATATCTTTTAACTTTTTGACATCCCCGGCTAAAGCCACATATCCTATCTCGTATATTTCGTTCTTAAACTGTTTTTGTATTTTCTTCGCATCTTCTTTGCTTACCGCTATTACCGTTCCTATACCCATATTGAAAGTACGGTACATATTATCTTCGGTTATATTCCCTTGCTTCATTATGAGGTCAAATACGGGTAACACCGCCCAGCTGCCCTTGTTAATTACGGGAGTTAAATTGTTGTCTTTAAACATCCTCGGTATGTTTTCCACAAATCCTCCTCCGGTAATATGGCTCATTCCCTTTATTTTAGCAACGGCCCTTATTTTTTTAATATCTTTTACATATATCTTTGTAGGTGTAAGAAGCACCTCACCTATGGTTGCTTCATATCCGGGATATACTTTGCTTAAGCTTTTTGCATCCTCTCCGAATATCTTACGTACTAAGGAAAAACCGTTGCTGTGCACTCCCGTTGATGCCAATCCCAAAAGCACATCGCCTTCTTCTATCAACGATCCGTCAATTATATCAGGCTTGTTGACCGCTCCGACACAAAATCCCGCTATATCGTATTCGTCTTGTTTATAGAAGCCGGGCATCTCGGCCGTTTCTCCTCCTACCAGAGCACATTCTGCCTGTATACATCCTTCGGCAACACCTTTTACTATCTTTTCAATTATATCGGGATAATTCTTGCCGCATGCAATATAATCTAAAAAGAATAGCGGGTCGGCTCCCTGACACAGTACATCGTTGACGCACATTGCCACCGCATCTATCCCTATCGTGTCATGAACTTTCATGGAATGAGCAAGTTTCAGTTTGGTACCCACTCCGTCGGTTCCCGAAACCAATACCGGGGTAGGATATTTATTCAAGTTTATTTGGAATAATCCGGAAAAACTTCCTATTCCGCCCAGCACCCCTTCGGTTACCGTTCTTTGAATATGCTTTTTAATTAAAGCCACAGACTCGTAACCTGCTTGAACATCCACTCCCGCTTCTTTGTATGCATCTTTCACAGCACTTATCCTCCTAAAACTCTTTAGGTACATCCACGGGATAGACTCCTGTAAAACAGGAAGTACAAAAATCCACTTTGGAATTGACAGGTGCTTTGATAATTCCTTCATAACTGATGTACTCCAGGCTGTCGGCACCTATCCATTTGCATATTGCCTCTTTATCATTCTTGCTGGCCAGCAACTGTCCTCTGCTGGAAGTGTCCACTCCGAAATAGCAAGGGAACTTGTATGGAGGAGAGCCTATCCTTAAGTGAACTTCTTTAGCTCCCGCTTCCCTCAGCATTCTGACAAGTGTCTTGGTTGTGGTTCCTCTGACTATGGAATCATCAATGAGTACCACTCTTTTACCTTTGACCTCGGTCTTGACCGGGTTGAATTTTATCTTTACAGCTATTTCTCTGGCATTCTGATTGGGTGCTATAAACGCCCTGCCCACATATTTATTCCTTAACAGACCTGCAGGTGCAACTATATTACTTTCCTGTGCAAACCCGTATGCCATATCGGTTCCGCCGTCGGGAATTCCTATTACCACATCCGCCTGTACGGGATGTTCTTTTGCCAGAATCCTTCCGGCATTTACCCTTGCGTCATGTGTCGATGCCCCGTCAACAATGCTGTCCGGCCGAGCAAAATATACATGCTCGAATATACATAAACTGCTCTTTTTGCAGTCAAACAACCTTCTTGACTGAATACCGTCGGAATCTATCAGTACCAGCTCTCCCGGCTCCACATCTCTTATAAATTCCCCGTCAACCGCATCTATAGCGGCCGATTCGCTGGAAATGACATATGTTGCACCGTTAATCTTGCCTATACAAAGAGGCATTATGCCCAGAGGATCCCGAAGACCTATAAGGAATCTGGGGGTAATCATGACAATGGAGTAGGAACCCTGAATATATTTCACCATCTGCTCCACCGAATCCTCTATATGTTCGCTGCTTATGCGGAACTTGGTCAGAAGTGCCGCCAGTACTTCGGTATCATTGGTGGTATGGAACATACATCCGTCGGCTTCCAGCTTTCCTCTTAAGTGATTTGCATTAATAATATTGCCGTTCTTTGCTATGGCCATATATCCGCTTATATACTTCAGTACCAACGGCTCGATATTTCCTTTGGATACATCGCCGGACGAGGAATACCGCACATGACCTATTCCGGCATCCCCCGGCAGTTTATCCAGATCCGGACCTTTAAAAACCTCGGGAACAAGACCTTTATCTTTATGCCACTCTATTAAATCTTTATCTCTGACCGCTATACCGGCACTCTGCTGTCCTCTGTGTTGGAGGGCATACAGTCCGTAATATATTTTCTCCGCTATGTTAACCGATTTATCTTTTGAATATACTCCGAAAACTCCGCTCATATTACTTGTTGTTTATCTCCCTGTCCGCTTGCATTACCTTTTGTTCCAATTCTTTTTTGAACTGTTGCAATTTATTGCTTAATTCTTCATTGTTCAGGGCCAGTATCTCGGCTGCCAATATTGCTGCATTCTTTCCGCCGTCAATCGCCACCGTGGCAACCGGTACTCCCGCAGGCATCTGCACCGTTGAAAGGAGTGAATCCATGCCTCCTAAATCGCTTGTCTTAACGGGAATCCCTATAACCGGCAACACGGTATGTGCGGCTATGACTCCCGCTAAATGGGCCGCTTTTCCGGCAGCCGCTATTATGACTTTAAAACCTTTACTTTTGGCATTTACAGCCAGTTGCTTGGCCATATCGGGTGTGCGGTGCGCGGAACATACCCTTACACTATATTCAATATTATATTCCTCCAGAAATTTAAGACCGGGTTCTACCGTTTTACAGTCGCTGTCGCTTCCCATCAGTACCAATACTTTCATTTAATCCTCCCAATAAAAATGCAGTCTCGTAGTGACTGCACCATAAAAAACAACGCAATGGAATAAGCCACTCATAGTCGGGTCTAAGGTGTCCCGGTAGAAACGTTGCAGACCGTTTTTTGCAACATATACGAGCTCTCTTCAAGAAAATATTTTATCACTCCCTCCCTTTATGTGTCAACACGAACGGCTGTTTCAAATCATATACATTATTTGTTTCTTCTATTGATAAAAAACGGAAATATCGTTAAGAAAATGTCCGATATTAACAATACCTCTCAATAGTTTTTTCTCATTTTAAAGAAAAATCCAAATTTTACATATCTTTTTCTCATTGTTAGAAAAAACTACAAATATTGCTGACTTTTTCTCCTTTCGGTAAAATTTCCTACTTTACATAATTTAATATTTCAATTTTCAATTTTACATTGTTTTTACCTATCAATGTCCACACTCTTTACATCGACAATGTATTCTTTAGGTATGAAAAAGAAAACAAATTATTGTAAAATTAAATGGGAGGAACAAAGAATGAAAAAAACAATAACAATAGTTATAAGCCTGGTTCTGTTGCTTGCCATGCTTGGCGGATGTGCTCAGAAAGGGTTTGATAACAAAACGGCTATAACCGTTATAGCTCGTGAAGAAGGTTCGGGCACCAGAGGCGCTTTCATTGAACTGTTTAAGATTGAGAAGAAAGATGCCAACGGCAAAAAAGTGGATCACACAATATCCACTGCGGACATAAACTCCAGCACCGGAGTAGTATTGACTTCCGTAGCCCAGAACAAATATGCCATAGGATATATTTCCTTAGGTTCACTGAACGATACGGTTAAGGCTTTGGAGATTGACGGGGTTGCTGCCTCAGTTGCAAATATCAAAAACGGAACATATAAAGTTTCCCGTCCTTTCAATATTGCTACCAAAGACGGATTATCCGATGTTGCAAAGGACTTCGTTAACTTCATATTGTCCAAAGAAGGACAGGCAGTTGTGGAGAAATCCGGATATATTCCCGCAGTATCGGGCGAAGCATTTGCAGGCAAGAAGCCTTCGGGTAAAGTAACCGTAGCAGGCTCCTCATCGGTAACACCGGTTATGGAAAAACTTAAAGAAGCATACATTAAGCTTAATCCCAATGCTGTTGTAGAGATTAACCAGTCGGATTCCACAACAGGAGTTAACAGTGCTATTGACGGAATCTGTGATATCGGAATGGCTTCAAGAGCTCTTAAAGACAGTGAAATTGAAAAAGGGGTAAAACCTACCGTAATAGCTATTGACGGAATAGCGGTTATAGTTAATAATGAGAATCCTACAGTAGGTATGAAAGCTGAAGAAGTAACCAAGATTTACATCGGCGAAATAACCAAGTGGTCAGAGATTGGAAATTGACGTTTTGAGTAGTAAAAAAAGTAAAAGTGTAAAAGAAAACATCATGAAGGCGATCTTCTTTGTAAGCGCCTTCATGTCTGTCGTTGCGGTAATACTTATATGTATATTCCTGTTTGCCAACGGGCTTCCGGCAATGAGGAAAATAGGGTTTGCCGAATTTCTTTTGGGTAGAACATGGAGACCCGGAAATGATATATACGGAGTATTTCCAATGATTATAGGGAGCCTTTATGTTACTGCCGGAGCGCTGGTGATAGGCGTTCCGGTCGGAATTTTATCGGCAGTATTCTTGGCGCGGTTCTGTCCGCCAAAGTTATATAAAATCGTTAAGCCGATTATAAACCTGCTGGCAGGTATACCCTCCGTGGTATACGGCTTTTTCGGGCTTATGGTCATTGTGCCGTTTATTAGGAATACTTTCAATGTCAGCGGAACCAGTATGTTGGCTGCTTCCGTCGTCCTTGGTATCATGATACTTCCTACAATAATCGGCATGTCTGAAGCGTCCATAAGAGCAGTACCCGACAGCTATTACGAAGGTTCATTGGCCTTAGGTGCAAGCCACGAGCGAAGTGTGTTTTATTCCTTGCTTCCGGCTGCCAAATCGGGAATCCTGTCCAGTGTAATATTGGGCATGGGCCGAGCCGTAGGCGAAACAATGGCAGTCGTAATGGTTGCAGGCAACCAGCCGGTAATGCCGTCAGGTGTGTTAAAAGGCTTAAGAACACTTACTGCAAACATTGTGTTGGAGATGGGATATGCAGCCGATCTGCATAGAGAATCTCTTATCTCCACGGCAGTAGTTCTCTTTGTTTTTATATTGATTATTAACTTACTTTTCTCTATTATAAAGAAAGGAATTAAATCATGAAAGCTGCAAAGAGACAATCTGTTTTCTTAAAAAGTATAGTATATGTCTCAGCCGGTGTTACAATAACGACGGTTGTAGGTATTTTAATATATATTTTAATTAAAGGCGTTTCGCATTTGTCGTGGGACCTGTTCGCATTCAAATACACATCGGAGAATGTGTCGCTGTTCCCTGCTCTTGTAAACACTGTAACTATGACTGCTGTCGCACTCATTATAGCGGCACCTATGGGGATATTCTCCGGTATATATCTTGTTGAGTATGCCAATCGTGACAGTAAAGCTGTAAAACTTATCCGATTAACCACCGAAACTTTATCGGGAATTCCCTCTATAGTATTCGGGTTGTTCGGTTATCTGCTTTTTGTCTCTTCCGCTTCGGGTTTCGGTTGGGGATATTCCATGCTGGCAGGAGCTTTTTCTCTGGCAATAATGATACTGCCCGTAATAATGCGTTCCACCGAAGAAGCCTTAAAAAGTGTTCCGGACACATTCAGAGAAGGCAGTTTCGGATTGGGAGCGGGAAAGCTTCGGACAGTATTCAGAATAGTGTTGCCCGCCGCAATGCCGGGTATACTTGCCGGAATAATACTGTCGATAGGAAGAATTGTAGGTGAAACCGCTGTTCTTATCTACACATCCGGAACGGTAGCGCATATACCCAAGAACCTGATGGGTTCGGGAAGAACTTTAGCGGTGCATCTGTATGCTTTATGGTCGGAGGGAATGAATACCGAGTCGGCATATGCTACGGCGGTAATATTGGTAGTTACCGTATCGTTACTAAACGCATTGTCCGCTTATTTAGCAAAGAAGTTTACGAAAGGAAAATTGAATGGATAAATTCGTAATAGAAAATCTTGATCTTTTTTATGATACATTTCAGGCTTTGAAAAAAGTGAATATGTCTATACCGATGAATGAAATAACCGCTTTTATAGGGCCTTCGGGATGCGGTAAGACTACATTGCTTAAAACGCTCAACAGGATGAATGACCTTATAGCCGGCTGCAGAATACAAGGCAAGGTATTGTTGGACGGAGTGGACATATACGGAGATATTGATGTCAATCTGCTGAGAAAAAGAGTGGGTATGGTGTTCCAGAAACCCAATCCTTTCCCCATGAGCGTATATGATAATATCGCGTACGGACCGAGGACACACGGAGTAAAAGCCAAGATAAAGCTGGACGAGATAGTGGAAAAATCCCTGACCGATGCGGCTATTTTTGATGAAGTAAAAGACCGTCTGAAAAGAAATGCATTGGAACTCTCGGGCGGTCAGCAACAGAGACTGTGTATTGCACGTGCATTGGCCGTGGAGCCGGATGTTCTGCTGATGGACGAACCTACAAGTGCATTGGACCCCATCTCCACATCTAAAATCGAGGACCTTGTACTGGAATTAAAAAACAGATATACTATTATAGTAGTCACACACAACATGCAACAGGCAACCAGAATATCCGATAAGACGGCATTTTTCCTTCTCGGTGAGGTAATAGAAATGAACGATACGGGAATTTTATTCTCAAACCCGGCTGATGTGCGTACTGAAAACTACATAACAGGGAGGTTCGGATGATGCGCAGTAAATTTGATATGCAGTTAGAAATATTAAATAACAGCCTTATAGAGATGGGTGCATTATGTGAGAAAGCCATTGCAACGGCTATAAAGGCTTTACTTGAGAATAATATTCCTCTTGCAAAAAAAGTAATGGAATCGGTTAAGGATATAAATCAGGCTGAAAAGGATATAGAAGCAATGTGCCTGAAACTGCTTCTTCAGCAACAACCCGTTGCAAGAGATTTACGTCAGATATCCTCAATACTTAAAATGATAACGGACATGGACAGAATCGGAGTACAGGCCGGAGACATTGCCGAGATAGTTACTTTTGCCAATCTGTCTAAAAGCAAGGACAGAGTACATATAGCCGATATGGCTGAGGCAACCATAAAAATGGTTTCGGAAAGCATAAACGCATTTGTTAAGAAGGATCTTGAACTTGCCAATAAAGTAATAGCTTACGATGATGTGGTAGATGACCTTTTTGTTAAAGTCAGAACCGGCATTGTCGATCTTATATCAAAAGACAAGAGACACGGAGAACAGGCGGTTGATATAATAATGATAGCTAAATACTTGGAAAGAATAGGAGACCACGCAACAAATATTGCCGGATGGGTCGCTTTCTCCATTACCGGCATACATGTGGAACTGTAAAAATGATTTATTTTGTGGAAGATGACAGCAGTATACGGGAACTTGTAGTATATACCCTTAACAACACGGGTTTTGAAGCAGAGGGCATGGATAATGCAAAAATGTTGTACAGTAAAATATCGGTAAATAAACCGGAGCTTATACTGTTGGACATTATGTTACCCGGGGAGAGCGGATTGGAGATACTGAAAAAATTACGTTCTTCAAAAGAAACGGCGCATATCCCGATAATAATGGTAACTGCAAAAGGTACCGAGTATGACAAGATAATCGGACTGGACAGCGGCGCCGATGATTACATATCCAAACCCTTCGGTATAATGGAACTGGTATCCAGAGTAAAAGCCCTTTTACGAAGAGTATCCAGAAAAGATGATACCGACAGTGAGACCGATACTTATGTATATGAAGGAGTGCGCATAAACAGCAAGAACCATACTGTTACATTGGATTCGGAACCTGTGGTTCTGACTCTCAAAGAGTTCAGACTTTTATATGAACTTATGGCTAATCAGGGAATAGTCCTGACACGTGATTCTCTGCTGGAGAGAGTATGGGGTTATGATTATCCCGGCGAAACAAGGACAATTGACGTACATATACGGACACTGAGGAAAAAATTAGGAAAATACGGGGATATTATAAAAACAATACGAGGCGTAGGATATATTATCGGAGGCAATGCATGAGAAGACGGGTTTTCATAAGCATCTTCCTGACCTCGTTGCTGACCATGATACTTACCTTTGTCCTTATCTCCTGGATAATGTACAATAACACTTTCGACAGCATAAAGCGCGAGGTTAAAAACGAATCTTTTTATGTTTCGGATGCTCTGAAAACGTATGACGATGATTCTCCCGACATGTACTCGTATCTTAACAAAGTGGGGCTTAACAGTTCCAACAGAATAACATATATAAAGAATAACGGGACCGTTCTTTATGACAATTTAGCCCAGGCCTCGGATTTGGATAATCACTCGGACAGACCGGAGGTAATAGAAGCTTTACAAAACGGGTCCGGTGAGATTACCCGATATTCCGATACATTGGGAGAAAGCATATACTATTATGCGTTGAAGTTGGGAAACGGTAACATTTTACGTATTGCCGCTACAACCAAAAGCATTTTAGGAATAATGATAGGCTCCGCGATATGGATTATCATCATATTCATTACTTTCATATCACTGTCTGTAATCATAGCAAGACTGTTGACAAAGTCCATTGTCAAACCTATTAATACTCTGGATCTGGATAATCCGTTATCAAACAAAACTTATGATGAGTTATCTCCTTTGCTCTTAAGATTGGATAAACAGAAAACCGAATTAATGAAAAATGTGCAGGAAATGTCCAAAGCCCGCATTAATTTTGCTTTCATATCCAATAATATGTCCGAAGGAATCGTGGTGTTTTCCGAAAAAGGATATATAACCGGTGCAAATAAAAGCGCCAAAGAAATACTCGGCATAAGTATACAGCAATTCTTCATGGAAGGTTGCAGAGACCTCGATTATATCAAAGCGGTTCGCTCTGCACTTGACGGAAAACCGATGACGACAAAATTCGAAAAAAACGGATTGGTATATCAGCTTTCGGCAAGTCCGGTAAAGGAAAATCCCGAAAAACATGCCGCACTTATGTTTATCACCGATATAACGGAAAAGGATCAGGCCGAACAGAGAAGAAAAGAATTTTCCGGCAATGTCTCGCATGAGCTGAAGACACCTCTTACTTCCATATCCGGTTATGCCGAACTCATATCGAAAAAGATTGCAAAAAAAGAGGATGTGCCCCGTTTTGCGGAAATGATACACACCGAAACTAATCGTTAAGATGACAATGGATATAAAATCAGTAGAATCAAGTACATACAATGGGTTATTATATCACCTAAAATCACAAGTAGCTCTTTCAGTCCGAGGAGCTATTTCACTGTCTGCAATCTTATCAAAGAAAGCTCCTCAGAGCGTTTTTATTCGCCTCAAGAGGGTTCTCTCTTTTATTCGCAGCCTGCAAGTATTATCAATGACTTACAGGCATCTGGGTCTTTTTCTTCCAGCCATGACTCAAAGTTTGTTATAGTAATGAGCCTGTCAAAAGCTATGCTATCATCACTGCCTGTCACGTCATCGGGATGTACACAGATACACGTCAAGACCGTAGCAGGTCTTTCCAGAGCCTGCCCCCCGTCAGCCATGTGATAGTAGTCGCATATTTCCCATTCTGGTGGTAGTTCGGCAAAAAAGCCGTCTGGATAGAGTTCATCGAAGTAAATATCAACTCTTGTTACGGTATCCCCATCACTATCTTTATCGGTATCACAAGTTGCTGCGTGGATTTTGAAGCCTCTGGTTATAAGTAACTGTACCGCACGTATAAGCTCTGCACTTACACTGATGGTTTTATTAGTACACTTACAGCACGGTTTAGACCAGATGTCTGCGTATAGCTCATAACAGCTTGGACACATCGTCATCATACAATCACCTCCTTCACCAATTTATAGAAAGTAGTTCTTTTAAGATTAAGTGCCTGCATGGTTGCAATGGCAGTTTGCTCGCCAGCCTGCCACTTACGTACCTCATCCATAAAATCTTGTGGGATTTTAGTCTTAGGCCTGCCAAACTTTATGCCTTTCTTGCGAGCCGCAGCAACTCCTTCTGCCTGACGTGTTTTGATTTTGATACGCTCCGTCTCGCTTAGGTAAGCCAGTAGCTCAAAGACGATATTGGCGATAAGTAGTTTTTCGAGGTCGGATTTATCGGCAGTAGACAGCACAGGCATATCAAGTACGACTATATCAACGCCAAGCTGTCGTAGGTCGTGCCATTCAACCTTTATCTGCTCGTAATTACGACCAAGTCTGTCCAACTCTTTAATTACAAGGACATCACCAGACCGTAGTAGTTGTTCTTTAAGCGTTTGGTATCCCGGCCTATCGAAGTTTTTGCCTGACTGCTTGTCAGTTATTATGTGTCTGTCCTCAACGCCGTAAGCACTCAAAGCTTCTATCTGCCTGTCAAGATGCTGCTCCGTCGAGCTGACCCTTGCATAACCGTACACTCTACCCATATCAAACACCTCCCTTAAATCACAGTGCACGAAAAAGTATACTTTTACGTACAACTAAAAACAACCTTTAGTAGTGTTCATAAAACTTACTTCAAACTATTTACGAATATCCGCAAAGTAAACACAACTTTACGAACACTTTAGATAATATATACCGGGCCACGAACCTTTAGTCAACAGGCTATTTTGAGTTTTATTCGATGCTGTCGGGCTTCCTTCGCCACATTACCTTATAAAAATAAGCATATTACAGTACTCTTAACACCTACTATAGGTAATTAAGTCGTATGCATCATAAAGTCAAGAATAAATCACAAAATCGCAACTATTTCTTGATATTTGAATAATGCCGTTGTATAATAATGGTAATTATTTGTGTAGGAGGTTTGACAAAATGGCAATAAGCTACAACAAACTTTGGAAGCTGTTAATAGATAAAGGTATTAAGAAAACAGAATTAAAGACACTGGCAGGAGTTAGCTCGAATGTAATTGCTAAATTAGGTAAAAACGACCATGTTTCAATGGAGACACTGGCTAAAATCTGTACAGCTCTGAACTGTGATTTAGCTGACATAGTAGAAATGACTGGCGATACAGGAAAGGAGGATTGTGAATAATGTCAAAAAAAGCAGGAAATAGTAATTTAACGAGTTCTGTAAGGAACAAACAAGACGAATTTTATACTCAGCTTTCACTTATTGAAAGTGAATTAAAGCATTACAAATCACATTTTAAAGATAAAGTTGTATTTTGTAATTGTGATGACCCATTTGAAAGTAACTTCTTCAAATACTTTGCAATGAATTTTAATTCATTAGGTTTAAAAAAGCTTATAGCTACTTGTTACGCATCGTCACCTATTATTTACACGCAGTTAGATTTGTTCGGTAATGAATCAGTTATTGCGAAAGAAGAAAGTAAAAGGAAGCCTTATAAAATCGAAATATCTGAAGTGACAGACGAAAATCAAGACGGACGAGTTGACCTTGCAGATGTGGAGTATCTTCTAAGAAATCGTAAAAATACACTTACTTTATTGCAAGGTGATGGTGATTTTCGTTCCGACGAATGTGTGGAGCTCTTGAAGCAAGCTGATATAGTTGTAACTAATCCTCCTTTTTCTTTATTTCGTGAATATATAGCTCAACTTATGGAGTATAATAAGTCCTTTTTAATAATTGGAAATCAAAATAACATAACATATCGTGAGGTTATGCCTCTTTTTCGTGATAACAAAATATGGCTGGGTTATATGAGTGGTCATTTTTGGTTTGCTGTTCCAGATACATACGAGGAAAAGAAAACAGATTTCAAGATTGATGAAAATGGTCAAAAATGGCGTCGTATGGGAAATATTTGCTGGTTTACAAATCTTGATATTGAAAAGCGTCACGAAGATATGACTTTATTTAGGAAATACTCACCTGAGTTATATCCGAAGTATGATAACTTTGATGCAATAGAAGTTAGCCGAACAGCTGATATTCCATGTGACTATTACGGTTTAATGGGCGTACCTATAACATTTGCTAATAAACATAATCCCGACCAGTTTGAATTTTTGGGAATTGACAAAGAATTTACCGCAGATGGAGGCAGATTTAAGCTAACGGAAAACGGGAAGCAAAGAACACTCTATGCAAGAATGGTTATACGTCGCAAACAAAAAGAAAGCGAGGACTAAAAAAATGAAAATTGAATTAAACATGATACCAGTCCGTGAGGTTGTAAAAGATTATAAAGATAGTGCAGAAAATGGAGTAACAGGGTACGGTGGGCGTTTAAATATTCGTCCTGCATATCAGCGTGAATTTATCTATAAAGACAAGCAGCGTGATGAAGTTATTCGTACCATACGCAAGGGCTTTCCGCTCAATGTTATGTACTGGGTTTTATCTGACGACGGTAACTTTGAAGTACTTGATGGACAGCAACGCACAATCAGTATTTGTCAGTATGTCAATGGTGATTATTCTATTGACCACATGGGTTTTGACAACCTGACTAAAGGCGAACAAGAACAAATTTTAGACTATCCTCTAATGGTATACATATGTGAGGGAACAGACAAAGAAAAGTTAGATTGGTTTGAAATCGTCAATATGGTAGGTGAGCAACTTACCGCACAAGAACGTCGCAACGCTATTTATACGGGCGAGTGGCTAACTGAAGCAAAAAAATATTTTAGCAAAAACGGTTGTCCAGCTTATGCCATAGCAAGCGATTATATGAAAGGCTCCCCGATACGACAAGAGTATCTTGAAACTGCTATACGCTGGATTGCTGCTCGTGATGGCAAGCAGATTGAAGATTATATGGCAGCACATCAGCACGATACAAATTGTAATGAATTATGGTTATACTTCCAGACAGTTATAAACTGGGTAAAGGCAACCTTTCCTAACTATCGTAAAGAGATGAAAGGGATTGACTGGGGTATACTCTATAATAAATATGGTATGGGTAAATACGACCCGAAACAGCTTGAAGCCAGAATAGTTGACCTTATGCAAGATGATGACATTACAAGATTTCCTGGCATATATGAATATCTATTAAGTGGCGAGGACCAGAAGGCTGAAAGATTATTGAGTATACGAGCATTTACTACAAAAATGGCACGGACGGCATATGAACGTCAAAAAGGAATTTGCCCTGCTTGCAAGAACCATTTTGAAATAAGTGATATGCAAGCCGACCATATAACCCCTTGGAGCAAAGGTGGTAGGACGACCGCCGAAAACTGTCAAATGCTCTGTGCCGATTGTAACCGCCGCAAGAGCAATATATAATAGACCAAAAGGAGGACAACCCTATGAAAAACTTAAAACTTTTGTCAGTTTTATTAGTTTCTATGCTATTATTGGTAGCCTGTAGCAACAACGCCGCAAATAGCAACACACCAAATAACTCAAAGCAAGAAGTAACAAACAAGCCCCCTAAATGGGAGCAAAACCCTATAGAAGATTTTGACTATGAATACAGCGAAGAGTTACAAGGCGTAATAGTCAGCTATAAAGGCGAATCAGAGAGAGTGATGTTTCCAGCCGAGATTAACGGAGACCCTGTCAAAGCTATAGGACATACAGGAAACAGACAAAGAGGTAATATAAAAGAGGTCTATATCCCTGATGGAATCCAAGTTATAGACACCATAGCATTTGAAGACTATGTCAGTCTTAAAAGCGTCACTCTCCCTGATAGCGTAACTGCTATAGGTTTAGCCGCCTTTGAAGATTGTAGGTCTTTAGAGACTGTGAATTTTTCAAAGAACTTGAAAATGATTGACAGCGATGCTTTTAATGGCTGTATATCTTTATCTAAAATCAATTTACCCGAAGGCTTAGAGCATATAGGCTCAGAAGCTTTTGAAAACTGTGATGCTCTACAGACTGTGACTATACCCAGCACTGTAAAAGTTATCGAGGAAGAGGCATTTAATGCTTGCGACAAGCTTGCTGATATAATACTTGCAGACCCCGATAGTGTTATTGATATACACAGAGATGCTTTCAATCATACATACTGGTACAACAGGCATCCAGAAGGTTTTATACAGATAGGCTGTAACCTTCTAGGCTATAAGGGAGACATCCCATCAACGCTTACTATCCCAGATGGTATAAAGAGTATTGGACGTTCTGCCTTCACGGAGAACAATATAGTCTCTGTTATAATCCCTGAAGGTGTGGAGTTTATTGGTTGGGGAGCCTTTTCGGGTATAGATGCTCTAAAAAGTGTAAGCTTACCAAAGAGTCTTAGAACAATAAGTGGAAGTGCTTTTTCACGTTGTACTTTACTTGAAGATATAACCCTCCCAGAAGGTCTAAAAACAATTGGAGGATACGCTTTTAGTGATTGTGCCTCCCTTAAAGACATCTCTCTTCCAGAAGGGCTAACTACGCTAGGGGATCACGATCTTAACACCGGCAACACCGGCTTCGTTTTTTCTGGGTGTAAATCACTAACAAGTATAAAAATACCTATGAGTCTTAAAGAAATATACTCATGGAATTTTGCTGGATGCGACTCACTGACCGAAGTGATTTTTCATGACGACTTAGAATATATACATGAAGGAGCCTTTGTGGGGTGTATTTCGCTCACAAATGTAACCTTACCTGAGAAGATAACAATTATAGAAGATAGTACTTTTGCACACTGTACTAGTTTATATAATATTATTATTCCTTACGGTGTAACAGAGATTGGTTATGGAGCATTTAAAGGATGTAAAAGCTTGAAGACAGTTAATATACCTGACAGTGTAACAGGTATTTGGTATAATTCTTTTGAAGATTGCCCTTTAGATTATGAAATAAGAAAACTCATAGACGAGAGGGAGACTTTGGGTAGAGGGTAGAGGAGATTAGCCGTAACTCACCTTGAAAAATGTAAGTCTCATAAATCGGATAGTGCCACTAATTACAAAAAGAGAGAATGTCTATCAGTACAGAACCTCTCGCCTAAGGTCCTAGGACAGCAGGAGCTAAATTGACTCAAAATGGCGATAAAAACAAGGCTATAGCTTAGACTATTTCAAACCAAGAGATATAGCCAAAGCGTTCAACATCGGCGTAACTTGGGATGGTAAGACAAACACAATCACCATCGACACCAGCAAGGACTATGTGGAAGAATAAACACTGTTCTGTTCGACATCACAGAGCTTCCTGTGTTAGTTAGTCTTATGACCCATTTAATCAAATACAAAATAATACACCCCTTAGCAGATAACCTCGGCTAAGGGGTATGTTTTATACCCTAAAATTTCTTGCGACATCGACCCACAAGAGGTTTTTACAGTCCAAGTCGACCAAAATATCGTGCAAATAATTTGAGAAGCTTATAGAGCGATTAGAAGCGTTACCACATACTAAATGAAAATGACACGCTCAATGAGCATAAAATTTTAGAAAAGCTATTGACAATACGCTCCAATTAGCATATATTATTTATAAATGCTCAATGAGCGTCGCTCATTGTACGTATATTTGCCAATGGTATTGATAAGGAGGTTGTAAAGGTGACTGATATAAATAAAATTAAGCAAGCCCGCTTAAAAGCAGGGCTTACTCAAAAAGAATTATGTGATAGATACGAAATTCCTTTACGAACGTTGCAAGGCTGGGAAGGAGGTAGTCGTAAGCCACCTGAATACGTACTTAACCTACTATTGCGTTGTATAGAGCTTGATTTCTCTCCCGAAGCAGAACCCACAGAGCAGGAGGATTTATCTGTACCGAAGAAGTTAATCTTTTTAGACCTCATAGGCAGACCGCTTAAAGAGCCAGTGTTATCGGCCGTTAAGCAAGCTTACGACGATAGAAAAGTACAATACATCCCCGTTACAGACTATGAAGGTAATGACACAGGAGAAGAATCACTCAAAGGTAAGCTCTACATGGTCTTAGCCCCTGAAGAATACGGCTTAGACATGGGTTTTGAGTTCAGAGTGAAGGAGGTATAAATTATGGTTACGATTACAGAGCTTAAAGATATGCTTGACCTATTGAGCATAGACACTTTAGACACTATCAATCGCAAGATAGTTGTTGAGGAGCCTTATAGCTGGGGACGGCTACCGCTACTACGCTACGCCCCCGAAGCCTTAGCCGACTATGCAGATACGATTTATCGGCACGTCATCGCCCCTCTTGACACAGACACTGCAACAGATGACGGTCTTAACCAATACATTGCCCAATACCTTGACCACTATGAGCAAGCGGAAACTGCCTTTGCATCGGCCAGTGTAGACTTAGCCCATAGATTGCTTAACATCAGTCGGACACCGATTAAGCCAGAGCTACCACCAAACATCATAGACGAGGGCGATAACATCTATGACCTTATAGCAGACTACTTTGCGGGCAACTCTTGTAACCTGTACCCGCACTTTCACAATTTCATCTACTCCTACTTGTCCCCGCTCCGTCGTGCCAACCTAATCGCACACGACCAACGCTTAATTGACCTTGTCGCTGAGGCAGACGAACTTATCGCTCCATACAATGCAGCTCTTGACGCTTTTATTTGGCGAGAGCTTAGGCAACTACGCACACAGGTCACAGACCGTATCAGATACATCAAACTACCGCCTGCGGACATAGACACGCTAAACCTCAACAAACACCGCATCCCAGCAGACGACTGGCAAGCCATCAACCAAGTCATCAACACACGGTCTTTATCGGCCTCCACTCTCAAGATGGTAAAACACACCCTGCAAGACCTTAAGACTGCACCTCCAGCTAAGTCAACACCCCCAGCAAAGCCAGCGATGTCTTTATCCGCCTACCTCCCGCACTTTATGGACAGTTTGGAGGTGGCCTACGCCAAGCTGATGGCTAAAAGAGCAAATGCCTATGCTAACGGCATCCAGCCTATTGACGACATCATTGCAGGGTATCATGCATCACAGCACGCCGTCACCCAAGGCATCAATATAGACGATATAGAGGCGGCACAAGCAAAGGGCAGGGAGTTTTTCAGCAATTTCGCCAATTTTCGACCTGTATTATCGGCCTGCTTGCAGATAGACCTATATAACCTATCAGTAGACAGCATTTTTACACCTGACGCATTAGCCCACGGCGTTATACAGGGCATACTTGCATTTACCACTAAACTCAGACCACAGTTTAAGGCACGCAGTCTTGTCCTAATGTATGACCGTCTTGCCGAGGAGTTATATAGCTCTATCAGCAGGCATACGTGCGGTTTTGCTGATGCACTGCCTCTACCTGACGTTGCACCACTATCAGACGATGTCATAGCAATCACACCCAAAGCTCCCCGCATTGTACCTGACAGTAAGCCGTTGCGATTTGACTTGACACAGCCTATACAGGATATACTCAGCACCCTTGGGGCAGATGTAGTCACCACAGACACCGTGGTTCTATCCGCACCTCTCGACCCCAGCAATCTTATGACTGTCGACGACCCAACTCTTAAAAACATAGCCTGTCGCTTAACTGGCATGGACTCAGCACCGTACCTACTTGATGGCGGCCTGCTAATTTACAATCCCAAGACAGACCAATATCTAAAAGTCCTGCCCACCATACGAGAGGACGGCTACGCAGACTACGTATTTACTGCCTACAACATCAAAGCCCTAAAAGACCGCCTCAACGGCTTACAAAGCCTTTTATCGGCCGACCCAAGGTATCGTAGTAGTCTGTCACCATGTATCACCCATATCCCGCAGGGCGACCCTGTAGCACGTCAAAAAGCCATTAAGGATATGCAGGAGTGGGCAGACTTGATACTATCCCAAGTCAATGACCTCTACAAGTACGATGATGATATAAAAATCGCTATACGTCAGATAGTCCAGACCCATTACTATAAGTCATTCTATCTGAGTGTCCATCGCCTGGCAGCTTATGTTTACTACCCAAAAGAGTACTCAGCTTATATCATTGCACAGCCAACAGACCCTGTAATGGGGAAACCATTGGTCTACCATGTCCATCACAAGGATGGGTGCCGAAGCAACAACTGCCCAGAAAACCTCGAAATCGTACCTAAGCAGACAAACGACACCGCTCGCAGTACCAGCCGACCAGTGATTTATCGGGGCGTCCGCTATGACACTCTTACATCTTACAGTGAGGCTACTCGTGCAGGAGCATATGATAAGCTTACGAGCCGTCTGGCATCGTTATCCCCCACAGCCTCTGTGACATACAACGGCAGGGTCTATACGATAGACGCTGCGGGTATAATTGCTGTCACAGACGATGCAGACGCCCCTACAATCACGTATAATGGCAATGTCTACACAACCCTCAAGGATTTTGCTGACGCCACTGGTTTTAGCCATGCTGCTCTACGACAAGCACTAAGCAGGGCAAGGAGGCAAGGTAAACCCGCCATTACCTACAAAGGTATCGACATCCATATAGCACCTGATGGTAGTATAACAGTCAATAACTGATACTTATAAGCCCTCAGCCCGTCATATCAGGGCTAAGGGCTTATTATGTCACACAAGGCAGACTGTATTTTTACATAGTACAATTTCCAGTTCTCAAAATCCAATTCCCATGACTTTTATTTGCTTTTCCACGACTTTTATTTAATTTTTGTTCTCCCATCCAAAACACCTCAAAATGCTCCATTAACCACGATGACATCGGGCTTAATCCTAAATGTCACACAAGGTAAGTCGCCATATATATATATATAATAATTTTTTGTACCGTGTGACTCCACCCTCCCAATCATCATCCCAATATCCATTTATGACAATTTATTCCATCTCATCTTATCTTATATGTCCAAAGAGCCGTCTCAGACTGTATTTTTACGTAGTACAATTTCCAGTTCTCAAAATACCTAAAAATGAGCTACTAACCCCGATGACATCGGATTTAACCTCAAAAAATGGATTAAGGCAAGTCGCCATATATATAATAAAAATTCAAAGTGTGACTCTACCTACCCAAATACCTATCCTTAATATCCAAATATACCAATATATTCTATTATTCTATTGGCTATATCCAAAGAGTTGTCGTACCCGCCGCTTTGTAGTCTTTACTGCTTTCTCGTCTTTATCTGCTCCTATAAACCGTCTACCAAGCAGAACTGAACAGACGGCAACAGTACCCCCTCCAACACAAAGGTCAGCTACGGTATTTCCGGGGTCTGTAAATCGCTGTATAAGCTCAGATACCAGCTCTTCAGGTGTTCCCCATTCGTGATGCATTTTATCAGTAGCACTATCACTGGTAGGTCTGTTTATGTAATCGGATATTATATCGCCACTGTATTTACCTTTGACAAACCAAAGCACAAACCGAATCTTGCTCTGTACTTTTAACCAACTTACAGACGTAGGAGAGCCTTGCGGTAATGGACACGTTAAAAGCCAGTGATAGCGTAACCTCTTATCAGACGACAATGCGTCCATAACCTCAGGTAGACAGCTACCCCCTACAAGAACAAGTAAATTGCCTCCATCACGGAGTTTACTGGCAGCAACTTTACTTATACCTTCGCACACCTCAGGCGACGATTTACCCCAAGGCGGGTCACATAAGCATAAGTCAACACTCCCATCTCTTATCCAGTCAAACTGCTCAACGTGCCTAACGTCAGCGACCCTAATATCAACATCATCCAAGGATATTGTTACTCTGGCGTCTTTACGCTGTTGTCTTTTCTCCCGTGTCAAGTAAGCCTGTGCCACGCACGGGCTTTTTATTTGCGGGTGGGTCATCATGTAATCAAGGATGTCAAGCTTTTTAATAGCCCTTAGACCTCGTGGAGTTAGATTTTCAAGGAGTCTCTTATTGGCGACTATGTATGGATGGTGCATCCACTCCTCGTCCTCATTAGACAGATGGTCGAATCGACCACTTTGAATCATTTCTTGACGTACCCTACCGACCGTGGAATGAGAAACACCCAATGCACGAGCAATGCTTCTATCCGAGTGAGACCACGCTGTTTTAAGATACTCTCTAATCATCTTCTGCTTTTCTGTCAATTTTGCTATGCCTACCACCTCCTATACGCAGATTTTAACACAACTACACACATTAGGCCAGTCTTAACTATGTTAAACACCATTAGGCCAATAACAATTTTCTGCAATTTATCTGAAAAAAGCTCTGCAAAATCAGGCCCTGCATAAAACCCCCCATAAAAATAAGTATATGGGGGTATATCAATGGCAAGAGGACAATCAGCAACTGCATATACATCAATAGGTGGTGGTGTATATATGGTTGAAAATAAGGGAAGGCAGGAGCAAGTACAGGTTATAAATACTATACCTAAAATGACAGATGATGAGCGATTGATAGCTGAAAAACGAGTAGCAAATGACCTATTTAATATATTATCTGATATATACACAAAACTAAAAATAGAACTTGACAATGAATAGTACGAATCGTTGAAAGTGAGGGCCTATGTTGGTATAATCCCAATATAGGCACTTTTTATTTGTTGTACGGGAGGTATAGGTATAATGATTGCGATATATGCACGACAATCAGTATTCAAAGATGACTCAATCAGCATCGAAAGTCAGATAGAGCAATGCAAACATGAGGTTATAGATGGAAATTATATTGTCTATGATGATAAAGGTTATTCAGGTAAAAATATAGAACGCCCAAAATTTAGAGAAATGCTTAATGACATCAGAGCAGGTAAGATTTCAAAGGTAGTTTGTTATAAGCTTGACCGTATAAGCCGTTCCATTCTTGATTTTGCCGAAATTATGGAGGTTTTCAGTGAACATAATGTTGAGTTTGTATCAGTAAATGAGAAGTTTGATACCTCTACACCCGTTGGTCGTGCAATGCTGAATATATGTATTGTTTTCGCACAGCTTGAGCGTGAGACTATACAACAGAGAGTAATAGATGCATACGTTTCACGTAGTAGAGCTGGGTTTTATATGGGTGGAAGGGTTCCATATGGTTTTAAGAGAGTACCTATTACACTTAACGGTAAAAAGACCTCACAGTATGAACCAATACCTGAGGAAGTTCGTCAACTTAAGATTATATTTGAAATGTACTCGCAACCAAATACGTCTTTAGCTGATATTGTCCGTTATTTTAATGAGAAAGGTATCAAAAAGACACGAGGAGTTGAGTGGAGTACCTCAAGACTGACTGAAATATTGCGTAATCCTATTTATGTTAAGGCAGACATGGACATTTATAATTTCTATCAGTCACGAGGAACAGAAATTGTAAACGACGCAAGCAATTTTATTGGAATAAACGGTTGCTACTTATACACTAAGAATGTAGCAAATAACGCAGGAAGTGGAAAGAATATGAGCCAGTATGAAAACATGGTCTTAGTCTTAGCACCTCACAAAGGTATAATTGATTCTGATACTTTTATTAGATGTAGGCTGAAAGCTGAGCAAAATGTTCAAATTCCTAATGGCAGACGGTCACATACGACTTGGGTATCAGGTAAATTAAAGTGTATCAAATGCGGTTATGCTATGAGGTATAACAAGTGGACTGGCAAATCGACCTATAACGAATATTATATATGTTCTGCTGCGTCAGCTAAGAAATGTGATGGAGTTGGAGCTGTACATAAAGACAAGATAGAAAGTATTGTTTTATCTGCAATGGAAGAAAAGATTAAGTCATTAAGGATAGAGCAACAACAACAAGACAATCCTCATCAAGCTCAAATAAATAAATTAAAAGCTGAAATAGCAGAAAAGAATAAACAAATAGATAATATACTTAAAAACTTTGCATTTGCAAGTCAGGCAGTAATTAAACGCATGAATGTGGAGGTTGATAAGCTCACTGAGGAAATAGCAAACCTAAATAGACAAATCTACAAGTTGGAAGCCGTTAAGAATAATCAGAAGCAGTTAGATACAGATGCTATAGAAACAATCTTTAAAATGTGGGATAAAGTATCCAAAGAGGATAAACAAAAAATAGTTGATATATTGATTACAAAGGTACTTGTATCAAAGGAAAAGATAGAAATAATATGGAAAATATAAATTCATTGTCATCTTAACGATTTGGTGAGGCTATAAGACTGCTTCAGGTTATTGAAGATATTATGAAGTTATCCCGACTGGATGAATCGGATCTGGAGAAGGAATTTGAGTACGTCAGCCTGAAAAAGATTTGTTCCTCTGTTGTTAATGATTTGACACCGATAGCGCAACATAAGAATGTAGCGATAAACACACATTTGAAAGATGTGTATATAAACGGTTATGCTCCGATACTTTATGAAATGCTGTACAATCTGATTGATAATGCCATAATCTACAATAATCCTAAAGGGCATGTTGATATTTCCTTAGCAAAAGAAGAAGATGAAATCATTCTTTCCGTTAAAGATAACGGCATTGGTATTCCGCCGGAACATCAGCCCAGAATATTTGAACGCTTCTACAGAGTGGACAAAAGCCATTCAAAAGACACGGGCGGAACGGGACTGGGTTTATCCATCGTAAAACATGCCGCAGCATTACATAAAGCGGATATTGATTTAATAAGTGCTCCGGGTGAAGGTACAACGGTAATGATTACTTTTTATGACAGTGATAAGTAATATAAACGACTTCTTATTTTAATACTTTTGCCAGTTTTTCAAGACCTGCTTCAAAGTTTACACCGAACCGTATGTCGGTTTTTTCTTTATATGAACGGATAAGACTTTCTACCGTAAAATCCACTGCTACCGTTGCGGAATCCAGCAGGTTCTTTCCTTTAATCATTGCTGCCAACAATGCGCTGCCGAAAACATCACCGGTTCCGTGATAATATCCCTCTATACGCTCTCTTTTATAGAATCCGAATTGATCAATGGTCTTATCATATGTAGCCGCACCCAGTTCCTTTTCATTATAATAGACACCTGTCAGAACCACTTTATCGGGACCCATGTCTGCAAGACCCAATAACAAATCCCTGATGTATTGTTCATCATACGGTCCTTCTTTATATTTCTTATCCAGCATAAAACAGGCTTCGGTAATATTGGGAACAACCGCATCGGCCTTGGAAGCAAGTCTTGCCATTCCTTTGGGAAAATCCGGACTGAACGACGCATAAAGCTTACCGTTATCCGCCATTACAGGATCTACCAATATTACGGTATCCTTGTTTTTGTATATATCAAATATGTCGGATACTATGTCAATCTGCTCAAACGATCCGAGATACCCCGTATACAACGCATCATACCCTATATTCAGAGTTTTCCAGTGTTCCACTATCGGCATTATATCCTCTGTAAGATCCCTGAACGTAAAACCGGTAAACCCTCCGGTATGTGTCGACAACACAGCTGTCGGGATAACCGTGCATTCTATCCCGGCTGCCGATATTATGGGCAATGCTACCGTCAGCGAGCACCTTCCGAAACAGGATATGTCATGTATTGCCAATACTCTTTTTTGTCTTTCCATGTTGCACCTCATTCATTCGTACAAATACCAAATCCTTGCTACCTTCTAATATATACAATAGCCATATCCGTGTCAAATGGTTTTGACTGTATTGAATAAAAACCGCATAATACTTTTTTCCGTTATCTTTTCGGCAGTATCTCTATCCAGTATCCGTCCGGGTCGTTTATAAAATACAGGCCCATTTCTTTGTTCTCGTAGCATATGCAGCCCATTTCCTTGTGTTTTGCATATGAAGCATCAAAGTCATCGCTTATCATTGCCAGATGAAACTCATTATCCCCTAGGTCGTATGAAGGCTTGTCAAAATCCTTCAGATAGGTAAGTTCCAGCAGGAAACTTGTTTCACGCTCCTTTAAGAACACTAAAGTGAATGAATCAGTCTCTTTTCTTCGGACCTCTTCCAATCCCAATGCTTCTTTATAGAAAGCTACGGATTTATCCAAATCGGTTACATTGAAATTAAAGTGTGCAAATGTGTGTTTCATGACTCCTCCTCGAAATGAAATACCTGATTGAAATGCTCTATCCTTACTATTTTCTCATAATGGTCACTCAGTGATTTGTTTTGGAATATTTTATCGGTTGTGGAGTAATTCTCGAAGTAATGCATAGGAAAAACTTTCACCGTTTTTGTGTTGTCCAGAAAATATTTCAACCCTTTATCATAGTGCTCTTCCTGGCGTAAATCCACCGGGTAGAAAGCATAATCAATCACCCTGTTTTTCAGTTCCGCTATCCTTTTGTAATAAGTGTTACTCATTCTTTCATTGTACCTGTCACTCTCCTCTTTCCATATCCAAAGGTGCAAATCACCGGCATGGAGGAACACCTTATGATTGTGAGTTACAATATATGCCACTCCTGCATCGGTTGAGGCCAGTGTCTCTATATGCACATCCCCTATATCCGTTTCCCTGTTAGGCATCAGATATATTATTCTGTCCTGAACATTCGGATATTCGGACTTTATTCTGTCACCGAAATTTCTCCTTATATCATATGCCATGATAAAGAATGCCCTCGGGTTGTCCGCGAAAAGTTCCAATACTTTCATATCAAAATGATCCTCATGGCTGTGGCTGGAGAATATGTAAATGTCCTTATCAAAAAGCTCGGGAAGTTGCCCTTTCCCGTAATAGTCAAAAAGTATAAACGCTTTCTTTGTTTCTATAAGGAATGTGCTGTGTATCAGATGAGTTATATACATGTCAACCTCCCCTGCCCTTTATTGCAATAATCCGAATACTTTAACAAATTTTCCGGTAGTACACTTAACAAAATGGTATCATGGCGGGAAAACTTATTCAATTAAAATACATACAGTATAATTGTTAATTGTTTAACTATCTTTTACTTTTTGTTTGACATAACATAATATATGTTGTTCAATAGGAAAAACGATAAAGGAGAAACGCATGACCGATAATAAACAAAACAAGTTTTGGGGTAAAGTGAAGAAATACTTAAACCATGTCTTTATAGACGGACTTTCGGGAATGGCTTTGGGACTGTTTGCCACTTTGATAATCGGTACCATAATAGCCCAGATAGGCTCATTGATAGGCGGTAAGGCCGGTGAATATATAAATATGGTGGCTTCCGTAGCCAAAGCTCTGACCGGAGCCGGGATAGGATTCGGTGTGGCATATAAGTTCAAGGAGTCCATATTGGTATCGGTATCCGCAGGTGTTGCGGGAATGGTGGGAGCATTTGCAGCAAGCATATTGGCCGGCACGGCATTCCCCGGAACAGGTTTATTACTTTTAGGGCCCGGAGAACCTTTAGGTGCGTTTTTGGGTGCATTGGCAGGAATAGAGATAGGTCATCTTGTATCGGGTAAGACAAAAGTCGATATACTGGTTACACCTTTGGTCACAATTACCGCAGGGTCAGCGGCAGGTCTGCTTATAGGTCCCCCTATTTCCAAATTTATGGAAGCTGTCGGTGCCGTAATAAACTGGGGAGCGGAACAGCAACCTTTCATAGTCGGTCTTGTCGTTGCGGTAGTCATGGGATGTGTTTTAACGTTACCTATCAGTTCCGCAGCTTTGGGAATAATATTAAAACTTTCCGGTCTTGCAGCGGGAGCGGCCGTCGCAGGCTGCTGTGCTCAGATGATAGGCTTTGCGGTAAGCAGTTACAGAGAAAACAAAGTGAACGGATTAATAGCGCAGGGACTGGGCACTTCCATGCTTCAAATGCCTAATATAGTCAGAAAACCCGTTATCTGGATTCCTCCGATAGTGGCAAGTGCGATAGCGGGACCGTTATCCGCCTGGGCTTTGAAAATGACATGTGATGCAACCGGTTCGGGAATGGGCACATCGGGACTGGTAGGCCCCATAATGACTTTCAAAACCATGCTTGCGGACGGATTTCCCGTCTGGTATACATTACTTTCAATTATCGGCGTACAGTTTATACTGCCTGCCGTGATTTCGCTTTTTGTATCGGAACTGATGAGAAAAAAAGGTATCATCAAACTTGGTGATATGAAACTGGATATGTGAACAATACAATTTTATTCTCTTCAGACATAAAATTAAACAAAGTAAAAGGAAAACTAATAAAAGAAAATAATTCACGAAAAGACAATACCGCCTGTGAAGGCGGTATTCTTTGGAATGTGTGGTTTTGTATATCTTTCAAAAGGGGGGTTGAAATTTATATATCCAGTAATTTTAAAATAGCTTGTTTCGACTGTACGCCGACTGCTCTTCTTACAACATTTCCGTCCTTGATAACAACCAAAGTGGGAATGCTCATTATGCCGTAACGCTGTGCAAGCTCGGGTTCCTCGTCTACATTGACCTTACCTACAACCTTGTCGGTCACTTCCGCTGCTACCGCCTCAATTGTCGGAGCAATCATTCTGCACGGTCCGCACCAGCCGGCCCAGAAATCTATAAGTACCGTCTTGCCTGATTTTAAAACTTCTTTTTCGAAATTGTTTTTTGTTATATTCAATACTGCCATTTTGTACCTCCTTAGGTCTTTCAACCGAACTTTCATTTTAATCATATTATATACACCCTCATGGGTGTCAACAGTGACTTTATCACATTTTTTAGTAAATATTGATTGTATAATTAGGACATAGTATAATTAAGGAGCAAGGAGGATTTAAAATATGGAAAATAACAATGTAAGAAGAATGCCCCTTTTGGGAGATGATGCACCGGCTTTTACAGCGGTAACTACACAGGGAACAATCAACTTTCCGGCAGATTATAAAGGGAAATGGGTAATACTCTTTTCGCATCCGGCTGACTTTACCCCCGTTTGCACAACGGAGTTCATGACTTTCGGTTCCATGATAGAAGAGTTTAAGGCTCTCAACACCGAACTTGTAGGTCTTTCGGTAGATTCACTATATTCTCATATTGCATGGCTTCGTAAAATACAGGAACTGGAGTGGAACGGAAAAAAGAACATCGAGATTAAATTCCCTCTTATAGAAGATATTCGTATGGAAGTTTCCAACCTTTACGGTATGGTTCAACCGGGACAGTCCAACACACAGGCGGTCCGTGCAGTATTTGTTATAGATCCTAAAGGAAAGATTCGTACAATATTGTATTATCCTTTATCAACGGGAAGAAATTTTGATGAACTTAAGCGTATTATCCAGGCTTTACAGAAAGCCGATGCCGATCATTGCGCAACTCCGGCGGATTGGAGACCGGGTGACGATGTTATAGTTCCCACAGCAGGTTCCTGCGGAGTGGCAAAAGAGAGAATGGAGTCCAAAGACAAGGATATGTACTGCCTTGACTGGTTCTTATGCTTCAGAAGACAGAAGAAATAGAGTGAAAACATGCATGTTCCTTATGCATGCAGAATAACAACACAACAGTAGAAGAAAGCAGGTTAAAGCCTGCTTTTTTCTACACTTCTTCTATATTTATCCCTAATATTCTTTTTCATTAACTCTAAGATTCTTTATATATCTGAACAGAAAAATAACAAGAGATATAAATATCAGTATTAAATAGAAAGCGGGATAAAAGTAATTCTTAACCCAAGGTTCATAAGGCAATCTTCTGAAAGGAAGAATGAGCAGTCTCATTATACAGAAAAGATTCGCATATACTAAAAAAGCACTCCCTTCAGGAAACCTGTCGCTCTTTTTTTGCACAACTAAAGCGGGTACAAGGATAATAACGGCAAATGTCAACTCAAACAACTGAGTGGGAAGTACGGGATAACTTGCCAAACCGCCTGCATCGGCGAACTTGGGATATACAACACCGAATATGCTGCTTGTGAATTTGCCCGAGCAACATCCGTTTAAAAAGCACCCTATCCTGGCTGTCGCAAAAGAGATGGCAGCGGGAACAATACATAAATCCAAAATGCCGAATACGGACATACGAAACAGAAGACACCAAAGCGCTACCGCAAGCAGGGCTCCCGAAAAACCTCCGTATATTGATAGCCCCACAAACTCCGGCTCAAAAAGCGAAATATCTTCATAAGCTGCGGAATTAACAAAAATGTTGAACAACCGGGCTCCTATAAAGAAGAATACCGGCAGGAAAACAGCCAAAATTGCCGTTTTCCATGCCTTTACTTTCTTCTTACTAAATAACGGAAAAAGAATGATTATTCCTAATATAACAGCCAGAACCGCAAACAGTCGGTAAGATGCAACGGTTTTTCCGAATAAGACTAAATAAGGTTTCATATCCTTTACTACTTAACGAATGATGTTCTCAAATTAACATGATAATCCAACATATCCAACCCCGGAGCGGTTACCCGTACACTGCCATTTACGCATATACCTTCCTTATTAGGTAAATATGAAGCTACCATATACCCTGCTACATGTTTTTTGTCGAATTTGAGCCCTCCTGTTGTTTCATCATATGTAAAATCAATATAGCCTAAATCCACTCCGCTAAAATATATGTATCCTTCATTTTCATCAGTGGCGGAAATTGTCATTGATGTATATATTGTCTCTCCCACAAGCTCTTTTCCGAGAGTTACTTTTATTTCGCCGGCAGTTTCACATCCTATACTTTTTGCAAATCTGTCTGCCCTTTCCTGTGCTCTCGCTAATGCTTCTTCAAAATGCTCACCTACATAAACATATTCAACAAACATGCTTCCTTCCGTATAGTTGCCTGCAACTTCACTCAACGGAGGATGCTGATCGGGAATAGTTATTACGGTATCGGGCATGCTGAATTTAAACTTAACCGTCCGGTTCGGAAGGTTCTGTTTCAGAGAGCTGTTATCGGTAAATATATTTAATGTATCGGGCATTCCGGCAATAAAGTATCCTAAGCAAGTTGCTTCCAATCTAGGCTTTTCCTCTTTTTCAGCTTTGGGAAAGCGCCATTGATTGGAATATCTGGCTATTTCTTCCTCCGACATATGTATAACCAACTCTTCGGGTACGGCAAATCTCATCACTGCATTATTATACAAATCATAGAATTTTTCTTCTTTATCGGAAGTGACCTCAAAAGAAATGGGTCTGTTCCAATTGTCTCTTTCCTTTTCCAATGCTATTTCAAACTCAACCTGCATCTTGATAAAAATCTTCCTTTTATAATCGGCTATAATCGGTGCCATACGCTTCCGCAGGTTTTCTCTTATAGTAGCTGTAACAATCTCTTCGTCGGCTTTGCTCAAAGAGGGATACTTTACATATCTCATCGGGTCGTTGTCATCCCTCCAGGAATTACCTCTGTAATTCACAGGTGTCAATGACCATAATTTGTGATAGGTGTTAATTGCATGCGCAACGGCATCAATAAAGGCGTTGGGATTGTCCTTGTTAAGTTCATATAACTTGTCAAAAAGTTTAATCCAATCTGCATCACTGCCCGCTTTAAAGGAAATATATCCCGAGTTCGAGGAAGTCATGACGGGTGCATTATATCTGTAATACCATCCTCCTTCCGTGTGTCTTGCTCTTACATTTATGCAGTATAAATAAAGTTCGTCCACAAACTCTTCCTGTGTCTTTATGGCCGTGTCAATATCCTTTGAGCGTTGATACGCTGAAGATAACCCCATAAGATAAGAAGCTGTCCATATTGTGAATGCAACCGTTGCAGCCACAGGTCCTCCGATAGCACCGGCTGCGGCAAACAGTCCGAGTTCCATAAGACCCATCAGCAAAGTCTGTGCAGCGGCATCTGTGCTGTTTAAGATAAAATATTCATAACTTGCTTTTAACAGAACCAGCCCGAATCCTATTTTAGTCAGAGTCTTACTCATTGCTTCTACCTGCGATAGAGGAAGATTCTTCATAATTGTGCTCATGGTTATCTTCTGATCATATGCGGTGCTGGTAAAGTTTAAGAAGCCCAACCCCATTGTTATAAAATCGGAATCGGTAGGTATTTCACCCGCTTTTAATTTGTCATAAACCGAGCTGTTTTCCTGGCTTTCAAAAAAGTTGCTTATAACCTTATAGTTAAGTGCTGCCGTAGCAAATCTTGTAGTGGATTTGGATATTATAAATACGGAGAAATCCGAAAAGTGATCGGTATAGATTATAAGCTTGTTCTCTTCTTTGAATGTTTCATGAGGAAGAACTGTCCACTTTGATGATTGGTCATCATAATAGGTTGCACAGATATCTATATCATCATAATCGGTCATATCCACAGGAACGGTTATTCTTACAAAACCGGCAAATTCCGAATGTTCCTGCCCGTCAGCCGTTATTCTGTAAGATGCCAAAGCTTTACCCATTTCACTGTCCGTTGCGCCTTTTATCTTATTTATCTCCAGCTTAACATTTTCCTCCGGCGCAAAAGAGCCGAAATCAACGGTTATACCTTCCGCCTCCGCAACGGGACTATCCTGCCCGACGGTCACAACCGTACCTTTCTGAGCCCTTCCGACAGATGTCTTATATCTCCTGTTTCGGGCTATAATACCCGGCACATACATTATCCCTAAAACAATACTTACTATCAGTACAACGGCTGTGACGGATATCAATACTTTCTTCTTAAGATTCTTAACAGGTTTTTTTACACGTTTCTTAGGCTGCGGTGCAACCTGAGTTACGGGAGTTCCGCAGACCGCGCAAAATCCGGCTCCCGGATTTAATACAGCATTACAGTTAAGACACACAGCTGCTTTTTCGACTCTTTGACCGCAATTGGTGCAAAAATCCGCACCATCATAAATGTTTGCCCCACAAACTTTACAATACATGATTTTGTCCTCGCTTTGCCCCATTATATCATAAAAACAATACGTATAACAGATGTATCCGACAAGCATATTTGCGTATGCTTTATGGTAAAATATCAGTATATAGAGATAAAGCGTAGTTACTACCGGGAAGGCGGACAAATGAGTAAATACAACTACAGCAAAGAATTAAAAAAACCGATAAGTTTGGGAAACATTAACTTTGAAAATGCCATTATCCGCGCTCTAATAAGAACCGGTTGCCGCTTATCCGATTTACAGATAAAGTTGCAAAAGAGCAATAAAGATATTTCCGGAAAAACCGTTCATATACCTGTTGCAGACAATGTAAAAATACCCTGCACCGTTATACAACCGGCAAATATAAAAACAAGCTTACCGGCAATAATATATTTTCACGGAGGTGCATTCGTATTGCCGTTAGCAAGCCTGATGACTAAAAATGCCATATACTATGCTGAAAAATTACAATGCAGAGTGTTTCTGCCCCGTTACAGGCTTGCACCGGAACATCCCTTCCCTACTCCTTTATATGACTGCTACAATGCATTCAACCATTTAACAGAAAATGCAGACACCTATTTTATAGACAAAGACAATATACTCATATACGGAGACAGCGCAGGCGGTTGTCTTGCAGCTTCGGTATGTCATATGTTGCGTGATAACAAAAAACATATGCCCAATGCACAGATACTTATCTATCCCGTAACGGACAATTCCGTTACATCAAAATCTATGGACGAATATAAAGATGCGGCTTGGACAAAAACCGCTACCGTCCATATGTGGAATCTGTACCTGAAAAACGGACATACTGATATGCTCGGGTATGCGGCACCTTTACACAATTCGGATTTCTGTAATCTTCCTCCCGCTTATGTCGAAGCGGCACAAATGGATACATTGAGAGATGAAGCGCTGGCTTATGCGGATAAACTTAGCGATGCAAAAACACCGGTTGAAATATATTTAGCAGAAGGTGCATACCACGGATTTGATAAGGATCATACCTCACCGTTGGTAAAGAAAGTACTGAAACACCGAATAAAAGTAATGCGCAATTATCTTGCTGTAAGAAAAATCTCAGACGCTTTTTCCCATTGTTGATATTTTATATAAACAACCAAAGGCTCAAAGCCATAACAGCCATGCCTGCTATCATTCCGTATATGGACAGATGGTGTTCTCCGTATTCTCTTGCAGACGGCAACAATTCATCTATGGAAATAAATACCATAATACCCGCAACTGCCGCATAAAGTATTCCGCTGATAGTATCATTCATAAAAGGCATCAGTATAAGGTAGCCTATCAACGCCCCTATGGGTTCGGACAATCCCGAAGCAAAGGAATAGAAAAAAGCTTTCTTCTTACTGCCGGTAGCATAGTATATCGGAACGGAAACCGCTATACCTTCGGGAATATTGTGTATGGCTATAGCCGCAACAATGGGTATAGCCACTCTGGGTTCCTGAAGTGCCGCAACGAATGTAGCCAAACCTTCGGGAAAATTATGTATTGCAATAGCTAAAGCGGTAAGCACTCCGGTTCTTTTAAGTCTGCTTTTATTGACTTCTTCATTTTCAGTTTCAACCATTTTCACTTCATGGGGATTTTTCTCACTGGGTATAAGCTTGTCTATCAGGCCTATAAAAATCATCCCTGCGAAAAAGGCAATAATGGCATACAGGACACCGATTTTCTTGCCGTGTACCTCGGTAAGCATATCCGATGCTTTGGAAAATATTTCCACCATGGATACATAAATCATTACACCTGCAGAGAATCCCAGGCTTGTCGATAAAAATTTTGTATTGGTTTTTTTGGCAAAAAAAGCTATAAGACTTCCTATTCCCGTAGACAGTCCCGCTATAAGTGTCAGTCCGAATGCCAACCATACATTACCCATTTGCTACCTCGTATAATATCTACATGCTGAAGTATATCATATCGTGCAGCATAATTAAAAGACTAATAAAAGGCTTGCATTCTTATTGATATGAGGTTACAATAAGGCGCGGTATGGAATTTGACGGACTGCAGAGAAAAAGAGATTACAAAACAACAAAGAAGGCAGTTATCATAGCTATAACGGTCATTATATTGCTGATACCGTTCATGATGTGGCAGAACAACACCTTGACAGTAACCGAGTATGATAAATACAGCAGCATCTTGCCCGATGCTTTTGACGGTTATACAATTATTCACCTTTCCGATTTACACAGCAAGAATTTCAAAGGCAGAGGTGCAGCAAAGGTATGCACACTGAATCCCGACATTATTGTGATAACCGGCGATCTTATTGACTTACACAACAGGAAACTTGATGTAGCGGAAGACACCGTTAAAATGCTTACCAATATTGCCCAGGTATATTTTGTTACGGGAAATCATGAAATAAGCTCCCCTATTTATCCTTCTCTTCTTGAAATATTCGATAGATACGGAGTAACCGTTCTGGATAACGAGCAACAAAAAATATATATCGGAGAGCAAAGCATAACTATATACGGATATGCAGATGCGGATGCTATCAGTACCGATGTTGCCTTGGACAAGGAGCATTTCAACCTGGTTCTTTGTCACAGACCTTATGCTCCGGAAGTTTTCAATAAAGTAAATGCTGACCTTGTTTTATGCGGTCATGCACACGGCGGGCAAATCCGTCTTCCGTTTGTCGGAGGTCTGATTGCTCCCGATCAGGGATTTTTTCCTGAGTATTATCAGGGAATGCATGATTATATGGATACTTCGGTAGTAATAAGCAGGGGTCTGGGCAGAAGTATATTGCCGTTAAGATTATTCAATATGCCGGAAATAGTAGTTATTACACTTCATAAATAATTTATTAAACATTCACGTGAAACTGATTTTTTACTTACTTTTTCCTGTTTTAAGAAGATTTTTTGGTGAACCTGTAATAACAACTCCCAATATTATTAACATTGCACCCAAGACGCCCAGTGCGGTTATTTTTTCCTTCAAAAGGGTTGCTGCCAATATCATTGTCACAAAAGGGATGGCATAGATATAACTGTTGGTTATCGTTATTCCGAGCGTTCTTACAGGTATATTCCATATCATATAACACAATCCGCTTCCCACTACACCGAGAAACAAAATACTGATAATAAGCTTAGGGTCGGAAAAGGCTGCAAAATCAAACGGCTTGCCTTCCAAGAGCAGAAACGGAGCAGTCGTTACAATCCCGTAGAACATTACTTTTCGTATCAGCAGTATGTTGTCATATCTGTTAATGATCTTTTTCAGGATGAGAGAGTAAACTGCCCAGGACAGAGCTGATAAGAAGGCCAACAAATCTCCCAGCGGGTTGAGTTTCAAGATAAAGGTTCCGTTGAATACAACAAAAGCAACTCCCACAAAAGCAATTACAAAGCCTGCTATCGTATTTATCTTCAGTTTCTCATCCTTGGTAAATATGTGAGCCAGAAGCGCTATCAGTATGGGTGACGATGCTACGATTATGCTGACATTGGAAGCGGATGTCATTGTGAGCGCTTTATATTCCGCAATAAAATACAGTGAGCAACCGGTAAGTCCCATAAGAATGAATATTACTTCATCTTTCCATATAATCTTGGTAAATTTCGGTTTTATCAGCACAAGGACTATATAAGCAAGTAAAAATCTCATTATCATGACCTGAAGCGGTGTAAAACAGTCCAACATAAACCTGCTGGCGATAAAAGTGCTTCCCCATACTATAATGGTTATTAATGCTGTAAAATGAGCCCAAAACTTACTTTTCCTATCCATCGCTCTCTTTATCCGACCGATAGATTATATCAGAATAATCGTCAAAGCAACAGGACTAAAAAATTGACCGCTACCGACATCGGAAGTATTCTATACTATTTCAACTCGGCATATTTTAAAACATCCCTGCATAAATATATGACCAGCAAGGATATAGCTGCATTGCAGACGGACATTGCCAAAAACGGTAATACATACTGAGATAGCAGAACAAATCCCGTATTGCTTATCAATACCGCAACAATCGCTCCCGGTGCCGCCATTATAAACGAAGCAATAAAATAGAAGATATATATAAGTGTTCTGGAAGACAGTGTCCCGAAAACCCTTTGTATGAGTATATTACATGCGGTAAACAAACAGGAGAATGTCATTCTGGCCAATATAAGTATGACAACATCGTACGGCGTAAGTTTTAATATAAAAGCAAGTGCTATATATAATATAGACGCTTCTACTAAAAAGCCGGCAAAAGACTGGGCAATGCTGTACAATATCTTTTTGAAAGAGGATTCCGGTACCAGGTATATATAAGGTTTGCCGAGTTCTTTGGAGAAACGACCCATCTTGACCGATATCATCTGCATATATGTAGTATATGCAAAAATGGAAGCTATTCCGTATTTTCTCATAAATACGGCAAATACGATGGAAACAATCATGAATACTATACCGGCCGGTTCCAGTATGAATCTTCTTGCCCTTCTTTCTTCCAGTTTGTGCTTGTAGTAAAAAGCACTTGCACCTTCTCCTTTGGAAAGACCGGTTTTGCCTACCCTAATCTTGCCGACCGTTTCCATTATCTTGCCTTCTTTCTGTGCCGATGCAAGTGAAAACTGCTCTTCGCTTGTCTTTAAGACATCTTCGTAGTAGTCCTGTTTTGCATAAGAAAGCAAAATTGTCATCCCCGCTATATATGCTGCGGTTAACGCTATACCGAGAAGCATGACGGAAACATCCTTAAGCAATATACCGTTAAGTATTCCGCCTATCCATCCTCCCCCGGGCATAAGTCGCAAGAATATGCTGTTTCCCGCAGTTACAAGATTGGTTAGTACATTATCCATGTCTTTAAGTAAGAACATTACCAGTCCTATTGCATATGCAATGATTATACCGAAGAAAATAACAGCGGCTATTCTTTTCTTTTTATCATCATAACTGGTGAAGGAATATATAACCATAGCCGTCAACTGTGCAACAAACACCGATAATGAATAACCTAACAGTATAATGATAAGATGCAAAAAGTTTATTCCATACAGAATGTGCAGCCACGAGTATTGATATAAGATGAAAACTCCCAGAAGTAAAGAGGTACCCAACTGTTGGAATAATCCGTAAAACAGCACTTTTCTGGGATGCATGGGTGATGTGAATAAGAGATTCACATCCGGCATCTTGAACATTGTCGCTCCGTTTTTAAACCCGTTATAGGCTATAAGACCGAATATTAATATGTACAATGCCGTAATACCCGCTGTCAGTTCTCTAAGATCACGAAATACGGTATTTTCATCCACATTCTTTTTCCCCGATATGGCCGTAACGACTATTAATGCTATCATTACAATGGCATATATCAAGCGAGCCGGTTTCTTAAACAGTTCCTTAATACTGTTTTTCAGCTTCTTTGTAAGAAGGTATGTAATTGCGTTTGTTTTCATGCTTCTTCACTCTTTTTTTCGGTAATCCTGAAAAACAGTTCTTCCAGACTTTCCTTGTCGTCACCGGAAACGCTTTCATTTAATTTTGTAGCTGCAAATTTTCCGTCCATCATTATATGAGCGATATCCCAATAATCTTCGACGCTGTCAATCATATGGGTACTGATCAGTATTGTTCTTCCGTCTTGCTTCAATTCCTTAAATATGGCTTTTATAACCTTAATGGCATGAGGATCCAGACCTACCAAAGGCTCATCAAATACAATGACCTCGGGTTTGTGTACCAATGCACAGCATATGGATAATTTCTGCTGCATTCCTTTAGACAATTCTTTGCCCAATTTTGCTTTTTTGTCCCAAAGTTCAAACCGCTCCAAAAGACTTCTCTCATATTCGTCATCTTTTACTCTGAATGCTCTGGCTATAAATTCCAGATGCTCTTCCACTGTCAGAAGATCATATACGGCGGGAACCTCCGGTACATACCCCAATAACCGCTTTGCTTCAATGGATTTATTATCGTGTCCGTCCAGTTTTATCTCACCCTTGAAACGCAACAGACCGCTTATGCATTTAATAATTGTGGATTTACCGGCACCGTTGGGACCTAAAAGAATTGCTATCTGTCCGTCATTAACAGAGAAAGATATATCATCGTTTGCCACCACTTTTCCGTACTTTTTCGTTACATTCAATACTTCCAGCATTTTTTCTCACCTTTATATATTAAAAATCAAATTTTCCCTACCTATCAGATATTTTATCACTACTAATACATATAAAAATCAATTTTTTGCAAATTATTGTACTGCTTGAGTTAAATGTATATGTATAAGTTCAAAAGAAAGGTAAATTGCAGAAATAGCAGCGAATTTAAAGGAGAGCCTTCCGGCTCTCTTTTAACATTAGTTTTCTGTATGTTTTTTCCGTAGTGTTTCTATCTTCCGTATATGCTGTTGGTCTTTGAAGAAGCATAAACGGACGTTATAAGGTCGACGGCTTTCATTCCGTCTTCCAGTGAAACATAAGGTGCTCTTCCCTCAACAAGAGCCATGGTAAAATCGGTAAGCTGTTTTACATGTCCGCCGGCTGTAATAATATGGCTGCTTGCCGCTTCTCCCTGTGCTATATCATCAGCCGAATACTCTTTCTCGCCTTCTATGTAAAGACGTGCAATATGCTCCTCTTCGAGAAGTATTGTACCCTTGGTGCCGTGAATCTCTATTGTTCTGTTGCATGCCGGTACCATTGATGTGGACGCAATTATTGTTCCCAAGCAACCGTTCCTGAATTCCACAACCGCAACCGCGTTATCTTCCACCTCTATTTTGTGTGTCAAAGTGCGTATGTAGCCGTAAACATTCTTTACTTCTCCTATAAAATAAAGAAGCGCATCCACTCCGTGAATACCCTGATTCATCATTGCTCCGCCGCCGTCCAGTTCCCAGGTGCCTCTCCATTTACCGGAATCATAGTATTCCTGCGATCTGTGAAATTTCATGGTAAGGTTGGCCATAATAAGATCACCGAGTCTTTTGTCCTCGATTATGCTTTTTACTTTCCTTATTCCGTCATAAAACCTTAACTGTGAAATTACACTGCCGGTCACGCCGTTTTTCGCAAAAGCTTGTACTACCTGCTTAGCACTTTCCGTGGTCAAGGCAAGCGGTTTTTCAATAATAGCGTGTTTTTTATGCTGTGCCGCACTTATGGCTATAGGTGCATGATATCCGCTCGGAGTACATATTGTTACGGCATCAATCTCGTCGCTTAACAGAAGATGCTCATTACTGTCAAAACTTTTAATGCCGTATTTTTCGGCAAAAGGAATAGGCTCCTGCGGTGAACAACCGCTGACTCCCACAAGTTTTGCTTCTTTTATCTGTAAAAGAGCCTCGGCATGAGTATGTGCTATACCCCCGCATCCTATTATTCCGTACCTGATAATTCTTTTACTCATTTTACTCCTTTTTTCTCTTTCTTTTCCTTTTTATCGGTATAGAAGAACCATCTTCCGCTTTCCGTTCCTCTCTTTTCATCTCCGGCAAGCAACTCCTTGTAATTCAAAGCCACCTTCTTAAAAGCGTTTGCGTACATCTCTATGCATTCCGGCATATAGTGTTTAAACCACGGTATGGAGTAAATCTGCACATGTTGCGATACCGTTATACCTTCATCCAGCTTACGCACATCCCTGTCGGTAAATGCCACTCTTGCAGGCTTATCGTAATTCAATCCGTTGTAGTCTTTAAATATATCATGCAGATGCAAAGCCCTGTTTCCGCCCGCTCTGGCTGCAAAGCCTTCCGCCTGTACCGCTTCACAGAATCTCTCTACAGAAAGTCCTTCCAGTTCTTCCGGACAGTATAATCCGTGGGGAGCATACCACCCCGCCATATTGGATCCGTCCGACTCATCCACCATATGTGCTCTGATTCCCGGAACTCCCTCCAGAAGACTCCAGAAATATTTCATAGCTTTCCTTATCTCGGCAGTTCTCTCATCATAATATTTCAGTTGCACCCTTCCGATTGCGGCACACATCTGGTTTACTCTCCCTTTAACTCCGCCCAAAGGCATGGAAGCATATTTAAGAAGATAATCGGTGGATATGTACTTGGAATTGTTTCTTTCATAATGGCAATATGCCATAGCACGGTCATACATTTCCTTATCGTCGGTTACAAGAATACCCATTTCCCCTGTAGCAAAAGATTTTCCGCTCATAGCGGACATTGCGGCCACATGACCGAATGTACCCAACATTCTGCCTTTATACATACCGCCCTGAGCATGGGATACATCCTCTATCACATAAATGTTATGTTTCTTTGCAATGGCCATAATGGGATCCATGTCGGCCGGATGTGAAAGATAATGCACAACCATTATTGCTTTGGTTCTCGGTCCTATGCATCGCTCTATATCATCGGGATCGATACATAATGTCCTGGGATGTATATCTGCAAAAACCACTGTTGCACCGAGATTAAACGCCTGAAGACAGGATGCCCAATAGGTCTTGCTGGGGCATATTATTTCATCGCCCGCTCCTATTTTACATGCGTACATTGCAGCCTGAAGTGACATTGTTCCGTTACAATATCCGATGGCATATTTTCTCTTTTGCCACTTGGCAAACTCTTTCTCGAATTTCTCCGTTACATCCAGTCCGCTCATTGCGCCTCTTCTTAAGACATCCAAAACGGCATCTTCATCTTCCCTGGTCACAATAGGCCACTTAAAAAGCGAATCCGGTACCTTTGTTTTGTCTATTGCGGGCTTTCCTCCGAATATTGCAAGTTCACTCATTTATATTTTCCTCCTCTTGTATAAATACACTTTCTCTATTATACATTAATCTCTTTATTGCGGTGTTTCTTTGCACTTTCCACTTATTTATTGACTGTTTCCATTCATAAATCGTTTTCTGTATTGTCCCGGTGTCATGCCGATAATCTGTTTGAAGGTGCGGTTAAAATGGTTTACATTGTTAAATCCCGACTCATAGCATATGTTTATAACCAGGTCATCGGTGTGCTTCAGCATCTCCGACGCTTTTGCTATTCTCAATCCGGTTATATATTCCTTGAATGTTTTGGATGTAAGGCTTTTAAACAGATAACCGAAGAAAGAGGGAGACAAATGAAACTTCTTAGCCACGGTATCTATATTCAAATCCAGCGTATAGTTCTCTTCAATATATCGGATTGCTCCTTTTATTGCGTCGCTGTGTCTTTCAAATAGTTTAGCCGATTTGCTGTTGCTGATGCTTTTGGTAAACTCCCTTCCCGCCATTACTAAAAGCTTCAAAAGCAACGAGCGGATTATAAGGTCAAATCCCGGCTCTCTGTTTTCATATTCCCTGAGTATTTCGTTAAAAATATTTTCCGTTTCACACTGTATCTTGCCTACCAGATTAAACCTCGGCCTGACCGAATGCTCTTCCACCAAAAAGGGTTCTATATATGCAAAATCCCAGAACGATTCGCCCTTTTTCAAATCATTAAGAAATTCGTTAATAAATTTGGGGTCAAATTCAAACTCCACTATTTCGGTATCGCTTACTCCCGCGGGTTGTATCTGATGCGGAACATTCGGAGGAATGACAAAAATATCTCCTTTGACAAGGTCATATTTCTTGTTATGTATGATATGAACGGCTTTTCCGCCGTATACATAGTTTATCTGTATGCATTCATGAGCATGCAGATAATGTGTTCCGTTTTCCGGTCGGTATTTTTTGACATAAAACATCAGATGTCCGTCAGGATTATCTTCTATTCTGAAAACCGGTATGCCGTTTAGATTGCTTTTATCCGCCATCAGTCACATCTTACAACAAGTACTACATTTTCCACTGCCGTGATATCATCTATTACCTTTTCTTCATTGGATTTTTTCGGTATGCCTGTTACAATGCTTAATCCTATATTGCCGTATGTGCCGCTTTTTGCGCTATGCACTTCGATATTGTCTATGGTGTATCCCGCTTTTTTAATGTCCTTTATAACGGTATTTATGTTCCTGCTGCCGGTAATCTCCAGATAAATATCCATCTTTATCCTTCTGGACCCGAAGTTGCCTAAGTAAGCCATTACTATTGCAAGTATTATAACGCACAGAATAGCAGCTTCATAAAATCCCGCTCCTATTGCTAAACCTACAGCGGCAATTGTCCAAAGCCCCGCAGCGGTGGTCAGTCCCTTTACATGAGTATGACCGGTAACAAGAATGGTACCTACCCCCAAAAATCCTATGCCGGAAAGTACCTGAGCGGAAAGTCGCATGGGATCGGTATCAAACCCCAATATATCCGACATGAAGATACCTGTCATTGCAGTCAGCGCCGACCCTATGCATACTATGATATGTGTCCTGAATCCTGCCGAACGGCCGTGCCTTTCCCTCTGCATTCCTATAAGTCCGCCGCAAAGAAAAGCTAACACAATCCTTATAATCATGGTCACAAAATTAAGTTCTCTGAGATAAGAAACTATATTGTCCATATATAAACCCCCTTTCCGTCAGTCAAGATTCTTCATCCATCCCTCAGAAGATGCGTCGCTCGGCATGCGCCAGTCCCCTCTTGGAGAAAGTGCAACAGACCCTATTTTAGGTCCGTTGGGACTGCAGCTTCTCTTAAACTGATGCAGGAAAAATCTTCTTAAAAATATCTTCAGCCATTTTTTAATCTCATCGGCGGAATAATCATCTTTAAACGCATATGTTGCAAGCATAAGTATTTTTTTCGGTGTAAATCCCCAGCGGAGGAAATAGTATAAGAAGAAATCATGCAGTTCGTAAGGTCCTACAATGCTTTCGGTCTTTTGTATAATTTCACCGTTTACACCGGGTATAAGTTCGGGACTTATGGGTGTATCCAGAATATCATACAGTACGTTTTTAAGTTTGCTTTCCGAATGGTCAGCAATGTACCGGATAATATGTCTCACCAATGTTTTGGGCACTGAAGTATTTACATTATACATGGACATGTGGTCTCCGTTGTATGTACTCCAGCCGATTGCCTGTTCCGAAAGACTGCCGGTTCCTATAACCATACCGTTTGTCATATTGGAAATATCCATCAATACCTGCATTCTTTCCCGTGCCTGTGCATTTTCATATGCGGCATCGGTTGTTGCTCCGTCATGCCCTATATCCGCTAAATGCCTTTTTACCGACGCGGTAATGTTTATTACTCTGAAATCGGTATTAAGAATCCTGCTCAGTTTGCTTGCGTTATCCTTTGTCCTTTTAGTGGTTCCGAAACAGGGCATGGATATACACACTATATCCGAAGGAGACCTTCCCATATCCTTAAATGCTCTATGTGTGACAAGCAATGCAAGCGTGGAATCCATACCTCCCGATATACCTATAACCGCGGTTTTACAGTTTGTGTGTTCCATTCTCTTTTTAAGACCCGCTGCCTGTATATTTAATATCAAATCACATCGCTTTGCCATCGTGTCGTTGTCTTCCGGTATGAAAGGATGTTTTTTTATTGTCCGGGATATCCGACATTCAACAGGCTTCATTGTAAACGGTATAATCTTATAGCCGCTATCCGGCTGTTCCGCTACGGGCAACCGGCTCTTTCTGTCGTGAGACAGGCGTTCCAGATCTATTTCGGTTTCAATGTATTCACCGGCAAAAGGCAGAGCTTCGGAAAAAACCGTTCCGTTTTCCGCTATCATCTTATGACCGGAAAACACCATGTCCGTAGTGGATTCCTGTTCGGATGCATTGCAAAAGATGTAAGCACATATGCTTTTTCTCGATTGTGCTTCAATAATAGTCTTTCTGTAATCGGCTTTATCCAGAAGTTCATTGTTTGCCGAAAGGTTTGCTATAACCGCGGCTCCGTTCATTGCATGCAAAGAACCGGGACTTACCGGAGCAAACAAATCCTCACCTATTTCCACAGCAAGCGAGCAGTCGCTCATCAGTGTATTTCGGAATATGAGTTTTGTTCCGAACGGCACCGATGTGCCGTTGATATCTATTACGAAGTTCTCCTTCGGTGCACTTCTGAATGTACGCATCTCATAATATTCGTTATAGTTGGGAAGATGGGTTTTGGGAACAATACCCAGTATATTTCCGTTATACACTACTGCGGCACAATTATACAGATAACCTTCCGCCTTAACCGGAAGTCCCGTAACGATAAGTATTTCTTTGCCGTCCGATGCTTTGACAATATCTAAAAGACCGGTCAATGCCTGATCGATAAGAAGCTTATGTGAAAAAAGATCGTCACAGGTATATCCCGTTATGTTAAGTTCGGGAAATACCAGAAGTTGAACATTTCTGTCATATGCCTTTTTAATCGTTTTAATAATGCCGTCGCAATTGTACTTACAATCCGCAACTCTTAATGATGGACTTGCCGCCGCCACTTTAATAAATCCGTAATGCATTTTAATACCTCTTCTTATATAGATTATACACTGTTTAAAGTAAAATTAACATATTTGTGTTATGTTGATAAGCTTTTTGGTAATAAGGAAACATATTTATCCGTTTTGTAAGTCATCGGCAAGTAACTTATCATTTAATATCCGACAGAGCAGTCCGACTAAAATTTGAGCTATGCCGCTTATTGCCAGCATAATGGGAATGCCCGCCAATTTGAAGCCGAAAATGTCCATGACGTTATTCCCTATACGCCAAAAGCATAAAGTACCCAACATCATACTAAAGAAACAGGACATATGTACTGCCAGGTTATAGAAGGAAATATGATTTGTTCTGTCGCTTTCCGGAATATTGTCATTTAACAACGAAGCGATAATATAATTTATGATAACTCCGAGTACATGCTGCATCAACCGCACAGCGACCCAAAGCCCTATATAGTTTTCCGATGTGACAAAAGCATACATGATATATGTAGGTCCCTGTAGCAGTAATGCATAAGCGAGTATCCTGTACCGGGAATTCTTATTAAGAGACTTTGTCAGCGCCTTACCGAAAAAGACATGAATCAGAAAGTATATGGCATTAATAAGGTTGATTTCCCAATAGTTTAAACCTACACTCTTAATCAGAAAGCCGTTTATGGCGGCACTTGTCAGGTTAAATCCCAAATAGTAAAGGGCTACTATAAGAACCGTCCACAGAAATTTTTTATTCTTTAAAGGCAGAACCAACATATCTTTTATCTTTGTTTTTTTTCTGCTTGGTTCATAGGGATATTCCTTAGGTATAGCCAATACAACTATATTCAATACGGCTAACGCAAATGCGATATATCGGAATGTGGTAATGATTTCTATCTGTTCGGAACTGCCCGCAAAAGAATCTATTATAAATGAAACGATTAAAACCACGGTTTGAGTAAAAAAACCGCTTATTCCGGAGGTTAAGGTATAATAGTCCGCTCTTACATCATTGGTAAGATAAGGCACATGCCAGGCGGAATAACCCGGATCTGTTATTACGGATATTGCGGAGGATAAGGTTACCAGCAGTGTGAATCCTATTACTCTACCCGTCTGCGACATAATTAAATCGGGAAGCAGTGTCACCCCCAGAATATTGAACACATTAGCCAATACGGCTAAAACCGTGAGGAAAACTTTTCTTCTGCGAATCCTTTCCAAGATTAACGGTGAGAATATGGCCAACAGCCTTGTTATCATGGGAACAAAGATAATTATCCCTATATTAACGGTATTCATTCCGAAGCATATTAGAAAGCCGATATAAAATGCTCCGCCGCTTAACTGCGTAGCTAACGATGAAAGTATGGATGATGCTAATAAACAGTCTCTTCCCTTAGCTTTTTCGTCGTTCAGATTAAATGTTTTTCTAAAGGAGGAATTCTGCCATTTTGTCTTTATTGCATGTAGGAACTCGCTCATAAACCCCTCAATCCGCTGATGTTGTGAGTACTATAATGCAGATTATATCAATTGAACGGGAATATTGGCAATAACTGATTGTGTGTTCATCTTCTCAATAATTCATCGGGAAGCAGCTTATCATTTAACTTCCGGGAGAGCAGTCCCACCGCTATCTGCATTATGCCGCTTACGGCAAGCAGAATAGGCACTGCCGCCATTTGGAATCCGAAAAAGTTAAGCGTATTTTCTCCCATAACTGAAAGGAAGAATGTACCGAACATCATACTCAAGAAAATGGACATATTAACTACTATGCTGTAGAAGGCAATATAGTTTGTACGGTCCTTGTCCGGAAGGTTGACATACAGCATTGAGGCGGTTACGGCATTTACAATAACACCCAGTACATGCTGTATTAATCTTATTAAAAACCAAAGCCAGATATAGTTTTCAGGTGTAACAAAAGCATACATAATGAATGTCGGTCCCTGCATAAACATTGTATAAGCAAGTGTCTTGAACCAGGAATGCTTCTTAAGAAACTTTTTCCACATCTTACCGAAAAAGATAAAGAACATGAAGTATACCGCATTGACAAGATTAATCTGTGTATAGGTTATACCCACATCCTGAAGTAAAAAGATGTTTATAGAGGCGGTTGTCAGATTTATCGCCATATAGTAAAAGGCTAAAATGATAATGGTCCACAAAAATTTCTTATTACGAAAGGGCAACACGAATATATCACTTATCTTTATTTTGTCTCCGCTTCGTTCATAAGAGTATTCTTTAGGTATAGCCAATATAAGTATGCGTATTATTGCCAACACCAATGCCGCATAACGGAATCCCGTCATTATTTTCAATTGCCCGGGGCTGCCCGCAAAGGAGTCTACCACCAATGAAAGAACCAGTGCAATACCCTGCGCTAAAAAACTGTTGATTCCGGAAGTCAGTGTGAAATAGTCCGCCCTTATATCGTCAGGAAGATACGGTGCATGCCAGGCCGAATAACCGGGATCGATTATTGCGGATATTGCTGAAGAGGTTGTTACCAATAATGTAAAGCCTATTACTCTTCCCGCTTCCGATGTAATAATGTCGGGCAGCAATGTTACACCCAATATGTTTATTACATTGGCTAAAATACTCATTGCCGTAAGAAAAACTTTTCTCTTTCGGAATCTTTCCAATATAAAAGGAGAGAATATCGACAACAGCTTTGTTATTATGGGAACAAAGGTTATTATCCCTATATTAACAATGTTTATTCCGAAACTTAAGAGAAAACCTGTATAGAATATTCCGCCGCTCAGCTGTGTCACTAATGATAAAAGAAGAGATGATGCCAAAAAACAACTTCTTCCTTTAGCCTTTTCTTCATGCAGATTAAATGTTCTTACGAAAGCCGAATTCCGCCACTTTATCTTTATCGCATGCAGGTACTCGTTCATAAATTCCTCAACCGGTTAATGCCTGTGCATTCTATAATACTGATTATACCAAGTCAACGGGAATATTGGTAACAATTATCTCTTCGTTAAGTCATCGGGGAGCAACTTATCATTAAATTTCCAGGAAAGAATCCCCACAACAATCTCCGCTATACCGGTTATGGCAAGCAATACGGGAACACCCGCCATTTTAAAGCCGAAAACATTTAAGACATTGTCTCCCATCCATGAAAGGAACATGGTGCCCAGCATCATGCTTAAGAAAGAGGACATATGTATTACTATATTATAGAAGGAAACATAATATGTCCTGTCCGTGTCCGGAAGATTTACATACAGCATTGAAGCAATTACAGTATTGGAGACTACTCCGAGCACATGCTGCAACAGTCTTACCGTAAACCAGAGCCAGGTATAGTTTTCCGCTGTGACAAAAGCATACATAATGAATGTCGGTCCCTGTAAAAGCATTGCAATTGCAAGAGTCTTGAACCAGGAATACTTTTTAAGAACCTTTTTCCACATCTTTCCGAAAAAGATAAAAAACATAAAATATACGGCATTGATAAGGTTAATCTGAGAATAGGTTACACCTACATCCTGAAGTAAAAAGATGTTAATGGAGGCATTTGTAAGACTTGCTCCCAGATAGTAAAAGCCTATCAGGATAACAGTCCACAGAAATTTTTTACTCTTAAAAGGCAGAACGAATATGTTGCTTAATTTTATCTTGCTGCCGCTTTGCTCATAAGGATATTCCTTAGGTATAGCCAATACCAGTATATGCATTACAGCCAATACCAATGCCGCATAACGGAATCCCGTTATTATTTCCAATTGCCTGGGGCTGCCCGCAAAGGAGTCTGCTACCAATGAAAGAATCAATACCACGCCCTGCGTCAAAAAGCTGTTTACTCCGGAGCTTAATGTGAAATAATCCCCTCTTATCTCATTGGGAAGATACGGTGCATGCCAGGCGGAATAACCGGGATCGATTATTGCGGATATTGCTGAAGATATTGTTACCAATAATGTAAATCCTATTACTCTTCCCGTTTCCGACGTAATAATATTAGGTAGTAGCGTTACACCTAATATATTTATTATGTTGGCCAATATACCCATTACAGTAAGAAAAACTTTTCTTGAACGGAATCTTTCCAAAATAAAAGGAGAGAATATCGACAGCAACCTTGTAATAACGGGAACAAAGGTTATTATCCCTATATTAACGATATTAATTCCGAAACTTAAGAGAAAACCGGTATAAAATACTCCGCCGCTTAACTGTGCCGCTAAAGAGGAGAGTATGGACGAAGCTAAAAAACAACTTCTTCCTTTAGCCTTTTCGTCAGTCAGGTTAAATGTTCTTGCAAAAGCGGAATTCCGCCACTTTATCTTTATTGCATGCAGGTACTCGTTCATAAATCCCTCAATCAGCTAATATTCTGAGTATTCTACAATACTGATTATATCAAGTCAATGAGAACATTGGTAACAATTATGGACACTTTATGCGAATTTATGGAACTGATAAATACAGGGAACCTTTGTGTACAAAATATATTTGCAAATAACCTATAGACAACTATATGTTTGTGATATAATAAAAGTCTAATAGTACTAAATACTAAATAGAAAGGAGAAATACAATGAAAAAAGATCAGAACAGATTTTTTATCTGCAGACGTTGCAAAAATATGATAGGAATGATTTATAACTCGGGTGTGCCCATTGTCTGTTGCGGAGTGAATATGGAGCAATTGGTTGCAAATACAACCGACGGTGCAAATGAAAAACACCTGCCTGTAATAAAACAGAACGGCAACAATGTAGTTGTGGAAGTATCCACCGTAGCTCATCCCATGGTAAAAGAACACTATATCATGTGGATTTATCTGGAAACGGCAAAAGGCGGACAACGTAAAGCTCTTCTTCCAGGGGAAAAACCCGTGGCAACATTTGCAATCACCGATGACGACAAGGTAATTGCGGCATATGAATACTGCAATCTGCACGGACTGTGGAAAACTGCCGTAAAATAGTGTATAGTCATAAATATAATTGTGGAGGAGGTTTTTTCCGTGAAAAAATATGTTTGCATGGTATGCGGTTATGTTTATGATGAAAAAGAAGGCGATCCGGATAACGGTGTAGATCCCGGCACAAAATGGGAGGATGTTCCGGAAGACTGGACATGCCCGATATGCGGAGTTTCCAAAGAGGAGTTTGAAGAAGAATAATATAAACATCAACTCGAAGAAAGTAGCACATGCTACTTTCTTTTTTTAGAGCCTGCTAAGAACATAATCATATTATCATTATACGGTTTGTTAATAAACATAACTTCAAACCGTTAGATGATAATGTATAATAGTGACATGGTGGATACAATATGAGAAAAATAACTGTAGCAGGTTCAAAGAAATACGACATAATAATCGATAAAAACATTCTGTCAGAAGCATATCAATATATTAAGCCTTTCTTAACAGGTAATATTGTCTATATCGTAACCGATGACATAGTGGATTCGCTATACGGCTCTATATTAACCGACTCTTTGGAAAGCAACGGTCTATCCGTATTCAAGTATATTATTCCGCACGGGGAGCAATCCAAAAACGCCGATAATTACATAGCGGTACTCAATGATATGGCAAGCAAAGGAGTTTCCAGATCGGATATGCTTATCGCTTTCGGTGGCGGGGTTCCCGGTGATTTCGGCGGCTTTGCTGCGGCTACATACCTGCGCGGTATACCGCTTTTACACATTCCCACCACATTGCTTGCAACAGTGGATTCCTCAATAGGAGGAAAAACGGGAATTAATCTAAAAGAAGGCAAAAACCTCGCAGGTGCTTTTTATCAGCCGCAAGCGGTAATATGCGACCTTTCATTATTGGATACTTTACCGGATGAAGTATTTAAAGACGGATATGCCGAGATTGTAAAATACGGGATATTATCGGGCAATCAGCTTTTTAACCGTATAAAAAAACCTCTAAAAAGCGATATCGAAAGCATCGTATACGAATGTGTAAAAATAAAAAGAGACATTGTACAAAAAGATGAATCGGATATCGGTATGCGACAACTTCTTAATCTGGGACACACGATAGCTCATGCTGTTGAACTTCTGAGCGGTTATACAATTTCGCACGGTGCTGCGGTTGCAAAGGGACTGCATTTAATATCTAAAATTTCCTATACACAAGGGTTATGCACCAAGGAAGTTTTAACTAAGATAACAGATATGCTGAACCTCCACGGTTTTAATACCGATTTGTTATACGGCGCAAAAGATATCGCAAACGCAATAACGGCGGATAAGAAAAGAAGCAGCGGCCACATAAATCTGATACTTATACGGGACATAGGTAAATGCACTATAGAAAAAACCGATATGTCAGATTTGACCGACATAATACAAACCGCAACGGAATATAGAGGTTGAAATGGATATATCGGTTACAGTAAAGAATCCGGGGGGTACCGTAAAAGCGATTACATCAAAATCACATGCACACAGGCATCTCATATGTTCGGCATTGTCAGATGTACCTAACTTTGTTGAAGTAACCGACACCTCTTCCGATATTGATGCTACCGTTCAATGCCTTAACTCATTGGGTGCAAACATTACCGCTGAAAAAAACGGTTTTTATATAAACCCGATAAAAACCGTAAGAATAAATGCCCTTTTGGACTGCAATGAATCGGCCTCCACTTTTCGTTTCCTTCTTCCGGTTACCTGTGCATTGGGAGCAAAGTCTTCCTTTATCATGAAAAAAGGGTTATCTAAAAGACCCATAACACCTTTATATAATCAGCTTATCGGAAAAGGCTGCACATTATCTTTAGAAGGAACCGTACCTTTCCTTACCGAAGGGCAGCTTAAAAGCGGTATATATCAATTACCCGGTGATGTATCTTCTCAATATATATCCGGTCTTCTTCTGGCACTTCCTCTTCTGAAGAATAAAAGCGGCATCCTGCTAACCTCCGACCTTCAGTCTTCAGGATATGTTGATATGACTGCTGATGTCATGAATCAATACAATGTAAAGATTATTAAAACAGAGAAAGGTTTTGAAATACCCGGCAATGCTACTTATACACCGACAGGAAATATGAGTATTGAAAAAGACTGGTCCAATGCGGCATTCTTCCTTTGTGCCGGAGCTTTCTCTGAAAGAGGAATTACCGTTACCGGATTGAATATACACTCCCGACAAACCGACAAAACAATTATCGATATTCTTAAAACAACGGGAGCATATGTTACAGTTAATAAAGATAGTGTAACCGTCAAAAAGAACCGGTTAAATGCCACCGATATTGATGCATCACAAATACCCGACCTTGTCCCCGTACTTGCTCTTTTGGCAGCTGTTGCCGAAGGTACAACCAATATATTCAATGCAAAAAGACTTCAACTAAAAGAAAGCAACAGATTATCTTCAACTTATGATATGCTTAAAACGTTAGGTGCGGACATAACGGAAAAACCCGATTCCCTGGTTATAACAGGAAAAGGAATGTTGAACGGCGGAACAGTTTGTTCCCATAATGACCACAGAATTGCCATGACCGCGGCAATAGCATCTGTTGTGTGTGAAAATGCCGTAATAATCAAAGAGGCGCATGCGGTAAACAAATCATATCCCGCCTTTTTCCGGGATTTTGCGTCTATAGGCGGTATAACGGAAAGGATTTAGTAAAATGTCATCGGTATTCGGAAAAAACATAACAGTCACTATATTCGGACAATCACATTCAAAAGCTGTAGGTGTGGTTATCGACAATCTGCCTGCAGGTTTTTCAATAGATATGCAGAAACTCACCGCTTTTATGCAAAGAAGAAGTGCCATAGATAAACCGCTCTCCACAAAAAGGAAAGAAAAGGATGAAATAGAGTTTCTTTCCGGACTTGTGGGAAATACTACATGCGGTGCCCCGATATGTGCAATTATTTACAATAAAGATATAAATCCCGAAGACTACCGATCCTTTAAGGATATCCCCAGACCTTCTCATGCCGATTATACGGCTCATATAAAATACAAAGGTTTTCAGGACACTTCGGGAGGAGGACACTTCTCGGGAAGACTGACCGCACCTTTATGTATAGCGGGAGGTATCTGTCTTCAGATACTGGAAAAGTACGGTATAAGCATACATGCACACATAAAAAAGATATACGATACGGAAGATATATCTTTCAATCCTGCAGAAGATAACAGAGAGAATATTGAAAAACTCTTAAACAATGACTTTCCCGTTATAGACAGGCAAAAAGGCATACTTATGCAGGAGCGCATTCGTACAGCATCACAACAGAATGATTCGTTAGGCGGAATAATAGAATGTGGGGTATATAACCTTCCCGCAGGAATAGGCGAGCCCATGTTTGACGGTCTGGAAAACAACATTTCCAAGGCCGTGTTTGCAATACCCGCAGTAAAAGGAATAGAGTTCGGTAACGGTTTTGATTGCACCAATCTGAAGGGCTCCGAGAACAATGATCCTTTCTATATCAAAGACAGCAAAATTCTTACGCGGACAAACAACCACGGCGGCATATTGGGAGGCATAAGCTCCGGGATGCCGTTGATATTCAGAGTGGCCGTAAAGCCCGCTCCGTCAATAGGTATTAAGCAGGAAAGTGTCAATATGGCAAACAATAACAGTGAGCAAATAAAGGTAGGCGGAAGACATGATGCATGTATCGTGCCCAGAGCGGTTGCCTGTGTGGAAGCGGCGGCTGCAATAGCAATATTAGACATGTATGCATCATACAGAATATGGGAATAATTTAAAAATTATATAAAGGGATAAAATGAATTTAGACGATTTGAGAAAAGAAATAGATAAAATTGATGATAAACTTTTACAATTATTTCAGGAAAGAATGGGCATTGTAAAAGACATTGCGGAGTATAAAAAAGTACACAACATACCCATACTTAACAGTGAATTGGAAAAAGTCAAACTTTCAGATATTATCTCCAAGACGGACGATGAGTTGGTCTCCTATACACAAATACTCTTCAATACATTGTTTGATATAAGCAAATCTTATCAGGAAAAGCTGAATATTTCTAAGCCGGCTGCACTCGGATATTCCGATAAGAAGTTCGGTTTATTGGGTGCCGAATTACAACACAGCTACTCCCCGCTTATACATTCCCATCTGGGCGATTATGAATACGGGCTTTATGAAAAGCAGCCCGATCAGCTTTATGATTTTGTACATAACAGCGACCTTGACGGTTTTAACGTAACGATACCCTATAAAAAAGATATTATGAAATACTGTAATATACTGACACCTATCGCAAAAAGAACCGGCAGTGTCAATACCGTTATAGGTAGAGCAAACAATCTTACAGGAGATAATACCGATTACTACGGTTTTAGATATATGATTGAAAGAAGCGGCATAAATCCGGAAGGTAAAAAGGTTCTCCTTCTGGGTGACGGAGGCTCCGCTGCCACAATCAAAGCGGCAATACAGGACATGAACGCAGGCTGTCTCGTAACGATATCCAGAAGAGGTCAGGATAATTACGGGAATATAAGCAATCACTATGACAGCGACATAATTATTAACTCCACACCGGTAGGAATGTACCCTGACAACGGCAAAACCGTTATAGATATCTCCTCTTTCAAAAAATGTATTGCTCTTTTCGATCTCATATACAATCCCGCTCAAACAAGATTGATGTATGAAGCATCCAAACTCGGCATAAAAGCATATAACGGACTCTCCATGCTTGCGGCACAGGCAAAGAAAGCCGCTGAACTATTTACCGAATCCGTAATCAATGATTCCGTCATTGAAAGAGTAGTTGAAAAGGTAGCTAAGAAAACCGGGAACATAGTACTCATAGGAATGCCGGGAAGCGGAAAGAGTACTGTGGGAAAAGCTCTTGCAGAACTGACTGAAAGAGCCTTTATAGATACCGATGAGGTAATAGCCGCAACATATAATAAGAGTGCATCGGACATTATAAAAGACAAAGGAGAAGTTTTCTTCAGGGACATTGAAACAAAGGTGCTGGAAAAAGTAACTAAACAAAGCAACTGTGTAATATCTACAGGCGGCGGTGTTGTAACAAAAGAAAGAAACCGCTATCTCTTACGCCAGAACGGTATTGTCGTTTTCCTGAAAAGAGATTTATCACTGCTTTCCACACTCGACAGACCGCTGTCGCAGCAAAACACTTTGGAAGAGCTTTACAAAGCAAGAAAGAATAATTATCTCGGCTGGTCGGATTATCAAATAGACTGTGACGATACAGACAAAGCACATTTAAAAATATATGAGGTGTTAGGCTTATGAAACTTTTAGTTATAAACGGACCCAATATGAATATGCTGGGTATCAGAGAATCGGAAATATACGGTCATGCAACATATGCGGATTTAGTAAGATACATAAAGGATATCTGTACGCAAAACAATATTCAATGTGAGATTTTTCAATCCAACCATGAAGGTGATATCATCGATAAAATACAGGATGCATATATGATTTCCGATGCCATAGTCATAAACCCCGCGGCATATTCCCATACAAGTATAGCCATTGCCGATGCAATAAAATCCGTGGGGCTTCCGGCTATGGAAGTGCATTTAAGCGATATTACAAAACGTGAAGATTTCCGGAAACATTCCTACACTGCAAATGTATGCATAAAAACCGTTACGGGAAAAGGATTTGAAGGATATAAAGAAGCCATATTGCTTTTGAAGGATGCTATCGACAGATGCTGATTAAGCAATTATTCTTATTATCTTTTACGAAGAAATCGGCAGCACATGCCACCGACTACTTATGCTTTCTTCTATAACCAAATTATTCCTATTTATTCTTATCCTTTATATCCACAACCACCTGCTGTAAAGGTATCTCAATCCCTTGCTCATCAAATGATTTCTTTACGTTTTCGTTCATGTCAAAATATACCGTCCAATAATCGTCGGCTTTACACCATGCTCTTAATACATACACAAGTGAATTAGGACCATGAGCATAAACTCCGGATGTTACAGCCGGATCTTTAAGAACTAAAGGATGTTTCTCCGCTACTGAAGTCAAAACACTTTTTACCTTATCTATGTCGTTTTTATATGAAACGTTGTACTCTATATCCACGCGTCTCAACTCTTTTGCACTGAAGTTGGTTATGGAAGCGGTAGTCATGGTACTGTTGGGAACAGTTACAAGTTTATTATCTTTTGTCAGCAGCCTTGTATAAAATATGGTTATTGAATCGACATAACCCATATGCGTTCCGTTGTCTACAAAATCTCCTACCTTGAAAGGACGAAATACCAGTATCATTATCCCTCCGGCAAAATTGGACAGTGCTCCCTGTAATGCCAATCCTATTGCCAGTCCGGCAGAAGCAAGCACCGCTATTATCGATGTCAGAGGAACACCCAGTATTCCTATCACGGAGATAATAAGAAGCACTTTCAATGTAATGGCCAGAGCGCTTTTTAAAAATGTCTGTACCGTTACGTCAATTTTATTGAATCCTTTGGATTTCACTATAAACTTCACAAGGTATTTGATAAGCAGAAGACCTACAATCAGTACCGCTATTGCCAGCAGTATCCTCAAACCCGCCGTAGCAGATGCTTCAAGCAGAGTATCCCATAGTTTGCTTAATGTTTCATTCATGTTTTTTACCTCTCTTTGCTATAAACTATTATATCTCAATACTGTCGGAAAGTGTCATAAACCGATTCATTTATACCTCATTATCTCCTTTTGCATATTATATCATCTTCATTCTTACTTCAATAAACTTATTCTTCCCTCTGCATATAACAAACTTACCTTTTAATCTGACACTAAAGTCATTAACAGTTATACCGTCAATTTTAATGCCTCTGCCCGCTATCAGTCTTCTGGCTTCCGAGTTGGATGTTGCTAAACCTGTTTTTACAAGAACATCAATAATGCCCGTCTCATACTCCTCAATATGAAATACCTCTATATTGTCCGGAATTGCCTTTGCGGCAATACTGTTATATCTGTCTTCCGCCGCATTAATACAGTCTCTTCCGTGGTACATCTCCACTATCTTTCTTGCATATACTTTATGGGCTTCTCTTATATCCTCAGAAATAATATCGGTATACTCTGCTTCACAAATATCCGTTGTAAGTCTAAAATAGTCAGTAAGCAATCCGTCGGGAATCTGCATACACTTTTCATACATTATCTCCGCCGACTCATCTATACCTATATAGTTATCCAAAGATTTACTCATCTTCTCCACTCCGTCCAATCCCGCAATAAGCGGGAAAGTCATAACTACCTGAGGAATCTGTCCGTAATCCTTTTGCAGTTCTCTGCCCACCAGAAGATTAAATGTTTGATCGGTTCCTCCTATTTCAATATCAGCATTAACCGCAACCGAATCATACCCCTGTATAAGAGGGTATAAAAGCTCATGAATACCTATCGGTTGATTATTCGAATACCTTGCGGAAAAATCCTCTCTTTCCATTATCCTTGCAAGAGTATACTTCCCGGCCAATTCAATAACATCGGCAAACCTCATCTTTCCCAGCCATTCCGAGTTGTATACTATCTCTGTTTTCAACGGATCCAATATCTTTGTTACCTGCTCAAAATATGTTTGACCGTTCTTTCCGGTTTCTTCGTAAGACAGCTGACTTCTTGTCTTGCTTCTGCCCGACGGATCTCCTATCATGCCGGTAAAATCGCCTATCACAAATATGATATGATGTCCTGCCTGCTGCAACACTTTCAGCATTCTCAAAGGCACCGTGTGTCCCAGATGCAAATCCGGTCTGGACGGATCGGCACCGAACTTTACCTTCAGGGATTTCCCGCTGTTCAGCTTTGTGCGAAGTTCTTCTTCATTGAAAACATTGACCGCATTTTTCATTAGAATTTCCATTGTTTTTCCATTATTCATACCGGTTTCTCCTTACATCAAAAAAGGCTCAAGCGTTTGCCTGAGCCTAATCATTAATTGTTTCTACAAAAGAATTACGACAATAACAGCCCAAGCCTATTTAAGTAGTAATAGTTGTAATAATACATATTTGAACTGTGTTGTCTGTTTACTGCCATTTGGCGCTCCTTTTTAATTTATCCGAAGTATATCAACACATCTTTGTAATGTCAATAAATTTCGGTAATAGTAATAGTGCTATTTAATAAAGTTCGTCCTAATATCTTTTTATTGAGGAAAGCCCAAACCATGCCGGCAGAGCCGCGAACGGATTATGCTTTATATCATATTTCCTGTTTCCGTCCGCTTCGGCTTCTTTAATAGTTTTGTAAAACCATAAGTCGTGTGCACCGGGTTCTGCGTGAAATTCCTCAAGATGCAGAATATAAAAGCCTTGGCTGATAACGGCATTAAATATATCCATAATTCGCCAATGGTTTCCTGTTGTATCGTTGTACGGCTTTTTCACTTTTATTTTTGCACCTGAATCGTCAAACGGTCGATTGAAAGGATGAGTTTCAAACATAATATACTTTCCCTTCGGCTTCAACACACGGTTGAAGTTTGAATACATAGCTTGTAGGTCATTTATCCAGATATGAGTGCCGTTTGATGTGTAGACAAGATCAAATTCACTATCGCACATTCCGTCTAACTTCATAGTGTCGGCTTGAATAAATTCAATATTCCAGCGTTCATTGTCGGCAATCCTTTTTGCATTTCCCAGTTGCTGCTCCGAAATGTCCGCAGAGACAACTGTTGCACCGAGCAAATGAAAGGCAAAAACCGCTCCGTTGTCTCCGCTTGACGGTACAAGCACCTTAATACCTTTCATACTGCCAAACGCATTTTGAATCATATTACGGACAGGTACGGGAAACGCCCACCACGGGTCGGCTTTTATCCTTATTGCATTGTTGTTTATGTTATATGCTCTGTTATAGTACTCATCGGAACCGTCATTCCAGAACTTTTTAATGCTGATTTCCATTATACTCCTCCGCAAGCATAGCATAACAAAGCCGGTCATGACGCACGCCGCCGAAATAGATTGCCTTGCGCTCGCGTCCTTCCAAGACAAATCCCAGCTTCTCCAGCGACTTCTTTGCTGAAATATTGCAGTCCAATGTGCCTGCCGTAATGCGTTCAAGACCCAGGTTGCAAAAACCGTACTCAAGTATCAGCGAGACTGCCTGCTTGCCATAACCTCTGTTACGGTTTTCCAACTTCTGTATGCCCATGCCGATGGAACAGGAACGGTTACGATTATCGATATTCTGCAGGGCGATATCTCCTATCACAGTACCGTCATTGAGAAAGATTCCCAGTCGCACATGTGTCTTTCCCTGTGCCGCCTGTATCTCCTCAAACCACTTGTCGGCTCCTTCTACAGAATAACCGATGTAAAGAATATCGGTAGGATTCTCAAAATCGTATTCGTTGTCCTCAAAAAGTTTGCGGCAGTCTGCACGTTCCAGTGCTGCTAAATATATGGATTTTCCCTGTAGTTTAAGCATTTTCTTTTCCTCCGATTAATGTGATTTACGGCAAAGTCTGTCATAATCGCCGTTTTTACTGCTCACTGGTAATAGTATAACAGTACTCATACTCCATTCCCAATAGGTTTTTCTTTCCCGCATATTTTGATGCATCGGATGCCGGTGCAAAATACTGCTCCAGATATTCCAGCAACGGAGTAATGTCGGCATCGCTTCTTGTTTCTATAATCATAGACCGGATGCACTCGTTTTTGAAAGGCTCCTTTACATACTTCCTGTTATACCCGCCATATGTAACATACACCGTATCACTTTCGTCAGCGGTTTCATAATAGCCTATTACTTTAAATCCGAATCTCATTCTGTCCGAAGGGTTGTCGTCTTTTTTCGGTTGCTCAAACAACCTTATAATCTGGTAGTCTATATCGGGATGGTTGCGGACCGATTCCCATATCATTTTAGGCACAATTGCATATCCCGTTATGCCGCTGTCCAAGTGATCCTTGGGTTCCACATAGTCCTCTTTTCTGATAACAACAAGGTCCTTTTCGGTATAGTTGGTATAAAATGTTATATCACAATTTTTTTTCATACTTTTAATTTCTCTTACACTTGTAACGGCCTGATGGTACCAAGGACTATCCATACCGTGTGATTGGTAGTATTCCGTATATTTCACATAAAAGCCTTCCAATCCGTAGCCTCCGAAATTAATACCGTAACAGGGAATCTTTACATTTAGCGGGTACTTAGACCAATCCTCTCCTTTTACCCCTGTGCTTATTATTATGTCCGTTATATATTGCGAATATTTATGGTAGTCTTCAATTAATGCATCACCGTATACATGCGACATCTGAAGATTATCGTTACCGTCTATTCCGGTTACGGTTATTATATTCTTTTCAAAACCGGAATCTTCCGAAAGATTTATCGGCAGGATATCAACATTATTTACATACATATATTGATAAGGTTCATTGAATTTGTTTATTCTTTTTTCATACTGTGAAAGCACATTATAGTCTGCAAAATATTCGCTCAGGAAATATGAGAATTTTACAAGGTTCGCTTTATCGTTTATATCAATCCCCATGTAGTCGATATGACCGACAATATCTTCTTTCCCTCCCAGCACCACATTGCTCAATCCGGAATAGGAAAAGTACAAAGTGTCATGTTTGTGCTTGGTCTCATATTCCCCTATTATGGTGAAATATGCCAGACCGCTTGTGCCGGAATTTACAAGGAACAATACTTTTTCATTATCGGATAATTGAGAATCTATATGTTCGCTAAGGGTAGAGGGAATTATTACATAGTTATGTAAACTCTGTTCCAGAAGGTCCGCAGAGTAACCTCGGTAAATTGTGATTTTACTGTCCGCTTTATCAGCTTTTAAGCCGCTTAATGCAGTTATACCTTTACAGTACTTAATTGATTCTATAACTTTCTTTGTCTCTCCGCTTTCCGGATTTTTCAAAACCTCCTTACAGTTATACAAAGCCAGACCCGTTTTACTTATTTCATATCTGACGGTGGTTATGTTGAGTCTTTCTATTTCCTCTCTGAACACCAACCTTTTATCCAATAAAGCCTTGGAATATCTGTACGGCATATTCAGCGGTTCCTGTGCATCCGACCTTTTAATAACTATATCGCTGTTGAAAGTTGTGACATTGAAATGTCCGATATTGCAAAAAAGTCTGTTGCGAAAAAGAAACAACAATGCTGCTACAACCGCTAAAACGATTACAGTGATAGTAATAATCAAACCTGTCTTTTTCTTTTTCACCATACACTTAATGCCCTCAAATACCTTTACTAACGCTGTTTATTTAAATACGACACAAGTTACGGAATAATGCGTGTTTAATAATTAATCCGCATTGCTTTTAATTGTATAGCAATATTCATAATCCCTGCCCAATGCGTTTTTCTTTCCCGCACATTTTGATGTATCGGTTGCCGGTACAAAATACTGCTCCAGATATTCCAGCAACGGTGTAATGTCGGTATCTTTTTTTGTTTCTATGGTTACAGAGTTAATATAGTCATTTCTGAAACGTTCCTTTGTATACTTATCATTACTACCCGCATATGTTATATATACCACATCATATCTGTCATCTGTCTCGTAATAGCCTATTACCTTAAAACCGACTAATACTTTCTGGTTACTCTCCACAGCATCATTTTTCTCGCTCAGGTATAAAATATGGGTTTTTAAATCGGGAAGATTACTTGCGGCATCATGCATTGTCTTAGGTATTATTGCATATCCTTTTATATCGCCGTCGCTTTTAAAGGTACTCTCAATATAATCTTCCTTTCTTTGCACGACAAGATCCCTGTTTGTATAGTTCGTATAAAAAGTCACCTCGCTGTTGCTCTTCATTCTTTCTATTTCACTTATGCTGGTAATAGGCTGATGCAAAAGATATTGAACGTGTTTTTTCCAAGCTTTCCCTTTTCCTACATCTGCTAAGGCATCTTTACGATTCTGTGTAATCATATTTGTTACCGCATCGCGAAAACCGGTTGAGCTTGAAGCGAAACTTATATTCAGACCGTCAGCATTATCAAGAATAAAATTTGTCTGTATAAAACCACCGCCTTTGTCTATTGACTCAAGTTTTGCATTTTCATAAGGATCATGTCCTCCCAAACCGGTGCTTATATTTATATCGGTTATGTATTGTGAGTATTTATCGTAATCTCTTACCAACGCATCTGCATATACATAGGACATATCCAAATCACTTTTTCCGTCTATTCTGGAAACGGTTATTATTTTCTTTTCACAATCTGTATCGGGTGATAAATCCAACGACTTCATGTTGACGGAGTTTTCATACATATATGAGTAATTCTCGTTAAACATGTTTATCCTGCCTTCATATTGAGAAAGCGTGTTTGCATCGGCAAAATATGTGGTAAGACAGTAGGTAAGTTTTGTGAGATCGGCTTGCTCATCTGCGTCAATGGCCAGACAATCAACAAAGCTTATGTCAATCTCTTCACCCATATTAATCAAGTTACCAAATCCCGCATATGACAGATATAGGGTATCGGGCTCACCTTTATTTTTGCTCCTGTCTTTTACTTCATACTCCCCTATTATAGTGAAATATGTTATACCGAAAGCGCCTTTCTCCAGTACTATTCTTTTGTCGGAATCAGGTATCTCTTCGTTTATAAGCTCACCTATGGAAGACGGAATAATTACATAAGCTTTATCTACACTTGTAAGATACTCCTCGGAATATCCCGCATAAAACTCCACTTTACTTTTTCCTTTGTCGGCGACTATCGTGCAGAGGGAAGTTATACCTTTACAGTACTTTATCGAGCCCATAACTTCCGCAGCTTTTTCCTCCTCCGAAGAAACAAACAAATCCCTGTCTCCGCGCACACTTATATCATTATCCTTTATGTTGTATCTGCGAGAAGATATATTTACAGCCTGCACTCCGTCAATATATGCTATATTGTCCGAAAGCAGGGCTTTTGTATACTTATACGGTATATTTGCCGGTTGCTTCCCGTCAACCCTTTTTATAACTATGTCGCTGCTGAATGTTGCATCAATCAAACCCTCTTCTTTTTTTGACAGACCGTCACAAGATGCCAACAGCAATGCAGTTATTATAACTGTTAAGGCGACAGCTATAATCATATTTGTTTTTTTCATGTTTTTACCCTCCAATCGGTTGTTTGTAAATCCTTATGTAAAACACAAATTACGGCATAATTTTTACTCCGCAATCTCCTTCATTGTAAAACTGTATTCATACGCCAAACCCAATTCATTTGTACTGCCTGCATATTCAGCGGCGTTTTCCGAAGGTGCAAAATACAACTTCAAAAAATTAATCAACGGACTTATCTCCACATCTCCTTTTGTCTTCATGGTTATAGACTCTATATGTTCGTTCTTGAATGCTGCACTTTTATACTTCTCGTTGCATCCGACATATGTTACAAACACGGTATCATACGGATCGGTTGTCTCGTAATACCCTATTATTTTAAATTGGGCTCTAAAATGAGGAGATCTGTCTATCTGACTGGGGTCAACTCCGCCTATACCGACATATACCCTGCTCTCATATACTTCAACAATGTGATTGTTAAAATTGGGAAGATCGGATGTTGCCTCATGCAGCGGTTTGGGAACTATGGCATAGCCTTTTATTTTGCCCAACAAGTCCTTCTGTCTGGGTACAATAAGGTCACTGTTCATATAGTTCAGATAGTATGTAACTTTGCAGTCTTTTTTCATCCTTAATATTTCATTTATACTTGTAACGGCCTGATGATAACAGGGAAAGTCCCCCAGCGTTTCTTTCAGTTTAGCCTCGTATACTGTGTCATATTTTAAAAGCAACTGATATACCGGCTGATTCCAGAAAGCTTCCGAACCGGGAGGATAATCTGCCGGATTAATTCCTTTTACTCCCGTACTTATATCTAAATCGGTTATGCATTGTGAATATTTGTTATACCCTTTTATTATCGCATCGGCATACACATGCGACATTTCAAGATCTTCCTTCCCGTCCATTCTGGTAATGGTTATTATGTTCTTTTCATAGATTACATCCTCTTTAAGTTCAATAGGCTCTATACTCATTGAATGAACAAACATATATTGATAAGGGTCGTTATATATATTATTCCTTTCCGTATACTGGGAAAGCACCTGTGCATCCGCGTAATATTCGCTTAAGAAACGCATAAGTTTATTAAGATCCTTGTCCTCATTCACATCAATTTCCAGACAGTCAACATGATTTAGAATATCGGTTCTGCCGGCACGGATTAAGGTACTTAAGCCGGTATACGTAACATACAAGGTGTCATACTCTTCTTCAGTCTTGTACTCCCCTATTATCGTAAAATGCAACATGCTGCCGTATCTCATATTCCTTATATTCAACACCTTTTCATCGGCAGGCAAATCCTTATTAAAATACTTACTCATGGAAGAAGGTATAATGGCAAAGTTTTGATAATCATGAATCAGTAAATCTTCGGAATAGCCTTCATAAATGGTTATCTTGCAATCTTCCTTATCGGCAACTATCGAACTTAAAGTGGATATACCCTTGAAATACTTTACAGCATCTATTACCTGCTTACCTTTACCTCTGTCGGTATCTGTCAAAACACCCTCCGGTGTATGCCAATCAATATAGTTATCGCTCATGCTATACTTTACGGATGCTATATTGATGCCGACAATTTCCTGTCTGAATAAAAACATATTATCCATCAGTGCTTTGGTATATCTGTAAGGCATATCTAACGATTCATTCGCATCCGTTCTTTTTATTACTATATCGCTGTTAAATGTTGTAACAACAAAGTTGTCTTTTTTAAATAATTTGTCCCGGAATAAAAACAACAGTGAAGCCGCAATAACTATAATTACAGCTGCGATAATCAAAATAGCAAATCTTTTTTTCCTGTTTTCCATTCTGTCAGACCTCCGATTTAAATACAATAAAATTGCATATATACTGTATCTTCAAGACTTAACTATCCAAACAATACTCTGTTTCTTTTTCTTCATCTATATATATTTTTTATTAATACTGCTGCTACACACGGTTCATTCTAACATAAAACAGAGAACTGTTAAATATGCTACGGAAATTGTTCATAATTGTTCACAATTGGAGATATATTTATTAATAAAACATTGTATATTCCTCCTATATTATATCCAACAGCCCTAATTGATTGGCATATTGCGGTATGATATAATTTTAAAGAGGTACGGAAGTACTACGGAAAGGGATAGAATATGCTTAAAAAAAGCTCTGAATTCAAAGAAATACAAGGACCGCTTCTTCTTATCGTAATGGACGGAGTGGGGTTATCGGATAAAAAAGAAGGAAATGCCGTAGCGGCTGCAAATGCTCCTACATTGAGGATGTTGATGGACAAATATCCGCATACGACCATAAAGGCTCACGGTGTTGCGGTAGGATTACCGGGTGATGAGGATATGGGCAACTCGGAAGTAGGTCATAACGCATTGGGTTCCGGACAGATTTACAGTCAGGGAGCAAAACTGGTTTTTGAAGCCATAGAAAAGAAAACCATTTTCAGCGGGAAAACCTGGCTTAAACTTAAAGACAATTGCATAAAGCATAATTCTACAATACATTTTATAGGGTTGTTTTCCGACGGCAATGTTCATTCCAATATAGCTCATCTTAAAGCAATGTTGGAACAGGCAAAAGCCGAAGGACTTAAAAAAGCGCGTATGCATATATTATTGGACGGAAGAGATGTCGGAGAAACATCGGCCCTGGAATATGTGGAGCCTTTTGAAGAGTATCTTGATACTTTGCGCTGTAAAAGTTTTGACGTTGAAATTGCAAGCGGCGGCGGCAGAATGAATATTACCATGGACAGATATGAAGCCGACTGGGATATGGTAAGAAAAGGCTGGGAAATCCATGTATTGGGAAAAGGACGCACATTTTCCTCCGCCAAGGAAGCTATAGAGACATACAGGGCGGAAACCGATGTGGTGGATCAGTTTCTTCCGGGATTTGTAATAACAAAAGACAATAAACCGGTGGGAACAATAGAAGATAACGACAGTGTTATATTCTACAACTTCCGCGGAGACAGGGCTATTGAAATAAGCAGAGCATTTGAAGAAAAGAACTTTGACAAATTCGACAGAGTAAGAGTACCGAATGTCATTTATGCGGGTATGCTGGAATATGACGGAGACCTTCATATACCCAAGAACTATTTGGTCAGCCCGCCGGATATAAAAAACACATTGGGAGAAAATCTCTCCAAAAAAGGAATTAAACAGTTCGCAATATCCGAAACACAGAAATTCGGACATGTCACATATTTCTGGAACGGAAACAATTCCGCCAAATTTGAGGGTGAGACATATGTTGAAATACCTTCGGATAAGATACCGTTTGAGCAACGTCCCTGGATGCAATGCGCCCTTATAACCGATAAGCTTCTGGAAGCGTTGAAAAGCGGAGAATATAAGTTCCTGAGAATGAATTTCCCCAACGGGGATATGGTAGGTCACACGGGCAGTTTCGATGCGGCTGTAATAGGTGTGGAATCGGTAGACCTTTGCCTGGCAAGAATGTTGCCGGTTGTGGACCGATTGAACGGAGTAGCCATAATAACGGCAGACCACGGAAACGCCGAGGAGATGTATGAGACAAAGAAAGGCATCATATCAATAGACAGGAAAACGGGAAAACCCGTACCCAAAACCAGTCATACTCTTAACAAAGTTCCGTTCATTATCTATGACAACAGAAAAGACAAGGGTTATACACTGAAAGAAGGCGACTTCGGATTGGCCAATGTGGCGGCTACGGTTGTCAATCTTTTAGGATATGTGGCCCCCGAAACCTGGGAAGAAAGTATGATTGAGGAGGTTTATAATGGATAATTTTTACGAATTGGCATCAAAAAGACAGAGTTGCAGAAACTATTCGGACAGACCGGTTGAAAAAGAAAAACTTATGCAGTGCATAAAGTCTGCGGCCATAGCACCTTCGGCATGTAACGGTCAGCCATGGCATTATACCCTTATTACCGAGAGTGAAACGGTAGCTAAACTGGTAAGACATTTACAGTCCGCCGGCGCCAACAGATTTACATCCAAAACACCCGCTTTTGCGGTTATTACCGAAAAACCTACCAATGCAATGGCATCTATGGGAGAGCGATTAAAGGATCAGGATTTTTCCTCAATGGATATAGGGATATCCGTGGCACATTTTGTATTGCAGGCTGAAGCTTTGGGATTATCCACCTGTATAATCGGTTGGTTTAATGAAAACGGCATTAAAGAACTGCTGAATATTAAAAAGTCCGACAGGATAAGATTGGTTATAGCGGTAGGCTATAAAGACGACTCGGACACACTCCGTCCGAAGAAAAGAAAATCCTTGGAAGATGTTTTAACGGTTATAGAATAGCGGCAAAATTGCTGCTTTTTTTATTTCCTTCCTTTTTTAATAATTGCACAACTATATTGCTATTTAAGTCTTTTTGTACAATAATTAAAAATACAGGAGGTATATTCTTTTGAAATACTATGAGAATATGGTAGAAATGGGTTGCTTTTCCCGTAGTGAGCTTGCTAAGGCTTTACAATTGGGGGATAATACAGCAGCCACCATATTACAACAATATCAGAAAAAAGGATATATAGAACGGGTCAGGCATAACTTTTACGTTGTGATAAGCATAGAGAACAAGCAACCAATCTTATCGCGTTACGGAATAGGCAGCCGCCTATTTCCCGATGCGTCCGTTTCACATCATAGTGCCTTTGAAGTATATGGGTATGCAAATCAAGTATTTTATGAGGTTTATGTTATGACAGGCAGTCGTTTCAAGGACTTTGAATACGATGGAATAACTTTCCGCCGTGTTTCACCTAAAGAGACTGTGCAAACGGAAATAATAGGAGGTGTCCGTGTTACAGGAGTAGAACAGACGGTTATCGACAGTATCAATGATGTAGATAAGATTGCGGGACTGGAGGAGCTTCTCCGCTGCCTTGATCTGATACCTACCCTAAATGAAGAAAAACTGCTATTTACTCTGAATGAATATCAAAATGGTTTTCTCTACCAAAAAACCGGTTTTATCCTGAAACACTTTCGCGAGTCTTACGGTCTATCGGATGCTTTCTTCCGCATCTGTGCAGATCGTATACCTAAATCCGACCGCTATCTCACAAAGGAACATATAGGATATGTATATCATCCGGAATGGAGACTTATGGCACCAAAGGATATAAATACGGTGATAAATAAAGGAGTAGATTATCATGCTGCACTTTAGTAAAGCAGAACTGAACAGACAAGCCAATGCTCTTGGTTTTGTCCGAGATACATTTGAAAAGATTTGTCGTCTTGCAGATGTGCTTGATTTTATGGAAGACAATAAAAAACCACGAAAAGTTTTTAAGGTAGGAATAGCATTTACAATTTAATCAAATAATTGTCTACATATTTGTTACCACGCAGAACTGTTATTAAATGTTTCTTGCAATTTGTTGACAAATTTGTTACATTTTGCAATAATAGAGCAGGAGGTATTTTAATGACAGACAATGATATTAAAGACTTTCGTCAGGATATTATCAAACAGATTACAAAAGCACGGGTTGCTAAAGGTCTCACACAAAGTCAGTTAGCTGAACTTTTAGGTATGCACCGTTCCGCTATATCACGCTTGGAAAGCGGAAGTCACAGTCCTTCATTGGACCTTTTACTACAAGTGGCTTCGGTTTTGGAGCTGAAAATTGAACTGACAACACCTTCAACGAAAGTACTTTCCCATATGGAAAACAATTACGAGTTACGGCTCTTTGATAAAGTATTACTCACTTTCTCTCTTGAGAAAAGAGGAATTGAAGGATTGACAGCACATATTATTTCTATTGACAAGGAACAACTTCACTTACTCCCGCTTGGATTGGAACTGTCTGATAAAGGCATTTTGAGATGGTTGGAGAAACGAGTGATTCCTAAAAACCGTACCTTTGTGAAAGAGATCTTGAAAACTTTAAATCTGTCTCAAGGTGATACTAAAGGTATTATTGATATTTGCAAGGGCTTGTCGCTTAACGACAGTTTTTGGGTAGTCCCGGAGGGCTTTGAAGGTTCCTTTGCTCAGTATAACCTCTATGAAAACCGTTTTTCGGAAATTCTTTCTTTGGTTGCCTATACGGGTATAGAGCAAAGTCACGGAGGTTTCACAACCTCGCCGGAGCTGACTACTGCCGGAATGTTGCCTAAAGCATGGCGCCTTATTGATAATGACGGTATTTACTTGTATAAGGGAGGCACATTCGGTGCCGCTAATACGGGAAACGAGCCTTACAGTGAATATTATGCTTGCCAAATTGCACAGACCATGGGTCTAAATGCCGTGCAGTATGAATTGGAGAACTGGAAAGGTATTTTAGCTTCAAAATGCAAGTTGTTTTGTGATATTGATACCGCTTTTGTACCGGTAGGACGCATTGTAACATCGGGCGGTTTAAAAGCGGTATTAAAATATTATTCTTCAATCGGGGAAGATTTTCTCCAAGCGGTACACAGCATGCTGGTATTTGACGCGGTAATTTACAATGAGGACAGACACTTCGGAAATTTCGGAGTCTTAAGAGATAATCATTCAGGTGCATTGATTGCCCCTGCACCTCTGTTTGACCACGGACTTTCACTGTTTAATTATGCTATGCCTAAAGACATCAAAAACCTTGACCAATATGCTAAAACCCGTCTACCCGCTTATCCGGATGTAACATTCGAAGACATTTGCAGAGAAGTTGCAGGAAAAGCACAGGCACAGCAGTTGCGTCGTTTGATCGGTTTTACCTTCAAGAGACATCCGTCCGTTAACTGGCCGGAAGAGCGATTGACGGCAATTGAAAAGCATCTGCAAAAACGGGTACGACAACTGTTGGGAATGGTAAAATAAAAAGGATTCAGTGTTCCAAAACCTTACTTATCGCTATGGACAACTGATCGGGGCAGGATGTTTCTTTATAACCGCATTTAATGCCTTTCAACAGGCTTACGGCTTTCTTTGCTTCCATACCTTCAAGTAATTTGCTTATCCCCTGAAGATTCCCGCTGCATCCGTCCGTAAATTTCACATCTTTCAGTTTTCCTTCCTGTATATCAAAAGTTATCTCGGTTGAACATGTTCCTTTTGTTTTATATCTGTACATATCTCCTCATATCTCTATTTCTTTTGTCAATATTTTCTTTACGGTGTCGACATATATGATATGTTCCTGTTCCAATACCCTTTTTGCCAATGTCTCCACGGTATCGTCTTCCAGTACGGAAACTTTTATCTGATTTAGTATCTTACCGTTATCATAGTGTTCATCCACCACATGAACGGTACAGCCCGATTCTTTTTCTTTGGCTTCCAGTACCGCTTTATGTACTCTTTCTCCGTACATGCCCCGGCCTCCGTATTTGGGAAGAAGGGCCGGATGGATATTCAGCACTTTATATCTCTCCACAATCTCTTTAGGCAATTTCTTCATATAGCCTGCAAGCAGTACCAGATTAATCTCATACTTATCCAACAATTCCAGCAACTTATCAATAAAACTTTCTTTATATTTGTACTCGCTTACATGATAATTATCTATCTTTTCCTTTTTTGCACGCTCCAAAGCATAGGCATCACTGTTGTTGGAAATAACCAGTACGACTTTTGCATTGATCTTCCTGTTCTTACAGGCATCTATTACCGCCTGCATGTTGGAACCTCCGCCCGAGGCGAATACACAAATATTCATCATGGAAATTATATCATCATATGCTATGGCTGCACATACAGAAAATCATAAATGTTACCGGTAATATCAATCAGGTATTCCTTTGTATGCTCCTTATTCTCGTTTTCGGCTATTATTTTTATAAAATACTTATCCTTTATTCTGTTACCGGAAGAATCAACGGTATCGGGACACAGAGGAAGTATATATTCCGTATTCAATATGTAGCCGTTCTCCCATAATCCTTCATCACATATGTCACTCGGGCACATGTCATAACTGCCTAAAAGATCTTTATAATCATAGGTGTTTCCGTATTTGTCCCGGTATGTACGGCTTTTCAATTCTTCACTGAATATGACCGACAGTTTTGTTACTCTGCCTGCAACCGCTACATTTAAGCGAACTCTTTCCAGTGAGGTAAATCTTTCATTCAGATGCCATATATTCCAGTAACCCGTCAGTGATATGTCGGTGACGTGAACATCATAATTCGCTTGATACGGAATATCTTCCGGCAGGTCGGATATTATTTCCTCCGGCTGTACTGGATTAGTCGGGTTATACGGAATCTCTTCTTTATAAAGGTCTACAGAACAATACTCTCTTGTTATATGAACATCGTTAAATATGCTCTTAACTTCTATTAATACCCTCACCTTATACCTTGCCGGCATGACACTCTGAATCGGTATGTCCAGCTCCAGTTGCCCGTTTCTTTCATGAGGCTGCAGAATAATGCTGTTACCTCCCTGTACCGACAGTTTTATATAGTCAATTTCCTTAAGAGGTTTGTCTATGGTGAAGTTTACATTGATATATCCTTTCTTATGTACATCGGCAGCGGAATAGGTAAGCCTTTCTTCAGTAAAAGCGGCATTCAGATTTACATCGGGAACACCCATTGAAGGAACCTTGAAAGTGGCATAATATCCGTTGGTTTTGAAGGTATAGATGGAACCGGTACTGAGCCAGGATGCGCCGTTCTGCACCCTTGTCTTAGCCATACCTATATCATTTGCGGTAAAATTCACCGCTCCGTGCCCTATAAGATTTGTGTGCAGCATATACGGTTTTTGCACCGAAGGCTCCAGCCTGTCCCACGATTCGACCGCTCCGGATATTTCGGCATATATCCACTGATTAGCATTAACGGGACCCATTTCGGTGTTCTGATAAGATATATTGGTAAAAGGGTCTTCATCAAACGTATATCCCAAGAACTGATATTCACCTGCTACACAATGATTATTCACTACATCTTGAGGATTACCGTAAACAATATATCCGTAATCACGGTACATTGTGAAGGATACGGTATAGTTACCGTTTACACTTTTTACAGGTATTCCTAAATATTGTATCCATAGCATAAACTCCTCCTGATTTGTGGGAGTATTGGAACATAAAGAACAGCCGAACATGTCCTCGTATATTGTTTCTTCATATCCACATGTTATGCATCTGTATATGACGGCATGCCCGAAATCGGTATGCTCCCCTATATTCGATGTCTTCTGCATATCATGTCCGTGACATAAGCAACACGGTCTGTATGTAGTAAACCTGTCTTCCGTTTGTTTGCAAATTTTACAGGTTCTGCTCTGTCGATGTCCTTGTTCCTCATGTATTTTTGAAACCGGCGACCATTCGGAAAAATCATGATATCCCCTGCACAGGCAGCAGTCGGCAAGTGTTGTATAAGATACGGTGATATGCCCGCATGCAGAACAGGTACCGGTCTTTTTATGCCCGTCAACAGTGTGTTCCTGTGATACGGTATATGAGTAATTGTGATAACCTCTGCAATAGCAGCAGGTGGGTACTGTCGTGTAATAGTCGGCATTATGTCCGCAGTCAAAACATCTTTGTGTAACATAGTGTCCGTATGTTGTATGAGCAGGAGATACGCTGTAACTGTAATTATGGTATCCTCTGCATTCGCAACAGTCGGATTTCTCTGTATATCCCGAATCGCAAACATAGCCGCATTTACTGCATTTCTTGGTATAGTAATGTCCCGATCCGGACGTATGATAATCGGATATGCTTGTTGTATAGGAATGACTGCAATTGCAGATAGCACATGACGCCAGTGTTGTATATCCGCTTTCTATAATCGCTCCGCATTCCTTACAGGGAACGGTGTAATAATGGCCCAGTCCCTGCGTATGCTCCGTGTTTATTTCCATGAGACCTCGAATATGACCGACACAATCACAGCAGCTGTCATCTTTTTTATAGTAGGAGGTCGTGTATCCGCAGGTTGAGCACTTCAATTTTACCAAATGCCCGTAAGCGGTATGAGATCCGACAGAAAGTGTATAGTAGTTATGATTACCGGTGCACCGACAACATGTTGAAAGTGTTGTATATCCCGTCACGGTAATCAACTCGCAATCCTGACAAATATATCCGCATTGATGACCTTGCGGAGTGTGTACATCGGAAACATATGCGACATTTATGTGTTTTCCGGTTCTCTCAAAACTTTCACAATATGCAAATGCGTTAATGCACATGCTTAACAGTAAAATTATCGTAATCAAAGACAGGATAGCTCTTTTCATGTTATCTTCTCCATAAGTTGCGCTATTTATTTTGCTCTATACTTACCTTTTCATTTTTTATTTGAAAAAGTAAAATTGCCTATTACATTGTGCATAGTGAAAAAGACATACCTCAATGTTTCATTGGAATTGTCTTCCAACAGGTTATATGCATCCCAAGGTTTTAAAGCACGTAAAAATACATATCTGTCTATTACATAATCCGCTATATCATAAGGATTATGTTCGGATAAAGCTGCACACAGTGCATTTTTAACTTTACTCTTATAGAAGCTATCGGGTATACCGTCATCCCAGTTAAACTTCTTCAGTTCCAACTTTAAAAACATTGTATCGTAACCCCACTGTGTTTCGGTATATCCCGACGGACCTTCAAAAAACCTGAAAGCAAACAAACAATATGTGGGGTTGGTATTTATGGCGGATTTGTGGTATCGGATCTCATATGTATTCTTGGTCTCATAAACTCTTTTTTCCACCACTATATACCCGATATCATCCTTTACTTCTGTTAGAGTGGATTTTATAACATCGGATAATTCCTCATATGTAACACCCTTGTATTGCACATTATCTTTGGTTGTATTATCCAAAAACGAGCAATCGAATCTCACCGAGGTATCTCTCTTTGTTTTATCGATAAGCTTGATTAATAAGGTGCAGGCCTGTGCTCTGGTAAGCGTCTCATTGAATCGGAAAGTGAAATCTTCAAACCCGTTAATAACTCCCGCATTGTAGCACTTTTTTATATGCTCTTTATACTTATCAGGTGTATATGCGCCCAAATCAAACGGATATATCTTTTCCGAATAAAATTCCGGCTCCTTAAGGTATGTCATGGCATTGGAGATAAGCAAGGCTGCCTGCCCTCTGTTAATCTCTTTTTGATATTCACCGTCAAATCCTTCCAAAAGCTTAATATCACCTGCTTTATCTATGTAATTTTGAGCCCAGTAACCTTCAGCATTACCTATATCAAAACCCAGCGCTTTTATTATCATTTTTATCAACTCATCGGCTTTGACATTGCCGTCGGGTTTGAATGTGTTATCGGGATATCCGTTTATAATATTCATTCCGTACAACTGTATGACCGGTTCAAAAAACCACTGGGATGATTGCACATCGCTAAACCGTGAACCTGCAGCCTGAGCATTAACACCGCATACTCCGGCTGCCGGTATTAAGCATATGACAAGCAATAAAGATGTAAATTTCTTCATAATACTCCTTTCGAGTATCATGCTATTGTTATTGCCAATATATGTCTACTGACAAAAATGCTTTTTTTTATACTATAAGAAAATATTCCGACAATTTTTGGAACCCGATTCCGTTAATCACGAAATATTGCAAAAAGTCAATATGTAAAAAACTACTCTCTTTTACTTTTCTCTATCTTTTCTTCGGTATCTTTCAGTACCTGATTTCTTAGGGTCTTTAAGAATTCACAAACCTGTGCTTCTTCTGTGCCGTAGGTTTTCTGCAGCTCATACTCTATATCCAACCAGGTAGATATGTCCGCCTCATTATGCTGTATAACCGCTTCCATTTTATCCAATGCTTTAAAGACTATCGCCTCTTTTGTCTTCTTTTGCTCTATCTCGGAAAAGAGTTCTTTGATATGCTGATAGCGTTCTTCCGGAAGCTGCCGTATAAATTCCAGCACTTGCTCCATTTCTTTTTTATCATCTTTTTTTGTTTTCCTGAAAGAAGGTATATCCCCCGTTATCGCTTCGCCTATGTCATGAACAATACACATTTCCACAACTCTGTCCATGTCCACATCGGGTATAGTATCTTTTAATACATATGCCATAAGTATGAGCCGGTAGGAGTGTTCCGCAACCGATTCCTCTCTTCCGCAGGATGTCTTTGAATGCCGAAAATTGCATTTCATCTTCTCTATAACATGCAGCCATTGTAAAAAATCATCAGGTTTCATTATTCACCAAATAACCATGGGTCATCAGCCGGCACCTCTATAATTTCTTTTAAAGTCATTATCTGAGAGCCGCTTACAAATTTCACCAATCTTCTGTCTCGGTCGTTTGTATACCAAAAATAGCTTTCTCTCGCCGTGAATAAGGAAAATCCCGCATACTTGGCAGAGTACTTGACACACTCATAAGACTTACCGTTAACGGTAATTGTTTCCATCGTCTGATTGGTTACTCCATAAGGAGCAAACATTGCACTTTCGTTTACAAGCACATTTATGTACACCTTATCGTCTTGCTCTATCTGAATTAACCCGAGTGTCAGGTTAATCATTTCATTGTCAAGATATCGTGCAGGCTTTGCTACTTCCTTATCCGCTTGCTTGTCTTCCTGAATCGCTTTTATAGTTGCCTTTTCTTTCGTATAGTCGGTTTTTACCGACCAGTCTTTTTCTTTTCCGGAATAGAAAACATTGGATTTGTACGAAGAAGACGGAATAAGAGTATCGGTATCGAATATGACCTGTGCTCTGTATTGCCACATGTCAAACTCCGCATATGACTGCATTTTTGTTATGTTCCCGTCTGTTACATACTTGAATGTGAGGTCTCCGTCAATATTCTGATCTTCGTTTACTATGTAGTATACCAGGCGGTAGCACCCTTTCGGTATTTCACCGACCGTATATTCATCTTCGCTAAGCTGTATTTTGCATCCGGTTAAGGTCGTACAAAGCAACGATATCAATAAAACAAGAGTTAATGTTTTAAATATTTTATTCTTCATCTTAATCCTTCCTCTTCATCTCTATTTCAAATCGGTCAAAGTATACTTTCTCCATAAACTGCTCATCGGTGAAAAATGTCTTGTTGAATCGTGCAAGCTCTTTGGTGTTTTTACTCATCCATACCGGAACCTGTATATCCATCTTCTTGCATATGTCCACAAGACAGTTTGTGAGTCTTTGCTGAAAGTTCATGTCGGGATTGACACATTCGGCTTTTTCTTCAACCAGTATTAAATTGTTCTTGATAAGTTTGCCGTATATTAGCATTATTTTCCGTCCTGCTCATTTTGTATTGCCTATTTTATCACTGAATGAGTGTTTTTTAAACATTTTATCTTATCGCCTATTGCTATATTGTGCATGTAAAGCAAGTTCCTGCCCTGACCTACATCGCTTCCACCTGCAGTATTTTTTCCGCAAGAGTTCTACTGAACTTCTCCGGTTCTTCCGCTAACGGACTGTGGCTTGATCGGTTAAACCATATATAGTCTTTAAGCGGAGCCTCTACGGTTTTATAGTATTCATACGACAGTTCAAACGGTGTATTGTAATCGGAAGCTCCTATCAGATAAAACATGGGAACGGAAAACTTTGTATACTCTTGGGAAAAGTCCAGCTTAACTATATCTTCCCACATGTTTTTCAGAGAAAAACTGTAGCCTTTTAAAACACCGGCTATGTCACACAATGTGTACTCCTTTGAGAAAAGTATCGGTTTAACGGTACTCTTCCACATTGATGAGCATTTGAATGTTGCACCGCCGTATTTTGATAAAAGTTTTCTCTGTTCCATCAATCCCTTTATAGGGTCGCCTGCATAAAGCCCCTCTACCGGTCTTTTTATTTCCAAAAGCTTCTGCACATCTTTCTCATTACCGGCAGCCTTTGCTTTTTCCAGCACGTAGTCATAACTTTTCTCTTCATTTCTTATCCCGTTCACAAGCTGCCCCTGTCCGAAATACGCTTTTATATTCTCAGGATATCTGTATACCAGCATTGTGCCTACGCAGGATCCCCATGAATGTCCCTGTATGTATATCTTGTCTTTCTTGAATTTTTTACAAAGATATTCCGTAATCTCCCTTGCGTCTTCCACAAAGGTATCCAAATTCATATCCTCTTTCTTTGCCCCTTTATAGCTTCCGCCGGTACCTCTTTGGTCCCATCCCGCTATTGTCACTTTGTCAGTTATATCTAACATATGCTTCATTACGTTATGTCTGTCCACTACACCGGGTCCTCCGTGGATAAAGAGTACAACGGGATTAACGCTGTCTGTTCCTATAATATGAATCTTCTGTTGTATCCCGTTAATCATTACCTTTTCCGTTATATCAATCGTATTTTTCATATTTACCCCCTTTTTTGTAGCCTCTTCCGTTGGATATAATTTCGGAAGTCAAAAGTGCTCTGCCATATATTCTTAACTT
>Ga0255345_1000174_pt1 | contig 114645 bp, 120 predicted proteins | sample wastewater_treat_6_FD_192415 | JGI IMG/M metagenome (GOLD analysis project Ga0255345, IMG submission 192415) | Wastewater microbial communities from Lulu Island WWTP, Vancouver, Canada - plant20 | ecosystem: Engineered > WWTP > Wastewater > Unclassified | place: Canada: Vancouver, British...
GCTCGCGCGAGAGGCGGACCTGCCTCTTTGCCGGGTGGACGTTGACATCGACGAGGGCCGTGTCCAGCTCGAGCGCGATCACGGCGACCGGGTGGCGGTCCGCGGGGAGCAGGGTGCCGAACCCCGCTCTCACCGCCGCCGCCAGCTGTGGACTCTGGACCGTGCGGCCGTTGATCGCGAGAAAGACCTGGTACGGGTTCGGCCGCTGCACCGACGGGGCCCCGACAAACCCCGAGACGCGACAGAGCCCCCCCTCTCCCGCGACGGGAAGCAGGGCGGACCCGACCTCGGGCCCGTGGAGCGAGGCGATCGCCTCCAGCAGACCCGTGCCCGGCGTCGAGAGGCGGGGACGCCCGTTGTGGGTGAGCGAGAACGCGACCTCCGGGCGGGCGAGCGCGAGCCGTTCGATCGTCCCCGCGAGGTGCGCGAGCTCGGTCCCGAGCGACTTCTGGAACTTCCGTCGCGCCGGCGTGTTGAAGAAGAGGTCCTCGACGGTCACGCGCGTGCCCACCGGCGCGGCGGTCTCCCCCTCCTCCTCGACCTCCCCGCCGCGCACGACGAGCCGGTTCGCGAGCAGCGCGTCGGCTCTCCGCGAGACGAGGGTGAGCCGGCTCACGGCCGCGATCGAGGCGAGCGCCTCGCCGCGAAAGCCCATGGTCGTGACCGAGTCGAGGTCATCGACACCGCTGAGCTTCGAGGTCGTGTGCGGGAGCACGGCCAGCCGCAGGTCCTCGAGCGACATCCCCGAGCCGTCGTCGGTGACACGGATCGCCGCGATCGCCCCGGCCCTCGACTCCACGGCGACCGTGATGCGCGTGGCGCCGGCGTCGAGCGCGTTCTCGACCAGTTCCTTTGCCACCGATGCCGGCCGCTCGATCACCTCGCCGGCCGCGATCTTCGTGATCGTCTCCGGGGCCAGGGGATGGATGGCGCTGGTCACCGCTCCGCCTCCTCCTTCAGCCGGTAGAGCGCCTGGAGCGCCTCGATGGGGGACATCCGGTCGGGCTCGAGCGCCCGGAGCGTGGCCAGCACCGGCGGCTCGGGCGGGCGCGCGGGGTCGTCGCCAACCGGCAGGAGCATCTGCGTGTACCGGACGCGGCGCGGACCGTCGCCGGGCTCGCGCGCCGCCTCCCGCCGGACGAGCTCCTCGAGCAGGACCGTCGCCCGGCCGATCACCGGCGCCGGCACCCCCGCCAGCTCGGCCACGTGAACGCCGTACGACCGGTCCGTCGCGCCGGGTATGATGGTCCGCGTGAAGATCACCGATCTCCCCGTGTCCTTGACGGCCATATGATAGTTCCGCACGCGGACAAGGTCGGCCTCTGCCTCAACCAGCTCGTGGAAGTGGGTCGCGAAGAGCGTGCGCGGCCCGCTCTTCCCCCTGCCGTGCAGGAACTCGAGCACTGCCCGCGCGATCGCGTAGCCGTCGAGGGTCGAGGTCCCGCGCCCGATCTCGTCGAGGATCACCAGGCTCCTGGAGGTCGCGTGGGCGAGGATGTTCGCGAGCTCGAGCATCTCGACCATGAAGGTCGACTGGCCCGAGGCGAGGTCGTCGAAGGCACCGACCCGGGTGAAGACCCGGTCCACGGTCCCGATCGCGGCGTGATCGGCGGGGACGAACATCCCGCACTGGGCCATGATCGTGATCAGGGCGACCGCGCGCATGTACGTCGACTTCCCGGCCATGTTCGCGCCCGTGATGATCAGGATCTGCTCTCCCGCGGCGTCGAGCACAGTATCGTTCGGGACGAAGGGTTCGCTCGAGCGGGCCTCCACGACGGGGTGGCGGCCGCCCAGGATCCTGATGGCACTCCCGTCCGTCACGGCCGGACGGGTGTACCGGTTCTCGACCGCGACCTCGGCGAGGCAGGTGAAGAGGTCCAGCAGTCCGGCGGCACGCGCCGCCGCCTGGAGCCGGGGCACGGCCGGCCGGAGAAACTCGAGGAGTCCCTGCCAGACCTCCTGCTCGCGCTCGCCGAGGCGTTCGTCCGCGTGGGCGATCTCCGCCTCCTTCTCCCGCAGTCCCGGGGTGGCGTAGCGCTCGCCGGAGGCGGTCGTCTGCCGCCGCTCGTACTCGGGCGGGACGCGGGTCTCCATGGCCTTCGGGACCTCGATGTAGTACCCGAAGACGCGGTTGTACCCGATCTTGAGGGTGCGTATCCCCGTCCGTTCGCGTTCGGCCTGCTGGAGCGCGGCCACCCAGTCGCGACCGCTCGTCGCGAGCCCCCGAAGGCGGTCGAGTTCCGGGTCGTACCCGTCCCGGATCATGCCGCCGCTCCGGAGGGCCGCCGGTGGGTCGTCGACCAGCGCCGCGGCGACGAGCGCTGCCTCGTCCGCGTGGTCGCCGAGCTCGCCCACCGCAGCCGTGATCAGGGCCGGGACCGCCGCTCCGCCCGGGGCGAGGGAAGCCTTGACCCCCGGCAGGGCCTCGAGCGAACGCCGGAGGGCCGCGAGGTCCCGCGGCGAGGCGTTGCCGTACGCGATGCGGCCGGCGATCCGCTCCAGGTCGGCCACGTCCCCGAGGCGGCGGCGCAGATCTCGCCGCGCGACGGTATCGTTCACGAGGGATTCCACCGCATCGAGACGGCGGTTGATCGCGACCGGGTCTGTGAGCGGCCGGACGATCCGGGCGCGGAGGAGGCGGGCGCCCATGGGGGTGACCGTCCTGTCGAGGACCTGCAGCAGGGTCGCTCCCCGCTTCTCGTCGCGGACCGGCCGGATCAGCTCCAGGTTCCGGACCGTGATCGCGTCGATCACGGGTTGCGCGGCGCCGTCCGAGGCGACGGAGAGCCCGCTCACCTGCGGCAGGGGCGCACGGTGCATCTCCTCGGCGTAGGCGAGGGCGGCGCCGGCAGCGGCGATGGCCGCGTCGTCATCGCGCTCGAAGCCGCGGCCGAACCGGGCGGCGAGGTATCGCTGGGCCGCCTCGCTCCCGAACGAGGCGGCGGGGCGGCGGGTGGCGACGGCCTCGAGCGATACCACGGCATCGAGGACGGGACCCTCGAGCCCCTCGGGGACGAGCACCTCCTCGGGCGTGCGCCGGACGGCCTCGGCAAGTATGGCCGATCGTGCCTCGCCGCTCGGCACGGACAGGGCCGCGAACTCGCCCGTGGAGGCGTCGAGGACCGCGATCCCGGTCCGTGCGGGCCCCGGCGCGACGGACATCAGGTACCGGGCCTGCGGCGCCTCGAGCATGGCCCCGTCCACGAGCGTCCCGGGGGTCACGACCCTGACCACCTCGCGTCTCACGAGTCCCCGGGCCTTCTTGGGGTCCTCCATCTGCTCGGCGATCGCCACCCGGTAGCCCTTTCGAACGAGCCGGGCGATATACGACTCTGCCGCGTGGTACGGGACGCCGGCGAGCGGGATCTTGTTCCCCTGCGTGTCCGTGCCGCGGGAGGTCAGGACGATGTCGAGCTCGCGGGCGACCGTCTCCGCGTCCGCCCCGAAGGTCTCGTAGAAGTCGCCCATCCGGCAGAGCAGGAGGGCGTCGGGGTGCTGGCGCTTCGCCGCGAGGTACTGGCGCATGCCGGGAGAGAGACCGTCGCTCATGCCGATCCTTTATATATCGGCTCGTCTGGATATAACAGCCCCGATCGGGGTCATTGGCGCCGTCGGCCGGCTTCGAACGGCCGCGCCTCGCGTTCGGCGAGGGCGATCGCGCCGTGCGGGCACGAGGCGACGCACGCCCCGCCGCCGTCGCAGCAGCGTTCGTCGACGAGCATCGAGCACCCGTCGCGGACCTCGATCGCGAGGGTCGGGCAGTCGAGCGTGCAGAGGCCGCAGCCCGTGCACGCCGACGGGTCGACCTCAATGACTATCCGTTTCATGCCGATCCTGCCAATGCCTTTGATCTTCGACGAGACAGAGTTATGCCTGCCGGTCCACCCCGTCACCGGGGCCGGCAGGGATCACGACTCCTCGAGCGGCGCGATCAGGGAGGGGTCGTCCGCTGTGGGCGTGTTGACCCGCGTCGAGACCGGGTACGCCTCGATATCGCGGTCGGGATACGGCGCCAGGAGCCTGGAGAGATCACCCGGTGCGAGGGTCCCCCCGCCGATCCAGCGGTCTTCGTCCTCGCGGCGGAGGATCACCGGCATGCGGTCGTGGAGCGGAGCCACCACCCGGTTCGCGGCCGTGGTGATGATCGTGTACGTCGCGAGGGCCGAGCCGTCGAGGTCGTGCCAGACGTCGTAGAGACCCGCGAAGGCGAAGATCCCGCCGCCTTTCAGGCGTACGTGGTACGGCTGCTTCTTCCCGCCGTCTGCCTTCTTCCACTCGAAGAACCCGCTGGCCGGCACGAGGCAGCGGTTCTGCTTGAGGAGGCCCCGGAACATGGGGCGCTCCGCGAGGGTCTCCGCCCTGGCGTTGATCGGCCGGCGGGCCGAGGCCAGGTCTTTCGCCCAGTGAGGGACCAGACCCCATTCCATCGGGACGAGCTCGGCGTGCTCGCGCTGCACGACCACGGGCATGACCTGCGACGGCGCGACGTTGAACCGCGAGCGGCAGCCGATCGTGGGTTGGTACACCCGGAACCGGTTGCCGAGGTCGTCGGTGCAGACGAGCGAGTAACGGCCGCACATGATACGCCTCGTTGCCTGCGGGGATGATCAAGGTTGCGCCGCTCTCCCGTCCGTGCCCGACCCGGTGCCCGGCATGGAAGCAGGCACCACCTGCGGAGCACTGGTTCCCGCTCTTCCCGGTATCCGGGGGCAATCGGCCTGCAGCCGGGAGCGGGCGGAAAGGGCAGGACCCACTTCCGGCGTTCGCGATCGAGCGAGCTACTCGCGGGTCCCGGTCCGCTCTCCCGTCCGTGCCGTGCAGACCCCCGAGGGGGCACCGGCCACCGGCAGCGATTCAGCCTCGATATAGACCCGGTTCGTCTCGGGGTAGCCTGCGCGAAGGTCGGCCTCGATCCGGCGGATTGCTTCGTGCATCTCCTCTGCCGTGGTACCCGGCGCGAAGCAGACCCCCATGTTCACAAGGAGATCGTGCGGGCCCATGTACATGGTCAGGATGTCGCCGGCGCGCTCCACGGCCGGGTCCGACTCCACGCGGTTTCGCATGTCCGCGAGCTCCTCGGGGTTCACGCCCTCGCCGAGCAGCAGCCCCTTGGTCCGCGACGCGAGGATCCAGGCCACGCTCATCAGCAACAGGCCGATCGCGATCGAGGCCGCGCCGTCGAGGTACGGGTTATTGAACAGGTGACCGAGATAGATCCCGAGGAACGCGAAGATCAGGCCGAGCATGGCCGCGCTATCCTCGAAGACGACCGTATACAGGCTCGGGTCCTTGGACCGACCGATGAACTCGCGGGTACCCCGGTCCCCCTTTGCCCGCCGAAACTCCCGTATCGCCACCGAGAACGACGCGCCCTCGACGAGGACTGAGATGGCGAGCACGATGTAGGCCACCGTGGGGTCGCCGAGCTGGGCACCGGGCGCAACGTGACGGATATGGCTGATCCCCTCGTAGAGCGACATGCCGCCGCCGATCCCGAAGATGGAGATCGCCACAATCTGCGTCCAGAAGTAGAGCGACTTGCCGTGGCCGAACGGGTGGGCCTCGTCGGCCGGCCGGCCGGCCCGCTTCAGTCCCAGCAGCAGAAGGCAGCCGTTTCCCGTGTCGACGAGCGAGTGGATGCCCTCGGAGATCATGGCCGACGAGCCCGTGATCGCCGCCGCGATGAACTTGATTATCGCGATGACCAGGTTGCCGGCGATGGCGGCGATGACCGCGATCCGGGAACCGCCATGCCCGGCCATCAGGCCCCCTCCCGACGACCCCGTCTCGCGCCGCCCGTCCGTCTCCCTCCGGTAATCAGCTTGGGGACCGGTGCACGGTCCGTCCGGCTCTGGTGACCTGCCATAACCAGTGTTGGAAGCACAGGAATTAATGTCATTCACTGGAGCCCAGCGGGCATGAGAGCGGGGGACCGATGGGATCGTGTGTCGGAGAGTATGGCGTCGCGGGACACGCGTCTCCCCTCCAGTGTGACGTCTGGAACGGCAGGTATGGCGGCCGACCGAACGCTCAGATAACAATTTTCCCCCGGTGGCACCGATATCAGTCAGAGGTGCCGGTTCCGACCTCGAGATCCGGCGCCTCCGACGAGGTACCGAGATGCCGTTCCGCTCCTGCCTGCTCCTCCTGCTGCTTCTCACTGCGCTGATAGCGATCCCCGTGAGCGCCGACCTCCCATCGGTGATCGTCTCGGATGTCCGGTTGAGCCCCGAGGTGCTCATGCCCGGTGACCAGGGGCTCCTGAGCATCACCCTGACCAACACGGCAAGCGCCTCGATGAGGACCGAGTCCTCGGGCAACGCGTCCGGCGCCGGCTCGATGGTCTCGACCAGCACCGAGATCAACCCGGTCATCGAGCAGGTCACGCTCGTCGGAAGAGGGGACATACGCGTTCTCGGCGGCGACCGGCAGTACCGCGGGGTGCTCGGACCCGGCCAGTCCATCACGCTGCCGTTCCTGGTCGGAGCCCCGTCGTACAGCGGGGTCTTCTTCCCGGTTCTGACGGTCCGGCTCGAGGAGGGAGAGACGCTGCGGTTCCCAGTCTCGGTGAACGTGAACACGCGGATCGCCGGGCTGCGTCAGCCCGTCCTCGTCCTCTCCCAGTCCACGGTCGGGCCGTTCGCGCCGGGCGAGCGGGCGACGATCGGGCTCTCCCTCGTGAACGCCGGTGACGCGGACGCAGGCGACGTCCTTCTCCGGATCGGCGGCAACACGACGGGGCTCTTCCCGATCGGCTCGCGCACGGTCCACCTCGGCGCTGCCCCCCGCGGCGCCAACCACACCTTCAGCATCGACCTCCAGGTCGACCGGTCGGCGGGGTCGGGGCTGCACCTGGTCCCGGTCGAGGTCGCCTACACGGCCGTCGACGGCACCCGGCCGCAGTGGGTCGAGACGCTCGGGATCGACCTGCGGGGCAGGAGCGAGCTCGCCATCGCGTCGCTCAAGACCGACCCGATCCGGGTTCGCCAGGGGGACGAGGTCGACCTCATCGTCCGGATGGACAATACGGGGACGGGGGACGCCCGCGCGGTCTCGGCCAGGGTCGACGTGCCGCTGCCAGGGACGAAGGAGACATTCATCGGCACCGTCCGGCCTGGATCGAACGCTCCTGCTGTCTTCGCCCTCACGGCGGATCGGGCCGGCGAGTTCGACTACACGTTCAATGCCACCTACGAGGACGACTGGGGCAGCCACGCGGTCACGCGGACCCTCCGCCTCTCGGTCGCGTCGTCAGGGAGCGAGCTGACGATCGGAGTGCTCCTGCTCGCGGTGATCGTCGGGGCGGCGGTCTTCTTCATCTGGTGGCGGCGGAAGGGCAGGACGTCCCATGTTTGAGCGGGAGCGGGTCGCATTCTACCTGGCATCCCGTTCCCTCCGTCGCGGGAGCCGGACCAGCCTCCTCCTGAACGTCGCGATCCTCGCACTCGTCTTTACGAACATGATCCTGCTCCCGTCGATCATCTCGGGCTCGGTCGAGCTCTTCAACCAGCAGTCGATCGACTTCCAGACCTCGGACATCCAGGTGCGGCCCCTCGAGGGCGACCAGTACATCGGCCGCACCGCCGCCCTGCTCGAGACCGTGAACCGCGTCCCGGGCGTCCGTCGCGGCTCGGCCCGGTACGGGATCGGGGCGACGATACTGGCCCGCAACCGGTCGGTCTCCGTCCCGGTGACCGCGATCGATCCCCGGAACGAGGTCGAGGTCACGAAGATCCACGAGCACATGCAGGACGGCGAGTTCCTCTCGGGCGGGGAGCGGGGCGAAGTGCTGATCGGGCAGTTCGTCGCCGGGAACGAGGATACGCGCAAGGACCTCTTCGCCTCGCTCGGCGGTGTCAGGGTCGGCGAGCGGATCGAGATCGCCTTCGCGAACGGGGTGACCCGCCCGTACGTCGTGAAGGGGGTCTACGAGACCAGGTCGTACATCACCGACTACTCGGCCCTGATCACCTGGGACGAACTGGAGTCGCTCCTCGGGACGGAGGTCGACCAGTCGACCGAGGTCCTCGTGAAGGCGGATCGCGGCGCGGACGTCGACGAGGTCAAGACCGCGCTCTTCGAGGCCGGGGTGCAGGAGGAGGTGAAGACGTGGCGGGAGGCGATTACGACCACGGTCGAGGAGTCCATCAAGACCTTCGATGTCATCATCTCCATCTCGACCTTCGTGAGCCTCGTGATCGCCGTGGTGGTGATCTTCATCGTGATCACGATCAAGGCCATGAACCAGCGCCGGCAGATCGCGATCCTGAAGGCGATCGGGATCCACCCGTCGACGATCATCCGGTCTTACCTGATCCAGGTCTTTGCCATCTGCACGCTCGGTACACTCCTGGGCCTGGTCATGGTCGGACTCCTCGGCGCCTGGTTCACGGCCAATCCACTCGTCTTCCCGGACGGGGTGGTCGTGCCGCAATTCGAGTCGACCGCGCTGGTCGAGAACACGGTCTGGCTCTTCGCGGCATCGATGGCCGCGGGGTTCGTCCCGGCGTGGCGGATCACCCGCGAGAACATCATCTCGGCGATGAGGGCGGGATGATCCGCGTCGAGGGGCTCCGCAAGAGCTACCGGATGGGCGAGGTCGAGGTTCGTGCCCTGGACGGGGTCACGCTCGAGGTTCGGGAGGGGGAGTTCATCGGGGTGACCGGACCGAGCGGGTCGGGCAAGTCCACGCTCCTCCACCTGATCGGGCTCCTCGACGAGCCGAGCGGCGGTTCGATCTCGATCCAGGGGATCGATGCGCTCGCCCTCTTGGACGACGAGCGAACGCGCTTTCGATTGACGCGGATCGGGTACATCTTCCAGGACTACGCCCTGGTCCCGGATCTCACGGCGCTCGAGAACGTGGTCCTTCCCGCGCTCGAGCTCGGCGTCTCCGAACGGCAGGGGATCTCGCGTGCCACCGATCTGCTCGGGCGGGTCGGGCTCGCGGAGCGGGTGGATCACCTGCCGGCGGAGCTCTCCGGCGGGGAGCAGCAGCGGATCGCGATCGCCCGGGCGCTGGTCAACTCGCCCGCCCTCCTTCTCGCGGACGAGCCGACGGCGAACCTGGACAGCCAGGCCTCCACGATGGTTCTCGAACTCTTTGCCTCGATCAACCGCGAGCTCGGCCAGACGGTGCTGATGGTCAGCCACGAAGAGATCCACCGGCAGTACTTTGGTCGGGAGATACGCCTGCGCGACGGGCGCGTGGCGACCGATGGGATCGCGTCGGGGTGATCCCTGTCGGGACGGAGAGAGGAACGAAGACCTACTCGCCCTGTGGCTGAACGAGACCGGGGCGATCCCTGGCTGGCACCCCGTTGCCAGGCTCTCCAGCCCGGTCGGCGACCATCGACTTCGTGATGGTGCACCATTGCGAACGGCCGTGCTGTGGCACGGGATCGGTGGGCCGTGCCTTCATTCGGTTTCGGGCGTCGGATCGGGGATATCGAGCCCATTTCAGGGGTATGTGGTGGAGAAATGAACGAGAAAGGAAGACCTGTCCCGTCGTGTCCTCATGCGAGGGATGGGATTTGAACCCAAGAACTCCTGCGAGACTGGACCCTGAATCCAGCGCCGTTGACCTGGCTTGGCTACCCTCGCGCCTGCATATATTCGGGGGGTGGAGAGATAAAGATTGGCGTTCCGGGACTCCCCACTCGTTCCGGGGGTCTCCGTCCCACCTTCCTCACACACCGAACAGCCGCGCCGCCACGTCCGCCTCGCCCGTCAGCACGGGGTCGCCGGCGGACCTGCCGAGCACCACCGTGTGGGTCCCGCCCGCGATCCGCCACTGGCCCGCGCCGCCGTCGAACCGCGCCAGCAACCGGGGCTCGGCCGTCACCGTCACCCGGCGCGACTCGCCGGGCCGGAGCTCGACCCGCTCGAAACCGAGAAGCCGCGTGCGCTTCCCGTCGGGCGCACCCGTGAGATAGACCTGCGGGACGTCGGCGCCCGCACGCTCCCCACTGTTGGTCACGGTGAAGCTCGCTCCTATCGTCTCGCCGCCGCGAACCTCGAGGTCGGAGTAGTCGAAGGACGTGTAGCTCAGCCCGAAGCCGAAGGGGTAGAGCGGCGTCTCGCCCCGCATCGCGAACCAGCGGTAGCCGACCTCCGCGCCCTCATTGTACTCGATCGTGGTCGGCGTGCCCCACGGCGTTCCGAGGCCGGGCAGCTCCGGGCGCGGCGTCTGGGCGAGGGACCGGGGGAAGGTGATCGGCAGGCGGCCGGACGGGTTGACCCGGCCGGTGAGCACCTCCGCGATGGCCCGGCCGCCGGCCTGCCCGGGATACCAGGCCTGGACGATCGCCTTCACCCGGTCCTGCCACGGCATCGACACCGGGTTGCCGGTCTCGAGCACCACGATCGTGTTCGGGTTGACGGACGCCACGGCGTCGATCACGGCGTCCTGCCCCCATGGCAGCGAGAGGTCCGCGCTGTCGAACCCCTCGCCCTCGACGCGAATCCCGAAGACGATGACCACGTCGGCGCGCTTGGCGGTCAACGCGGCCTCCGCCGGCGTGTACCCGGGGTCGAAGTCGAACCGGGCCTTCGGCATCGCCTTCTCGAGCTCCTCCAGCGGAGACGGCGCGAGCAGGAAGAGATTCCGGTGCTTCCCCATGATGCCCGCACCGCCGATCTTGACGACGCCGGCGAAGCCACCCACGGGTGCCACCGCGCCCGAGCCGGTGCCGCTGATCACCCCCTGCTGGGCAAAGCCTCCGATGACCGCGACCTTGAGCGGCTTGTCGGCCGGGAGCGGCAGCGCGCCGGCGTTCTTCAGCAGCACGATCCCCTGCCGGGCGCCTTCCAGGGCGATCGCGTCGTGTCTCGCCATGTCCACCTCGGGTGCCGGTCCCCACTGGTCGGCGCCGACCGCGAACAGCGAGCGCAGGATCCGCCGCACCATGTCAGAGAGGCGCTCCCTGGGCAGCTCGCCCTTCGCGTATGCTTCACGGAGCTCGTCGGTGAACGGCTGCTTCCCCCAGAGGAGCATGTCGCCCTGGATGCCAGATTCCTGGTCGAGCCCCCTGAGCGCGTACTGCCATTCCGGGGTCGCGCCCCAGTCGGACATGACGTAGCCCTGGTAGCCCCAGGCGCCCTTGAGCACCTCGTTCAGGAGGTGATGGTTCCCGCCCGCGTACTCGCCGTTGATCTTGTTGTACCCGCTCATGATCGAGCCCGGCTGCGAGCGTTCGATCGCGACCTGGAAGGTGAGCAGGTCCGACTCGCGGTGCGCGTCGGGGTCGATGCGCGCGTCCAGCCAGTGGCGGTTGGTCTCGTTGCAGTTGAGCGTGTAGTGCTTCAGCGTCGAGATCACGTTCTGGCTCTGGATTCCGTTCACCTGCTCGGCGGCGAGCACGGCGCTGAGCCAGGGATCCTCCGAGAAGTACTCGAAGTTGCGGCCGTTCCGCGGATCGCGCGCCAGGTTGCACCCCCCCGCGAGCATGACGTTGAAGACGCGGATCCGCGCCTCGCGGCCGAGCGCCTCGCCGTCCTCCCGCACGAGCGCGGGATTGAAGCTCGCGCCGAGAGCGATCAGCGAGGGGAACGCGGTCGCTCCCGGGTCGTCGGGGCGGTACCCCGGGTTGGTGACGCCCATGCTGGCGTCGCTGCTCTGGATCGCCGGAACGCCGAGCCGCGGGACGCCCGGCGTGTAGCCCGCGCTCATGTTCTTGACGTCTTCGGGAATGAGCGGGTCGCGCGTCTGGGCGGCGGAGCTCCCCGGCACCTGGCCGAGCGCACTGACGATGAACGAGAACCGCTCGTCGTCGGTCATCTGCTGTTCCGTCATGCGCGCCCGCTCGTCAGCGGTGGACGGCACTGGCCGCGGCGTGCGGCCCCGTTCGGGTTCGTCGCGGGACATGATGGTCACCTGTCGGGGCGACGGTCCAGGTACTCCCGTCCAGTCCAGGGCTCGCACGACCGAACACGCTGCTCGATGCCAGGAACGTATGGCCCCGACGTCGCGCCGCCCCAGGGACCGGGCGGTACCGACGATCCGCGGATCGGCGAGCCGGCGGAGGTGCCGGACACGCCCGATGCCGTTGCGCCGGGCCGTGGATCTCGGCGGGCCGGGACCGATTGCCCTCTGGCGGGGAGAGGCGACCCGGCGGGATATGCTTTGTGGTCCGGGCCGCCTACGCCTGGTTGTTCCCGTTCTGGAACTTCCGGAGTTCGGCGTCTCTGAGCTCGTTTCGCCGGATCTTCCCGGAGATCGTCTTCGGTAGCGATTCCACGAACTCGATGCGGCGGGGATACTTGTACGGCGCTGTCGACTTCTTGGCGTGTGTCTGGAGATCGCGCACCAGCGACTCCGAGGGCTTGAACCCCGGCGTCAGCACCACGAACGCCTTGACCACCAGCCCCCGTATCACGTCGGGCGAGCCCACCACGGCCGCTTCCTGGACGGCTGGGTGCTCGAGCAGGGCCGACTCCACCTCGAATGGCCCGATCCGGTAGCCCGACGACTTGATCACGTCGTCGTCGCGCCCGACGAACCAGAAGTACCCGTCCTCGTCCTCGTAGGCCTTGTCACCGGTATAGTACCACCCGTCCTGGAACGCTCGCTCGTTCTCCTCGGCCGAACCGAGATACTCGCGGAAGAGGCCGACTGGCCGGGGATCGAGCCGGATAGCGATCCGCCCCTCCGTGCCGATACCGACGGGCCTGCCGTCGTCGTCCTGCAGTTCGATCGTCCAGCCCGGCGCGGGCCGGCCCATCGAGCCCTGCTTGACCTCCATCCCGGGAAAGGTCCCGATGCAGAGCACGGTCTCGGTCTGGCCGTACCCCTCGTAGATCGTCACGTCCGTCGCCTCCTTCCACGCGCGGATCACCTCGGGGTTGAGCGGTTCGCCGGCCGACGTACAGTGGCGCAGCTCGGAGAAGTCGAACCTGTCGAGATCCGCGAGGATCAGCATCCGGTAGATCGTTGGCGGGCAGCAGAAGGTCGTGATCGCGTATCGCTCCAGGAGCGGCAGGAGCTCGGTCGCCTTGAACTTGCCGCGGGTATCGTAGACGAAGATGGCGGCGCCCGCAATCCACTGGCCGAAGATCTTCCCCCAGGCGGACTTGGCCCAGCCGGTATCCGAGAACGTGAAGTGGAGGTCGTTGTGGCGGAGATCGTGCCAGAGTTCCGCCGTCACCCTGTGGCCGAGCGGGTAGGACTGGTCATGCAGGACCATCTTCGGCTCGCCCGTCGTGCCCGATGTGAAGAAGATGATCATCGGGTCCGTCGCGCGCGTCCGGGCCATCCCCGGGAGTTTCACGAGCTTGGTCGAGACCGGGGCCGGATACGCCATCTCCTGCGGCAGGGAGATCCAGCCATCGCGCTCGCCGTCGACCACGACGCGGCAGGTCAGGGAGGCACACTCGGAGTAGATGTCATCGACCTTCGGCGCGTTCTCCAGGTCCGTGATCACCATCTTGAACTGGGCGAGGTCGACCCGGTACCGGATGTCCTTGGGCGTCAGCATCGTCGGCGCGGGCGAGACCACCGCGCCGAGCTTGATCAGCGCGACCGTCAGGTACCACCACTCGGGGATCCGGTGGAGCATCAGCATCACCCTGTCGCCCTTGTGGATCCCGTACTTGAGGAGAATGTTCGCGGCCGCGTTCGAGAGGCCCATCATGTCCCAGAACGTGAACTTCTTCTCGCTGCCGTGCTGGTCCGTCCAGATCATCGCGAGCTTGTTGCGGTCCCGCCGCGCCCATGCATCGACCGCGTCGAAGCCGAAGTTGTAGTACTCGGGGACCTCGATCCGGTAGGAGGCGTAGGTCTCGTCGTACTCGCCCATGTTGTGCTCCTGCTCGGGCATAGCAAACAGGAAATGGTTGGTGTGCCGGTGGCATGAAGGCATCGCCTATTCAGGCCGATTTCAGCCATTTTAAGCGTCCATAAAGGTTTCCCCGGAATCATTATAGTGCACAGGACACGATAGGTACGATGATGGAAGAGAACCGGTACGAGTCGCTCAAGGTCGAGAATATCGTCGCTTCTGGCGCGATCGCCGACTCGATCGATCTCGCCGCGGTCTCGGAGGCCATCCCGGCCTGTGAACTCAATACCAAGCGGTTTCCGGGGGCGGTCTATCGGATCGACAAACCGAAGATCGCGTCCCTGATCTTCAGCTCGGGCAAGGTGGTGCTGACCGGGATCCGCCACCAGGAGGCCCTCGACGACGGCCTGAAGATCATCACGAGCTCGCTCCGCGACGCCGGTGTCGGCTGTTACGACGAGCCGCAGGTCGCCGTCACGAACATCGTCTGCTCGTACGACATCGGCAAATATATCAATCTCAACAAGGTCGTCATCACCCTGAATCTCGAGAACATCGAGTACGAGCCCGAGCAGTTCCCCGGGCTCGTCTACCGGATCAAGGACCCGAAGATCGTCGCGCTCCTCTTCAGCTCGGGCAAGATCATCCTGACCGGCGGCAAGAATATGGACGACATCAGGCGGGGCCTCGACTTTCTCGAGCAGACGCTCGGGTCGATCATGTAAGTCCCTCTTCTCCCGGAGATCCCTTACCAGAAGTGCCGTGTCTGGACGTACCGACGCTCTGCCTTGAGGATCTCTCTGTAGAACGCGTCCCCCTCGGTGAGCGTCGCGAGGATCCGTGATGCGTGCTCGGGACCGACACCCCTTCCCGCGAGGGCGATCACGGCCTTCTTCCCGCTCGAGAGGACGATGTTCGCATTCCGGAGTAGTCGCTTTTCGACCTCGCGCTCGTCCGGCGTCTTGACCTTCTTCCTTGCCACCGCGCAGAGCCCCTCGTCCCAGGGCTTGAGCGCGGCGATCAGCCGGGCCGTGCAGACCGGGCACTTCGGGCGCTCGTCCACGCGCGAGACCTTGGTCTTGAGCGTCCACTTCCGGCAGTTCATGCAGCAGAGGACGACGTCGGAGTCCTCGATCCGGCGTTTCACGGTCGAGAGGATCGCGGTGTCGGCCGACTCGGGGGGGACAAGGTCGCGCGAACTGAAGAGGCCGGCCGCGCCGAGGACCGAGACGCGGGTGGTCGCGACCTCGACCGAGCCGTCGCGGACGGCCGCGACGACCGCCGATGCCGCGTCCACGTCCATGTAGTACTCGAAGAGCTCGCGATACGTCTCGCGCTGGACCGCGGTCCTGTCGAAGAGGGCCGAGAGGCGGTGGATGCTGAGCCGCTCATAGTCGGCGTCGGGGTCGATCGCCCCGAACTTCTTCGCGACCTGGACGAGCTTCCACTTGTAGAGCGCCGTCCGCTTGAGCCCGAGCTCGAGGAGACCGCGGATATGGGCGGGCTCCAGACCGAGAAGCGCCTCCTTCACCTCGGGGGCCCGGAGGTCCTTCGGCAGGCGCAGCAGGCAGCGGTACGCGTCAATCTCGAGCCCGACGGTGGTGCCGTACCGCGCCGAGATGAGGAGCGATAGCACGCGCCCGAGCACCTCGTTCGCGCGGTGGCCGGCGCAGACGTTGCAGACTACCCCCTCCTCGGCGTTCTCGAGCGTGATCGTCCTGTCGGAGGGGACGATCGCCCGGTCGCGGTCCATGCCGTCAAGGAACCGCCCGGCATGACGAGCGGCGCGCTCGTTCTCGAGGTAGTCGCCGAAGCGCCGCGTGCGGCGGAGGGCGCCCACCTCCTGGGCGATCGCGAACGGCACGGGGATCTGCTCCCCCTCCCAGCTCGGGAGTTCGCCCTTCGCCCGCTTTGCCGGCTCGACCGTGATCCTCACCTCCTCCGTATCGAGGACCCGCCAGAGCTGACCCTTGGTGATGAAGACCGAGCCGGGATGGATCATGCCGACCACGAACGACTCGTCGAGGGTCCCGACGGTCCTCCTGCTGGCGAGATCGAAGACCGGGACCTTCCGCTCGTCATGGATCATCGAGAGGTTCGCCATCAGGTACCGTCGCGCCCGGGCCGTGGTGATGATCCGGGTACCGTCCCGACGGATGAGACGATGCCCCTCCATCTCAGCGACCACGTCGTCGAGAAGGGCGTCCACGCCGGGAAAAACGGCGGAGCCCGCGAGGATCGCCCTGACCTGTGCGAGCTCGATCTCGCCGTGCTCGACCGCGAGCGCGGCGACCTGGTTCGCGAGGACATCGGCGGCGCCGTAGGGGACGCGGACCGGTTCGACCTCGCCTGCCTTCGCCCGGCGGACGATCACGCCCGACTCGAGCAGGTCGTCGAACCCGGTGGCGAGGACGGTGCCGCGCGAGACCGCCTCGAGCCGGTGGCCGGCACGGCCGACGCGCTGGACGAGGCGTGCGACCTCGCGGGGGGATCCGAACTGGACCACGTGCTCCACGTGGCCGATGTCGATCCCAAGCTCCATGGACGAGGTCGCGATCAGGGTCGAGATCTCTCCTCCCTTGAATCGCTCCTCGGCATCCATGCGGACCTCGCGGGAGAGCGACCCGTGGTGGACCTCGACATCGCCGCGCTTGAAGAGCGCGTGCCCGAGGGCCTCGGCCGTCACGCGGGTGTTCGTGAAGACCAGGTTCGACCCGGCGGGGTCGAGGGCCCGCTCGACGCACCTCGCCTGCGCGTCGAACTGTTCCCCGGCGTAGACGACACGGATATCGAGCCTCTTCGCGACGGGCACCTGGAGCACGGAGAACGGACGGGAGCCGCAGAGAAATCGCGCCACCTCGTCCGGGTTTCCGATCGTGGCCGAGAGCCCGATACGCTGGAATTCGCCGGCGTATGTACGGATCCGTTCGAGCGCGACCGAGAGCTGCCCCCCGCGTTTCGATCCGGCGAGCTCGTGGATCTCGTCGACGACGACGTACCGGACGGCCTTCAGGTGCTTTCGCAGGGTCCTGCCCATGAAGATCGCCTGGAGCGATTCGGGGGTCGTGATCAGCAGGTCGGGCGGATGGAGCGCCTGCTTGCGCCGTTCCGCCTGGGTCGTATCCCCATGCCGGACACCGACGGAGAGGCCGAGCTGGCGGCACCACCACTCCATCCGGGCGAGGATGTCGCGGTTGAGCGCGCGAAGTGGAGTGACATAGATCGCGGAGAAGCCGCCCCCAGTGCCGTGAAGGAGGCCGTGGAAGACCGGGAGCATGGCCGACTCGGTCTTGCCCGTGCCCGTCGGGGCGATCAGGAGAACGTGATGACCCGCGATCACCTCGGGGACGGCGATCTCCTGCGCCTCGGAGAGCCCTTCGAAACCGCGCTCGGCGATCGTCTGGCGTATGCGTGGGTCGAGGAGGTCGAGCGCGCTCACGCCGCCGCCTCCGGCGGACTGAGCGCCTCGATAGGGCCGAGGAGGGTGCCGTCGGCGAGCAGCACCTCGACCGTCTCTTTCCTGAGGCAGCGTGAGACCGGGCTGAAGGGGTCGGCCACGATCTTCCGGACGTCGTAGCCCGCGAGTTCGTTGAACGCCGGGACGAAGAGGATCCTCGTCGGCCGATCAGATGGCGGGAGCCCGAGGCAGTCGTCATCGACCTCGCCCATGATATATGCGGGCGACCGGAGGGCGCAGCCGACCTCGTCCTGCACTGCGGCCAACGGGTGATGGTGACCGACGAGTACGAGCCTCCCGGCGAGGCATGGTCCCGGGAGGGTGTGGCCGTGGAGGTACCCGACGCCGTCGACGACGACGCCCGACCGTTCGGCGAGCTCGGACGGGTCGAGGAACCGCTCGATCCCGGGGTCGTGGTTCCCGGGGACGACCAGGATCGGAACGCGGGCCCTGAGCGCCGCGAGTACCTCGGGGATCTCCCTCCACTCCTGCCTGGTGGTGTACGGCACGGACTGCTTGACGTCGCCGAGGAGGAGGAGCCGGTCGGGTTTCACCCTCGCGAGGAGTCGGGCCAGCCGCTCGATCCTCTCTGCTGTCCGGCTCGAGATATGCCACCCATGGCGGGCCAGGTCGGACTCGATCCCGAAGTGGAGATCGGCCACGACGAGCGTTCGCTCGCTGTTCTCGACCAGTACCGCTGGCCCCTCGGCCAGGAACTCGAGCCTCATGCCCGCCGTATTAGCCCCCTTCGGGGCATGTAGCACTCGCCCTCGCCGAGAAGGCCCGCCAGCGCCTCCTCGACCTCGACCCGGGCACACCCGTGCTCCTCGCCGAGCGCGACGAGTTCGGCCTGCTCGATCCCGTCGCGGCCGGCAGCCTCGATGCGCTCGAGAAGGAGGCCGGACAGGTCGATCGCGGGAGGCGTCGACTCGGCCGGGACGAGCGCGAGCGCCCCCTCGGCCATGGACCGCAACTCCTCTATCGTCGCGGGCGTCACCTGGTAGGCCGTAACGGCCTCGTCGGCCAGGACGTCGCCCGCCTCGCCTCGCAGCCGGGCGTTGAGCGCCTCGAGCCGTGCCGCGGTCAGGTCGGCCGCCCGGACGAGCCAGCGATCCCGCACGCCCCGGTCGACCTTCGCGGCCGCGATCGGCCGGATCGCTGGTCCCTTCTGGCCGGGCTCCGCGTACCCGAGAACGGCGACGAACGCGGGCGGCGTGATCCCGGCGAGTACGGCCATCACGTCGGGCTCGCGTGAGGTCGCACGGACGAGAAATACCCCGGTCGGGTCTGCGACCCGGGCCACGAGCCCGGTGCGCGCGTCACCCTCGAGCGCCGTGAGTGCGCCCACGAGATAGACCAGGTGGACGCAGGCGCCGGCCGGCGTCAGCAGGCAGTCCTGTCCACCGTGCCTCACCGTCCTCGTCGCTCCCGAGAGCTCGCCCGCAAAGACCCGCGCCGCCGCTTCCATCGCCTCCGAATCCCCCCTGGTGTTCTTAAATATATTTGCCCCGCCAGGCATTTAAGGCGATGATGCTGGCAGATGAGTGGTCGTTTCCCGGCGATCTCGACGGCAGGCCATCGACGAGGACCGGGAACAGTGGGTGGTCGCGGGGGTCGTGAATGGGTGCGGCAACGTGACCCCGTTCAGTTCTCGTGCCTGCCACCAGACTGCGTTCCGGGTGTGAGTGCTCGACCACTGCGGGAACTGCCTGGCTGCATGCGATCGTCACCAGGACGACTATTAGACATGGCAGATGCATGGCAATCATTAAATATATTTCACGACACGCTGAGGGCGTCCTGCACGGCACTATCTGCCGCGAACCGTGTCGGAATGACGGAGCCTGATTGCATGAAATTGAAACATCGATCCATCGTGGCCGCCGTGATCGTGGTCGTCGTCCTGATCACGGTCTTCTCGGCGCCGAGCGTGGGCCGTACCCCGCTCGCCGAGGCGCAGGCCATGGCAGCCGGTGGTGACAGTCCGCCGGTCCTGGATTCCAATTACGGAGCGGCCGCCGACACCCTTGCCGACGGCACGGACAGCACGACGAGCCCCACGACCACGGACACGGTCCCGATCTCGTCGGAACGCCGGTTCGAACCATTCGGCGGGACCCCCGCCGCGATCCCGGGACGGATCGAGGCCGAGGACTATGACACAGGTACCCAGGGATGGGCCTGGTACGACCGAACCCCGGGTAACCAGGGCGGCGCTCACCGTGACGACGACGTCGACATCGAGGCCGGCGGCACCGGCAACGTGGTCGCGTTCGTCAAGTCCTCGGAGTGGCTGATCTACTCGGTCGAGATCGAGGAGGCCGGTTCGTACACCGCGACCTTCCGTGCCTCGAGTCCCTGGGACGATCGGCAGGTCTGGGTCTGGGTTGACGGCGTCCTGAAGGCGAAGGTCAGCCTTCCCAGCACGGGGGGGTTCGACTCTTACGAGGACGCGACGGCCGAGTTCTCCCTGCCGGCCGGAAGCCACTACGTTCGGCTCCAGTTCTTCAGGGACGGGCAGAACCTCGACTATGTGACCTTCGAGCGTACCGCTGAACCCGGCGAACCGACAGTCGTCCCAACACCGACGGACAACGTCACCGCAGAGCCGACACCGACGGACAACGTCACCGCAGAGCCGACACCGACGGACAACGTCACTGCAGAGCCGACACCGACGGACAATGTCACCGCAGAGCCGACACCCCCCGGCGCTCTCACCGATCTCACCAACCAGAACTCTTCCGAGGCCGCCACCGTCACGGGGAATGCCTCGACGACCACCCTCCGCGAGCCCACTGTCCCGATCGGCCTCCAGCGCATCGCCGGCAACTTCACATCGCCGCTCTTTGTCACCGAGCCCGGTGACGGCAGCGGGCGGCACTTCGTGGTCGACCAGAACGGGTACGTGCAGATCCTCTACCTGAACGGCACCGTCGTGGACGAGCCGTTCCTCGACGTGCGCGACAGGATGGTCAACCTCTCCCCCACGTACGACGAGCGCGGTCTGCTCTCGATCGCGTTCCACCCGAACTTCTCCGAGAACGGCCGTGTCTATGCCTACTACTCCGCCCCCCTACGGGCGGGCGCTCCGGAGGACTGGAGCTGCACCAACCGGCTCTCCGAGTTCACGGTCTCGAACGAGACCCCGAACGTGGTCGACACCGCAACCGAGCGGATCCTGATGGAGATCGACAAGCCGCAGGGTAACCACAACGGCGGCATCCTCCTCTTCGGGCCCACGGACGGCTACCTCTACCTGACCCTCGGCGACGGCGGCGGTGCGAACGACGTCGGCACGGGCCACACACCCGGCATCGGCAACGCCCAGGATCTCTCGAAGGTCTACGGCAAGGTCCTCCGGATCGACGTCGACACCGTGACGGGCCCCCAGTGGAACGCGACCGGCAATGCGACCTGGACCTCGGGGGCGGGCACGCTCTACGGCATCCCGGCCGACAACCCGTTCCTCTCAAACGCGAGCATCCCTCCCGAGATCTACGCCTACGGCTTCAGGAACCCCGCCTTCGCGAGCTTCGACGCCGACGGCAGCAACCGGATGTTCGTCGCGATGGCCGGACAGGCCCTCTTCGAATCGGTCCACGTCGTCTACGGCGGCGGCGCGTTCCCCTGGAACATCCGCGAGGGCACGCACTGCTTCGACCCGTCCAACAACAACATGGTCCCGAACGGCACCTGCCGGATCTCGAGTGACGCCGGCCAACCCCTGATCGGCCCCATCGTCGAGCTCGGCCACGACGTCGGCAACACTATCGTCGGCGGCGTCGTCTACCGCGGCGGCTCGCTCCCGGCACTCAACGGCGCCTACGTCTTCGGCACCTGGTCCGACCAGAGCCGCCTGGTGGGCAACGGAACGCTCCTCGTCGCGACGCCGCCGACAGGTCTGGACACGGCGACGCTGCCCGAGTGGGCCGCGCTCCTGACACCCGAGCAGAACGCGATGTGGACGACCTCGGAGATGACGGTCGCCAACAACCCGAACGGCCGGCTCAACGCCTTCCTCCGCGGGCTGTACACGAACGCCGACGGCGAGGTGCTGGTCCTGATCAACCAGAACGGCGGTCCGGGGATTGCCCCCCTGAACTCGGGCGAGGTCTGGCGGATGGTGGATGCGAACACTCCCGGCCTGGTACCGATCGGCGGAAATGAGACCGGCGGAGCCCCCAGCGTCGAGATCGTCGAGCCTGCCGACGGTTCGACGGTCACGGGCAGCTCGGTCACCGTCAGCGTGAATGTGACGAACTTCGAGATCGTCGATGCTTTTGGCGCGCCGAACGTCACCGGGCAGGGACACCTCCACTACTTCATGGACGTCGAGCCCCCGACCGAGCCGGGCACGCCTGCGGTGACCGAGCCTGGGACGTATGTCCCGACGGTCAACCTGACACATACCTGGCAGAACGTGAGCCCGGGGATGCACACCTTCTCGGTCCTGCTGGCGAACAACGACCACAGCGCGGTCCAGCCCCCGGTGACCCGGACGGTGACGGTGAACGTGAGCCCCGACACCACGGGAACCCCGACCGCCGAGCCCATGCCGACGGCGTCCCCTGGCCTCAACTCGTCGGTCGAATTGGCGGCCCAGAACCTCGAGTTCAGCCTGTCGGAGATCACCGTGCAGGCAGGCGCGCTGGTCACGGTCTTCTTCAACAACATGGACGCGAACATCCCCCACAACTTCGCTGTGTACACCGACTCGACCGCATCGACACCGATCTTCCAGGGAACGATCGTCACCGGGCCAGCGACGACGACCTATACCTTCACCGCCCCCACCACTCCCGGGGATTTCTTCTTCCGGTGCGACGTTCACCCGGAGATGACGGGCACCTTCGTCGTGACCTGAACCACCCCTTTTTTCGATCCGGTCCTCCTGGGAGGACCGCCACGTCCCCGCACCCGCGCCGTCCAGCCTTCGACCTTTGCACGGGATCTGCCACAGAACGGCCAGCCCCGCCCTATGATCCGTCGGGTCCCGCCGGGCGTGGCTGCTCTAAACAGCCCGGCCTAGAGGCGCGGAAGGGGCGAGCGGCGCCGATCACGCCGACCCGGGCAGGTCCGCGAACGCTGCGCCGCCATCGAGACGGCCCGCGTTGCGTCCCGTCACGGGCCGTGCCGGCGCCGGTGCCCTGTGGCGGAGATCGAACCGGATCTGGACCCGGTCCATTACGATCGCCCCAATCAGGTCGAAGACAACCGCGAAGACGATCGTGATGCCGAAGTTGGAGATCATGGGGAAGCTCGTGGCGAGCAGGGCCGAGAACCCGAAGGCGAGCCCGAGCCAGTGATCACCGTGCCGTTGCTACCAAGGGTGCTGGTCGCCGTTCACCCGAGCGAGGAGACGACCTGGATCCATGAGTTCCTCGGGATCGGCGGGCTCCACGAGGACGGGACGGCCCCCTCGCGGGTCTCCTGAAGCACCCGGAGAGGCGACGTCCGCTCGGTGGCGATTGATAGTGAAAGGCGTGTTCCGATGTGGGTCTCGAGCCGTGCGCTCGTCCGGGGATCCACCGAAGAGGGCTGGAGGCACGAACGGTCCCGGCAGTGCGGTCCACCTGGGGGGTAGCTCATAATCACCGGTCGGACGGAGCCGGAGAGCCGGCGTGAAAGATAGGAAATCCAGTGATCGATCCCGTCCCGGTGATCGAAACCAACCGTTCATACTCTCGTACGGCCAAGGGTATACACGCATGGACGCCGACCACACCATCTGGATCGAGCGCTACCGGCCGGCCTGTCTCGCCGATATCGTCGGCCAGGACGAGATCGTCGAGCGGCTCCAGAGCTACGTCCGGAGCGGGAGCCTGCCCCATCTCCTCTTCACCGGCCCGGCCGGCGTGGGCAAGACCACCGCGGCCGTCGCGCTCGCACGCGAGTTCTTCGGCGACGCCTGGCAGATGAACTTCCGCGAGCTGAACGCCTCGGACGAGCGCGGAATCGACGTGGTCAGGAACCAGATCAAGGAGTTCGCGCGGACCAGCCCCCTCGGCGGCTCCGCGTTCAAGATCCTCTTCCTCGACGAGGCCGATGCCCTCACCCCCGATGCCCAGGCCGCGCTGCGGCGGACCATGGAGACGTACGCCCGCACCTGCCGCTTCGTTCTCTCCTGCAACTACTCGTCCAAGATCATCGACCCGATCCAGAGCCGGTGCGCCATCTACCGCTTCCGGCCGCTCGCGCCGGCCGCGATCGGTGAGGAGATACGCCGGATCGCGCGGGCCGAGGGGCTCTCCATCGACGACGAGGCCGTCGAGGCGATCGCCTACGTCGCGCAGGGCGACATGCGCCGGGCGATCAACGCGCTCCAGGGGGCCGCGATGGTCTCTGACCGGGTCGACGCGTCCATGGTCTACGCGTCCACGGCTACGGCGCGCCCGGAGGAGATCGTCGAGCTCCTCTGCCACGTCGTGGCGGGCGAGTTCGTGGAGTCCGAGGCACAGCTGCGCGAGCTGATGTATGACCGGGGGATCGCGCCGGGCGAACTCCTGGGCCAGTGTTACCGCGCGCTGATCCGGCAGCCCATGCTGCGCGAGCTCAAGGTCGAGCTGATCGCCCACCTCGGCGAGACCGACTTCCGCCTCTCCGAGGGCGGGACGCCGGAGCTCCAGATGGAGGCACTGCTCGCCCGGTGCGTCCAGTCCGCCGCCAGGTTCGGATAGGGGGACCCATGGCCGAGAGCGACGAGATCGAGACCACGAACCGGGTGCGCGACTGGTCCCGGTTTCTCAAGCACAAGTACCGTGACCAGCTCGGCGAGCTCGTCTCGCAGTACCCGAAGAAGCGGTCGCTCTTCATCGACTACCGCGACGTCTACGCCTTCGGCAAGACCGGTGTACGGATGGCACAGGAGCTGATCGAGAACCCCGGCAAGGTACTCGAGGACGTCCGCGACGCGGTACGCTCGCAGCAGCTGGCCCGCGGCAAGGGCCGGGAGCCCGAGGTGAACATCCGGTTCACGAACCTGCCCGTACGGGTCCAGGCACGTGATATTCGCTCCGAGCACATCAACCGGTTCGTCTCGGTCGAGGGGATCCTCAGGAAGACCACCGAGGTCCGTCCCCGGATCACCGAGGCTGTCTTCCGCTGCCCGGGCGGCCACCTGACAAAAAAGCGGCAGGAATACGGAATGTTCGTCGAGCCCGACGGCTGCGGGACCGAGGGCTGCACCTACCGGAAGCTCACGCTCGTGCCCAAGCGCTCGTCCTTTGTCGACGCCCAGAAGCTCCGGATCCAGGAGTCGCCGGAGGGTCTTCGCGGCGGCGAGCAGCCCCAGACCATCGACGTGGATGTGACCGACGACATTACGGGCACGGTGGCCCCCGGCGACCGGGTGGTGATCAACGGGATCCTCCGCTCGCAGCAGCGGATCACCCACGGCAACAAGTCAACGTTCTTCGACATCCACCTCGAGGCCAACTCGATCGAGATCGGGGAGAAGGAGTTCGAGGAGGTCTCGATCAGCGAGAAGGACGAGGAGGAGATCCAGCGCCTCTCGGCCGACCCCGGTATCTACCGGAAGATCACGCACTCGATCGCCCCCACGATCTATGGCAACGAGGAGGTCAAAGAGGCGATCGCGCTCCAGCTCTTCGGCGGGATCACCAAGAACATGCCCGACGGCACGCATCTCCGCGGAGACATCCACTGCCTCCTGATCGGTGATCCGGGGATTGCAAAGTCCCAGATCCTCCGGTACGTCGTTCGCCTCTCGCCCCGTGGGATCTACACCTCGGGACAGTCCTCGACATCCGCCGGCCTGACGGCCACTGCCGTCAAGGACGAGTTCGGCGACGGACGGTGGACGCTCGAGGCGGGCGCCCTCGTCCTCGCGGACATGGGGATCGCCGCCGTCGACGAGATGGACAAGATGAACAAAGAGGACAGGTCAGCCCTCCACGAGGCGATGGAGCAGCAGAGCATCTCGGTGGCCAAGGCCGGGATCACGGCCACGCTCAAATCCCGGTGCGCGCTCCTCGGCGCGGCCAACCCGAAGCTCGGCCGGTTCGACGAATACGCCGACATCGGCGAGCAGATCAACATGCCTCCGACGCTTCTCTCCCGCTTCGACCTGATCTTCATCCTGGCCGACAAGCCCGACCACCAGCGCGACGAGGCTATCGCCGAGCACATCCTCAAGGCGCACGGCACGGGGGAGCTGATCGCGCAGCACGCCCGCGAGCCGCTCGAGGGCGTCGACGAAGAGTACATCCAGCGCGAGCTCGCGCCCGTGATGCCCGAGATCGAGCCGGCGATGCTCCGGAAGTACGTCGCGTATGCGAAACGGACCTGCTTTCCGATCCTCTCGCCCGCGGCAAAGGAGGTGCTGGTCGGCTACTACATGCGTCTTCGCGACCTCGCCGATGCCACCAAACCCGTGCCGGTCACGGCACGGCAGCTCGAGGCCCTGGTCCGGCTTGCCGAGGCCTCGGCGCGCATCCGGCTCGCGAGGACGATCGAGGCCCCGGACGCCGAGCGGGTGGTCCGGATCGTCGACACGTGCCTCCGCCAGGTCGCCTACGACCCCAAGACCGGGACCTTCGACATCGATAAGGTCACGACCGGTATCTCGAAGGGGCGGCGCGACCTGATCCGGGCGATCAAGGACGCCATCCGGGATAATGCCGATAGCTCCGGGCGGGCACAGATCGCCGAGATTACGAGCCTGCTGGCGGCCATGGACTTCGGCCGCGATGATATCAGAAAGCAGGTGGAGTATCTTCTCCGTTCGGGAGAGGCGATGGAGCCGAAGAGCGGCGTGATCAAGCTGATCTGATCCCGGCGCCTAGAAGGGAAGGCGCGATCAGGACGGGCGCCCCCCACCGAACGGCCGACGCCGATCGGCCCGGTCATCGGCAGCGTCTCCCTCCCGGACATGGTAGGCCCGGGACCAGACCATGCGCGCCATGGGTGCGAGTCCGGGTCGGTATCGTACCCGCTCTTCTCCTCCTGCGCCTCGTTCGAAACCGTTCATGACCGTGTTCGCCCTCCCCCCGCCCTCTCTGGTACGACCGGTGGGCTGTATCGTTCCTCCGTGACGCTCGGCTTCACTATCCTCGTCATCTCCGTGCATTAACTCCGCCCTGAATAATAAACCTTTGTTCAGTTTTCTATCCTGGTGTGCAATTTCAAAACCCTGAACGAAAAAACAGAACACAACGTCAATATACACCTGAATCGAAGTAGCTATCGCCCATGTCGCGGATCGTCACCGGGTACCGTGATGACGCGAAGAAGCGGATCATCACCGCCGCGCTCGAGGTGGTGGCTGAGTCGGGGTGGGACGCCCTGACTCTCGACGCCATCGCGCAGAAGGTCGGCGTGACCAAGGGGGCACTGTACGCATATTTTCCAAACGGCGACGCGCTGCGACGGGAGATGATCGTCCAGGTGGTCAACGACATCTCCGCCTCGATCGGGAGGACCCTCTCGATCGGGACCGATATCCCGAGCGCGTTCGCGGCCTACGCAGACGTCATCTTCGACCAGACACGGCCGCACGCCGCCATCTTCTGCCAGCTGCCCATCCGGATCCCGCAGGACTCGCCGTACCACGAGAGCTTTATCCGTGCCTTTGACGGGACCATACACAGCGTTCGAGAGTACCTGGCACAGGAGCGGTCGCGCGGCACCGTGCCGAGCGATCTCGACCCCGACATGGCCGCGAGCGCGATCGTGGCGCTCTCCATCGGTCTGCGGGCCAGTTCCCTCTCGCTCGGCAAGGACAGCAGGGCCACGAAGCGGATCTTCCTCATCGCAGTTCAGCAGCTCCTCCCGTTTCCGGCGGAGCGTCCCTGAGCGGTGGCGCTTGAAAAAAGGCGGACGCGGGCCGACTTCACGCCTCTTTCTCGAAGACCAGCCGCTCGGCGGGGTTCGCCATGTACAGCACGAGCCGGTCCTGCGCATCCATCTCGAACCCGGTGACCGCGGAAAGGGCGGCGAGGAACCGTCCGTCAAGCGAGTCGTCGCCGCAGTACATGAGGGTCAGGGCGGGAGGCGAGATCGTCACCTCGGTCCCGTTCGCGGAGAAGGCTCCGCTCCCCGTGTTGCAGTCGGCCCTGATCGCATAGGACCCGTTCGAGGCGAACGCGATCGTGTACCGTGAGGGGGCCGGGACCTGGACCGGGTCCGAGCCGGCCTGGGCGATCCACTGCCACGTCGCGTTCACGAACGGAGGCGAGCCCGTCGCCCCATCGTCGCCGGCACGGGCCGCGAAGACCATCTGGTCACCCTGCCCGGCGAGACGCAGGAGCAGCCTCCCCTCGTCGTCGAACTCGTAGGAACTGACGTTCGCGAGCGCGGCCAGAAAGGCCTGGTCCCGGGACTCCTCGCCGCACCAGATCAGAGTCGTGATCGGGGGCGTCAGGTTGATCGCGGATCCTTCTCGGGTGTAGTCACCACCACCGACGTTACAGTCGGCGTTGATCCCGTAGGCACTGTTCTCGCCGAAGACGATCGTGTACTTCGCCGGGTCGTCCACCACGATGCTCCCTTCTCCGGCTTCGAGAGCGGTCCACTCCCAGGTGGTACCGATGAACGAGGCGTTCGCGGTCTCGTTCACGGTTGCGCTCGCAGTCGGAGTCAGGTTTCCTCCCGCCTCGCAGACGGCACAGCGCGTGGCCGTCGCGTTCGGGGCTACGGGCCCGGTTTCGGTCGGCGTCGTCGTGGTCACGGTCGTCTGGTTCGTGGGCGGGGCGGTGGTGCAGCCGGCCGCGACGAGCATCGCCGCCGCGAGCAGAGCCAGCACGGCGGAGAGCGATAGAATGCGCATGCGAATACAGGAGGTGATCCCGTATTAAAAGATATTGAAGATCCCGGAAAAAAATCAACCGTGGCGGGTCTACTTCGCCTTCGCGAAGATGATACGCTCGGTCGGGTTCACGAGGAGCATGACGAGGCGGCCCTGGCTGTCCATCTGGTACCCGGACACCTCGAGCAGCGCCGAGAGGAACTCACTGTCGAGCGAGCTGTCTCCGCAGAATTTCAGGGTCACGACGGGGGCGTCGATCGTCATCTTCGTGCCGTTCACGGTGAAGTTCCCGCTCCCCGTGTTGCAATCGGCCTGGACCGCGTACGTCCCGTTGGGGGAGAACGCGATGGTGTACCGCGACGGGTTCGAGACCTGGAACGACTCGGACCCGGCCCGCGCTATCCACTGCCATGTCCCATTCATGAACGGTGTCGTGATGTTTGCCATGGGAGTAACGTTCGGCGCCGTCGTGTTCGTGGGCGTCACGTTCGCGGTCGCGTTCTCAGCCGGGGTCATGGTCTCGGCGGGGGTCAGGGTCCCGGCCGGCGCCGTCGTGGTCGCGGTCGTCTGGTTCGTGGGCGGGACGGTGGTGCAGCCGGCCGCGACGAGCATGGCCGCCGCGAGTAGCGTCAGCACGATCAGGATAGATCCAGTGCGCATGGTAGTACAGTTGGTATATCGGTATTAAAAGATGTTGAATGACCTTGCCGAGGGGCCAGGATCAGGCCACGAGTCCCGCGATCCAGGGAACGGTCGCGATACAGAAGAGCGTCGTTATGAAGACCGACTGGCTGGCGAGCTCGGGGTTGACGCCGTACTCCTCGGCGAAGAGGACCGCGTTCGTCGCGCCCGGCATGGCCGCGAGGACCACGCAGACGCCGAGGACGAGTGGATCGGTCACGAACGTCCCGAGCAGGGCGAGCGTCGCGAGCGGGAGCAGGAGCAGCCGGACACCGGCGTAGAGGTAGACGCGGGGATTGCCGAAGATGGTACCGGGGTCGAGGCGCGCAAGCAGGGCGCCGACGACGATCATCGAGAGTGGAGTCGTCAGCCCTCCGAGCATCTCGATCGGGCCGCCGATGACCGCGGGCAGGTCTATCGACAGGAAGAAGAACCCGAGGCCGATGGCCACCGAGACGATACCGGGTGAGAGCAGAACCCGCGGGCTGATGTTCCGCCACCCCTCCTTTTCGCCCGTCAGCAGGAGGATACCGACCGTGAAGACCAGGAACGAGAAGAAGAGGTTGTATATCGCGGCGAGAAAGAGAGCCGCGCCGCCCCAGATGGCCTCCACCACCGGATAGCCCATGAAGCCCGTGTTCGCGAAGACCACGAGGAACGAGAAGACCGCCCGCTCGTTGGACGGGGCGCGAACCAGGTACGGGAAGGCGAGCGCGAGGAGGATGGCGCCCACGAAGTAGGCCCCGGCGGCCACCGCGAGCTCGCCGGCCTGCCGCGCGAGATCGGGGTCGAATGGGATCTGCATGGAGTCGATCACGAGCGCGGGGAGCGCGACGTTGACGAGAAAGCGCGACACGCCCGTGGTCACCTCGTCCGAGAAGAGCCCCGTGCGCCGCACGAGCCAGCCGACCAGTATGAGAACGAAGAGGGTCAGAACCTGGTAAAAGAGCGCCCCGAAGGCCATGATCGCTCCGCCGGGCGCGGGCCTCGGCCATTTTTTATACGATCCCGCCCCGTAAGATGGTATGCCACGGCAGGTGTCGGCACAGCATATCCTGGTCAAGACCGAGCAGGAGGCGCTCGCGCTCAAAGAGCGGATTACTGCGGGAGAGGACTTCGGCGAGGTCGCGAAAAAGCATTCGAACTGCCCCTCCGGCCGGAACTGCGGCGACCTCGGCTGGTTCCGGAAGGGACAGATGGTACCCGAGTTCGAGAAGGCGGCATTCGGCGCGAAGAAGGGCGAGGTCGTCGGCCCCGTGAAGACCCAGTTCGGGTACCACCTGATCCGGGTCAACGACGTCAAGGACTGAGGACGCCTGGCACGGCCCCGGGGCGACGGTTGATGACGGGGCAGGTGGAGATCAGGGTGGTCCGCGACTATCCGGCGGAGCCGATCATTCGGCTCTATCGTGCGGGTGGCTGGTGGTGCGACCACTATGATCCGGCCCATGTTCCGCGCATGGTCCGCGGCTCGTACGCAGTCGCGGTTGCCGTGGACTCCTGGACCGGCGAGACGGTCGGGATGGGCCGCGCCATCTCGGACGGGGCTTCCGACGCGTACCTCCAGGACGTGATCGTGGTGCCGGCGTATCGCGGGCAGGGCATCGCGCGGGGGATCGTGGCGGCACTGCTCGACCGCTGTGCCGCCGACGGCATCCTCTGGGTCGGGGTTGTCGCCGAGCCGGCCTCTATAGGATTCTGGGAGAGGGCAGGGTTTTCCTCGATCCCAGGCCACGTTGCCATGCTGCTGGCAGGGAAGGACTGACGTGCTGACGCTTGACGATTTCGAGCCGGTGACGCTCGCCGACCAGGCGCGCTTTCGCCGCCAGTACGAACACTACCCGCAGGTACACTCGGACAACACCTTCACGAACATCGTCTGCTGGCAACACTATGCCCACTACCGCCGGGCGTTCGTGCGCGGCAGCCTGCTGATCTGTTCGCAGATCGGGGGAGAGTACCGGTTCCGTGCCCCGATCGGCCCGATGGATCCGGGGATCCTCGACGAGCTCTTCGCACTCGCCCGGGCCGAGTCTCCGGGCGGGCGGTTCTTCGTCCTCGAGCCGGGTGCCCGCGACCGTATCGCGACCCTTCGACCGGGGCTCGTGCTCCACCCCGATCGGGATCTCTTCGAGTACATCTACCGCACATCCGATCTCGCGGACCTTCCCGGCAAGCGGTACCTGACCATTCGCCGGCAGATCAACCGGTTCCACCGGAACTGTTCGAACGAGGTCGAGCCGATCGGCCCGGAGAACCTCGAAGAGGTCAGGGTCTTCCTGAACCGGTGGTGCACCTGGAAGAACTGCGAGACCGACCCTATCCTCGCGGCCGAGCGCGAAGCCGTCTTTTTCGCCATCGCACACTATCGCGAGCTCGATCTCCAGGGGATCGCCATCAGGGTCGAGGGCGACGTGGCCGCGATGGCGATCTACGAACGGCTCAATGCGCGTACGGCGCTGGTCCACTTCGAGAAGGGTCTGCCCGAGTGCGAGGGGATCTACAAGGCGGTCAACCAGGAGACGGCCCAGCGTCTCCGCGACGACTTCCTGTTCGTCAACCGGGAATCGGACATGGGCGTCCCGGGGCTGCGCGAGGCAAAGACCCGGTATCACCCCCACCATATGGCCATGGCCTGGTATGCGGAGGTCGACGACCTCTGAATCATCCTTACGTTTAAATAAGCGGGTTCCCAACTCGATAGGCATACCGCGCCAGTGCGGCACCGAGGTATATCATGAGCAGTGCGATTTCTCCCAAGGTCCAGAACCAGATCCAGCAGCTGCAGCAGGTCCAGCAGCAGCTCCAGACGGTCCTCTCGCAGAAGGCGCAGTACGATGTCGAGCTTCGAGAGACGCGGCGGGCCGACGAGGAGCTCGCCGACATCGCCGATGACGCGACGGTCTTCCAGTCCATCGGGACGGTGATGATGCAGAAGCCGAAGGAGGCCGTCTCGGCATCGCTCAAGCAGAAGGTCGAGACGCTCGAACTCCGGCTCAAGCAGCTCGAGCGGCAGGAGCAGATGCTCCAGGGCCGGTTCGAGACGCTCCAGGCCCAGGTCCGCCAGGCGCTCGAGGGCGGCGGCACGATCGGTTCGGGGGGCGGCGCTCCGCCCTCTGCGGCCTGAATACTCTTTTCAGCCCTGCCCGGCCCGACCGAGCAGGTTGATGGCGTTGACCATCGCCTCCACCGATGCGAGGACCACGTCATCGCCTGCCGACGACGCGTCGAAGATCCTGCCCTTCTCGTCCTCGACCGCGATGGTGACGTGGGCGATGGCGTCCGAGCCCCCGCTGATCGCCTCGATGCCGTACTCCTTGAGCATGACCGGGACGGGCGCGATCCGGCCGATGGCCTTCAGCGCCGCGTCGACGGGGCCGTTGCCCGTGCAGGCCGCGACCTGTTCCGCGCCGTCGACCACGGCCCGGACGGAGGCCGTCGGGATGGCGTGGGTCCCGGTCATGATCGCGATGTCCCGGATCTCGACCCGCCGCCCGCCGTTCTCGACGCCGAGGACCGTCTCGGCGATCTCGTAGAGATCGGCATCGGTGACGTGCTTTCCCCGGTTGGCGACGGCCTTGACCTTCTCGACGATCCGGTCGAGCTGGACGTCGGTGGGCTCCAGGTGCACGTCGGCGAGCATCTGCCGTACGGCATGGCGCCCGACGTGCTTGCCGAGGGTGAGCCGGCGCCGGTGGCCGACCATCTCGGGGGTCATGATCCCGGGCTCGAAGGTGGCGGAGTTCGCGAGCACGCCGTGGGAATGGATGCCACTCTCGTGGCTGAACGCGTTGTCGCCCACGACCGGCTGCACGGGAGAGATGGCGATCCCCGAGTACCGCGATACGAGGCGCGATGTCTCGACGAGCCGGACGGTCTCGACGCCAGTGCGGATCCCGTAGATCGACTCGAGGATCATCACGGTCTGGGCGAGGTCGGCATTCCCGGCCCGTTCGCCGATCCCGTTGACCGTGACCTGGACCTGCGCGGCCCCCGCCTCGACGGCCGCGACGGTGTTGGCGACGGCGAGGCCGAAGTCGTTGTGGCAGTGGACGTCGAGCGGCGCGGGGACCTCCGGGGCGAGCGCGCCGATCAGCTGGAGCATTTTTGTCGGGGTGTATACGCCCACCGTATCGGGGACGTTCACGATGGTCGCGCCGGCTTCCGCAGCGGCCCGCGAGACCTCGATCAGGAACGGCAGCTCGGTACGGGTGGCGTCCATGGCCGAGAACATGCACGCATCGACGTGATCGCGAACGTAGCCCACGACCTCGCGGGTGTCCGCGACGACCCGCTCGGGCGTCTTCTTGACGGTGTGGACCCGCTGGATCTCCGACGTCGGGATGAAGACGTGGACGAGGTCGACCCCGGCGTCCAGACAGGCGTCGACATCGGCTTTCAGCATGCGGGCCAGGCCGCAGACGTTCGCTTCGAGCCCCATGGCGGCTATCGCCCTGACGGACTCGAACTCGGCCGTCGACGACGCGGGAAAACCGGCCTCGATGGCGTGGACACCGCACTCGCTCAGCTGGCGGGCGATGACGAATTTATGGTCCTGGCGAAACGAGACACCTGGGGTCTGCTCACCATCCCGGAGGGTGGTGTCGAAAACAGTCACTTCACGCCTGGGCGTGAAGAAAACGATCCCTTCTGGGAGTTGTTATGTCGGTCGACATACCCGCTACCGTGGGAGCCCTGCCTATAAAAAGCCTGGCAATCTTTCCGGGAGGGCGAACGGGGGGACGCGACCCGGAAACCAGCCTGCCATACCGTGCGACGTCCCGGGGACGCATCATCACCGGCTCTGGGTGCCGGGACTTCCGGGATGGTGCAAGATATCGACAACGGTACACACACGAGCGATCGATCACCCGCAGAAAATGTCGCATGCCGGCATCCCCGATTCTCTCGTGGGACAGTCCCGAGAGCTGCTGGATGTTCGTTGAGAGGACTCGGCAGGCACTGGATCCTGCCCCCCCCCTCGACTCGCTCCCCGGGACGAACAACGTCACCCTTCCGAGATGCTGGTTCGACATCCCCGCCCTGCTCCGTTCGAGGTCGACTCGTGCCCCAGACACCATCGCAGTCCAGCGGACGTCGATGGAGTCGGAGGTCATGCGGGGGGGCCTCGTTCACCACCGTAATCCTCGTTCACCACCGTAATGATTGTGCACGTCTCGTCATTGGCCGCGGTCATGGGCCTGCTACAGTACCAGCGTCCGCAGATGCAGGCGCCTGGCCCGAATATCCCGGGACTGCCCGAACCGCTGACGTTCCCCGGACGAACCGCACGCATCCGGCCTAGCCCGTCCTCTCCGCGGTGATATCACGGAAGACCACGGCCACCCGGCCATGGCGGACGGGGAACCCCGTGACGTGATACCAACGGTCGAGGGTCGGATAGGGATCCTCGACCCGGATGAACGTGCGCTGCCGGCTGACCTCGAGGAAGAGGTCGAGCCACTCGCGGTACTGGGCCGGGAAGATCATGAAGGCCGTCTGGCCGATGATCAGGGGAGACGGCAAGGAGAGCGTCTGCTCGAAGGCCGGGTTGACATCGACCAGGCGGATGTCGGCCGGTTCGCCGCGCTCGTCGACGACCATCTCGCAGATTGCGCAGGGATCGATCATGTTCTTGAAGAACGAGCGGGCATCGGCCTCGCTCTCGACGAGCGCCTCCTCGGCCCGGCGGCGCCCGGTACTATCTGTCCCGACCGAGAGTATCTCCCGGATCGTTCCGTCTGGCCCGACGATAGCCCTGTTCGTCCACCGTACCCAGACACGCTCCCCGTTCTTCCTGACATTCTCGTTCTCGTTCTCGGCGTACGTGTCGGGGGTGCGAACGATGTCGCGCACCATCGCTGCAAGGTCCCGGCCGGTCGAGGACTCCGTCTCGGGGATGATGGTCCCGACCGCGTTCCGGCCCAGGATCTCGTCGGAGGCGTAGCCGAAGAACCGCCGGGCGAACTCGTTCATGAACGTGATCCGGCCCTCGAGGTCGAAGCGAAGGATGATGCTCCCCGCCTGCTCGACGAGCTCCCGGTACCGCTCCTCGCTCTCGCGGAGCGCCGCCTCAGTCCTCTCGCTGTCAGTCACGTCGATGATCACGCCGGCCACCCGGCCGAGGGGGCTCGGCTCATCCGTCAGCTCCCGCGCCATGAGCCGGATCCACACGACCTCTTCCGACGGCAGAACCACCCGGAACTCGAGGTCGATCGGTTCACCCGCGGCGAGCGCAGCTCTGCGCCGGGCCTCGACCATCGCGCGGTCATCGGGGTGGATGAATTGTTCATAGTCCTGGTATACCGTCATCGTCGCCGCGTCCAGCCCGTACCGCTCGAAGAAGCCCGGCGCGACCACGATGCGGTCCGTCGCCCGGTCGCGGTCCCAGATCCCGATGCCTGCGCCCATCTGTGCCAGCCGCAAACGCTCCTCGCTCTCTCGCAGCGCCCGATCGGCCTCCAGCCGCGCAGTGACATCCTGCCAGAGGACGAGAACGCTTCCGACGGCCTCTCCCTCCCGGACGGGGGAGACCGTCGCCAGGATCTCGAGGCGACGGCCGTCGGTGAGGGTGACGGCGAACGGGAGGCCGGCGACCACCTCGCCCGCAAGCGCCCGCGAGAGAGTCGAACCGACGTCCCAGACGGGCGCGCCGTCCGGCGAGCAGACATCGAAGATGCCGGTCAGGTCTTCAGCCGAGAGACCTACCAGATCCCGGGTCGAGTGCGCCTCGGCGAGCTCGTTCGCGGCGATGATCCGGCCCACGGCGTTGATCAGGACGGCGGGTTGCCGGATGGCGTCGAGGGGTACTGACGGAGTTGCCATGGAACCTTCGTCACGGGCTGTCTTTCTCGCACTCCGCACCGCGAGATGATAATTCCTTGCATTGTATTCACGCTGATTTTTAACCGGCGTGCCACCAGTCGCGGCACCGTTGAGGCATCCGGACCACGGTCAGGCACGGCACGATCCTCTACCATCGGGGGTCCGTCAGCGCGGTTCCGGTGAACGGATCCGACGGTGCCGGGCCGGGCTGTACGTCGCATCATTCGCGATCTCGGGGCCGTGACTGGGTCGATAGGTTTAACTGTGAATCGGGCGCACATTGTAGGGCAACAGGCCCGCCTTAACTCAGCCTGGTAGAGTGCGCGGCTGTAGTATGATTCACCGACTCAGGTGATCGCGCGGCTACCGCGATGTCCCCGGTTCGACTCCGGGAGGCGGGATCTGCGGCAAACCCTTCAACGAGCCCAGGTAGTGTAGTGGCCTATCATGATGCCCTGTCACGGCATCGACTCGGATTCGAATTCCGACCTGGGCGTGCCGGCGGCGAGCACGCCGCCCATACCTGTTTCTGACCGCCCTTCCTCGAATGCCGGCCACATCCTGAGGGTCGTGCGTCGAGGTGCGACCTCCGGGCGAGACACCGTGATCGTTGCCGGGCGAGTGCGGCGAAATCGTCTTTTTCACCAGGGGTCCACTATCCTGCTGCAATGGTATTCTTCGACGAGGTCTACCAGGGCTGTCCACCGTGGGATATCGGCCGTGCGCAACGCGAATTCGCCACCCTCGAGACGTCGGGTGATATCGTCGGCGACGTGCTCGACGTCGGATGCGGGACCGGTGAGAACGCCCTCTACCTCGCCGAATGTGGCCACGAGGTCTGGGGTGTGGATGCAGCGACGCGGGCGATAGAGATGGCGCGGGAGAAGGCACGAAACCGGCGGATCACCGTAACGTTCGTGGTCGGGGACGCCCTTGATCTTGGCGCCCTCGACCGAACCTTTGATACGATTGTCGACTCCGGGTTCTTTCATACTCTTGCCGATTCCGACCGTCCCCGGTTTGCTCAAACTCTCTCGACAGTGCTTGCCCCGGGCGGGACCTACATCATGCTCGCCTTCAGTGACCTCGTTCCCGGAGAGTTCGAACTCCCACGACGGGTCGCGCAGGAGGAGATCCGGGCCACCTTCTCCAGGGGGTGGCGGGTCGAGTGTATTCGTCCTGCAATCTTCGAGCACCATCTCCAGCCGGAGGGCTCGCCGGCATGGCTCTCGTGGATTACGAGGATCTGAGCTTGGGCCATGCTCGCCCCGTGGTGACGGATATCGCTGGTAACACACTGAACGCCAATCAACCCACTAATTTCCACTGGATTTTTCTATCCTTCGCGAGAGGGGCGAGGATACGGAGACACTCAACTCTCGCACGATCGCGATTGTTGCCATACGGCACTGGAGGAAGAACCGATGATAACAATTGTTGCATCCGGAAAGGTCGCGCCCTGCCGGCGGACGAGCTCGAGAGACGTGCCCGCGACCTTGTGCAGGCCTCCGGGAGCGAGGAGGGGAATGTCTCGTACGGCTTCTACATTGACCTCGCGGATCCGGCGCCGTTTCTCGAGGTCTGGAAGGATCAGGCTGCATTCGACCAGCACAACGCTACCTCCCACTTCCAGACGTTCGTAGCCGCCGCGGGGCCGCTCTTCGCTGCTCCGCTCGATATCGCGCTCTACCGAAGGCTCACCTGAGGAATGGAGCGTCTGCTCATCTCTCTCGACGGACGCTATCCGCACCAGATCCTGGGGGCGGGGGGGATGATTCTCCTGGAGCGTCGCTGCCCTCTCCCGGGTATGCCCCGGTATCTTCAGATATCGGTCCCGCGGCGAGCTCCTCCGGAACCATCGCTGCGGACCTGGCGAGCGAGGTCGCCATGCTGCTCCATGAGGGATGCGAGGTCCAGGATCCCCGTGAGGTCCACGACGCCTACGGCCGCAATGGCCTGGCCCGTCGAGTCTCGCACCGGCACGACTGCAACGGGTGTGCCACGGTAGGTTCCTGTCGAAGGGGTGACCCGCCGCGTCTCGTTCGCTGCCAGCACCTCCTCGAGTACAGGCCCCGTGTAGTCGTCATCGACGACCCGTCCGTTCTCGATCCTGATCCCCCGGCGGTCACGTGAGCGGGCGGTAACGGGGAGCTGGTAGAGGAGCTCGTGGAGCTCCAGCATGACCGGCCGCAACGCCCGGGCGTCGGCAGCGGCTGATATCTCGTATGTTTCCATGGGCATACCCTGTGGCATGGATCATCGATGGGCCGATGATAAATGGTTTCTCCTCGATCACCGTCTCGGGTCGTTCCCCGGCAACGGTCGCGGATTTCCCGCGGCCTGGAGAAGGCGCCCGGGCCGTGATGTCGTATCACGATGTGGCGAAGTCGGGGTCAACGATCGAACCGCGGCTCGCTCACGATGCCTTGGTGCTGGTTCTCATCGCCCTCAGAATCTGTTACCGGAAACCGGTAATAGACACCTGCCTCCCAGATGACTGTCTCTCCAGGTTTCATACCCCTCAGGCCGGGCTCGGCGTGCTCGTCGCAGACGGTGGCCGCGCAGCAACCTAGCGACTGGAAACCGATAGCCTTCCTGCCGCAGATCGTGCAGGTCTGAGGCTCAGGACCCATATGCATGGTCTCCTGCTGTTCGATGGAGTACCGGAACACTTGTACCTTTCGTCCCGGTATCCCCTGGCGCCCCCGGGCATCGACCGGGGCCGCTCCAGACCCGCTCCGTTACCCGCGGGCGGCGTAAACCCGACATGACCCCATGGGGATCCCGCCCGATCCGGAGGGGACTGCCAGGGAATAAGTATATAACAGGAGCCGGAACCATGTTCGGTCCATGAACCTGACGCTACGGTATTCCCCCCGCCAGCACCCGTCGCCCCAGGAGAAGTCGCTTGTCTGGACGAGGCCATGAACCGTCTCCTGATCGTCTCCAACCGGTTGCCGGTCACGGTCCACAAGCGAGGAGGCGATCTGCGCGTCGTCCCCAGCGTCGGGGGGCTCGCCACCGGGCTCGGCTCGATCTATTCCACCTACGACGCGCTCTGGCTGGGCTGGCCCGGCGTCTCGGGGAGAAACCTTCAGACCGCGGACCGCGAGCGGATCTCCGACCTCCTCCACGATATCCGCTGCGAACCGGTCTTTCTCTCCGACACGGAGTACGAGAAGTACTACAACGGTTTCTGTAACAGGGCTCTCTGGCCGCTGTTTCACTACTTCTCTCATTTTGCCCAGTACTCCCCGGGAGACTGGAAGGGGTACGAAAAGGTCAACCGGAAGTTCTGCGACGCAATCTGCGACGTCGCCGAGCCCGACGACCTGATCTGGGTCCATGACTACCAGCTCATGCTCGTGCCCAGCATGCTCAGGGAGCGCCTGCCGGACGCGACCATCGGCTATTTTCACCATATCCCTTTCCCGCAGTACGAGACCTATCGGCTCCTGCCCTGGCGCAGGGAGATCCTCGAGGGGCTCCTGGGCGCGGACCTCATCGGGTTCCATACATTCGATTACGCCACCTATTTCTTCAATAGCGTTCGCCGGATCCTCGGGTACGAGCAGGAGATGGCATGGATACGGGCTGGCGACAGGATCATCAAGGTCGACGCGTTCCCCATGGGGATCGACTACCAGCGGTTCTCGGATCACATCTCCGACCCCGCCGTCAAGCGGGAGATACGCCGGTTGCGGCAGTCCCTTGTCTCGGCGAAGACCATCCTCTCTATCGATCGCCTCGACTACTCCAAGGGCGTCCCGCTCCGCCTCCGGGCCTTCGACCTCCTGCTTGAGACACACCCGGAGCTCAAGGAGCAGATCACGTTCATCCTCGTCGCCGTTCCGTCACGGACGGATCTCGAGCAGTACGCCGCGCTCCGGAACGAGGTCGAGCAACTTGTCGGGATGATCAACGGTAAGCACGGGACGATGTGCTGGACACCCGTGCGGTACCTCTTCAAGTTCCTGCCGTTCAACCGTCTCCTCGCGCTCTACAGTCTCGCAGACCTCGCGCTGGTCACCCCTGTCCGCGACGGCATGAACCTGATGGCCAAGGAGTACCTCGCCACGAAGACCACTGCCGACGGCATGCTCGTCCTGAGCGAGTTCGCTGGCGCGGCAAAGGAGCTCGGCGAGGCTCTTGTCGTCAATCCGAACAACACGCCCGAGTTCGCGGAGGTGATCTACCGGGGGCTGGTGATGCCCGAGTCCGAGGCGCGGGACCGCGTTTCGGCCATGCAGGAACGGCTCCGAAGATACGACCTTGCTCGATGGACGGCTGATTTTCTCGATATGCTCGCGACGGCGAAAAGGAGACAGCACGAGCTCTCGGCGAGGTTCATGGACAGGGAGGCCTTCGATCGCCTGACGGCCGACTACCGGAATGCATCACGACGGGTGCTCTTCCTCGATTACGACGGCACCCTGGTGCCGATCGCCCGGACTCCCGCCCAGGCACGACCAGATCCCGAGATCCTCGGGATCCTAAAAAGACTCTCCCACGATCAGTGTACCAGCGTTGTGATCATCAGCGGCAGGGAACGCTCGGTGCTCGACACCTGGTTCGGCGCGCTGGATGTGGGGCTCATCGCCGAGCATGGGATCTGGGCCCGGGAACGAGATGGGGACTGGGAGATGCTCGGGAGCGTCTCGGGCGAGTGGAAGGGCGAGATCCGACCGATCCTCGAACAGTACGTGGACCGGACTCCCGGGTCCTTCATCGAGGAGAAGGAGTTCTCGCTGGCGTGGCATTACCGGGGTGCGGACCCCATCCTCGCGCAGATGCGTGCGGGAGAGCTCTGGGAGGACTTGATGCTCAGGACCCAGAGCCTGAGCCTCGCGCTCCTCGAGGGGTCCAAGGTGCTCGAGGTCAAGAGTCCGAACATCAACAAGGGCGCGGCCGTGCAGCGCTGGATCGCGAACGACTCCTATGACTTCGTCTTCGCCGTCGGGGACGATTACACCGACGAGGATGTCTTCGCCGCGGCCCCCCGTCACGCCTACACCGTCAAGGTGGGCTCGAATCCCTCGCGCGCGCTGTACAGCGTGGAATCCTTCCACGAAGTCAGGGATCTCCTTCGAGCGTGGCTCCCCCCGCCTCCTTCATAACGTCCGGCCTCACGTCCGGTCGTAGGTCCTCGTGGCGGCGGCGAGCCGGTCGACGACCGCGGGGGTCAGCGCTCCCGGCGCCAGGCGCCAGCGCCAGTTCCCGGCATGGGTCCCCGGCCGGTTCATCCGGGCCCCGGCGCCGAGCCCGAGCAGGTCCTGCACGGGCACGATGACCGTCTCGGCCACCGTCGAGAGCGCGAGCCGGACCAGCGTCCACGGCAGGTCCGCGGGCGCGACTTCGCGCCCGAGGTACGCGAACAGGCGGTCCCGCTGCGCGTCGGTGGCCTCCGTCTCGAGCCAGCCGCGGACGGGACTGTTGTCGTGGGTGCCGGTATAGACGACGCTGTCGCGGACGACGTGGTGGGGGAGGTGGATGTTCTCGCCGGGACTGCTGTCGAAGGCGAAGAGCAGCACCCGCATGCCCGGGATGCCGAACTCCCGCACCAGTTCCCGGACGTCGGGCGTGATCAGGCCCAGGTCCTCGGCGATCACGGGCAGGCAGGGGAACCGCCGCGCGAGCGTGGCCAGCAGGTCCCGCCCGGGCGCCGGCATCCACTGCCCGGTCACCGCCGTCGTCGACCCCGCGGGGACCGCCCAGTAGGCGACGAGCCCGCGGAAGTGGTCGATCCGGAGCAGGTCGACGGTCGCGAGCGCGCGCGCCACCCGCTGGGTCCACCACGAGAATCCGTCCCGCTGCAGCGCGTCCCACCGGTACAGCGGGTGATACCAGACCTGCCCCGTGGCGCTGAACGCGTCGGGAGGGACGCCGGAGACGGCCGTGGGCCGGAGGTCGTCGTCGAGCTGGAAGTAGCCGGGGTGGCGCCAGACCTCGACGCTGTCGTGGTCGACGTAGATGGGCAGGTCCCCGATGACCTGGATCCCCCGGTCGTGGCAGTAGGCATGCAGCCGCTGCCACTGCGTTGCCATGACGAACTGGAGGAACCGGGCCCGGTCGACGCGGTCGCGCAGGCGGTCGCGTTCGCGGTCGAGGGCGGCGGGCTTGCGCCGCCGCAGGGGCTCGGGCCACCGGTGCCATGCCTGCCCGTGGCGGTCCGCGCGGATGGCGGCGAAGAGGGCGAAGTCGTCAAGCCAGCCGGCCTGCTCGCCGCAGAACCGGTCGAAGGCCGCGTGATCGCCCGCGGCGCGGAACCGGTCGAAGGCGCGGTCGAAGAGCCGGTCCTTGTCGTGAATGACGCGGTCGAAGTCGACGGCGTCGTCGGGGCCCGGTGGGTCGGCGCCCTCGAGGTCGTCGGGGTCGAGCAGGCCGGCGGCGGCGAGGAGCTCGGGGCTGATCAGGAGCGGGTTGAGGGCGAACGCGGAGATGCTGTTGTAGGGGTTGTTGTCGGTGACCGGATCCGTCGGGGTCAGCGGCAGGATCTGCCAGTACCGCTGGCCGGCCCGGGCGAGGAGGTCGGCGAACGCGAAGGCCGCGGGCCCCACGTCCCCGATCCCGAACCGGGACGGCAGCGACGTGATGTGCAGCAGCAGCCCGCTGCCCCGTTGCCTCATGATGCGACCATCACCGGTTCGGGAGGTCTCGCGTCCGGGCTGCCCGGGGAGATCGCTCGGGCAGGACGCGGATTGTCTGTCGTGATGACGCGGTCGTCGCTACCCCCGGGGAAGTACCCGCTCATGGGGATGGTGCCCCGATAGTCCGGGCGAGCCGGTACAGGAGCATGCATGATGCAGGGAGCGGAGGATGTGCGGACGAAGCCCGCCCCACCCACTTCGCCGGCCGCGTGGCCTGTGAGAACACCTCACGGGGGTTATTCATCATCCCTATTAGTTTTTTTGCGGATCCCGTGACACGACGGGCAGCGGGGCCGATGTCATCGAAACGCCCGAGACGAGAGATCGGCCCGTCGCCGATCCGCCCGCACATCCGGTGTCCGTGGCCTCTCGTGATTCACGCCTGAACGGACTCGACGAGTGATGATGCGCCAGGACGATGCCACGAGTGCGCGGCGAATGGCTCTCTGGACGGACAACGGGGATCGGGAGCTGGGATGTCGGCCCTGGCGTAACGGGGGTGCGAGATGCAAATGGACGGGGTTTCGGCGAGAACGGCCGCGAGAGGGATAGGAGACGAAAGGAGAGTGCTGCTATGGGGATTCGAACCCCAGTCGAAGGAGTGAGAGTCCTTCATGATTGGCCGGACTACACTATAGCAGCAGGTGCGTCATCCATGTTGACGTGCCAGAAACATAAACCTGCCTGTCGCCGCAGGTCGCCCTCGATACGGCACGTCGGCGGAGAGCCCGGACCCACATACCTATTAGTCGTCGGGGCGAACCGTTAGGAGAACCGGCGCATGGCAGGCCCCGACGACCAGATCCGCGAGTTGCAGGAGGAACTCGAGCGGACGCCGTACAACAAGGCCACCTCGAAGCATATCGGCCGGATCAAAGCGAAGATCGCCAAGCTCCGCGACGAGGCCGTCAGTCGCGCCATGAAGTCGGCCGGCGGCGGGGAAGGGTTCACGGTCAAAAAGTCGGGTGACGCGACCGTGGTCCTCGTCGGCTTTCCGTCGACCGGCAAATCGACGCTCCTGAACCGGCTGACCGGGACCAGGTCGGAGGTCGGGGCGTACGCCTTCACGACCCTCACCGTTGTTCCGGGGGCGCTCGAGCACCGGGGCGCGAAGATCCAGATCCTGGATATTCCCGGCCTGATCGCGGGAGCCGCGATGGGCAAGGGCCGTGGCAAGGAGGTCATCGGGGTCGTCCGCAGCGCCGACTTCATCGTCGTGCTCGTGGATGTCTTCAACGAGGCCCATGTCGACGTCCTGCTCCGCGAGCTCTACGACGCCGGGATCCGGGTCAACACCCCCAAGCCCGACATCACGATCAAGAAGACCGGAGCGGGCGGCGTCCAGGTGCACGCCGTGGGCGACCTCGACCTCGACGTCGACGAGATCCGGTCGATCCTGAACGAGAACAAGCTGATGAACGCGGACGTGCTGATCCGCGGCAACGCGACCCAGGACGAGCTGATCGACGCCATGCTCGGCAACCGGGTCTATGTCCCGGCCCTGATCGCGGTCAACAAGGTCGACCTGGTCGATGACGAGACCCGCGACCAGATCCGGCGGGATCTCGCCGTGCGGTTCGGGGACGAGCCGCAGATGATCTCGGCCGTGACGGGCTTCCACATGGAGGAGCTCAAGGACGAGATCTACGACCGGCTCGGGTTCATGCGGGTCTTTCTCAAGCCCGCTGGCGGTCCGGCCGACCTGGACGAGCCCCTGATCGTCCGGACGAACGCGACCGTGGAGGACATCTGCCGCAAGCTCCACCGCGACTTCGTGGACAAGTTCCGGTACGCCCGGGTCTGGGGCGGCTCGGTCAAGCACCCGGGCCAGCGGGTCGGCCTGGTCCACCACCTCGACGACGGCGACCTCTTGACGATCATCACGGCCCGCTGACGCCCGGGCGCGCGGGTCGAACGCCGGGCGGCCCCACCCAATCGATCCCGGGGCGAACGGGAGCTGCTCTGCGCGGTCCTGATCGGGGATCGCCGTCCCTGTGGTGAACGGACCGGTCGGGGGGGTGGGGGGTCTAGGGGGGACTGGTTTCATCTCCGGCCGATCGAGAAAGGATCTAAATGCATCGGGCTGATCCAGACCCCCCTAGCCCCCCAGTCCCCCCAGACCTTCCATCATCCTCCCGCCGGCCCTCCGGTCAAGGGGGAGCCGCCCGGGCAGCGGGTCGCTCGTGCCATGCGGCCGAAGGTTCGCTCGCCGCCGGGGGCGGATGCCGTCCGATCCTATCCCGTGATCGCGGCACGCACGTTCGCGAGCGGGGCGTCGGTCTTGATCGCCGTCCCCGCGTAATGGGCGCGACTTGCCCGGTACCCCCCGCTCCTGAGCCGCTCGAGCACGGTCTCGATGGCCGGCGGCGAGACCCCCTCCCGCTGTGCGAGCACGTGGTAGTCGTAGAAGGTGGAGGTCGGGAGCTCGGCCTCGAGCACGGCAAGCATCCGGCCGAGCGCCGTCCCCTGCGCGAGGGGCGGACCGTCGACCGCCCCGCGCATGGCGGCGACCGTGGCGGGGTCGTTGACCGCGCCGAGCCAGAGCGGGCCTACCGGCGATGTCTCGCCCCCGCACGCGGGGCAGGCGGCCGGTTCCGGGAGGAGGCCTGCCTGCTCGGCCCTTCCGGGGCAGCGCCGGCACTGGTGGATGTACCCGATCCGCGCGAGGGTCCGGTCCGCAGCGGCCGCGCCCTCCGAAAGGCCGAGGTGGAGCCGGACGAAGTGCTCGCGGGCGAAGCAGCAGAGCGGCGAGAGGCCGCGGTCGTACTTGACCAGCTCGCGAACGACGAAGCCGAGCAGGATCCGGAGCCCGACCTCGGCGTGGTACTCGGTATTCATGGGCCGGGCGAAGTACCGGCGCATGCCTGCCCGGAGGTGGGCGCCGCAGAGCGGGGCCGTGTCCGTCGCGGTCACGAAGAGGTACCGGGCGGCCGAACGGCAGGCGCTATCGACGAACGGTGCCGGCGAGCCGAACGGGTCCAGGTCGACCGCTCCGAACCGGCGCGACGACAGCAGGGCGTTCGCGTCCGAGCGGACCGTCTCGATCGCGAGGCCGAGCCGTTCCGCGTTCCCGGCGGCGAGGTCGAGCGCCCGCCGGCTCCGGTCGTTGATCGTGACCGCGAGCCCGGTCTCGCGGGCGACGCGGAGGCCCCGCAGGCCGGTCGCGCCCATCGCGTCGAGGTAGTCGGGCGGGCGCCGCTCGGGCGGGAGGGCGCGGAGGAGGAGGACGGTCGCGTCACGGTTGATAGCCATCCGCGGGTTGTAGAAGACCGGTGCGGCCCCGGGCGGGAACGCGACCTCCGGGTCCGTGGCCGGCACCCGGATCGTGGTGGCGCCCTCCGTCACCTCGACGAGGTCCATATCGCTCGCGGTGTCAGTATCGCACAAGCATTATACCTCTGGCGGCAGACGTATTGAGGCATTGGGCGTGTGGCCTAGTCAGGATAGGGCGTCAGCCTCCTAAGTTGATGGTCGGGGGTTCAAATCCCTCCACGCCCGTTTTGGTGGACCCCGTGCTGCCCGGCTACCTCTCCATCCTCCGTCCGGCGAACGCCGTGGTCTCGGGCCTCACAGCCGCCCTGGCCTACCTGATCGCGGGCGGCTCGCCGGGGCCGGTGATGGCCTGGCTCGGTCTCGCCGTGGTCCTGATCACCGGCGCCGGGAACGTGGTCAACGACTACTACGACGCCGCGATCGACGCCGTGAACCGGCCGGGACGGCCGATCCCGTCGGGCCGTGTCTCGCGGCGGGGAGCGGCGCGATACGCGGCCGGACTCTTCGTCTCGGGCTGCCTCGTGGCGATCCCTGCCGGCTTCGCTCCGGCGCTGATCGCGGGGGTCAACGCCGTTCTCCTCTGGCTATACGCAGCCCGGCTCAAGCGCGTGGTCCTCGTCGGCCACCTCACCGTCGCGTATCTCGCGGCGTCGATATTCGCCTTCGGCGGGGCCGCCGCTGGTCTGTCGGGGCTCGACATCGTGCTGCCGCTGGCACTCATCACCTTCCTCGGGACCGTCGCCCGTGAGCTCCTCAAGGCGGCCGAGGATGTCGAGGGGGACCGCGAGGGTGGGGCTCGCACCCTCCCCGTCCGGTTCGGCGTCGGCCCGACGGTCCGCCTGGCCTTCGTCTTCGCCATAGCCGCGGTGGCGGCCTCGCTCCTGCCGTTCGCGGCCTGGGGGCTTCCCTACCTCGTCCTGATCGTGCCGGTCGACCTGCTGATCCTCGGCGGGGCGCTTCGGGTCGCCCGGTGCACGGCCGGGGACTGCGTCCGCGACGCCCGGGCGACGGCACTCCTCAAGGCGGGCATGTTCCTCGCCCTCGCCGTCTTCGCCGTCTCCGCGTTCCTGCCGGGGTAGACGTCCGGAGGGCTCGTGCGGTTCCTGGTCGAGCGAACCACGTATCCGCGCATCAACGACTGAATACGAGGCGGCCGGGGTGCGACCGGGATACCGGGCACACCCGCATAACCATGATAGCGCCTGGCGGCGAATAGGAAGGAGCATGACCACGGCGCGGCTCAAGCAGTGTGGTGACGTCTACCTTGCCGAGCGAGGCGCAGTCTTCGACGGGAACCTCCGCGTGCCCGGGCACCTCGTCCTGCCGCCCGACTGCCACGTCTGGGGAGATCTGGTGGTGAACGGTCGGCTCGACCTCGGGCCCCACGGCACGGTCGGCGGCCGCTGCACGTGCCACGAGGCCCTGATCGGCCACCATGCGACCGTGCGGGGAGGCCTGGCGTCGACCGGCAACGTCACGGTCGCCGACGGGGCGCACGTGGCCCGCATCGAGACGGTCGGCACGGTCCTGCTACGGCCCGGCGTGACCGTCGGCGATGTCCGGACGGACGGGCTGATCCTGATCTACGGCCGGATCACGAGCGGACTCCTTCTGGGTCGGCAGGTGAAGGTCTTCGGGAACGGCTGAGCCCGGCAGCCCGAGCAGAGCGACCTCGTAGAGCGACGACCAGTCCACGAGGGTCTCGACACACCCCTCCTTCAGGGTCACGACCCCGAGGCCGATGATCCCGATCCGGTCGGCCATCTCGAGCCCCTCCTTGACCTCGGCCAGGCACCCGACGCCGATCAGGGCGCGGGGCCGGTATTTCCTGACCATCCGCTTGATGAACGAGGAGCCGGGCACGATGAAGACGCGGTAGCCGAGCCCCTCCAGGACGTCCATGGCCTGGCCGACCGTGCAGCGGTGGCAGCGCTTGCACCGGATCCCCTCGGGGGTCAGGTCGGCCGGGCAGGCCGCGTTCCGCAGGCACTGGGGCAGGAAGATGGCCCGCTGGTCGACCGGCACCTCGGCGAAGGCCCGGGCGTTCATGGTGTTGCCGAGCTTGACGAAGAACGCGAGCATCTCCTGATCCTCGAGCCCGACTCCCTTGATGAGAGCCCGCATGAGTCCTTCGAGGGCCGTGAGCCCGGGCTTGAGGAGGCGCGGGAAGTAGAGCCGGCCTGAGCGGATCGAGGCCACGGTCAGCACGAGCAGGACGCCCGCGACCGCGAAGACGACGACGATCAGCAGGATTGTGACCGCGCCCACGAGCGCGAACAGGGACCCGAGGGGGCCGGTCAGGAGCGCCATGGGCCGAAGAGCTCCGCCGGGTTGGCACAGACGCCCCGCTCGGTGATGACGGCCGTGACGAGATCGATCGGGGTCAGGTCGAAGGCCGGGTTCCGGACGGGGATTCCGTCGGGCACGGTGGGCGTGCCGCAGAGGCACGCGACCTCTGCCCGTCCCCGCTCCTCGATCTCGACCTCGGCCCCGGAGAGGACCGGGTCGAGCGTGGAGGAGGGGGCCGCGACGTAGAACGGGACGCCGTGGTGCCGGGCCGCGATGGCGTGCCCGTATGTCCCGATCTTGTTGAAGACGGCGTCGCGCGTGATGCGGTCCGCGCCGACGATGACGGCGTCGATCCCGCCCTCGCGCATCAGCTCGGCCGCTGCGGAGTCGGGGCAGACCGTGACGGGGATGCCGTCCCGCTGGAGCTCGAACGCCGTCAGGCGGGCGCCCTGGAGGAGCGGCCGGGTCTCGCAGGCGATCACCCGGACTCGCTTGCCGGCTTCGACCGCCGAGCGGACCACGCCGAGCGCAGTCCCCCAGCCCACGCAGGCGAGGGCGCCCGCGTTGCAGTGGGTCAGCACGGTGGCGTCGTCGGGAAGGAGGGCCGCGCCGCGGGCGCCGAGGGCCCGGTTCGTCGCGATGTCCTCGTCCGCGATGCGTTCGGCCTCGGCGAGGGTCCGGGCCGCGACCCCGGCGGGGTCGGTCGCCCCGCCGATCGCGGCGAGCGTCCGGTCGACGCCCCAGGCGAGGTTCACGGCCGTGGGCCGGGCCGAGCGGACCCGCCGCGCGAGCTCGCCGACGGCCTCGAGGTACCGGGCGGGGTCGGCCGTCCGGGCCGCGAGGGCGACGCCGTACGCGCCGGCCGCGCCGAGCGCGGGTGCCCCCCGGACGCGGAGATTTTGGATGGCCTCGACCAGCGCGTCGATGTCGCCGATGAGGACCGATTCGTACCGCGCCGGGATGAGGGTCTGGTCGATCAGCCGGAGCCGGTCGGACGCGTGGTCCCACCAGAGGGTCCGGTCCACGCTACTCCACCCGCATGGCGTCGATGCAGGCCCGGACCGCCGCTGCACCGCCCTGGGTGACCGAGTCGGGGATGTCCTTCGGTCCCAGGCCGGCGCCGGCGAAGTAGACCCCGCCCCGGCCCGACGAGACCGCGTCGAAGAGGTCGTCGGCCGAGTGGTAGAAGCCCGACTCCTCGAGGTCGACCCCGGCGACTGCGGCCAGCGCGGCCGAACCCGCGGACGGCTGGAGGCCGATGGAGAGGACCACGAGCTCGGGCTCCAGGACGAGCATCTCGCCCGTGAACGTGTCCTCGACCGGGAGGCGAAGCGGGCCTTTCGCCGAGCGCTGGACCTCGCCGGGCATCCCCCGGACGAACCGGACGCCGAGGGTCCGGGCCCGCTCGTAGTACTCCTGGTATCCCTTGCCGTGAGCCCGGACGTCCATGTAGCAGATCGCGACCTCGGTCCCGGGCGACGTCTCCTTGATCAGCTGGGCGTTCTTGATCGCCTGCATGCAGCAGACGGCCGAGCACCAGGGCCGGCCCTGGGCCACGTCGCGCGAGCCGACGCACTGGATGAACGCGACCGAGCGCGGCGTGCTGCCGTCGGAGAGCCGGCGGAGCTTCCCGCCGGTCGGGCCCGAGGCGTTGATCATCCGTTCGAGCTCGAGGCTCGTGATGACGTCGGGCTCCTCGCCGTAGCGGTACTGGGGCTTGCACCGCGGATCGATCGGGTCGTACCCGGTGGCGATCACGACCGCGGCCGCCTCGATCGTCTCCTCGCGGTCGGAGTCCTCGCGAAGGACCGCGTCGAGGCCGCAGACGTCGTAGCAGAGCCCGCACTCGATGCAGTGGTCCGCGTCCTTCACGACCACGTTCGGCACGGCCTGGGCGTGGGGGGCGTAGATCGCCTTCCGGACCCCGACTCCGGCGTCGAACCGGTTGTAGACCTCGACCGGGCAGACCGCGACGCAGTCGCCGCAGCCGTTGCAGAGGCCCTCGTCGACGTACCGGGGGTGCCGGGTCACGGTGACGGAGAACGCGCCGCGCTCGCCATCGAGCCGGGTCACCTCGGCGAGGGTGTGGACCCGGATCAGGGGGTGGCGCTCGACGTCGACCATCTTCGGCGAGAGGATGCACATGGAGCAGTCGTTGGTGGGAAAGGTCTTGTCGAGCTGGGCCATGCGCCCGCCGATGGAGGGCTCGCGCTCGACCAGGTGGACCTGGAGCCCGTGGTTCGCGAGGTCGAGCGCGGCCTGGCAGCCGGCCACGCCGCCACCGACCACGACGACGCTAGGAGGCATCGCGGTACCTCGCCGCGAGCTCGACATAGGAGGCCGCGTTCTGGCGGATGTGCGCCCGCTGCTCGTCCGTCGTCTGCTTTACGACCTTCCCGGGGACGCCGACGACGACGGATCCGGGCGGGATCCGGGCCCCCTCGGTCACGACCGCGCCGGCCCCGATCAGGGAGTCCTCGCCGACCACGGCCCCGTTCAGGATGATCGCACCCATCCCGACGAGGACCCGGTCCCCGATGGTGCAGCCGTGCAGGATCGCGCCGTGGCCGACCGAGACCTCGCGGCCGATCGTGACCGGCCGGCCGGCCGAGCAGTGGATGACGCAGCTATCCTGGACGTTCGAGTCCGCACCGATGGCAATCCGGTCCTTGTCGGCCCGGATAACGGCCCCGAACCAGACCCCGACACGGTCCCCGAGGGTAACCTCGCCGAGGACCGTCGCGTTCGGTGCGAGAAAGACGTCGGCCCCGAGCGTACCAGCATCCATATTACCGAAACGTGGCAACGGAGAGGGGATGAAGATTATGGTGGGGGGCACCTTCGACCCGCTCCACGACGGGCACCGGCGGCTTCTCGCCCGTTCGTTCGAGCTCGCGGGGCCGGGCGGGACGGTGGTGATCGGCCTGACCTCGGACGCGTTCGCCGGGGGAAAGTCCCATCCCGTCCGGCCGTACGAGGTCCGCCGGGGCGCGGTCGAGCGGTTCGCGGAGGAGTTCGACCGCGACGTCGGGTACGAGATCGAGCCGCTCTCGGACCGCTTCGGCTCGGCCCTCGACATGGACTTCGACGCGCTCGTGGTCTCGGAGGAGACGCTTCCGGTGGCGATCGAGATCAACCGGCTCCGCCGCGAGCGCGGGAGGCGGAAGGTCGACATCCACCAGATCAGCTGCGTGCTCGCCGAGGATGGGCGCTGGATCTCGTCGACGCGGATCCACCGCGGCGAGATCGACGAGCACGGCCGGGTCATGGCGGACTAAAAAAAAGCCGGGCACCGGCCGAGGGGCGGGGCACTGCCTCGTGGGGGCGGACGAGGCGCGAGTCGGTACCACCGCGATCGATGGATGTTGTTACTAGCCCACCGGCATCAGCCCGCGGTGGCGGCCCGTGATCGACCGCCCGCCGCCCGGTTCGACCACGAACGTGTTCTCGATCCCGACCATCCCGACCCCCTCGATCCCCTTCTTCGGCTCGACGGCGAGCACCATCCCCGCCTCGAGCGGCGCGTCGAAGCCCCGGGCGATGGCCGGGCTCTCGGAGATCTCGAGCCCGATGCCGTGCCCGAGAAACTGGACGGACTTGGCGCCGAAGCCCATGAAGTTCTCGAGGAACGCGGGCTCGAGGTCGGCCGTGACCTCCTCGTAGATCGCGGACGGCGCGATCCCGGGGCAGAGGAGAGACGCGATCCGGTCCTGGATCTCGACACAGCGCTCGTGCGCCGCGACCGCCTCGTTCCCGAGCTCGCCGCCGAAGACGTAGGTCATGGTCTTGTCCGTGTGGTACCCGGCAAAGCCGCACCCGATGTCGACGATGACGAGGTCGCCGGCCGCGAGGCGCCGGCGCCGGCTCCCGAGCAGCGGGACGGACGGGCCGATGCCTGCGTTGCCGCCCGGGCTGTCGAGGTACGTTGGGTAGATCGAGGACTCGCCGAAGCCGATCAGGCCGAGCACGATCTCGGCGTCGGACGTGCCGAACCGGACGATCCCCTGGTGGCCCTCCTCGACCATCAGGGTGTAGAGCCCGGTCGTCAGCTTGGCCTCGCTCATCCCCTCGCGCAGCACGTCCGGCACGCACTCCTCGAGCACGCGGCGGTGGATCTCGCCAGCCCGCGCCATGAGCCCGAGCTCGTACGGACTCTTGGTCGAGCGCACCCGCATCACCTCGCGGTCGAGCGGGCGGACGTGCCGGAACGGGAAGTGTTTTCGGAGCCGCTCGCAGGCCGCGAGCGAGACCTGCTCGGTCTCCAGGTGCACGGTCGCCGGCACGCCCGTCGTGCCCGCCGCCGCGTCGCGGTAGCTCCGCATCGGGCGGATACAGGGAAAGTGGGACTCGTCGGCGGCCCGCTCGTAGCTCCGCCGGACCCAGAGGCAGGCCTCCCCGTCGCGGGGCACGAGCAGGATGCCGTCCTGCATGGTGCCCGTGAAGTAGAAGAGGTTGATCTTGCTGAGGACGGCGGCGAGCTCCCACCCGGGGTCCGCGGCGTCCATCAGGCGCCGGAATCGCTCGAGCCGGTCCTCGAGCTCGCTCGACGGGACTTTCATCTCCATGCGATCAGATCTTGGGCCGCGTCTATATACTGGTGGTGAAAAGGGTGCGGGGAGGCTGGATAGGATCCCTGACCACCAGGAGCACCACACGGGAAGAGTATCATCATCGTGCGTGGGGGAGAGGGCGGCGCGAGCCCCCCCCGTCGCCGGCGAGCAGTGGAGCGAAAACGAGGCGGCTGAGCACCTGTCACCCCCGATGCATAGAGGGCTCTGCCTGCGGAGGAGAACAACGGTATTGCATGGAGATTTGTAATGAGGGCGTCATAGAGCCTGCTGCACCCGGCTTCGAGTCCCGTTCGAATCCGGGATGGGGCACACGCCGCCCCCTCCCTCGGCGCTGTGCGCCCCGCCCACCCCCGCGGGATGATACCCTCCTGGACCCTGGTACCTTGACCGAAGGATCACCTGTCGCGCCAGAGAGAAGACGGGCACGGAGAGTAGGGACCCCCGGGTGAAGAGACGAGACGCGGCCCCTTCGCGACAGGACGTGCTCCGCGATCTCCTTCATGGCCAGCCAGCCGCAGTTCTACAGCGGAGGCCGTTCTGTGTCACGATGAAGCGCGAACGGTCCGGCAAACGGGAAAAAAGGGATGTGGAGTCAGGTCATGGTCGCGCCGTCCACGGAGAGGACGGCGCCGGTGACGTAGCTCGCCATGTCGCTGGCAAGGAAGAGGAACGCGTCGGCGATCTCCTCTGGTTCGCCGATCCGGCCGAGCGGGATGCCGGCGACGATCGGCGCGAGCATCGCCTCGGGGACGCCGGCCATCATGTCCGTGTTGATGACACCGGGCGCAACGGCATTGACGCGGATCCCGTCCCTCCCAAGCTCGCGGGCGAGGGACTTGGTCAGGCCGTTGACCGCGAACTTCGAGGCCGGGTAGCCGACCCCGCTGGCCTGGCCGTACAGGCTGACCATGGAGCTGGTGTTCAGGATGACACCGCCGCCCTGCTCCTTCATGATCCGCGCTGCCGCCTGCGAGCAGATGAAAACCGCGGTCACGTTCAGGTCCATGATCCGTGCGAAGTCCTCGGGCTTGTATGCGTACAGAGAATCCATCGCGGCGATGCCGGCGTTGTTGACGAGGATGTCGAGCCTGCCGTACCGCTCCCTCACCGTGTCGAACGCCTCCCTGACCTCCGCGGCATCGGAGAGCTGTGGCCAGAGCCCGTCGACCGGGTAGTCGGGGTTCTCTGCTTTCAGCGACGCGACCGCGGACTCGGCGCTCTCCTTCTTCGAGCCGAGCAGGACCACGTGGGCCCCGTTCTCGAGGAACTTCCTGACGACCGCGAACCCGATCCCGCGCGTGCCGCCGGTCACGACGGCCACCTTACCCTTCAACATCGAGTCATGCCTCCTGAGAGTGTGGGGACATCTCTCCCGCAGATAAGATAAAAGGAGATGATCCGACTCCTCCGGTGGCTTACAGGATGTGCTCCGCGATCTCCTTCGTGACCAGCCAGTCGCAGTAGTGGCAGCGCAGGCCGTTCGGGGTCACGATGAAGCGCGAGCGGGCCGGCTCGGCCGTGTTGGAGATGCAGCCCGGGTTCGGGCAGCGGACCACGCCCGAGAGCTCGGCCGGCGTCTCCACGCCCTTCTTCTCGGTCACCGCGAACTCCCGGATGATGTTGATGGTCGCGTTCGGCGCGATCAGCGCGATCCGGTCGACCTCCTCCTTGCGGAGCTCGCGGTTCTCGATCTTCACGATATCTTTCTTCCCGACGTGGCTCGAGGCCACGTTCGTCGCGACCGAGACCGACTCGGCCGTCGTGCCCGTGATCCCCAGGATCCGGAGGACGTTCAGGGCCTGGCCGGCCGTGATGTGGTCGATCACGGTCCCGTGCCGGATCGGGCTGATCAGGAGATCCCGGGGGCGGTCGCTGGTCACGTCATCACCTCGCCGAGCATGGCCATCCTGACGGAGACGCCGTGATGGGCCTGCTCGAAGTACTTCGCGTTCGGCAGGGCGTCGACCCGCGGGTCGATCTCGTCCACGCGCGGGAGCGGGTGGAGGATGATCATCGACCCCTTCGCGCCGGCCACCAGCTCGGGCGTGATCCGGTACGACGAGGCCGCGTCCAGGTAGCTCGCCGCGTCGGGGAAGCGCTCGCGCTGGATCCTGGTGACGTACAGGACGTCGAGGTCCGCGATCACGTCCTCGACCGCGCCGTACTCCGCGACGTGGGTTCCCCGGTCAGCGAGTTCGCGGATGATCCCCGACGGGAGTTCGAGCCCCTTGGGCGCGATGGCCGCGATCTCCGCCCCGTAGAGCGAGAGGGCCATGGCGAGCGAGTGCGTGGTTCGGCCGTACCGGAGATCGCCGAGCAGCCCCACCCGGACCCCCTCGATCGGCATCGACTTCCGGATGGTGTAGAGGTCGAGCAGGGTCTGGCTCGGGTGCTGGCCCGCGCCGTCGCCCGCGTTGATCACGGGCACGGACGCGAACTCGGACGCAAGGCGCGCAGCGCCCTCGCGCGGATGGCGGAGCACGATCGCGTCGACATACCCCGAGACGACCCGGATCGTGTCTGCGAGGGTCTCGCCCTTCGCGACGGACGAGGCCTCCACCGAGTCCATGGTCAGCGAGATCCCACCGAGCCGGGCCATGGCCGACTCGAACGACATCCTCGTGCGGGTCGAGGGCTCGAAGAAGAGGAGGCCGAGGATCTTGCCGCAGAGGAGCCCGGGATCGTAGCGCTTCGCCTCCACCTCGACCGCCGCGTCGAGAAGACGGTCCACCCCGGCCCGGTCGAGGTCGCGGATCGAGATGATGTGCCGCATCTCACCGCCTCGCGAAGGTCAGGTAGCCCGTGTGGCAGACTCGCGTCGACGGGCGCGTCCCCCGGGCCGAGCGGGTCATCTCGCGCTCGATCAGCTCGATGGCCCGGACCTCGGGGAAGCGCCGGCTTGCCGCGTCGTGGACTGCCTGGAACTGCTCGATGAACGGAGTGTAGGCCGCGAGGTACCCCCCCGGGACGAGGAGGCCGTGGGCGTGCTCGACGTGCTCTTCCCGGCACTCCATGTCGAGGTGGACCACATCATAGGCCCCCTCCGCCTCGAGCAGGTCGCCCGCCACGACCGTGACGTTCTCGAGCCCGGCGTCGCGAACGTTCTTCTCGGCGAGCGCGGCAAATTCCGGACGACGCTCGCGCGTCTCCACCGTCCTGGCGATCGAGCCGAAGTAGATCGCGGCGATCCCCGAGCCCGTGCCCGCGTCGAGGACCGCGTCCCGCCGGTTCATGCCCGTGTTCGCGATCACGGCCCCGATCTCCTTGGGGTGCATCGGCGCGCCCGAGCGGCGGGCGTGGGTGAAGAAATCGGTCGGACGCGGCCGGCGGGCCGTGAGGCGCGTGCCGAGGTGGGTCTGGACCTCGCTCCCCTCGGCGAGATCGGAGAGCGCGGCGAGGTCGATCATCCCGAGGTCGGTCGAGAGGACGCCCTCGCCCGCCCGGACAAAGAACTCGCGTCCGCCGCCGGCGAGGAGAACCCGGTCGCCCGCCGCGAACACGGGGCTCACCCCCGGTCGGCGAGCGCGAGGATCGCGCCGGCGATGTCGCCGTTCGCAGTCTCGAGCGCCGCCCGGGCCTCGTCGGCCGTGACGCCCGCCTGCTCGGCGACGAGGGCGACATCGTTCTCGGGGATCTCGGGTGCCGCGGGCTCGAACCGGGGCTCGCCGCCCGAGATCTGGTAGGTCGTCACCCCCTGCATGGTCATGGCGACGACCTCGGCCTCGTCGAAGACGAACCGGCCGTCGGGAGTGGTGATCACGATCGAGCTGACGTTCTCGATCGGGGCGACCTCCATCCCCATCTTCTTCATCATCGCCTTCATCTGCTTGGGATTGATTCCGCCTGGTAGCATCTTACTCCCTCCCGGATCTTACGTTGACCGCGACCCCATACATACATGCCGTCATCTCGGGCCCCGAGAGGACAGCCGTCCCCGTCGCGACGAGCCGATCGCCGGAGGCGACCACCAGTACCTCGTCGCCGGCGCGGATCTGCGGGTCGGCCTCCGCGACGTGTTTCGCCATCGCGTTTTTGCCGGCCGCGACGAACTCCTCGACCTCGTCGAGCACGACCGCGCGGTACGCGGGCGGCGGGAGCACCTCGTGGAGCCGCTGCGCCCCGGCGAGCCCGAGGACGAGCCGGCCGTCCTGGGCGCGCACCGTCGCGAGCCGGTCCTCTCCAAGCATCACGTTCCGGACCCGTCCTGTCGTCGACCGGGTGAAGGTCACGCCGTCGGGAAAGAGCCGGGCGCCGATGCCCCGCCCGAACTGGAGATCCGCGATGGTGCGGACCCGTTCAAGCGAGCTGGTCTCGAAGCAGGTCGTTGACACGGCTGACGAACACCTCCTCGGCCTCCCGGGGGATGAAGGCGCCGGCGGCGATAGGGTGGCCCCCGCCGCCCCCGCCGTACTCTCCCGACGCCGTGGTCAGGGCGGCCTGGAGGTCGATCCCCCGCCGCACGGACCACTCGTTCGTGCGCATGCTCACCTTGGTCAGCTCCGGGTCCTCGGGCAGTGTGCACATGATCAGGATCGGCTTTCGCCAGTTCAGCTTGCCCAGCGCCATGCCGGCACCGATCCCGATGATCGTGTCCGGGTATCGATCCCCGACGTGGAGGTACTGGAGGTGCGAGAGCTCGGTCACGCCCGAATCCAGGATGTACTGGAGCAATTCCCGGATGATCGTGCGGTGGTTGTTGAGCATGTACTCCGCTTCCCGGTACTTCTCGCCCCGGTCGCCGCAGCAGACGGCCGAACCGATGCGCGGCTTTGCCCAGCGACCGCAGGCGTTGAGCACGGTCGCGAACTCCGAGGCGTTCCGAAGGGGGGACCGTTCGGGCTCGTCCGGGAAGAGGTACGACTCGGCGAAGAGGCGGTCCACCCCCTCGCCGTTCGCGATCAGCTGCTGGACGAGGGCCGAGGTGATGGTCCGCTTCTCATGGTCGTCGAGCTCCTCCCAGACGCGCCAGCGGCCGCCGGCAGCCCGGAGGTCGAGGTCGAGCCGCTCGAGGAAGCGCTGGGCCCCCCGGGCGTCGTTGGTGATCCCGGGTATCCGCGGGTCGTCGTTGTACGAGAGGCAGACGTGGATCGGCCTGGTCGAGGTCCCGTAGCAGTTCAGGTCGCGCCGGACCACGCGGACGGAGCCGTGGGCGACGCCGTCGGCGACGATCTCGGCCGCCGGGCCGACGAGCCCCAGGGTCTCACGGGCCATCATGTCGCCGACATTGCCGACGATCGCGAGCTTGGCGAGATCGGTGTTCTCCCCGTCGATCTCCCGGGCCACGAAGTACGCGACCCCGGCGGCCGAGAGCCGGGTATGGCCGTGGGGCACGCCGTTGACCTGCTGGTACTCGGTGCCGCAGGGCTGCGCGACATGGTGGTCGAGGATCAGTACCTCGTCGGGCGTGAGCCCGCGCTCCTCGAGCAGTCCCTGCTGGCCCGCGCCGAGGTCGACGAAGACCTTGAGGGAGTCGTCCTCGGGGACGGCCTTCATGGTCAGGGGCTCGAGCTGCCTGACGAAGTGGGAGGTGACCGGCACGCCCGCGCGGGCGACCGCCGTCCGGACGATCGCCTCGCTCGAGATGCCGTCGGCATCGATGTGGGAGATGACCGAGACCGTCTCCGCCCGCCGGATCGTAGTGGCGGCGGCGCGCACCTCCTCACAAAAGCCCATGCTGATTAATGAGTAACCTCTGTAACTGGATAAGGGTGATCCAAGCGGATGATCGGATGTGCGGAGTTCGCCGAACGCGGCGTGATCGAGCCGGCCCGGATGCGGGCCGTTGACGCAAACGCCATCGCGCTGGGGCTCTCGTCCCTGCAGATGATGGAGGCCGCCGGGGCCGCGCTCGCCCGCGCGGCTCTCGAGACGGCGCCGGCGCGCGTGCTGGTAGTCGCGGGGCGCGGGAACAACGGCGGTGACGGCCTGGTCGCGGCCCGGTATCTCGCGGGCGAGGTCGAGGTGACCGTGATCGCCGTCGACGGCGAGACCACGCCCGAGAACGCGGCACAGCTGCAGCTTGTCACCGGAGCGCCGGTCCGGGTTCACCGGGTGGCCTGCCCGTCGGACCTGGACCGGCTCGGCCCGCTCTTCGATACGGCCGACGCGGTGATCGACGCCCTGCTCGGCGTCGGCGCCACGCCCCCGCTCCGCGAGCCGTTCGCGGCGATCGTCACGCGCATCAACGCCTCGTCCGCACCGGTGCTCGCAGCCGACGTCCCGACGCCCGGATGCCGGGCGGACCGGGTACTGGCATTCCACAGGCCGAAATCCCCGGGCGACCTGGTCGCGCCGATCGGGATCCCTCTCGAGGCCGAGATCGCCGCCGGGCCGGGTGACCTGCTCGCGATGGCGCCCCGGCGACAGGACGCCCACAAGGGCGACGGAGGGCGCGTGCTCGTGGTCGGCGGAGGGCCGTACCAGGGCGCCCCATACCTCGCCGGGCTCGCGGCGCTCCGCGCCGGGGCCGACCTCGTACTGGTCGCGACCCCGTCGCCGCTCCCCTACCCCGACGTGATTACCCTGCCGGTCGATGGAGACTGGACCGGGACGCTCGACGCGATCGCGGACGAGGCGGAACGTGCCGACGCGGCCGTCATCGGCAACGGCCTCGGGGCCGGTGCGGCGCCCGTCGCGCTGGCGCTCGCACCCCATTGCCGCGCCGCGGTCTTCGACGCAGACGCGCTCCGCGATCCGCTCCCCGTCGCCCGCGCCACGGTCTATACCCCGCACGCCGGCGAGTTCGAGCGGGCCTTCGGGTCCCGGCCGCCGACCGACCTCGCCGGCCGGGGCCGGGCGGTTCGGAACGCAGCGCGGGGCGGCGTGATCCTCCTCAAGGGCCCGGTCGACGTCATATCCGACGGCGGGCGGGTCCGGTTCAACCGGACGGGCACGCCCGCCATGACCGTCGGGGGGACCGGCGACGTGCTCGCGGGCGTGGTCGGGGCGCTCCTCTGCCGGCTGCCGGCCTTCGAGGCTGCCGTCGCCGGGGTGTACGCGAACGGCCTCGCCGGCGAGATCGCGTCCACCGGGCGGTCCTCGGGCCTGCTCGCCTCCGACATGCTTACGGCCCTTCCGGGGGTACTCTATGGCCGGTGAGGGGATGCCCGAGTTCACGCACATCGAGGGTGACGCCGTCCGGATGGTCGACGTCACGGGAAAGGACGAGGTCGCGCGGCGCGCGGTCGCGCGGGGCTGGATCATGCTCCGTCCCGAGACCCTCGCCGCGATCACGCTGGGGACGGTCGTCAAGGGGAACGTGCTCGCGACCGCCCGGGTCGCGGCCATCCTCGCGGTCAAGGACACCTCGCGGATCATACCCATGTGCCACCCGATCCCGGTCGGCGCGGTGAAGGTCGGCTTCGAGACGCTCGACGACCGGATCGAGGCCGAGGTCGAGGTCGTGACCACCGGCCGTACGGGGGTGGAGATGGAGGCGCTCGTTGGGGTCTCGGTCGCCCTCCTGACGATCTGGGACATGGTCAAGTCGGCCGAGAAGGACGAGGCGGGCCAGTACCCGGTCACGCGCATCGGCGATGTCCGCGTGGTCGAGAAGGTCAAGGGGGACGTGGAGGAGCACTCTTAAGTCCCCTCCGTCCGAGATATGAAGGCACTCGGGATCCGTCCCGTGCAGGAATGTGGCGGCTCGTCCGCTGAACCTCTGGTGAAGACCAATGTCGAGATCAGTCTATAGTTATGTCAGGGACGCCTGGAAGAGGCCGAAGGAGTCCGGTGTCTCGGCCCTCCAGTGGGAGCGCATGCAGGTATGGCGGCGCGAGGGCAGCGTGGTCCGGGTCGCGCGACCGACGCGGATCGACCGGGCCCGTTCGCTCGGGTACAAGGCCAAGCAGGGTGTCATCGTGGTCCGGTCCAAGGTCCGGCGCGGAGGCCGGCGAGTCTCGCGGTACGTCCGCGGACGGCGCACGGCGAACATGGGCATCCGCCGGCTGACACCGGGGAAGTCGCTCCAGCGGATCGCCGAGGAGCGCGCATCGACCCGGTACCTGAACATGGAAGTCCTCAACTCCTACTGGGTCGGTGAAGACGGCCGGCAGAAGTGGTTCGAGGTGATCCTGGTCGATGGTCACCACCCCTCGATCCGGGCTGACCCGGCACTCGCCTGGGTCGGTAACCCGAACCAGCGCGGGCGGGCCGAGCGCGGCAAGACCAGTGCCGGCAAGAAAGGGCGCGGCTTCCGCCGCAAGGGCCGCGGGACCGAGAAGAACTATCCCTCGATCCGCTCGCACGCGAACCGGGGCAAGTAACCCTTTTTTTCATGCGGACCGATGTTCGCACGTACGCCGGGGGCGATACCACGGTCGAGCGCATGGCCCTCGAGGCGGGTGCGCTCGGGTACGGAGCGATCGTCTCCGTTGGCGGTCCGGCCACGACAACCGGTCCCGTACGCGTGATCCCCGGCGTCGAGGTCGCGGCCGAGAGATCGCACCAGGCCCTCGCGGGGATTCGAAAAGCGCCCGCTGGTGCGTTCGTCTCGGTCCGGCTCGGTGACCAGTCCTTCAACCGCGCCGCCGCCGGGCTGCCCGGCGTCCACGCGCTCTCGGGGGTGCACCGCTGCCGGCGCAACTCCTTCGACCATGTCGCGGCCAGGACGGCCGGCGAGCGGGGGGTGGCGGTCGAACTCGTACTCGCACCGCTCGTTCGCGAGCGTGCCGGCCTCCGCCAGGCCGCACTCCGTCGATACGAGGATCTCCTCGTGCTCCATGCCCGGTACGACTTCCCGCTCGTGCTCGGCTCGGGGGCGCGGTCCTGCCTCGACCTCCGGGCACCCCGCGCCGCCTCGGCCCTCTGCCGCCTCTTCGGCCTGGACGCCGACGGGGTCGAGGAGGCGTTCGCGGGTGTCGACGCCCTGATGGCGCCGACCGGCCCCGTGCGGGTGGTTGAATGAAACCGCGCCCCCCGACCCTCCGGCAGAACCGGCGGTACGTCCTGGTCCGGGTCGCGCCGGTCTCCCTCGTTCCCGATGGCAAGGCGCTCTACCTCGCGATCGCCGAGGCCGTCACCTCGCTCTACGGTGACGTGGGGGCAGCGATGATAGACCAGGCCGTGGTCGCCGTCGAGCGGGGACACGCGGTGGTCCGCTGCCGGCGGGGCGAGGAGGAACGGCTCATCGGCGCGATCGCGACGGTCACGACGGTCGGCGAGACGGCCTGCGCGCTCCATCCGCGGGCGATCTCCGGCACGATCCTGAGCCTGCGCGATCGGCTCGTTCCTCCCCCGAAACCGGTCGTCCTCGACGAGCGGGCCGACGGCGACGTCGTCCGGCGGCGCTGCAGAGTCGGCGCGGCGCGCGTGGATGTTATTGAGCATGATTATAAGGGAGAGCGAGTAGTATACTTCGAGACCATTCACCCTGAGGAGAGATGATGCAGCCACAATACCAGATGGGATACGACCGGGCGATCACGGTCTTCTCGCCCGACGGCCGGCTTTACCAGGTCGAGTATGCCCGCGAGGCCGTCAAGCGCGGCACCACCGCGGTCGGGATCAAGGCCCATGACGGGATCGTTCTGCTCGTGGATAAGCGTGTGAACTCGAAGCTCCTCGAGCCGACATCGATCGAGAAGATCTTCCGTATCGACGACCATATCGGCGTGGCGTCCTCGGGGCTCGTCGGCGACGCCCGGTCGCTCGTGGACCGGGCACGGGTCGAGACCCAGATCAACCGCGTCTCGTACGACGAGGAGATGGATGTCGAGATGCTCGCGAAGAAGCTCTGCGACCATATGCAGACCTACACCCAGTTCGGTGGCGCCCGCCCGTACGGGACGGCGCTCCTGATCGCGGGCCGCTCCGAGGGCGAGTTCCGGCTCTTCGAGACGGACCCGTCCGGCACCCTCCTCGAGTACAAGGCGACCGGGATCGGGATCGGGCGGAACGCGGTGATGAAGGTCTTCGAGGACGAGTACCGCGAGGACCTGACCATCGAGCAGGCGATCGTGCTCGGCCTGAAGGCCCTCCACGCGGCCACCGAGGGCAAGTTCGACGTGGCGACCGTCGAGATCGGCGTGGTCACCAACGGCGACCCTCCGTTCCGGAAGATGACCCGCGAGGAGGTCGCCGGGTACGTCGAGCGGCTCGAGAAGCAGCCGCCCACGCCGGCGGCACCGACGAGCTAGGGATCCCGATGATCCCCCTCGACCGTGCCGTGGTCGCGCGCCTCGAGAGCCACGGCGAGCGGTTCGAGCTCCTGGTCGACCCCGAGCTGGCCGGTAGATTCCGCCATGGAGACGAGGGACTCGAACTCGAGGACGTTGTCGCGTCCCTGAACGTCTTCGAGAACGCGGGCCGGGCCGAGCGGGCCTCGGACGATTCGTTGAAAAAGGTCTTCCATACCACCGCCTTCGACGAGATCGCGCCGCAGATCATCAGGAAGGGAGAGATACACCTGACCGCCGAGCAGAGGCGGCAGATGATCGCGGAGAAACGCAAGCAGGTGATCGCGTTCATCGCGCGGAACGCGGTCAACCCCCAGACGGGGCTGCCCCACCCCCCACAGCGGATCGAGATGGCCATGGAGGAGGCGCGGGTCAACGTCGACCCGTTCCGGCACCTGGACGAACTCGTCCGGGACACGGTCAAGGCGCTGCGGCCGCTCCTGCCGATCCGGTTCGAGGAGCTCCGCGTCGCCGTCAGGATCCCCGCCGAGAACGCCGCGCGGGCGTATGCCGGCATCGCGTCTGCCGCGACGATCGAGCAGCAGGAGTGGCAGAAGGACGGGTCCTGGATCTGCGTGGTCCGGATCCCGGCCGGGATCCAGGACGAATTCTACTCGCTCGTGAACCGGCTCGGCAAGGGCGAGGCCGAGATCCGGAAGCTCAAGCAGATATATTAAGCCTGAAAACCGATACATAGAGACTGCATTCCGAGGCAGGGATCCAATGGCACGTTCTCAAAGAAAACACAAGGCAAAAGGAAAGGTCACCGGCAGCGCCGGCCGGTTCGGTCCGCGTTACGGCCGGTTCATCCGCAAGCGCGTCAACGAGATGGAGAAGGTGTCGAGGGCGCTCCACCGCTGCGAGCGCTGCGACACGGTCGCAGTCCAGCGGCGCGGCACCGGGATCTGGGCCTGCCGCAAGTGCGGGCACACCTTCGCGGGCGGCGCGTACGTGCCCCAGACGCCGGTCCAGGCCGTCGCCGTCCGGACGATCGAGAGGATGCTCAAGGAGGTATAACCCGGTCATGGCCGCCAGCTACAAGTGCGCGCGGTGCAAGAACAGGGTCGAGATCGATGTCAACGTGCGCTGTCCCTACTGCGGGCACCGGATCCTCTTCAAGGAGCGCGGGGCCGGGATTAAACATCTCCAGGCCCGATGACCCTGGTCACGACCTCGCGCAAGGCGGCGCCCGGCATCCGGGCGCTCGCCCGCGGGCTCGCGTTCGCCGCAGGGGGGCGATACATGCCCCGGGGCAAGACCGGGCTGCGCGAACTCGTCGCCCTCGACCCGGTCCTCTTTCTCTTCTCTCCCGGGCCCGACGGGCTCTGGCTGCGCTGGTTCCTCGACGGTGAGCCAGCCGCGTCCTGCCTGGTGACGGGGCACGAGGAGCGGGCCCGCGACGGGCCGATCGTCCGCGGGCTGCTCGCGTCAGAGGCCGTCCGGGCAACACTCGGGTCGCGGTTCGAGGCGGCGCCTCTCGACGACGGGTGGGACCTCGGGTTCGACGGACACCAGCGGCTCCGGTACCGGCTCCAGCTGACGCCCGGGGATGATCCGGGTGCCGGGGCCTGACCGCCACGAGGCGGTCTTCCGCTTTCTGACCGACCGGGCGGCCGACCTCGTCGCCGCGCTGGAGCCCGAGCTCGCGAGCGAGGAGGGGATGCGCTCGAGCGCGTCCCTGCGCCTCTTCGACGATGGCTGCTTCGAGGTCGCGGTTACGGCGCCCGATCTCGCCTCGCTCCGCGCGGCGCTGAACATGTGGCTCCGGCTCGTGCGTGTCGCATACGAGACCGCGTCGCTCGCAGAGGTCACCCGTAGTTGCGGATGATCAGCTCGCCGACCGTGCCCCGGCGGTCCGCCCGGCAGTTGATCGAGCGGCGCGCCGGGACACGCTCGATCGTGTACCCCGCGTAGAGGTCGCCGAAGAACTGGTCGCCGGGGTCGGAGTTGGAGAGCATCAGCATCGCTCCCCGCTGGTCCAGGGCCGCGAAGAGACGGGCGAGGCGCGCCTGGTCGTCATCGGAGAAGCCGTGCCTCGCGTACGCGGTGAACGACGAGGTCGCGCTCACGGGACGGTACGGCGGGTCGAAGTAGACGAAGGTCTCATCGTCGACGACGTCGGCGCACGCGGAGCTGTCGCCGAGCCGGATCTCGGTGTTCGCCAGCGCCCTTGAGGCAGCCTCGAGCACGGCTGGCCGGCAGATGGCGGGGTTCCGGTATCTCCCGAACGGGACGTTAAACGCACCCCGCGCATTGACGCGAAAGAGGCCGTTGAAGCAGGTCCGGTTGAGAAAGAGGAGCTGGGCCGCGCGCGCCGTCCCCGCGTCCGAACTGGCGACGGGGTCGACCGTGCCGAGGTCCCGGTTGAAGCTCGCCCGCACCCGGTAGTACAGGTCACGTCGTTCCGGCTCGGAGCCCGCCGCGTACTCGTCGGCCAGCACCGCCGTATACTCGATCAGCCGGCGGACGTCTCGCTTGACGGCCAGGTAGAGGATGACGAGCTCCTCGTTGATGTCGTAGAGATAGCACTCCCTGAGGGGATACCGCTGGCTGACATAGAAGAAGACCGCGCCGCTCCCGACGAACGGCTCCACGTACCGCGTGATGGTCCCGTCGGCCAGCCCGCGGGGGAGGCGCGGCGCGATCGCGTGCAGGAGCTGTGTCTTCCCGCCCGCCCATTTCACGAATGGCCGGAGCCCGGGAAGAGAGGGATCCGATCCCTTAAACCCGGGGGACGTTGTCACATGTACTGATGGGTCTCGAGAAGAATGAAGGTGCGCGGCCATGACACGGAGCCGGGGCACTCGACGGACCGGGCGGAAGGGCCGGCGCGGGAGCGGGTGGCGCCGCGCGCTCCGCCTCGTCGCCCTCGCCCTCGTCGTGCTCGTCGTAGTCATCTTCGTAGCCGTCCCCGTGGGCTTTGGCGCGTTCGCCTCGCTTCGCCACCCCGACGATATCGGCCCCCCGCCCGCGGGCTTCGGGAACGTCAGCCTCGTCGCGGCCGACGGCGTGCCGCTCGCGGGCTGGTACGCCCCGCCGCGGAACGGGGCCGCGATCGTGCTCCTCCACGGCGGCACGGGCTCGCGCGAGGAGGTCCGGGAGCATGCCGCCCTGCTCCGCGACGCGGGCTTCGGCGTGCTCGCGCTCGACCTGCGGGGCCACGGGGCGAGCGGGGGTGACGGCAACGCCTTCGGCTGGGAAGGGACCCGCGACGTCCAGGCGGCCGTCGCGTTCCTCCAGGGCGACGACGGTGTCCGGGCCATCGGTGGGCTCGGGCTCTCGCTCGGCGGCGAGGTGCTGCTCGGGGCCCTCAATGCGACGCCGTCGCTCGGGGCCGTGGTGAGCGAGGGCGCGACGTACCGATCGACCCCCGAGTACCTGGCCGTGCCCGGGCGCGACGACCTGCTCCGGAGCTGGATGCCCCGCGTGGCCTACGCGGCCGCCGGCGTCTTCACGGGCGACGACGTCCCGGTCCCGATCCTCGACTCGATCAGCGCCGCCCCCGATGTCGCACTGCTCCTGGTCGCATCGGGCGAGGAGCCGAACGAGGTGGAGTACGCCGCTCGCTTCGCAGCCGTCGAGGGAGACCGCGCCGAGGTCTGGGTCGTCCCGGACGTGGGCCACACGGGCGCGCTGTCCGGCCATCCCGACGAGTACGCCGCCCGGGTACCGGCCTTCTTCAGGAATGCCCTGCTCGGGCGGGATCTCGCCGGGAGCTGAGAGGCCGGCCTCTCAGACCCCGGAGCTCTCCGCCGTGACACGGGCGACCAGCGCCTGGACGTTCCGCGGATCCTGGAGGTCCTGCGTCGAGAACGAGAAACCCTCGACCACGTGCATGCCCTTCGCGGCGAGCGCCGTCTCGAGCTGCGGCAGGGTCTCGCCGGGCTGAGAGGCGCAGGTCGCGAAGACGATGGCCCGTTTGCCCCCCGCGCCGGCAAGCGCCTCGACCGCGCCGTTGATGACGGGCGACGGGCGCCATGCCCAGACCGGGGTCCCGAGGACGACCAGGTCGTACGCCGAGACATCGATCTGCGCGGGCTCGACCGTGTCAGCCTTCCCGGCCCGTGCCCGTGGACAGCCGAGCGCGTAGGCGGTCAGCTTCGAGTATGGCTGCCGGGGCCGGACCTCGACGAGGTCGCCGCCGCATGCATCGCTGACGTGCTCGGCGATGGTCCGGGTGACGCCCGAGAACGAATGGTAGACGATGATGATCCGCATGATCCCTTCGCTTCGATCTCGCGGGCCACGGGGATAACCCGATCGATCTGTTTCGAGCTGATGAAAAATAGTTACGGCGACCGGACCTGGGCGATGCCGAGTTCGGCCGTGGCGTGGCTGAACGAGAGCGTGAGCGACTCGTCGGTCTTGTTCACGATATGGGTGGTTCGGAGCGCGTAGGTCGGGGTCGTGGTGTTGTCGTAGAGCGCCATCGGGTTCTCGATGAAGGAGAGGACCATCTCGTCGCCGATCGTGGCGTTGGCGAAGTCGCCGCCGAGCTGGTCGAACTCCTCGACCGTGTAGTCCCGCTCCTCGGTGACGTTGGCGTCGAGCCGGATCGTCTTCGAGCCGCCGGGGTGCATCCCGACCACGCCCATGGTGATCGCGTTGTACTCCTCGCCGAAGAGCGTGTAGTTGTACCCGCTCTGGGGAGCGATGATCGGGATCGTCCTCATAGTATCGTTGAAGGCGAGCCCCGCATCGAGCGTGAACGGCGAGACCAGGAAGACTGACCGGTTCTCCGCGCCCGCCGCCGTGTAGACAGACTGGCTCGTGGTCAGGATCGGCCGGTTCTGGTCGTCACGGATGGTCACGTCGCTCACGACGATGTCGCCGGCGTCGACCGTCTGGAAGATGTTGAGCCAGCTCGTCCCGGTGGAGGAGAAGATCATCAGGAAGACGAAGAGGACGCCGACCGAGACGAAGACCACCTTCTTCCAGAGTGCCGTTCCCGGCTCCTCCGGTGGCTTCGGCGGGTTCTTCCGCTTGACGGACTGGTTCCGCCCGCCCTTCGGTCTGGGCTGATCTGTCATTTCGTATACGTCGTCGGTGGAGTCTCATAAACATAGGGTTTCGCGCGTCCGCAACCTGTATCGGCCGGGCGGTCGACCGTACCTAGGATGCGCCGCGATGAAGGGGGGGTCGCGGTCAAGCTCGCCCTGGTCGGCGTCTTCTGGGGAGCGGCCTATGTCGCGGGCCGGTTCGTCATGGGAGAGATAGCCCCGTGGACCGCCATCGCCGTCCGGTTCGCCATCGCGACGGTCTGCCTGCTCACGATCCTGGCACTCCTTCCGGAGAAGGACCGCGCCGTGAACCGGGCGGACCTGCCGGGCCTGGTCGGTCTCGGTCTCGTCGGGGTTCTCGGGTTCAACCTTCTCTTCTTTCTCGGGCTTTCATCGACCGGGGCCGTGAACGCCACCCTCGTCGGTGCGGCGACTCCCGCGGTAACAGCCCTGCTCGCCGCGCTCGTCCTCGGCGAGCGGCTCAGCGCCGCGCAGTGGGCGGGCATCGGCCTCTCGCTGGCCGGAGTCGTTGCCGTCATCACGAACGGGTCGCTCGCCGCTTTCCTCGCCCTCTCCTTCAACCCGGGTGACCTGCTGATCGCGGCTGCCGGGGTGGCCTGGGCCATGTACACGGTGGCCGGGAACCGGCTCTTCCAGCGGTATCGCCCGATCACGGTCACGGCATATACCTACGCCGCGGCGGCGTCGCTCGTCCTCCCCCTCGCCGCGGGCTCTGCAGCCGTCTCCGGTGTGCAGGGCCTGGATCTCTCCGGATGGACCTGGGGTGCCCTGCTCTTTCTCGGCACGGTCAGCTCGGTCCTCGGCTTCATCTGGTGGAACGAGGGCGTGGCCGTACTCGGCCCCTCGCGGACAGGGATCTTCAACAACCTGGTCCCGGTCAGCGGCCTGGTCCTCGGCAGCGTGCTCCTCGGCGAATCCGTGACGCCGGTTCACCTGGCAGGGGCGGGGCTGGTCATCGCCGGCGTCCTCCTGACCGTCCGTGGCGAATGAATCGAGGATGATCGAAGCGGTATGCCCGTCCTCACGATCGCGACGGGGAACGTGCCGTACCGAGTCACGGGGATCGCCCGATAAACAGGGAAAAAGGCGAAAGAAAGGCGGGGATCAGAACCGGGGGCGCCGGTGCTTGGGGAGGCAGTCCTGGCAGTAAACCGGCCGGCCCTCGGTGGGCTTGAACGGGACCTCGCACTCCTTTCCACAGTCCGAACAGATGACCTGGGTCATCTCACGTGGGCGGTCCGAACGACCGCCGAATCTCGAGTTGTACATGATGCTTTTCCAACAGCTTGAAAAAACTGCTGCTCAGTATGGTGTAACAAACATTAAGAAGAGATGTATTGGGGTCCCCGATGAATAAAAATACGATGAGGGGTCACAACGGTCCCCATGAGGACAGGATCATGCGGCGCGCGGTGATCCCGCCGGCCGTCGGGACAATAACGGCACCGGCGCCGGAAGAGCGGGTGGATGCGGCACTGGCGCGCCACGCGGATGCGGTCGTCGACGACGCACTCGCGCTGCTCGCCGTTCCATCCTCGGTCATGGACCCGGACGGGCCCGCCCAGGCCCTCGCCGCGTACCTGGCGCTCGGCCGCCGCCTCGGTCTGCGAACGGCTGATCTCGACGGCCGGGCCGGCTACGTCGAGTTCGGGGATGGCGACGGCTACGTGGCCGTCCTCGGCCACCTGGATACCGTCCCGCCGGGGCCGGGATGGACGCGCTCGCCGTGGGGCGAGGTCGTCGAGGGGAGGCTGTACGGCCGCGGGGCGGTCGACGACAAGGGGCCGATGGTGGCGGCCCTTCATGCCCTCGCCGCGATCGGCGATGCGGATATCGTGCTGGAACGACGCGTGAGGATCGTCGTGGGGACGGACGAGGAGACCTCGGGTGACTCGATCGGACGTTACCGCTCGCGGGAGCCCGACCCTGTCGCAGGGTTCTCGCCGGATGCAGTATTCCCCGTCGTGCACGCGGAGAAGGGGCTCCTCTGGTCAGAGTGGCGCCGACGACTCGGACCCCCTGACGGCCCGGTGCGCGTGGTCTCGGCCACGGGCGGAGACGCACCCAACATGGTTCCCGACCAGGCCACGGCCGTGCTCGACGCCGACGATCCCGGTACAACGGCCCGCCTGCTCCGGGAGGAGGGATGCCTCGCGGAGATCGACGGCGCGACCATCCGGGTGACCGCTTTCGGTGCGGCCGCGCATGGCAGCCGGCCGGAGCTGGGTGTGAACGCGATTGGCCGGTTGCTCGCGGCCATCGACCGCGCCGGACCTGGCGGAGACGTCGGTGTGGTGATCGGGTTCCTGAACGCGACCCTCGGCCGCGCGCCCGGGGGAGGCGCGATCGGTCTCCCGGCGCCGGACGTCACGGTGAACATCGGGTTACTCGCGCTCGCCGGAGGCTGCGTCCGCCTCGTCCTCGACATCAGGTATCCCGCCCCGCTGGCCCTCGGAGAGGTCGAGGGCGCCGTGGAACGGGCAGCAGCCGAGGGCGGTTTCGAGACCGGACGTCTCACCGCGGCGGACCCGCTTTGGGCCGATCCCAGTGGCTCGCTCGTCGTCTCCCTGCTCGAGGTCTATCGGGCGGAGACCGGTGACCTGGCCGCGAACCCGGTCTCGATCGCCGGAACGACCTACGCCAAGGCGATGCCGAGCACCGTCGCGTTCGGCCCGCGAATGCCGGAGACGCCCGACCTGACGCATGCACCTGACGAGGCCATCGACGTTGATGGGCTCGCGGCCCTGGTACGGATCTACGCGAGAGCGATCCGCGCGCTGGCGGCGCTCCCGCCCTGACGACACGGCATATCCCTGACGAGGATCCTGCCGGCCCCTCCCGATACCAGGCCGACGATCTCCGAGAGCGGGACGGGGCGATATCCGGCAGTCTCCACCGAGACGTTGATCCGTCGGGCGCCCGGGTCGAAGAACGGATACCGACGGAGGTCGCTGGCATGGACGTGTCCGTGGATCACCCAGCCGTTGAAGTCGCCCGGAGCGTCGGCAGGGTCGTGGAGGGCGAGGAATCGGTGGCCGTTCTCCTCGAGAGCGACCGAAGGGACGAGCTCTGGCAGGTCGGGGTCGTGGTTCCCACGGACGAGCGTCGGTCGCCCGGCGAGGGACGCGGCGGCAGCGCGGAACGCACCCGTATCGGGCCCGGCGCAGAGGTCCCCGAGCAGGATGGCACGGTCGCCCGGTGCCACCGAGGCGTTCCAGTTCTCCACGATGACCCGGTCCATCTCGACCGTCTCCGACGTGGGAAACGGCCGCGCCGCATGAAGGGCGATCCCCGGGTGACCGAGGTGAAGATCGGCGAGGAGCCATGTCTCGCCGGCCGGTCGGGGCGTGGAATCGATACACTCGATGCCCCGGGCACGCCGGTACAACCGCAGCGATAAGGCCTGGAGCGCCCTGTCCCCGAGCACCGGCCGGGCGATCCAGCGTTCCCCTGCAAGGTCGTACCCCCCGACGGGGTGGCCATCGACGAGCACGAGCAGCCGGGTGGCGTCGAGTGGCCGGAGGGGCGACGGCATGATCGGCACGGGCCTGGATCGACCGAAGAGTGATCGGTACCACGGCCGTGGGGCAATACCCAGCGCCTCCCGGGCGATGCGAAACGGTCGCCGGTCGAGGTCGCGGGCGATGGGGATCAGGAACCGCTCGTCCGGCAGGTCGGCCAGGGCGGCGACCTCACCGATGGCCGACTCGATCGCGGCGGCCGTCTCGGTGAGAAGGGACGAGGGGTGGACGGCGAGCCCGACGGTCCCTCCTGCGACGGAGGTGAACCCGTCGATGTCATACGCGAGCCAGCGCGTGTCCGGGACCGTGCCCGTGATCGCACCGCGGACCGCAGCGAGACCGGCGTCGTCCGCCACCAGGAACGGCCGCGTGACCGTGAGCACCGGGTCGAGTGGCGGTGTCCCGAGCACGCCGGCTGCCTGGCGGAGCATCCGTCGCAGCGTCCAGTACGCGACCCCGGGATCGAGCGCGACCGTGACCGGCGGCGCCGGGACACGGGTCACGCGGCTCCCGCCCGGCCCGCCACTGTTCGGAACACCAGGTTTTCGTTTCGACGCGTTCCACTATCAAACGTATTCATGGCGATCGTCGAGTCTCTCCTCATCGGGTTCGGGATCGGGCTCTCGGGCGCGCTCGCGCCCGGTCCGACCCTCGTGGCCACCATCTCGGGGGCCGGACGGTATGGACCGCTCGTCGGTTGCCGGGTGGCCGCCGGCCACTTCCTGGTCGAGGGGCTCCTCGTCGCGGCGCTCGTCCTCGGTGTCGCGCCACTCGTGCTCTCGTTCAAAGCCGCAATCGCGCTGGTGGGCGGGGTGGCCCTCGTCGGATTCGGCCTGCTCACTCTCCGTGAAGCGCGGACGGCAACCCTGTCATCTCCCGTGAAAGAGGCAGCGCCCGGGCCGCTGATCGCCGGGGTCCTCACCACGGCCGCTAACCCCTACTTCTGGCTCTGGTGGGCCACGCTCGGGGGTGCGCTCCTCGCCACGGCCCTCGCCACCGGAACGAGCAGCGCCGCTGCCTGGCTCGTCGGTCATGGGGCCGCGGACCTCGGGTGGCTCCTCGCCGTCGGGGCCATGGTCTCGCGGGGGTCCGCCCACCTCCCCGACAGCTGGTATCACCGGCTCCTCGCCGGGTGCGGCGTCGCCATGGTCGCGATCGGGATCGCCTATGCTGCCTCCGCCCTCTGAAGCACCGGGGTTCTGTCTCTTGACATTACCCCTCGATGCCTATCCGGCCCCGGATCAGCTCCTGTGCGTCCGCGATCAGGTCACGGAGGGCCTCGTTGACCTCCAGCGAGCGGTGTCGGAGGGGCGCGATCGCCCTGGGATCGCCGATCGAACCCAGTGCCCAGATCACCTTGCGCTGGACGCGCTCGTCCTCGTCACGGAGCGCGCGGATCAGGGCGTCGACGGCCGCGGGCTCCTGGAGCCGCCCGAGGGCCTGCGCGGCCTTCCAGCGGGTGCCGATGTTGTCGTCGGCGAGGAGGCCAACGAGGTACTCGACCTGATCGGGGTCGCGGGGCCGGGTGTGAATCACGTGAAACCTGGGCTCTGGCGGTGGGGAGTGTTGCTCTGGCATCGAACGTTCCTCCATCTCGAGTTCGCCTCCAATAACGGACCTATCCTATTTAGGCATTACGATGAAAAGAGATGCACGAGACGGAACGAGGCTCTGTACCGTCTCGTCGGGGCTTACCGGGCGGCCTGAGTGGCTGTCTCCCCGCAGGCCGATGGACCTGCCAACCCTGCTGCGACCTCGCGTCCCTCGAGGAACGGAATCCCGTGCTTCTCGCCGTATGCCTGAGCGTCGGCCTTTCCGAGGGCCCGCCCGCTCTCATCGTCGAGCATCTCGCAGACCACGACCGCGGGGGTGAAACCAGCCATGGCAGCGAGCGTGAGCGAGAGCTCGGTCTGGCCGCAGCGGCGGGAGAGGAGGCCGTCGGCGCCGCGGAGGATAGGGACATGGCCCGGCAGGCGGAACTCGTCGAAGAACCGGGTCTTTTCGCCGGCGAGCGCCCGCCGCACCTGATCGGCTATCGCGGCGATCGTTGTCGCACGGTCGTTGTCCGTGATCCCCGTGAAGGTCGATGTATGGTTGACCCAGAGCGAGAACGAGGAGTGGTTCTTCCGGTCGTACGGGATGACATGGTCGCGGATACCGACTCCGGCCGTTTCGAGCACGTCGTGAGCGAATGGTAATCCCAGCCGCTCGGCAGCCTCGTGGGGCACGGCGCAGCAGATCAACCCGCCGCCGTCCTTTCGCATCTGTCGCAGGTGCGCGGGCGTCACCGCGTCCGCCCGGATGGCAAAGTCGGTCTCTCCCTCGCGGTCGTCAAAGTCGTAGAGCAGGATGAACCGCCCATCCCGCAGCGCGGCAAGCGCCTCGTCAATCATTCTGCATCATCTCGTTCATCAGGTACCTCGATGGTCACGCGGTCCGCATCGGCCAGTCCGAGGGTCTCGCGGAGGGGCACCCCGGCGATCACCTCGACGATGTCCTCGGGGTAGTGGGTCCTGCCCGGGACGACGATCGCGCACCGGTGGTCACCGATCCGGCAGGGGAGGGCCCGGGCGTCCCCGAAGGTCCGCGCCTCCGCTACGAAGCCATGGACGGCCGTCCAGTCGAGGGCGTCGAGTCGTTTCCGGACGGGCACGCTGGCGCCGTCGAGCCGAACGTTGAGCGTCCCGGGATACGGATCCGCGCCCAGCACGGCCGCGAACTGTTCGCGATACGGGGGCAGGGCCATGTAGTAACGTCCCTCGCCCACGCCGCTCACGACGTGACCCGTCAGCACGAATCCTCCGGGCGAACCGCCGAAGAGCCGGCAATAATCCGAGTATTCCCGATGAAGCACCTCCTCCCCGACCCGGCTGACCGAGACGTACTGCCCTGCGGGGCGTACCGAGCGGGTGACGAGGAGCGCGGCCTCAAGCGACTGGAGCCGGCGCGACGCGGTCTGCGGGCTCGTGCCCAGCGTCCTCGCGAGCGACTGGGCCGAGACGTGGACCGGGCCCCGGCATCCGCCGAGCAGCGCCACCGCCTTGAGGCACGCCAGGTCCCCGGCCTCGATCGTCACGTCACCAATATTGAGATGCTTGTTATTTATGGATTGTGACCAGGCCGTCAACGCTGTGCGGCGATCTCGTCGGCTGTCGCGTGCGGGTGCGGGTACCGCTCGTTCTCCGCCGTGTACGACCGCATCCAGACCCTGGACGTGATCTGCGATGCGCCCTTCGGACAGTAGTTGAGACAGGCGTAGCAGAGGTAGCACGTGACGCCTTTCTTCCACTCGGGTCGTCCACCGGCCATCCGCACCTTGCGAGCCGGGCAGACCTTCGCGCAGGTGCCGCACCCGGTGCAGCGGTCGTCGGCGTGGAAGTAGTCTCTCGCGCCCTCGATCTCGGCGTAGCGGACGGCGAGCGGGACCAGGCTCAGGAGCAGGGGGTGAACGGGGACGGGGCAGTCGGTGTCGGGCTCTCGGCATGTCTTCCGCCGTACCACGATCTCCTGGACGGTATCCAGCCTGCTCTGGACCACGGACTCCAGCTGCGCTGCTTCTTCGGGCGTCGGTGGCCGCCAGTCCCGGAACTTTGGGTCGTTGCTCGGCATAGTCAGGGTGCAGAACGCGTCGAGGCGCCGCCCCGTTCGGTCCAGGATCCGGTCGATCGCCTCGAACGCCCGGTGCGACGTCGCCGCCCGCGTGGCAATCGCGAACAGGTACGACACCGAAGCCAGGTCCAGCCTTTGGACGAACCGCCGCACGGGGATCGGGAGGGTCAGCCCGTGGATCGGATAAACGAGGCCCACCGTATCGACCGGGGGCTTGACCGTGTCCTGCTCGAGGCAGCGCACGATCGGCCGAAGCGAGGCGTCCGGTAATCGCCGCTGCAGCTCGCGGGCGACGTGGAGTGAATTCCCGCTTCCCGAGAAGTAGTCGATCTCGGTTGCCACGACGAACCACCGGTTACCACTGGGCACCGTCCCCGGATTACTGGTTCCCCTGCCCCGGCGATTCGTGAAATGTCGAATCCCTCTTCGTTAATTATTTACATGAGCGGGCCTGACCTGATCCGCATGAAGTCCGGGCTGCGGCACCGCCTGGCCGAGAAGATGGCCGGCGAGATCACGCTCTCGGACTCGCCCGGCAAGGCGCTCAAGAAATGGCGGCTCAGCTTCGAGATCCCCCAGACCGATCTCGCCGTGCGGCTCGAGGTCTCGCCCTCGGTCATCTCGGACTACGAGAGTGGCCGGCGCCGGAGTCCCGGTACGGCCGTCGTCGGGAAGATCGTCGAATCGCTCCTCTCCCTTGACGAGGACCGGGGCGGACGGCATATCGAGCGGTTCGGCCGGATGCTCTTCGCCGAGCTCGACGACGAGGTGATCCACGATATCCACGAGTTCGCGTCCCCGGTGCCCCTCCGACGCTTTGCGGAGGTCGTCGGCGCCGAGCTGGTTACCGGCTCTCTCGACCAGGGCCTTCACGGCTACACGGTCGTGAACAGCCTGGCCGCCATCGCGCAGCTCTCGTCCGACGAGTTCACCCGGATCTACGGCTGGTCGACCGAGCGGGCGTTGATCTTCGCGGGAGTCTCGAGCGGCAAGTCGCCCATGGTCGCGATCCGGGTGACGCCGTTCAAGCCCCGGTGCGTGGTCCTCCAGGGGATCGCACCCGAGGAGGTTCACCCGATCGTGCCCGAGCTCGCCGAGCGCGACCGGATCACGCTCTTGACCACGCAGATAGAGATCGATCCGCTCGTCTCGACCCTCCGGTCGGCCGGGTGGTAGAGCGTCGCCCTGCCGGGCAGACAACGCCCATTCAGAACTTCGGAACCTTCAGGGGAGACCGGGCACCGGCTCCGCCGGGAGACAGGATACTGCATGACAGGCATCATCACCTACGGGGCATACATCCCCCGGTACCGAATCCGGCTCGAGGAGATCGCCCGAGTCTGGGGCGACAACGCGGCGGATATTACGGGAGGGCTCGGCGTTCGAGAGAAGTCCCTGCCCGACGTGGACGAGGACACCGCGACGATCGCGGTCGAGGCCGCGCGCAACGCGCTGGCTCGACGCGAGATCGATGCGTCGGAGATCGGGGCGGTCTACGTGGGGTCCGAATCGCACCCCTACGCGGTCAAGCCGACCGCGTGCACGGTCGGCGAGGCGATCGGTGCGACCCCGAACATGACCGCAGCGGACTACGAGTTCGCCTGCAAGGCCGGAACAGCCGGGATCCAGGCCTGCATGGGCCTGGTCGGCGCGGGCATGGTCGTTTACGGCCTCGCCATCGGTTCGGACGTCGCGCAGGGCGCCCCCTCGGATGCGCTCGAGTACACGGCGGCGGCAGGTGGAGCGGCGTTCCTTATCGGGGACCGCGATCCCATCGCGACGATCCACCGGACGGTCTCGTTCACGACGGATACGCCCGACTTCTGGCGGCGCGAGGGCCAGACCTACCCCCGCCACGGCGGCCGGTTCACCGGTGACCCCGGGTATTTCAAGCACGTCCAGGGGGCGGCCCGCCTCCTCTTCGAGCAGGCCGGAAAGAGCGCAAGCGACTACGACTACGCGGTCTTCCACCAGCCGAACGCGAAGTTCCCGCGCCGTGTCGCGGCGCAGCTCGGCTTCACGCCCGAGCAGATCCAGCCCGGGCTCGTGGCTCCGACCCTCGGGAACACGTACTCGGGGGCGACGATGATCGGCCTCGCGGCGACACTCGACGTGGCGAAGCCCGGCGACCGGGTCTTCGTGACCTCGTTCGGCTCGGGCGCGGGATCGGACTCGTTCGACATCGAGGTAACCGACGCGATCGAGGGGTCATCGTTCAGGCGGAGCGACGCCCCGTCGGTCCGGCAGCTGCTGTCGAACCCGATATACGTCGACTATGCGCGCTACGCCAGACACAAGGGAAAGATCGTGATGCAGTGATGAGAGACGTTGCCGTAATCGGAATCGGATGCACGACCTTCGGGGAGAAGTGGGAGTCCTCGTTCCGGGAGCTCTTCCTCGAGGCCGGAGCCCTGGCGCTCGAGGACGCCCAGCTCTCGGGCGATCGGATCGACGCGCTCTACGTCGGAAACATGTCGGCGGGACGGTTCGTCGAGCAGGAGCATGTCGGCGCCCTGATCGCCGACTACGCAGGCATGGCCTCGCGCCACGTCCCATCGACGCGAGTCGAATCGGCCTGCTGCTCGGGCTCGCTCGCCTTCCGTCAGGCCGTGATCGCGGTCGCGTCGGGGCTCGAAGAGATCGTGGTCGCGGCAGGGGTCGAGAAGATGACCGACGTCGAGACGGCGACCTCGGTCGACGCGCTCGCGGCAGCTGCGGACCGCGAGTGGGAGGGGTTCGTCGGCGCGACCTTCCCCGGGCTGTACGCGATGATTGCGACCGACTACATGCACCGCTACCCGCTGACTCGGGAGCAGCTCGCGATGGTCGCGGTCAAGAACCACTACAACGGGGCGCGAAACCCGATTGCACAGTTTCACAGCGAGATATCGGTCGAGACCGTGCTCGGGTCCCCGCTCGTCGCGGACCCCCTCCGGCTCTTCGACTGCTCGCCGATCACCGATGGGGCCGCGGCGGTGATCCTCGCCCCGCTCGAGCGCGCCCGCGAGTTCACGGACGCTCCCGTGAAGGTCCTCGCGACAGCGCAGGCCTCGGACACGATCGCGCTCCATGACCGGCGCGATATCTCGACCCTCGACGCGACCGTCGTGGCCGGACAGAGGGCGTACGAGATGGCCAGGCTCACCCCCACGGACATCGACCTGGTCGAGGTCCACGACTGCTTCACGATCGCTGAGATCTGCGCGATCGAGGACCTCGGGTTCTGCGCCAAGGGCCAGGCCGGACGGCTGACCGAGGACGGCGAGACCGCGCTGGGCGGCCGGATCCCGGTCAACACCTCGGGCGGACTCAAGGCCTGCGGTCACCCCGTCGGCGCGACGGGGATCAAGCAGGTGGCCGAGATCGTCCAGCAGTTGCGTGGAGAGGCCGGAGGGCGACAGGTCGACGGGGCAGAGATCGGGATGACCCAGAACGTCGGCGGCACGGGCGCTTCGGTCGCCGTCCACATCTTCGGGAGGGCCTGACCATGTCGGTCCCGCGGTTCTGGCGCAAGATTCACCAGCGGTATAACCTCGAGGGTACACGCTGCACCTCCTGCAATCGCGCGTTCTACCCGCCGCGCTCGTTCTGCCCCGACTGCCGTCGCGCCGGCGTCATCGCCCCGTACCGATTCCAGGGAAAGGGTGAGGTCGTGACCTTCACCGTGATCCGGTCGGCCTCCGACGCGTTCGAGCAACAGACCCCGTTCGTGCTCGCGATCATCAGGCTCGACGAGGGGCCGCGCGTCACCGCACAGGTCGTGATCGAGGATGTGGACGAGGCGCGGATAGGGATGCGCGTCCGCTCCGTCTTCCGGAGAATCGGCTCCGAGGGCGAGAGTGGCGTGATTCACTACGGCACGAAGTTCGTGCCGGACGTGCCCTACCCCGAGTAAAGACCGGCACTGGCCCCCGGGCTCCTACCCGGGCTGCACCGTCACTCGTCGAGGAAAAGATGGAGGCGACCGGCGCTTCAGGCGCCGGTATCTATCATGCCGTTCTCGAGCCCGCTTCGCTCCGAGATATGGGGATGCGCCTCGTTCGGGATCGACGAGTTCCCCTCGATGAAGTTATGCAGGTCCTCCGGCTTGATTCGCCAGTACTTGCCGATCTTGACCGCCTTGAGGCGCTTCTCCTTGATGTGGTTTCGGACGAGCTTCTCCCGGATCTGCAACGTTGCGGCCACCTGGGCGACCGTCAGCAGCGGCTCGGTGATGATCTCTCCCCAGATCCGACCGTCCGGCGAGAGTGGGACGAACTCCCTGACCCGCCGGTCCATTCCCTGATCACGTTCCTTCATCGATCTCACAGGTGCGTTCCGGGAAGCTTCGAGCCCTACGAAAACATACGTATGGCCCGTGTCGCTTCTCCCGGCCCCTTCACACCGTTTCGATTTAAACTTGTACAATGAAGTATTTAGGCCTATGGAAATGTTCGCGGCTAAACGGGTCTCTGAGGCGTCCATCATGGAGATCAGTCGGTCAAGGCGGCTGCATTGGTGTCCGTAAGGTCCGGGCGCGCGGTGAAGACGGCTTCCGGGGCACGGGTACGGCGCGGGGTGCCGCAGGCTGCCGCGAGTTGAGACACCGCTCGGTCGAAAAAGAGATCAGAGAGCCTGAACCAGGCTCTGGCGCGAGACGGCGCCGAGCACGCGGCCGTTCTCCACGACCGGGACGCCGCTGATCCTGCGCTGGAGCATGGTCTCGACAAGGTCGGCTGCCGGCATCTCGGGCGAAACCGAGATCAGCGGCGTGGACATGATATCGCTGACGATCAGGTTCCGGATCCGGTGGTCCTGGAACCGGTCGGCGACGTCCTCGCGGAACGCGGTGATTGCCCGGGCGACATCGGTCTCGGTCACCACCCCGAGCAGTTCCGCCCCGTTCGCAACCACGTAGCGGTTCGCCCCGTCGTCGAGCATGCGCCGCCGAAGGTGGACAACGCGCTCGTCGGGTGAGATGACCGCGATCCGCTCCATCACCTGCTCGACCGACCCCGAGGGGCGCAGCACCCGGAGCAGGTCGCCGCGGGTGACCTGGCCGACGGGACGGTGTTCACCGTCGAGCACGACCACGAGCTTGTAGGTCTGTAACAGCGGGATCGCGACGTCAAGAGACTCGTCGCCATACGCAGACGTGAACTCGTCTTCGACCACGTTTGCGACATGAATCTTGTTCGGCGAGACGCTCGCGCTTCGCTTGGAGCCGATCGCATCCGCGATCGACCGGCGCGAAACCGTCCCGATCACTGTCCCGTTATTGGTCACGATCAGGGGATCGATATCCTGATCGAGCATCCGGTCGAGCGCCTCGGTGATCACTGCCGACTTCGCGATCGTAACAGGCCTGGACATGATGTCACGAATAAATAAGGTCTGGCTCATGATGCAACCCCCTTTATTATACCATCGCGCGTGATAATGCCTTTGATGTCGTCGCCCTCGACGACGACCAGGCTGTTGATCCCCAGTTTCCGCATATTCTTCACCGCCTCGGCGATCGGGGCGTCGGGCGAAGCCGTCTCGACGGGACGAGACATCAGGTCCTCGGCCACGGCCGAGACGTCGCGCACGTACCGCAGCGCCTTTCGGCCACCCGACTCCTCACGCCGGAGCATGGTGACGTCCCGTGTGGGCTCGCCGGGTACCCTGCCGACGTATTCGTAGAAGGCGAGGTTTGACTCGGTGATGATCCCGGCAAGCGTCCCGTCGTTGTTGACGACCACAACCCGGTCGTCGCGCTCGCTCGCACGATCGATCACGTGGTCGAGCGAGTGGTAGCGTGAGACGGTAATGACGTCGTCCATCAGGTCCCCGACCGTCGCCTCGAGCCGCTCGACCGAGACCGAGCCGAGGAGATCGGTCTTGGTCACGATCCCGACCAGCGAGCAGTCGTCGACGACGGGCAGGCCGCTGATGCCGTACTCGATCATAGCCGCGGCCACGGTGCGTGTCGATGCGTCGGCCGCGACGCTGACCGGGTCCGGGGTCATGAGCATGCTCGCCGGTACCCGGTCGATAGGGCGGTGGCGCCAGCTCGGCTCGCTCCGGCGGAGCCGGTACCCGAGGTCCTTCTTCGTGACGATCCCGACGAGCCGGTCAGCGTCCACGACCGGCAGACGAGAGCAGCGATGGCGTATCATCTGGTTCCGGGCGTGGGCTGCCGAGTCGGTCGGCCCGATCACGTGGACGGGCGCCGACATGATGTCGGAGGCCCGCATCAGCCGCTCGCCTCCGAGAACGCGCGGACGAGGTCGAACTCGGTTACGAGGCCGATCAGGCGTGAGTCCTCGATCACGGGCAGGGCCCCGATCCCACGCTCGAGCATGGTCCGTGCTGCCGTGGTGATCGGCACCTCGGGGGCGGTCGTGACCAGCTCGCCTTTCATGAGAGTCCGTACTGGCAGGTCCATCACCTCGGCCACATTCCCGGTCACAAGCCGGTCGAAGACCTCGCCCGTCCCGAGGTATCGGACGATGTCGGTCGAGGTGATGATCCCGAAGAGGACGTCCTCCGCGACCACGGGCAGGCGGCGGAACCGGCACCGGCCCATCTCGCGCGTCGCGGCCGCGATCGTCGCGTCGGGAGCGGTCACCCGCAGCGCGGTGGACATCACGTCCTCGACGCAGAGATCGCTGCCGCCGGTCCCGAGCAGGCGCAGCACATCTCGTTCCGTCACGATCCCGAGGAGGGTCTCGTTGGAGTCGACGATCGGGAGACCCCCGATCTTCTGGCCGAGGATAATTGCGAGCGCATCGGCGATCGTCTCCGTGGACTTCAGGGAGAGGTAATGGCTGCTCATGATCTCGCGGATCGACTCGTTCACGGCCGCGAGCAGGTTACCGCCGTGCTTGACCGTGACCAGGCCCTGCTTGTCGCCCCCGCCGAACAGGCTGATGATGTCGGACGCGGTCGTGATTCCGCGCATGCGACGCGTGCCGGGGTCTGTCACGGGCAGACGTCGAAAGCCGCATTCGGTCATTGTCCGCGCCGCGTCGAGGATCGTCATCGTCGGCGGAACCGAGACGACCTGGGTCGTCGCGATGGCCATGATCTCGCTCGTGCGTGGGGCCATCCGAGAGTCGAACTCGATCGGGCCGCGGTCGAGCTTGCCGGGCATCTTGAGAAGCCGGTCCGATGCCTTGTGGTTGAATTCCTTCCCCTGCATGTGACACCAGTTTTTCAGTCGGCGAGCGGGAACGCTCGCAGAACGTCGTGACGGTCGATGATCCCAGCGACCCGGCCGCCTTCGACCACCGGGAGCCGGCTTACATCGTACCGGCAGATCAGCATGGCCGCGTCACGGACCGCCGCGTCCGGCGCTATCGTGACCGCGGGTGTCGTCATGACCGACTCGACCGCCAGCCTGCCCTCTGCAGGCCGGCGTGCCCGGCCCGAGGAGAGCAGGTCGCGGCGCGAGACCATGCCGACCAGTTGCCGCTTCTTCAGCACGGGAAAGGCCGAGAACCCGCTCTCCTGGACAAGGCTCTGGATTCGCGAGACCGGGTCGTCTGCCTCGACCGTCACGACCCGGGACGACATCCAGTCCGAGACTACCCCGGGGGGGTCGTGCCGCGAGAGCAGGATCGGGAAGACCTCGGAGAGCAGGATCCCGCCCAGTACGCACCCGTCCGTGCCTGCGACGGCGACCGAGTCGGTCCGGTACTCGCGCAGGAGCACTCCGACCCGTTCGAGGCTTGCACCGGGCGGGACGGACGGCGCCTCGCGTACGAACCCGTGCACGGTTACGTTCGACCGCGTCGAGCCCACCCGGAGGACATCGGAGATGTCGATATAGCCGGCGAGCGCACCGCGGGTATCCACGACGAGGGCCTCGCGGAAGAGGTCGTCGCGGAGGACCGATCGTGCCCGCGTCACACGGTCGTCGACGGAGAGCAGCGGAACCTCGCGGACGAGGTCGGCTGCCGCCTTCATCAGAGCCGCTCCTCGGTGCGGCAGTGGGAGCAGAGCTGCTGGCCGTCGGTCCTGACCAGGTCCGACGAGATCATCGCGCATCGATCACAGACCCCGCTCTCGTACTCTTCTTCGTCAACGCCCACGCGGTTGATCGTGATCAGGTCATTCATGATCTCGTTGATCTCGTTCGCGACGGTCAGGAGATCGCGGACAGTGACTATTCCGATCACGCGGTGGCTTTCGTCCACCACCGGAAGGCGACGGACTCCATGTCGGACCATCAGGTACGCCGCTTCGGAGACGGTCTTCTCTGCGCTGATCGTGATCAGGGGAGTGGACATGATCTCGCTGACCGGGACCTCCCCCGGCGGTCGGGCATGGGCTACGACCTTGCAGTTGATATCCTGCTCGGTCGCGATGCCGATCGGCAGACTGTTCTCGAGTACGATGACACTGCCGACATCCGCATGGCACATGGCCCGGGCTGCCTCGGCGACCGTGGCGTTAAAGTCGATGGTCGTCGGGTTGCGGCGCATCATCTCCCTGAGCTGTACCCTGGTCTCCAGGCGCATGGCGTCAGACGACTTCATCGAGTCTATCCTCCTTGATTGGCCTATCTGTCATTATTGTTCATTAAGGTTTCCGGGATGGCTAATACGCGGTCTTTTCGAAATTCTGACCGTTCTGAACCCGTTGAGAGAGCATAGGCACCCTTCGGATAAAAGGGTTCGCCAATGGCGAACACGGGCAGGGCGCGACAGGCCAAAGGGCTCATTATCCATGAGCCATAACATTTCTACCATCATCGATGGGTGTGCTGCATGGATATCCTGACCAGAGTGAGGAGACGATTCTCGCGGTTTTTGCGGGCGTTCTTTAAGAAAGGCCGTACGCGCATAGGCATCTACGGCCCCCCAAACGCGGGCAAGACCACGCTCGCGAATCGGATCGTCCGCGACTGGACCGGCGACGCGCTCGGGCCCGTCTCCGAGATCCCCCACGAAACCCGGCGTGCACGACGGCGGGAGGGCGTGACCATCTCGAACACAAACGGGGAGTCGATCACGATCGACATCGTCGACACGCCTGGCGTCACGACCAAGATCGACTACCACGAGTTCACCGAGTACGGCCTCGAGAAGGAGGACGCGGTGACACGGGCGCGGGAGGCGACCGAGGGCGTGGCCGAGGCCATGCACTGGCTCCGCGAGGACATCGACGGGGTGATCTACATGCTCGATGCGACCCTGGACCCGTTCGCCCAGGTCAATATCATGATGGTCGGGATCATCGAATCGCGGGACCTGCCCGTCCTGATCGTCGCGAACAAGATCGACCTGCCCGACGCCGCACCGGCCCGTATCAAGTCCGCGTTCCCGCAGCACCCTGTCATCTCCATCTCGGGCCAGGAAGGGACGAACGTGGACGCGCTCTACGAGATGATGATCGAGAGGTTCGGGTGACCGCACGATGATACAGGGGGTACAACTGGACCTGATCTCCGAGGAACGGCTCGCACGCCTGACATCGATGGAGAAGATCCGCCTGATCCTCGACGAGGTGATGGCCGGCAACATCGTGGTGCTCGAGCGGGGCCTCTCGCCCGAGGAGTCGAGCAGGCTGATCGAGATGACCATGATGGAGATCCACCCCGACGGCTTCTCGGGGATCGAGATGGAGACGTACCCGGCACGCGAGGCGAGCGGCGGGTTCTTCGCGCGCCTCCTTGGGGGGCGCCAGCCGACGTCCCGCCTGACCGTTATCGGCCCGGCGAACCAGCTCAAGATGTTGAGGAAGGACCGAGACCTTATCAGCGCCTGGGTCTCATCCCGCTGATATGCCCCACAAGTGCACGACCTGCGGACGCGAGTTCGAGGACGGCTCGCAGGACGTCCTCCATGGGTGCCCGAGCTGCGGCGGCAAGCGCTTTCTCTACGTCCGCGCCGACGAGCGGCACCGCGATGTGCTTGAGGAGGAGCCGCTCGGGGACCTGGTCGAGAAGGCATCACCCGAGGATGTGCACGAGCTTCCCGAGAACGAGGAGCAGCCGCTCCGGCCGCTCCACGAGACGATAGAGACGATCCGGATCACCGGCCCGGGCTCGTACGAGATCAACATCGAGCGCCTCTCCAAGTCGGACGAGATGGTGATCGGTCTCGGCAAGGAGGGGCTCTACGGTGTCGATATTCTCTCGATGGGAAAGCGGCGAAAGCGGGGGCGGCACCGCCCTCCGAAAGATCTCTGACTGCCGACACCCCCCGTACGGGCTTCGGGCACCGGGCCTGCCGCTGGTCGAGACGATCGCACGCTTCTCAGGTATTCGGCTCGATATGGAGGTTCCCGTCGAGCGCAACGTGACTCCGGAACTGGGCGTCTGTCAGCTGGTGCATGCTCTGCTGCCTGTACTGCTCGCGGTGTATATCGTAGTACTAGTAGAAGGTCTGTCGACCGTATAGACCTGGTCCGTTTCGGGGTTGTAGACGCGATCGCGATTGAGTGTGTAGTCCGTGAACTTCTCCATGAAGATGTCCTCGTTCTCCTGCTTCGCGTACCACTTCTTGAGCTGCTGCTCGCGCGAATCGCTCCCTGAGCTTCCACCCGATCCGCCCGAACGTGAGCCGGCCCCCCGGCGGACGCGAGGATCTGCCTGTACCCCGCGAGGGTCGCTTCACTGTAGTCGATCGAGTAGAAAGACTCCAGGAGAACCGGGGCGTCCTCCTCCCACGACGCCGTCGGGGCATAGATCCCCCAGAGGTACTCGATCGGCGTGAAATAACCGCCTCCCGTCGAGGTGCCGACCATGAACGACCCCGTTGTCGGCGTGCCGCTGTTCATGAACGCGATCCGCATCGCCTTGGCGGTGGTGGACCCCGTGTTCAGTGCGGAGAGGTCCGTCTCCTCGTAGGAGAGGATCTGGACGTTCGAGACTGTCTCGAAGTCCTGCGGGAGGCAGGTTGTCAGGTAGCTCTCGGGTGTCACTCCCGGCGGAAGCGTCGCCCCCGGGTCCTTGTGAAGCCCGTTCAGGAACACGACGCCTCGCGTGTTCCTGCGAATCCGCGGCGATCAGGCCGGCACAGAACGGGAAGACCTGCGGCGTCCATCCGCGTGGTATCTTCATGGTCACGCCCCCTCCGAGATCCAATTCCTGCAGCGGGACGAGGTTGCTTCGGGCCGCCGTCGTGGTCGCCACCCCTGTTCGGGTCGATGGTTGCGGCGTATCGCTCGCCGCGATCGACCGCATCAGGGGTTCGTCACGCGCAAACGTCGCCGCGGACGCCTCGTACCCCGTGAACATCGCGTACGGGGAGGCACCGAAGATCGTGTATACGCCCGTCAACGGGACGCCCGAACGCGTGTAGTTCGCGACGATCTCGATCATCGAGCCGTCGGAGGCCTCCCTCACCGACGAGATCGTGAAACCGGAGACCTGTTTCGCGTCCTGGCCGACGAGGTAGTTCGCGATGGCAGGCGCTGTGAGCGAACGGTAGGTGCCGCTCAGGAAGAGCGGGCGAAAGACGACGCGTGCGCCGTGTCCCTCACCTGGACGTCGTCACCGACGCTCACGGTCCAGCTTAGGGGCTTCTCCAGCGTGAAGAGCTTGTCCGGATCGGCATACGCCTGTAGGGTGCCCCCGCTCCCATTCGAGCCCGGCTCCGATGACGAACATCCCGCCGTCGCCATCACCAGGGCGAGCGCGAACAACAGCGCTACCGCGGGCCCCGAACGAGCATGTACCATTCGGAACGAGATACTGCTGGGATAATAATCCTTCGGTAAAGGTCGGCAACCTTATGAGCCGGTCAGTAGAATGTATACCCTGCACCGTCTCTGACGAGTGCACGAAGCACCGGTAAGTCCGACGCACCGCCACACGGTGCGGCCCCAAGGGGCTCTGGGATTACGGAGCGTGCGTCCAACGCTGCTCTTCTCGGGACGAATCGGTATCGGAGAAAGAACTATGGCACGAATGCATGCGCGACGGAGAGGCAAGTCGGGATCGGTCCGACCTCACCGGGACGACCCACCCGCGTGGTCGACAACCGATGCGACCGAGATCGAGAAACTTGTCCTCGACCTTTCGAAAAAGGAGAAGTCGAGCGCCGAGATCGGGACCATCCTCCGCGACCAGTACGCGGTTCCGAGCGTCAAGCTCGCGACCGGTCGGCGAGTCGTGGAGATCCTCGAGGCGAACGGTCTCGGGATGGAGATCCCCGAGGACCTGCGGAACCTGATCGTCAAGGCCCTGGGTATGCGAAAGCACCTCGCGGAGAACAGGAACGATGTTCACAACAAGCGGCAGCTCCAGCTGACCGAGTCCAAGGTCCGGCGCCTGGTCAAGTACTACGTCGGGACCAAGCGGCTGCCCGCCGGGTGGGTCTACAAGCCCGAGACGGCCGAGATCCTGCTCTCGCGGTAACCACCATGACGATCGATGCCGCTACCGAACGCGTGGCCCGCTTCCTCGGCGAGCAGTCCTACGTCGAGGTCTGGGGCCACCACGACGCGGACGGTATCGCGGCGGCTTCGCTCGTCTGCCATGCGCTCTGGCGGCGGTCCATCGGCTTCCGTCTCCGGGTCACGGACCGGGTTCCGGCCCTCGAGGCCGGGGTCCCGGCCCTGCTCTGCGATCTCGGCGGCATCGACGACCTGCCGGAGCACGTGGCCGTCATCGACCATCACGCCCCGGTCGGCGCCGGCGACGGGACCGTGCTCAACCCCCACACGGTCGGGATCGACGGCGAGCGCGTCCTCGCCACGGCCGTACTCGCGTACGGTGTCGCGAACCGGCTCACGGACTGTCGCGACCTCGCAGGGATCGCGGCGGCCGGCGCGATCGGTGACGGGCAGGGCTTCGAGGACGAGAACGAGGACCTGCTGAACGAGGGGATCGCGAACGGCGTGCTCGAGATCGAGCGCGGGATCTCGCTCCCGGGCGAATCGGCCGCCGAGCAGTTCGAGCTCGCAATCGACCCGTATCTCCCGGGAATAGCCGGAGACGCGGGACGGGTCCGCGAGCTCCTCCGTGCCTCGGTCGGCGAGGACGGGCCGGCCCTCGACCTTCTCCTCTCGCTTGTGGTCCTTGACACGACCCGCGACTCCCCGCCGGGCGCCCTCGAGACGCTCTGGGGCAACCGCGTCCTGACACCCCGCGAGGTCGTCGGAGACGCGCGGACGCTCGCTGCCCTGGTCGACGCGTGCGGCAAGGCCGGGAGGGGCGGGCTCGCCGCGTCGGTCTGCCTCCGCGCTCCCGGCGCAGCCGACGAGGCCCGTTCGGTCGCGGCCGACTTCCGGCGCCGGGTGATCGCGGCCATCGGGGCTGCGGTACCGGTCGAGGAGGCGTCGATCGCCCTCCGGATCGAGGACCCGCGGCTCGCGAGCGACGTCGCGACGGCTCTTGCCGGCCCGCTCGGCCGGCCGGTGCTCGTCGCAGGGGGGACAGGAGAGAGGGTCAGGCTCTCGGCCCGGGGCGACGGCACGGTCCCGCTCGGGCCGCTGCTGCGCAAGCTCGCCGCCGAGGCCGGCGGCTCCGGCGGCGGGCACGCCCGGCGCGCCGGGGCCGTGGTGCCGGTCGACGCCTTCCCGGCGTTCGCGAGCGCGTTCGCGGAGGCGGTCGGCGCATGAGGTGCGAGGGTATGATCAGGACCCGGCACCGCCGCCCCGCGTGCGTCGCGACCGCCCTCGCTCCCGACGACCACCTGCTCTGCTCGACCGCTGTCGAGGGAGACACGGTCGTGGCCCGGCTCGCCGCGTGTGGCGTCGGGTCGATCATCGCGTCGATGGACGACTACCTCATGAACTGCCAGATTGCGGAGGAGCAATGCAGCCACGATTCGAACTAACGGCCGGCCTGGTCTTCTCTCGCGAGATCCCGGGCGAGCTCGGGCCCGAACTGGCCCACGCCGTCGAGGAGGCGAACACCGTCCACTTTCGGAAGGGCGTCCCGAGGGACGCGCCCCCGGACGACGTGGGCCGGATCACGGCGCACGCGATCGAGGGCCCCGTCCTCTCGCTCACCATCGAGAGCGGCGGGTACACGCGGGCTCACGACGCCCTCTTCCGGTTCCGCAAGCAGGTTGCCGGCCTGCTCGGGCGGCACCGTATCGGGCTCCGCGAGATCGAGATACGCGGTTTCCGGGTCGAGCTCCTGGGCGAGATTCCGGAGGGACTTCGTCTTCCGTCGCTCCCGTTCATACGTTCGGCCGAGATTGTACCGGGACGGGTCTCGCTCGACCTCGCGATGACGGCCGCCGACCTCGAAAACCGGGTGCCCGATCGGCTGGTCAGGCTCGTCGAGGAGAAGGCCGAGGCCGCCGCGTACGGCGGCAAGACCGAGCACTGGGAGCTCCTCTATGAGTCCCCCAAGCGGGAGCCACGGTTCCGCGAGGACCCGACGGCGGAGATGGTCCGTCGCGGCTGGATCAAGCACGCGCTCTCCCGGGGCCAGTGGATCCACGGGACCCAGTCCACCCGGCTCTTCCGGGCCTTCGAGGGGCTCGTGCTCGAGGAGATCGTCGCGCCGCTCGGCTTCGAGGAGATGGTCTTTCCCAAGCTCGTCCCCTGGGAGGTCTGGGCCAAGTCCGGCCACGCCAAGGGGGTGTATCCCGAGATCTACTACGTCTCGACGCCAAAGACCCGGGATCCCGAGTACTGGGAGGAGGTCGCGGACTACTTCAAGGTCACGGGCGAGGTGCCGGTCGACCTGATCCGTGAAAAGGTCGACGGGCCGATCGGCGGGCTCTGCTACGCGCAGTGCCCGTCGTTCTGGCCGTTCATCGGGGGTACCACCCTCGCGAACGACTGCCTGCCGGCCCGTATCTTCGACCGCTCGGGAACCAGCCACCGGTACGAGTCCGGTGGGATCCACGGGATCGAGCGTGTGGACGAGTTCCACCGGATCGAGATCCTCTGGATCGGGACGCCCGAGCAGACGATCGAGACGGCGGACCTGCTCCATGAGCGGTACCGGCACCTCTTCGACGAAGTGCTCGAGCTCGAGTGGCGCAGTGCCCGGGTCACGCCCTGGTTCATGGCCCAGGAGGGAATGATCGGCGGCGAGGGCGCCTCGGAACGGATCGGGACGACCGACTACGAGGCCCGGCTCCCGTACTCCGACTCCTGGCTCGAGTTCCAGAACGTCTCGGTCAACGGGGACAAATACCCCAAGGGGTTCAACGTCAAGGTCCAGTCCGGCGGCGACCTCTGGTCGGGCTGCTCCGGGATCGGGCTCGAGCGCTGGACTGCCGCGTTCCTCGCGCAGAAGGGCTTCGACCTCGATGACTGGCCCGCAGAGGTTCGCCGACGGTTCGGCGACGCACATGAGATCTTCAGATTCGTATAACCACAGGTGATAAGTATGGCAAAGAAAAAGCAATCAGGACGGCGCGTCGAGGGCTGGAAGGCGAAGGCCTGGTACACGGTCCACGCCCCCGAAGCCTTCAACACCGCCCCTATCGGCGACACCATCTCGGCCGACACCGAGAACATGATCGGGCGCGTGATGAACGCGACCCTCGGCGAGATCAACAGCGACTACGGCAAGCAGCACGTCAAGATGAAGTTCCGGATCGACCGTGTCGCCGGCGACGCGGCCTACACGGAGTTCATCGGCCACGAGCTGACCAAGGACTACCTCCGTTCGCTCGTGAAGCGACGCTCGAGCCGGATCGACTCCCACGTGGTCGGCACGACCAAGGACGGCGTTCGGGCTCACCTGACCGTGACCTGCTACACGCTGATGGCCGCCGACTCGTCGCAGATCCACGAGATACGAAAGAGGATCATGGCCCGCGTCGCGGCCTACCTCGCCGAGAACGACTGGCGGACCGTGGTCGATGCCATGGTCACGGGCGGCCTCGCGAAGGACCTGATGGCCGACGCGCGGGCAGTCTTCCCGGTCCGGCGGATCGAGGTGATCAAGTCCAAGATGCTCTCCCGGGCTCCTGCGCCCGCGGCCGCCCCGCCCGCTCCCGCGGTCGAGGCCTGAACACCCCTCTTCTTCACGGAAACGGATCCCGCCCGAAACGGCGCAGGGCCACCGCGTCCCCGTCGATCCTCAGGTAGGTCCCGTGCTCGCCTCCGTCGTCGACCCAGGCGCCCGGATTGGCCGTGAGCCCGTCGTCGCTCACCGACGGCCGGTGCGTGTGACCGTAGACGAGGCGGTCGTCGATGGCCATGCCGAGCAGCAGGAACCGCGCGGGCGAGTGGGCGATGGCCTCCGCCGCGTCGAGGCTCGCGCGCTCGTGTGCCGGGCGCATCAGGGCCTCGCGTTTCCCCGAGATGTCGAGGCCCCGGGCGTAGAGGTCGAATATTCGGCCCGTGACTGCGCCTCCGAGGTCGCCGATGGCGCAGAGCCGTGATGCGAGCGTCTCGTACGCCTCGACCGAGAATGGCTCGAGCGCGCCGTGTACTTCGAGCTCGTACCCGTGGAGGAAGAGGTTCGTACGGCCGCCCTCCTCGAGGATGAGCCGCCGCTCGACGGGAAAGGGGCCGCGCCCGGCGTTCCGTGCAGCGATCGCGAGCAGGGCGTAGTCGTGGTTGCCAACCAGGTACCGGACATCCAAGCCGCCGGGGCGTGCAAGCCGGTCCACGATGTCGCTGTGCTCGACAAGGAGCGGCGCGTTGCGGCGACGCCAGAGGTCGAAGATGTCGCCGAGGAGCACGAGCGTCCCGTCGTCGAGGGAGTCGCAGGCCTCGAGGAACTCGAGGAAGGCCGGCACGTCTGCGTCGGGGTGGCCGGCATGGAGGTCGGAGACGACAAGGATCACGCGGATCCCGGTCATCACGGGGCCGGATAAACCTGGCGGCCGGCATGTCTAAAGCGCGCGAGCGCTCACACGTACCCCATGACAGCCGGCAGAATCCTGCTGATCGTCATCGACGGGATCGGTGATCGGCCGCACCCGGCCCTCGGCGGCGCGACCCCCCTTTCGGCCGCGAAGACACCCGTGCTGGATCGGATGGCCCGCGAAGGCGTGACCGGGATCATGGACACGATCGCCCCCGGAGTCCGGCCTGGCTCGGACACCTCGCACCTGGCCCTGCTCGGCTACCCGCCCCGCGAATGCTACACCGGCCGGGGACCGCTTGAGGCGGAGGGCTCGGGGATCCGAATGCGCCCGGGGATGATCGGCTTTCGCGGGAACTACGCCACCCTCGACGAGAACGGCCTCGTCGCCGACCGCCGCGCGGGCCGGATCCACGGCACCGAACCGCTCTCGCGGGCGATTGAAGAGGGCGTGGACCTCTCGGCCTTCGGCGTCACGTTCCAGTTCGTCTCGGGCGCGGGCCACCGGGCCGCGCTCGCGCTCGAGGGAGAGGGGCTCGGAGACGGTGTCGGCTCGAACGACCCCAAGCACGAGGGGATCGCTCCGAAGCCGTTCGAGCCCCTGACGGGCCGCCCAGAGGACGCGAAGACCGTCGCCGTGCTGAGCGAATTCGTTCGCCAGGCACGACCGATCCTCGTCGACCACCCGCTCAACCGTGACCGGCTCGCGGCGGGACTGCCGCCCGCGAACGAGGTGCTGCTCCGCGGTGCCGGCAGGATGGGGGACTTCCAGCCGTTCTCCGAGCGGTACGGGCTTGCCGGCGCCGTCATCTCGGCCGCGACCCTGATCACCGGGATCGGCACGGTCGTCGGGCTCGAGACGGTTCGCGTCGAGGGCGCGACGGGGTCGGTCGACACCAACCTCGATGGCAAGATCCGGGCCGCCGGGGAGGCGCTCGAGACTCACGGGTTCGTGCTCCTGAACATCAAGGGCGCGGACGAGTCGGGCCACGACGGAAAACCCGAACAGAAGCGCGACTTCCTGGAACGGGTCGACGCGGCGCTCGCCCCCCTCCTGAAGATCCCGGAGACGGTGATTGTCATCTGCGGTGACCACTCGACACCCTGCACGGTCAAGGATCACTCGGCCGACCCGGTGCCGGTTCTGATGCGGGGCGAGGGGGTCCGGCCGGACCGGGTCGACCGGTTCGACGAGTTCGCCTGCGCCGAGGGCGGCCTGCACCGCATCCGGGGCTGCGACCTCCTGCCCATGGCCCTCGACCTGGTGGGCAAGGCTCATAAATACGGGGCCTGAAACAGTGTACGACAGGCACTGATGGACGAGACCGCGCCACCGCTCCTCGAACGGTGCATCATCCCCGACGGTACCGAGCTCCAGGAGCACGTGCTGACGACGGACCACGCGATCCTGATCGGCGACCGCTGCCGGATCGACTATGGCCTCTCCGGCGCCGAGGTCGTGGTAGCCGAGTTCTGCCGGGTCAACGGGGCCGTGACGGCTGCCGAGGACATTCGGATCGGCAACTGGACCGAGGTCGCCGGCGACGTACGGGCCGGCGAGGATGCCTATCTCGGCGAGGGGGTCAGGATCACGGGCCGGCTCTCGGTCTCGGGCGACCTCGACATCGGCGACAACGTCACGATCGAGCAGGGGTTCGAGGCACACGGCTGGATCCAGATCCGCAACCCGCTGCCGGTGATCGTCTACCTCATGCTCTACCTGATGGCCGTGCTCCACTTCGAGCGAGAGGACGAGGTCGACCGGTTCATGGCCGAAGTGCTCGGCGACGACGGGCCGGTCGAGCAGCCGCTCGTGGTCCCGCCGGGCTCGATCTTCGACATGGAGCGGCTCGAGGTGCCGGGCGAGATGGCGATTGGATCGGGATGTCGGCTCCACGGCAACGCCCGCGGGAGGGTCGTCGAGGTCGGCGAGAACACGGTCCTCTTCGGCTCGATCCGGGCCGCGGAGCGGATCGCGATCGGTCCGGGGAGTGTCGTCCACGGCACGGTCGCGTGTGGTGGAGCGATCAAGATCGGACCGGGGGCGAGAGTCCTCGGCGACCTGGACGGACGGACAATCGACCTCCACGAGCAGGCCCTCGTGGACGGGACAATGCGGGCTCCCGACGGCCTGCGCATACTCAGGACGACGTGAATACTGCCATGGCGACAGCCGCGGAACTGCTCGAGGTGCCGGAACTCCGGTTCGTCGAGCCGAGCTTTGCCGAACTGACCGATGAACTCTACTCCTCGCTCGGCCCGGACCTCGAGGTCACGGGCGGGCGCCTCCTCGTGGACGAGGAGGAGGACCCGATCGCGATAGCGCTCAGGGACGACGAGGCCTGGCACGTCGCGACTTTCCTGTACCGGACACCGTCGGTGACCTGGCTCGATCGGTTCGAGGAGAGTGGCGGCGAGATCTACCAGGAGCCGCGCGAGACCTGGGTCCGGGCCGTCCGTGCTCACTTCGCCGGGCAGCTCCAGCGCGAGATCGCGCCCGCGGTAAACGACCTGCCGCCCGACCGGTTCGACAAGGCCCGGGACCTGGTCAGAGAGCACTGGGAGGATCGAACCGGGGCGGCGATAGATGCCTGCTGCGGTTCAGGGATCGGCGCCGCGGTTCTCCGGAGCCTGGGGATGGCACCGGTCTCGTACGACAACGACGCGGCTTTGATCGTGCTGGGCCTCGAGACGGGACGGTTGCTCCCCGAGGAGGTCTGCTGCATCGACGGAACGTTCGCGACCGATTACCTGGAGCCGGCCCCGCTCGGTCTCGCCCTGATGATCGGGCAGTGCTATCCCGGGCTGAACGACGACCTCTGGCAGGGGCTCGTCCTTGAGCTCCTCGCCCTCTCCGACGAGACCCTGGTCACCGTCGGGACCGAGGCGGAGGCGGCGCTGGTCGCCGGCTGGATCGTCGAGGCCGGCCGTGGGGTAGAGGTCGTCGAGAACGAGCGCGACCCGATCTACGACCGCTGGGTCTGCCTGGCGCACAGGTAATCCTTGCCAGTGAGGGGGGGGGGCCGAACGGCACGCATGGGACACTGAGCATATCCTTAAGTAGCAGTCGCTCCCACGAGCAGGGCGCACGATACCGCGTGCCGGAGCCGGAGATCCATGCCCCGATACCTCGCCCATGCCCTCGCGATCGCCGCGATCATGATGATCGCCGGCACGGCCGGCTGCATCGCGCAGCCCACGGTCACGGTTGACAGCGTCCAGATCGGTTCGTTGACGGCCGCGAATACGACGCTGCAGGTCGGCGTCGGGATCACCAACCCGAACTCTTTCGACATCCCCCTCCAGAACGTCTCGTTCACGGTCTCCTCGGTCGAGGCCTCCGGACCCCGCCGACTCGGCGCGGGGGCGACAGGACCGTTCACCCTCCTCGCCGCGCAGACGGTCGAGCGGGTGGTTCCCGTGACGCTCGATAACGAGGCCCTGCTCGAGGCTGCGCTGGTCGCCGTCCGCGCCGGCAAGGACCGGATGACCTTCAGGGTCAACGGCACCGTCACGGGCGATGTCTACGACGTCCTCATCGTGAACGTGCCGTTCGAGCAGGATCGGACGATCACGATCCAGGAGGTTCTCGACGCCGCGGGGGTGCCGGTGGGCGAGGAGGAGATCGAGGAGGCCCTGGACGTGGCCAGGACGGCCGTGTCCGGGGGTGTCCGGGGGATCACGGTCCAGGTGGCATGATAGCGGCAGGTGGGGACAGGCCGGCCGTCGCGCTGCGTGGCGGCACACGGCGAGCGACGCAGAATCGAACGGGCCGTGGACGCCGCTACTGGAGACCCGTGCCAGGAGGCATGGCTATAGACGGGACGGGACCGTGGCCCCCGCCCGGAATCCGGGCACGAGACCGGAATCGAACACCGGAGCCGACGTGTCCACCGGCGACGGATGGCAGGATGCTGATACCGGGCCATGGCCCGAGGGGAGCGAATGGAGCCGCTGGCCAGCTCGCATGAACCACCCCCACTTCGGCTCGTCTCCTGGAATGTGACGTATCGATGCAACCTCTCGTGTGCCCATTGCTACAACGACGCCGGGAAAGGCCATACCGGGCCGGAGCTCTCGACCGACGCCGCAAAAGGGCTGATCGATCAGGTTGCGGAGCTGGGCTCCCCCGTCCTGGTCCTGAGTGGGGGCGAGCCACTCCTTCGGGGAGACCTCCTCGAGCTCGCCCGACACGGAACCGGGCGAGGGCTGCGGATGGCCCTCGGGACCAACGGAACGCTGATCGACGAGGCGGTCGCGGAGGAACTCCGAGGGGCCGGCATCGCGAAAGCGGCGATCAGCCTGGACTCCGCGCGCCCCGGCGTGCATGACCGGTTCCGCGGCGTGCCCGGCTGTTGGGCGCGAGCGGTCGAGGGGATCCGGGCCTGCCGGGACGCGGGCCTCGCGGTTCAGCTGCACACCACCGTGACCGTGGAGAACTACCACGACCTCGATGCGATCATCGACCTCGGAGAAGACCTCGGTATCCGGGACTTCCAGGTCTTCTTCCTGGTCCCGACGGGTCGTGGCAGGAACGTCCAGGATGTCTCCCCGGGCGCGTACGAATCCCTGATACGGCGGATCCTCCAACGGATCACGACATCCGACCTCGAGATTCGGCCCACGTGTGCGCCCCAGTTCATGCGGATCGCGACGCGGATGGGCATACGAAAAGAGAGCTGGCGGCAGGGCTGTATCGCTGGCCGGAGTTATTGCCGGATCACGCCCGACGGCGAGGTCACGCCCTGCCCCTATCTTCCCGTTGGGGTCGGGAACGTCCGGGACACCCCCTTCGCGGAGATCTGGTCGGGATCGACGGTGTTGCAGCGTCTGCGGGACCCGGGCGCGCTGCAGGGAAAGTGCGGTCGGTGTGAATATGCCGGCATCTGCGGCGGATGCCGCGCGAGGGCCTACGGACTGGCCGGCGGCAGCACCTATTCATGCGGGGGAGCAGGAGAGCCAGGCGAGGGCAGCTGGCTGGCGGAGGACCCGTGGTGCCCGTACGAACCGGGGTCGGCAGAGGGAACCGCGTGAACCCCCCTGTCGATATGGACCCGCTCGACCGGGCCCTGCTCCAGCGGGTCCAGGACGATTTTCCCATGGACCCGCGCCCGTTCAGGGTCCTGGGAGATCAGCTCGGCCTGTCCGAGGGTGAGACCATTGACCGTCTCGAGCGCCTCCGCTGTGGGGGGGTTCTCCGGCATATCGCCCCCATCCTGGAGTCGCAGCAGACGGGCAGTACGGCCTCGACCCTCGTCGCGATGCGTCTCGGGGATGATGAGATCGAGGAGATCGCCGGGATGGTGAGCGCCTACCCGGGGGTCTCCCACAACTACCGGCGAGACCACGAGTACAACCTCTGGTTCACTATCGCCGAGCCCGGCGAGGCCGAACTCGAAAGGACCCTTGCCGAGATCCGCGAGCGGACGGGAATCCGTGAAGAGGACATGCTCGATCTTCCCACGGTGCGGCGATTCAAGATCGATGTCCGGTTCCGGCTGGCACGGGACGGGGACGCCGGGGAGGGAGAGGCGTGGACGCGATAGACGCCGAGATCCTCCGGCGGGTGCAGGACGGCATCCCGATCGAGGAGCGCCCGTTCCTTCGCATCGCGGAGACGCTGTCGATCGGCGAGGCGGAGGTGATCGAGCGGCTGGAATGCATGAAGCAACGCGGGATCATCCGCCGGTTCGGCTCGCGCGTCAACCCGCGGATGGCCGGGATCACCGTCCACGCGATGGTCGCCTGGAGAGTGCCGCCGGACCGTGTCGCCGAGGCGGGGACGGAGATGGCAAAGGATCCCGAGGTGACGCACTGCTACGAGCGGAGGATCTCCCCCAAGCGGTGGGAGTACAACCTCTATACTGTCCTCCACGGGTATGACGTGGAGACCGTGCTCGGGTGGATCGGGGATCTCGCGCGCCGGACGGGGCTCGACGACTACCAGGTCCTCCTCAGCACCAGGGAGTACAAGCGAACGCCCGTTGGGCGCATTCGGGAGATGGAATGAACCGGATTACGCAACTGGTCCACGGGACCGGCACCGTCAGCGAGCTGCTCCGCCACCGCCGGGGAGCCGGGCACCAGGTCCCCAGCCATCTCCTGGCGTACTCCGAGCTCCGGCGGCCCGTGGTCTTCTGGAACATGACGCGACGCTGTAACCTCCTCTGCGCCCACTGCTACATCCGTGCGGGCCCGGACGCGGGCGGGGTTGACGAACTGACCACGGGTGAGGCGATGGGCATGATCGACGACCTCGCTACCCTTCGCGTCCCGCTCCTCCTCTTCAGCGGCGGCGAGCCCCTGCTCCGGCACGACTTCTGGGAGCTTGCCCACTACACGAAGGAGAAGGGCCTGACCACCGCGCTGAGCACGAACGGGACCCTGATCACGCCGGAGGTGGCTCACGACCTCAAGGAGGCGGGAGTGGAGTACGCGGGGATCTCTCTCGACGGCGCGTCCGCAGGGACACACGACCGGATGCGCGGCGTCGCGGGGAGCTTCGAACGTTCCATGCGGGGTCTCGAGAACTGCGTCGCCGCCGGGCTGAAGTGCGGCGTGCGGATCACGGCGACCCGGTCCAACTACCATGAACTCGCGGACCTCGTCGACCTCTCGCTCGCCGCGGGCGTGCCCCGGTTCTGTGTCTACTGGCTCGTGCCGAGCGGGCGCGGGCGGACGCTCGAGGCGGACGGAGCCATCGGCCCGGAGGAGGCCCGCGAGGTGCTGGACCTTCTCTACCGGCGGGCATGCGAGCTGGACCCCGAGGTCATGGAGTTCCTGACGGTCGATGCCCCGCAGGATGCGGTCCACCTGCTCTCGGCGCTGGAGCGGGACAACCGCGAGGCCCACGCCGCGATGCGCACGCTCCTCGAGCACGCCGGGGTCGGGTGCAGCGCCGGGGATCGTGTCGCGAACATCGACCCCGCAGGCACTGTCTACCCGTGCCAGTTCGGGCAGCTCGACACCTTGCGGATCGGGTCCGTGCGGGAACGGCCGTTCAGCGAGCTCTGGAACGATCCGGTGAACCCTGTCCTCGCCCGGTTCCGGAGTAAGCGTGAATGGGTCGGCGGTGCCTGCCGGAGCTGTCCCCACCTGTCGATCTGCGGCGGCGGGTGCCGGGTCCGGGCCTACGCTCTGACCGGCGATCTCTGGGGCGAGGACCCGCTCTGCCCTCTCTGCGACCAGGATGGGTCCCGGTCCTGATCCGCAGGTTGTTACTCGAGCGTTTGGAAAAGTTTTTCTCCAACAGGCCCTTTTAGGACAGTCAGGTGCCGTTTGAGATATGGCGTTGCTCTTTCCGGCACGTTTTATCCGCACGGCATACCGGCCTCTTCGCGCGGGCACCGAGCGCTGCGGGAGGCACAGGAGGCAGCACACATGGCAGAGCGTACGGGCACTGACAGAACGAGCAAGCAGGAGCAGCTCGACGAGGTTCGAGAACACACGGACCGCGAGTTTCTGACGACGAACCAGGGGGTCCGGGTCAGTCACACCGACGACTCGCTGAAGGTGGGCGAGCGGGGCCCGACCCTGCTCGAGGACTTCCACTTCCGTGAGAAGCTGACCCACTTCGACCATGAGCGGATCCCCGAGAGGGTGGTCCATGCCAGGGGGTCGGCCGCGCACGGCTTCTTCCAGGTATACGAACCGATGACCGAGTTCACGCGGGCGGCGTTCCTCCAGGACCCTGCAAAGAAGACGCCGGTCTTCGTCCGGTTCTCGACTGTGGTCGGGTTCCGGGGATCGGCCGACACGGTCAGGGACGTGCGGGGCTTCGCGACCAAGTTCTACACCGAGGAGGGCAACTACGACCTGGTCGGCAACAACATGCCGGTCTTCTTCATCCAGGACGCCATCAAGTTCCCGGACCTGGTGCACGCTATCAAGCCCGAGCAGCATCACCAGATGCCGCAGGCCTCGGCGGCCCACGATACCTTCTGGGACTTCGTGAGTGTCATGCCTGAGACGGCGCACATGATCATGTGGGTCCTCTCCGACCGGGCGCTCCCACGGAGCTACCGGATGATGGACGGCTTCGGTGTCAACACCTTCCGGTTCGTCAACGCGGAGGGCAAAGGAAGGTTCGTGAAGTTCCACTGGCGCCCGATCCTCGGGGTCCACTCGCTCGTCTGGGACGAGACGCAGAGGATCGCGGGCAAGGACCCGGACTTCAACCGCCGCGACCTCTGGGAGGCGATCGAGATGGGCGACTACCCCGAGTTCGAGTTCGGCGTCCAGATGATCGAGGAGGAGAACGAGCACGACTTCGAATTCGACATCCTTGACGCGACCAAGATCTGGCCGCAGGACGAGGTGCCCATCCGCTGGATCGGCAAGATGACCCTGAACCGGAACCCCTACAACTTCTTCGCGGAGACCGAGCAGGTCGCCTTCTGCCCCGCGAACGTCATCCCGGGGATCGACTTCTCGAACGACCCGCTCCTTCAGGGCAGGCTCTTCTCGTACCTGGACACGCAGCTGATCCGGCTCGGCGGCCCGAACTTCCACGAGATCCCGATCAACCGGCCGGTCGCGCCGATCGTGAACAACCAGCGCGAGGGGTATCACCGGACCGAGATCAACAGGGGCCAGATCAGTTACTTCCCCAATGGGATCGGCGAAAACCGCCCGCGGCCTGCCACGGTTGAGGAAGGCGGGTACGCCCACTACCAGGAGAAGGTCGAGGGGAAGAAGATCCGGGGACGGAGCGAGAAGTTCCGGGACTTCTTCAGCCAGGCGCAGCTCTTCTGGAACAGCATGTCCGACGCTGAGAAGAAGCACATCGTCGAGGCCTTCCACTTCGAGGTCGGCAAGGTCGATGACGTCGAGGTCCGAAAGCGGGTGGTGGAGCTCTTCAACAACGTCGACGGTGACCTCGCGGTGCGGATCGCCGAGGGTGTCGGCGTTCCCCCACCCGCGCAGAAGGGACCGTCGTCGGGCACGAGGCGCGACCCGTCCCTGAGCCAGGAGATCACGGTCAAGGACACCGTCAAGAGCCGACGGATCGCGATCCTCGCGATGGACGGGTACGACCACGACGAGCTCACGAAGGTCAGGGAGGCGCTCACCTCCGCCGGGGCTCGTCCACAGATCATCTCGCAGTTCCACGGGATGATCCGGGGGGCGGACGGCGGGGAGACGAAGGTCGACAAGAGCTACGTCACCACGGCCTCCATCATGTACGATGCGGTCTATGTCCCCGGCGGGCCCCACGTGGAGACCCTGAAGACCCAGGGGTACGCGATCCACTTCGTCAACGAGGCCTTCAAGCATTGCAAGCCGATTGGGGCCACGGGGGCGGGGATCGACCTCCTGAAGGCGTCCGATATCCAGGGTGTGACGTATGCCGAGCCACAGAAGGGGGAACGCGTGGTCGCCGACGCGGGCGTCGTGACCTCCGGGACGCCGGAGAGCGTCGGCGCGTTCGCCGAGGTCTTCAAGACGGCCATCGCCCGGCACCGCCACTGGGAGCGGGAGATGAAAGAGCAGGTGCCGGCCTGAAGCCGGCATCGTGACTGGCCGGAGCGGGCCCAGGCAGGTTCAGGTTGATATCGCCCGGGCCTCCCCTCCGCCCGCCGCGCCTCCAGCCCGCTGCCGGTACGGGCACGCAGAGTCGCTCCCGAAGGGGCAGGCGGGCTTCTCCTCTTCCGGGGACCAGCTCCCACCGACGGAGATCGGCTCGGCGAACGAGAACTCGCGCGTCTTCGGATCGGCGATCAGCACGTTGCCGCCGGGACGCTTGAGGTAGACCCGGCAGCCGAACCGACCCTTGCCGAGGGAGAGCTCGTACCCGCCGTCGGGCCAGCGTCGGAGGGCGGCGTCAAGGATCTCGAGACGGACCTCCATCTCGTAGTCGATCGTCGGGTCGGCGATCCGGGTGCCGTTCGCCCTGACCACGTACTGGACGTACAGGTCCCAGGGCTTGAGCGTCAGGCGGATCGGCTTTGCCGGGCCGACCGTGTACGTCTTACCCGTGCCGCCCTCACCCTCCATGGCCTCGACGGACGCGCTGATCAGCCCCTCGGTGAGGTAGCGCACCATGACGTCGGCGGCCTGGTGCGCGGCCATCTCGAGGGCTTTCTTCGCCGGGAGCCCGGCCACCTGGTAGTACTTCGCGACCCCGGAGAGATCCTCCGCCCCCTTTGCCTGCATCTCGCCCGCGATCTCGGCCGCTAATCCTGCCCGGTCAAAGGGCTCCTGCTGCTTATCGTTCACGATGTATACCTCCCCGCACCTCGATCTCGATCTCCGCCTCGCTTCTCGGCGGAACGTGTTCGTGCGGTCGCCGCAGCCCACCCCGCGGTTCGATCGTCAGCCCCGGCACGTGGTCGTCAGGGACCGGCGACTTCCGGATCAGCCTCGTCACGCCGACACCGCCCGCGAGCAGGCCGAGAGTTGCGACCGCCGCGAGCAACCAGGGGAACTCGCCCCCTCCCCCGACGTCGGGACCATGGGGATCCATGACAGCGGTCGCCGTCGTGTGGATACGGGTCGAGGTCTCCGTCGGTGGAACGGCCGTCCCGGTCGCTGTCGGTGTCGGCGTGATGGTGACAAATGTCGTCAGTGTCGTGAGGACAGGGGAGGGAGTAGGCGTCGATGTGCTGGGGGAGACCGATGGGGATGCCGTCGGTGTGGGCGTGACCGTCGTGAGGGTCGTCGTCGGCGTATCGGTGATCCGTTCCACGAGAGCGAACGTCGTTGTCGCTGTTGCGTCCGTCTCGACGGCCTGGACCGTGACGGTGAAGGTGCCGGGCTCGAACTGGGAGGTGTCGGCCGTGAACCTGAACGTGTTGGGCGTGCCGCCCCCGCCGATCACACGGGTTGAGCCCGTGGCGCCGCTGACATTTCCCGCCTGTTTTATATCGACCAGCCGATACGATGCCCGGACAATCTCAACCAGCAGGTCTTCGCCCGGCGCGAGGCTGGTCGAGCCCGTCAGTTCGAGCGGGTCACCCCTCGCGATTTCTTCCACGGGCTCTATCTCGAGCCGGGCGACGTCGACCGTGATCGCATGCTCGACCGTCACATGGACCCGAGTGTCCCTGCTGTCTGACACAGGTGAGGAGGGGCCCTCGAAGACGACCGTCAGCCTGACCCGATACTCTCCCGGTCGCGTGAAGAGATGGTCCACGGACTGCCCTTCAGCCGCCGGGGCCCCGTCGCCGAAATCCCAGGTCCATCGAACGACCTGTCCCTCGCCGTGGTCGTCGATCCGTCCCTGGAACGCGACGAGGAGCGCGGCAGGGCCGTGATCCGGGGTGACCGAGAAGTCCACGACGGGGGGAAGGAACGGCGTCGGAGTGGGGGTCGGTGGCAGCACCACGATGACCTGCTCGTGTGTGCTGCTACCCGAGACGCCGCTCCCCGAATCAGGATCGGGATCAGTGTGGAACCGGGCGGTCAACCGAACCGTGTAGTTCCCGGCTGAGGTGTATCGATGGACCGGGTTTTGCAGGGTCGAGTCTATCGTGCCGTCCCCCTCGAAGTCCCAGCGCCAGTCAGAGGGATTCGGGCCGCTCCGATCCGTGAAGCGAACCTCCAGGGGCACCTCTCCCCTGGTGGGCACGGCATCGAATGCGACTGCGGCTGTCGCCGGCGATCCGAGCAGGAGCATAACGAGGAGAACGGCAACGGGCGTGGCAACAGTGAGCTTCGAGCAACGCTGACGGAGCCTTACAACCCCATGGCAAACCGTGGTATGGTATCAGGACAAGATAATAATTTCTAAATAAAAGGATACCATGACATCGGCTTAGCGCTGCCGTAGAGAAGATAGGGGCGTGACGGTTGATCCCTTCCCTACGCGAAGATCATCGTGCCGACGCCGTCGCGGGTGAAGAGCTCGAGGAGCAGGTTGTGCCCGGTATTGCCGTTGATGATGTGCGCGAACCTGACGCCGGCCTCGATCGCACGGCACATCCCCTCGACCTTGGGGATCATCCCGCCCGCCACGGCTCCCGAGCCGATCATGGCGATGGCCTCGTCCACCGAGAGGCGGCGGTAGACCTTCGTGCGGTCACGGTCCATGACCCCGTCAACGTCGGTCATGTTGATCAGCTTGTACGCCTTGAGCGCCACCGCGATCATCGCAGCGGCCGTGTCCGCGTTGATGTTGAGCGAGTTCCCGTCCAGGTCGATGGCGAGCGGCGCGACCACGGGGATATACCCGGCGTCGAGGAGCGTCGTGAGGATCTCGGGGTTGACGACCTGGATCTCGCCCACGTGCCCGAGATCGACCTGTACATCCTGGTCGTCGACCCGCACGAGCTGCGGGCCCATGCGCCGCGCCACGAGGAGACCGCCGTCGTTCCCGGAGATCCCGACACCGTGCGCCCCGGACTTCTCGAGGAGCGAGACGATGTTCGACGAGATCTTGCCGACGAGCACCATCTGCGCCACCTCGAGGGTGTCCTCGTCCGTCACGCGGAGACCCGCGACGAACCGCGGCTCCTTGCCGAGGGCCTTCATCTTCTCCGTGATCTCGGGACCGCCGCCGTGGACGAGGACCACGCGGATGCCGATGTAGTTCAGGAGGACGACGTCGCGGATCGCGGCCTCGAGCACGACCGGGTCGACCATCGCGTGGCCGCCGAGCTTGATCACCATGACCGTGCCGCGGAACTGCCGGATGTACGGCAGCGCCTCTGTCAGGACCTCGACCTGCTTCATGTCGTGTACTTCCCGTTTATCTCGACGTAGCCCTCGGTCAGGTCGCATCCCCAGGCCGTGGCCGTGCCCTCCCCCGCACCGAGGTCGAGGGAGACGACCACCCGCTTCCCGGCCATCGCCGCCTTCGCACGGGCGAGGTCGACCACGATCTCGCCCCGCGCGAGGACGGGGACGGCGTTCTCTCCCTCGCCGATCGAGAGCGAGACCGCGTACGGATCGAACTCGACCCCGGCGCGTCCGGCGGCCGCGATGATCCGGCCCCAGTTCGGGTCCTCACCGTAGACCGCGGTCTTGACGAGCGGCGACCCGACGACGGTCCGGGCAACCGTGGCCGCGTCCTCCTCCTCGGGCGCGCCGTTCACGGTCACCTCGATCAACCGGGTCGCTCCCTCGCCGTCTGCCGCGATCTGGACGGCAAGTGAGCGGCAGCAGGCCTCGAGCGCCGTCTCGAACGCGTTCGGCGAGACCCTGCCTGCGGCCCCTGTCGCTGTCAGGAAGGCGACGTCGTTCGTCGAGGTGTCACCGTCCACGACCACGCGGTTGAAGGACCGGTCGGCGGCGAGGCGGAGCGCAGCCGAGAGCAGGGGCTGCGCCACCTCGGCGTCGGTGTAGAGGAACGCCAGCATGGTACCCATGTTCGGCGCGATCATGCCCGAGCCCTTGCAGATCCCGGCCACGGAGAAGCCGTCACCGCGCACGAGCGCGTGCTTCTCCACGAGGTCCGTGGTCATGATCGCCCGTGCCGTAACCGTCTCGGCCTCCTCCGAGGAGGCGAACGTGCCGACCCTCCCGACGGCCTGCCGCTCGATCAGGGGCAGGTCGAGGTATCGGCCGATCACGCCCGTCGAGGCCACGCCGACCTCGCGCTCGTCCACGCCGAGGGCCTGTCCGCCGATCGCGGCCATCGCGGACGCGTCCGCGCAGCCGCGCTTGCCCGTGTGTGCGTTTGCGCAGCCCGAGTTCGCGATTATCCCGCCGAGCCGACCGCCCCGGATCCGGTCCATCATCAGCTCGACCGGGGCCGCGCGGACCACGTTCGAGGTGAAGACGCCGGCCGCGGTTCCATCGGCCCGGATCAGGGCGAGGCCGTTCTTCCCCTCCTTGATGCCGGTCGCCTCGACCCCCTCGATCGCGCAGATCGACCTCATGCCGGGGGCTCCCGTCCGGCCGCGAGCCCCTGGACGATGTCCGAGCGAGTCACGATCGCGACGAGCCGCCGCCCCTCCACCACGGGAAGGCGGACGATCCCCTCGCGGAGCATCAAAGCAGCCGCGTCCTCGATCTCCGCATCGGCCTCGATCGTGATCGGCGGCTCGCTCATCACGTCCGAGACGGGCAGGGTCCCGATGTCCGCGAGCGCGGCCTTGGTCTTCTCCCAGTTTATGAACTCCCGGATCGGCACCTCGATGATCTCCAGCGGCGAGGGCAGCCAGAGGTCGTCGGAGGGTGGCCGGGTCGAGAGCAGGGCCAGCAGGTCCGAGTCCGTCACCATCCCCACGAGCCGCGTCCCCTCGAGGACGGGAAGCCCGCCGACGGACTGTTCACGCATGATCCGCGCCGCGTCGCGGACGCTCGCATCCGCCTGGACCGTGAACGGGTCCGGGGTCATGATATCGCGTACGAGCATGATCGCCTCAGGGCGCAACGCCGGGCGAGCGGAGCCCGTCGTCCTCGTGGTAGCCGCACATCAGGTTCATGTTCTGGATCGCCTGGCCCGCCGCGCCCTTGACCAGGTTGTCGATCGCCGAGACCACGACCGCCCGGTCCTCGGCCACTTCGACGGCGAGGTCGCAGAAGTTCGACCCCCTGACCGACGAGAGGCTCGGCCGCTGGTACCGGACGAACGGCTCGTCCTTGTAGTAGTCGCGGTAGAGCGCCTCGACCGCCTCCTGCTCCATCGGCTCCGTGAGCAGGACGTGGGCGGTCGTCAGGATCCCACGGTTGACCGGAAGGAGATGGGGGGTAAAGTAGCACCGGGCCAGCGACCCGAGTGCGGCGAGTTCCTGGCGCATCTCGGCCAGATGGCGGTGACCCGTCCACTTGTAGGCCGTGCAGGTGTCGCCCACGTTCGGGTAATGGGTCACGGCCGACGGGTTGTCCCCGGCCCCCGAGACCCCGGTCTTCGAGTCGTAGATGACGGTCCCCGCCTTGCGGGCGAGCGGGGCCGCCGCGAGCGTCGCGCCGGTCGGGAAGCACCCGGGGTTGGAGACGAACGAGGCTCCGACGATCGCCTCGCGATGGAGTTCGGGGATCCCGTACGGCGCCGCGAACCATGCCGAGTGCTCGACCTCGTAGACCGCCTCGAAGACCGCTTTCGGCAGGCGGTAATCGGCCGAGAGATCGACGACCCGGATCCCCCGGTCGAGCAGCGGGCGGACGTACTGCATCGCGGCCGTATGCGGTACGGCCAGGAACGCGAAGTCCGCTTCGATCTCCTCCACGCCCGGGTTCGTGAACGCGACCTCGGTGAAGCCGGCGAGCTGCGGGTGAACACGGGCGAGCGGCATGCCCTCGTGCCGCCGCGAGGTGGCGACGGTCACCTCGGCCGAGGAGTGCGAGGCGAGCAGGCGGACCAGGTCGCCGCCCGCGTACCCCGAGGCTCCGACGATGGCGATCTCCATGCGCAATATATCGGAGGGGCCGCGCTTTAAGGCGTTCGCTCTACCGGATGATCTTCGCGATGGGGAGCTCGAGGATGTCCTCGGCGCCGGCCGCCTTGAGCTGCGGGATCAGCCGGTTCACCTCGGACTTCTGCACGACCGTCTCGACCGAGAAGTAGTCGATGCCGAAGAGGGCCGCGACGGTCGGTCGTTTGAGGGCCGGCAGGGCGGCCATCACGGCCTCTACGGCCCCCGCCGGGACGTTCATCGAGAGGAGCGTCCGGCTCCGGGCGTCCAGGACGCCGAGGAGCAGGGTCGTGACCTCGTCGATCGCCCGCCGCCGCTCGGGGTCGGACCAGGCCTCGCGATTGGCGACGATGACCGTGTACGACTCCATGATCTCGCCGATGATCTTGAGGCCGTTCTTGCGGAGCGTGGTCCCGGTCTCGGTCAGGTCGACCACGACATCCATCAGGTCCGGGACCTTTGCCTCCGAGGCACCGTACGAGGTGAAGAGCCGGACAGGGATCCCGAGATCGGCGAAGAACCGTTCGGTCAGGGACGGGTACTCGGTCGTCACGCGCGCCTGGGGCTGGATCTCTCCGGCGGACCCGGCGGAGTCCGAGGCGTGAACCGCGACCACGATCCTGACCGTGCCCTCGCCGGTCTTGGAGTAATTGAGCTTGGCGACCTCGATGACGTCGGCCCTCGTCTCGCGGACCCAGTCGAGCCCCGAGATCCCGAGGTCGAAGTAGCCCATGGCCACGTACTGCGGGATCTCCTGCGGCCGCAGGATCGTGACCTTGCCGATCCGTTCGTCGCGGATTGTGGGGCTGTAGTCGCGGTCAGTCCGGCGGACGGCGAGATCGGCCTCACGGAAGAGCGCGAGGGTCTGCTCCTCGAGCGAGCCCTTGGGGAGGGCGATGCTGATCATGCAGCAAGCATGGGCCGGGGAGGCCGATAAAGAGAGGGTCTCTTCAGTCGAGCAGGTGGACCACGAAGCCCGAGAGAACCTTCGGCTCGAACCAGGTGGACTTGGGCGGCATCACCAGCCCGGCGTCGGCGCAGTCGAGTACGGTCCCGATCGGGAGTGGCTGGAGCGAGAATGCGAGCGCGTATTCGCCCGAGTCGACGGCGCCGGTCAGGCGCGAGAGCGGCCTGGCCCCGCCGATGTAGGCGAGGCGAGGGTCGCCCCGAGGGTCACGGATGCCGAGGATCGGGTCGAGAACCCGGTCCTGGAGGAACTGGACGTCGAGGCCACGAATGAGGCCCTCGTCCGGCTCCCGCGGGAACGTCAGCTCGTACCACTGCCCGGGGAGATACATGTGGAGGACGCGGCGGTCCGCGGCGGGTGGCGTCCGGGGGGGGACGTGGAACCCGCTCTCGTCCACCCCCGTGATAGGCTCGACCGTGCCGAGCGCCCGCAGCGCACGGAGACAGGCGTCCCTGGTGATAGGCCCGAGGTCCGTTACGAGCCGCGAATACCCATGGAGACGGACGCGCTCCTGCGCGAAGAGGACGGCCATGAACCGGCCGGACTCGGTCGAGGCGGTGCCGGCGGCTCGCCGGGCCGCGGCCACGGCGACCGCGGACTTGGCCCGGTGGTGGCCGTCGGCGATGTAGAGCGCGTCGACCTCGGCGAACGCGGCCTCGATGGCCGCGACGGTCGCCGGGTTGTCGACCCGGTGGAGGCGGTGGCGCGTGCCCGTGTCGGTCTCGACCTCGGTGGAGACCGGCACGGTCCGGGCCATTTGCTCGACCGTGGCGTGGAGGCCGCCGGGGTCGCGGTAGAGGAGGAAGACGAGACCCGTATTCGCGTTCACGGCCTCGATATGCCGCGTGCGGTCGCGCTCCTTGTCGTACCGGGTCAGCTCGTGCCGCCGGACCCGGCCGGACTCGTAGTCGGCCGCCTCGATACAGGCGACGATCCCGATGTAGGTCCGATCGGGGGAGGCGACCTCGTAGACGTAGAGTCCCGGCGACGGATCCTGAACGACCAGTCCATCGGCGAGCATGGCGTGGAACCGTTCGCCGGCCAGCGTATAGACCCGGTCGTCGTCGGAACGTACACCCGGAAGGTCGACGTCGGATCGGATAACCGAGAGGAACGAGAGGGGGTTCTCCGCGAGGACCGCCCGGGCTTCGGCAGCCGAGACGACATCGTACGGGACCGACGGGATCGCCTGCGCATGGGCCGGGGCGGGCCGGACGCCCGCGAACGGGTGGATCTGCACCATGACCTCCCGTACTCTGGGGCGTGAACCGAGAAAAAGGCCGTGCCCACCGCGATCCCAAGGCTCTTATGGGGGATTGCCCCACCTGACTGGACGATGATGGCGGAACCGTTCCAGGTCCACCGGGCCCGTGCCCCCGACCTGCCGCGGATCGCGGCGATCGAGCAGGTCTCGTTTCCCGATCCCTGGGACGAGTCCACGCTCAGCTGGATACTCGAGTATTGCAGCGAGTTCTTCTTCGTGGCCTCGGTCGACGGGACCGTGGCCGGTTTCCTCGCCGGGGCCTGCGAGGACACGGGGGAGCAGGTCTACGGCCACATCTGCAACTTCGCGGTCGCGCCACCGTTTCGCCGCCTCGGGATCGGGCGCCGGCTCGTGTCCCGGGTCGAGCAGCAGTTCATCGTGGCCGGTGCCGCGGCGGTACAGCTCGAGGTCCGTGCCTCGAACATGGCCGCGCAGGCCTTCTACCAGCGGTGCGGTTACCGCGAGGTCTTCACCATCCCCGGGTACTACGCGAACGGCGAGGACGCGCGGATGATGATGCGCTGGTTCCGCTAGCCGCGACCGAGGGTCGCGTGCGCCCGGGCGAGGTGGCGCGCAGCGAGCGCGCCGAGGAGGGAGAGCTCGCCCGCGAGCACGCCAGCCGCGACGATCTCGGCAAAGGCCATCGCGTGCTCGCCCGGCGGGTCGCCGCCGCCGGCGACGCCGAGCAGGGCGAGGCTCTCGGCCTGGGTCTCGATCGCGGTGCCGCCGCCGACGGTGCCCGCGGGGAGGGCGGGGAGCGTGACCGCCACATACGTGCCGCCCGGGACCGGATCGACGGTCGTGACCGCGAGTGAGCCCTCGACCACGTGGGCCGGGTCCTGGCCGCAGGCGATGAAGAGGGCTGCGACGACGTTCGCCGCGTGTGCGTTGAACCCGAGCGAGCCGGCACGGGCCGAGCCGACGAGGTTCTTACGGGTATTGACCTCGGCGAGGTGGGCCGCGTCGGTCTTGAGGACGTCCCGGATCAGGTCGTCGGACAGGAGGACACCAGCCGCGACGGTGCGCCCCCTTCCGGAGACGGCGTTGACGGCGGCCGGCTTCTTGTCCGTGCAGAGGTTGCTCGAGAGCGCGACGAGCCGCGCCCCGGTCTCGCGCTCGACGACCTCGCTGGCGGCCTCGGAGGCGATGGTGACCATGTTCATGCCCATCGCGTCCCCGGTCGTGAACTCGAACCGGACGTAGACCGAGGTCCCGGCGACCGAGCAGGTCGCGCCGACGAGCCGGCCGTGGCGGGTGGTCGCGCCGGCCGCCTCCTGGAGCGCGGGAAGGTGTGCCTGGACCCAGCGGACGACCTCGGCCGCGTGCCCGACCGACCGGGCCGCGAAGACCGGCGCCCGGGTCATCCGGTCGGCGATGACCCGGACCTCGGCGCCGCCGGCCCGCGTGATGACGCTGCAGCCCCGGTTGACCGAGGCGACGAGCGCCCCCTCGGTGGTCGCGAGCGGGAGCCAGTACTCGCCGCCGGCATGCTCGCCGTGAACCAGGAGCGGCCCGGCGACGCCGACGGGCACCTGGACCGCGCCGATCATATTCTCGCAGTTTCGCCGTGTTACCCGGTCGGGGGAGATGGTATAGGCCCCCAGCGCGGGGAGCGAAGTCCCGGTCTCGGCCTCGACGTAGGCGCGGCGGACCGCGACCGCTTCTGCGGCAGGCAGGACCTGCTCGAGTGCATAGAGTTTAAGCGCCCCGCTCCGAAGCTTCTCCAGGTACTCGTCCATACCAGAGGTATGGGCGCAGGAGATGATGAGGCATGGGGAGACGCGAGAGCTGGGCCGTCGCGGTGCCGAGGGAGGACGGCGAGGGATCCCGGCGCCGGCTCCTCGAGGCCGGGCTGCTCGACCGCGCCCTGCTGATCAGGGCCGAGGGGGGCCAGGTGCTCCTGCCCGTCCTCGAGCCGGTTGAGGGTGCGATCCGCGCGACCTTCGCGGCCCGCGCACCGCTCCCGGATCTGCCGCGGCACGAGCTCGTGGGCACGGTCGCGATCCTGGCCGAGGCCGACCGGGAGGTCGCGGAACGCCTGCTCGCGTCGCGCCCCTCGCTCCGCACCGTGCTCGCGCCCGAGGGGCCCGTCGAGGGGCCGTACCGGACGCGCCGTTTCACCGTGCTCGCGGGCGAAGAGACGACCGAGACGGAGGTCCGCGAGTACGGGCTGGTCCTCCGCGTCGACCTGGCCGAGGTCTACTTCTCGGCCCGGCTCTCGACCGAGCGGCAGCGCCTCGCCGCTCTCGTGGCGCCGGGTGAGCGGGTCCTCGACATGTTCGCCGGCGCCGGGCCGTTCGCACTCGCGCTGAGTCGGCGGGCCCAGATCGTCGTGGGCGTGGACATCAACCCGGCGGCGGTCGCGGCCATGACCGAGAACTGCCGGCGGAACCGGATCGAGAATGTCCTCCCCGTCCTCGCCGACGCGGCCCGCCTGCCGGGCATCGGCTTGCGGGTCTTCGACCGGGTTGTCATGAACCTTCCGCTCTCGCCCCTTCGGTTCCTCCCCGCCGCGTTCGCCCTCTGTCGGCCGGGAGGGACGATCCACCTCTACCACCTCCAGTCCCGGGAAGGCGAAGCTCTGTCCGCGCTCGCTCCTTTCTCCGTCGCCGGCGTGGAGGAGCACCGGGTTCGGACATACTCCCCTGGCCGGTGGCACGCTGCCTATGATATCCGTGTCGGTCCTGGCAATGCCCCATGACAGATACGTTTATATCCATTCATAACTTCTCATGGTCCGGTGGATACCATGACGGACGAACAGAGCGAACAGGCCAAGGACCTCTCAAAGACGAAACCGATCGAGAGCAGGCAGGACACCCGGCGTGCTGCCGAGGAGCGAGTGGGGATGGCACGGACCGAGCGGAGCGCGCTTCCGACCGAGGGGATGGGCGAGAAGCCCGGCGCCGGGTACTGGGAGGGCATGGATCCCGAGGACTCCTCGGACATGTCCATGAACAAGTCGCGCTTCGGTGTCTTCGAGAAGGAGAGCAGCTCGGGACCCACCGTGATCAAGCCGGGGAGAGACTTCGGCAAGGGGAAGGACCCGCGATCCCTGAACCAGTCGGGGGTCTATGCCGAGAAAGACGCCGAGGTCTGGGAGGAGATGAAGAAGTCGGTCGAGGGCGAGGACGCCGAGTGGTGCGGGACACCTTCGGACGACACGTGCGAGGTCATCGGCGCACCCACCGGCACCTCGAAGCGCGAGGCGAAGGGCGCCGGGGGCGCACGCGAGGAGTCGGCGCCGGGCGGCACGCAGGGCCAGCACTGGCGTGGCGAGCCCTGGTCCAAGAACCCGAAGGTCGGCGGCAAGGAGGCGCCCGGAACCGGGGAGACGGGGACCCAGGGGCAGCACTGGCGCGGCGACGAGCTGCCGCCCGAGAAGAAGGGGAGCACCGGTACGACCGAGACCAGGGGCATGCAGACGGCGACACGGCCCGAGGAGTCCGGCACGCCGGATGACCGTCCTGACGAGTGCTGACCGATCCCGTCCTCCTCTTTTCACGATCGCCTCTGGATCGCTCTACGGAAAGCCTATATCCTGGCGCAGCGCGTGAACGGTCTGGTGGTTGCGGATGGCACCAGAGCGTGATGACCAGGCGGTCCCGCAGGACCGGCGGAGCACCGGCAGACGAGAGACCGACCCCGACGCGGAGCAGCGAACCGGCGGGGATACCGATCAGCTCGGTAAGAGCACCCAGCAGGAAGACCGAAAATAGTCCCTGCCGGCGATTCGAAACAGGTGCGCCGAGACACTGTAGGGTAGGGGATAAATTATCAGCACCGGGAGCTCCGGACCTCGTGGTGAACTCAGGAATCGAGGACCAGCGAAAGTTCCAGTCCGCCGACCTGGTGGTCTCGGAGACCAGCGGGTCCGGCGGCACACCCGAAAGGACCGGTCGCGACCAGGATGAGAACGCCAGAGTAACCAGGATAGCGAACATCTCGCCAGGAGATCTCCGAATGACTGGACAGGCGACGATGGAGCGAGGCGGGATGGATGAGTCGAGGATGATGGCGAGACCTGCCTCGAACTCATCGGGGAGCGAGGACGCAGGCATGGAGCAGATGTCGATGATGCTCCGCGAAGCCCGTGTGGAGGGCGACCCGGAACTGGTGCGGCCGAAAGAAGACCTTCATGCTCGGCAACAGACTCTCGCGGAGCGCGAGCGCTCGCTCAAGGGTCATGATGAGCAGTCCACGAAGCGCGAAGAGGGCCACCGTGATCGGCGGTCCAGGTATACTGGCAGGACCGGCGGGCTCGGAGCTCGGGACGACACGGACGATATCCACATTCAGAACAGGCGGTGAACCAGCGATGGCGAAGATGAACAGGAGAGCCCGGGAGATCCACGAGTCGGCCATGGTCGGCCAGGACACGGGCTCGGAGACGACGACGCGTGGCAGTTCGAGCCAGCAGGCGGGCATGCGAACGGTTCATGAGACCACGACCCGAGGTAGCTCGGAGATGCAGCAGGCAGGCATGCGGGAGAGTGCGGGCCCCAGTGGCACGTCACGGCCCGGCACGATGGGGCGCGGATCAAGTTAGTACGCGAGGAGCCTCTGCGAGCGCGAGCACGCGATGAGCGTGCGCGAACGCGGCATGGGCGACCGTGAGCGAGCCCTGCATGACCGTGAGTGCGCCATGACGGACCGCGACCAGGAAGCCCGGGGCGGGAGCGGCGAGCAGGGCTCGACCGGGAGTATGAGCCCGGGGCGGTCCCGGACGGGCGGGCGGTCGGGGTCCTCCGGAACGGACCGCTGAAGCCTCGACCCTCTCTTCCGGTTGACGGGTCGACGCGCGCCGCGACAGGCGCAGTCGTTCCGTCGACCGGGACGCGGTACGGGGCCGCAGTCGATCCGCTGTCTTTTTTCTTCACGGGACGTTCGCGACCCGCTCGGCGACGGCGGTCGCTGGGCGCTATTTCCACTGGCCCTGAAGGTAATCCTTAATACTGTCACGGTCACTCCCACAATTGAGGCTGCAATGAAATCAACCAGATCGAAAAAGAATGAAATAGGCTGCGTCGTAGCCGGGAGGACCGTCACCGGGCCGCACGGCGCTGGAAACAGCCAGGAGACGACGAGGTGATCTCCGTGGAGAGCGATTCACCCCACACGAGTCCGGTCGATACCATTGCCGAGCCCGGGAGCCTGCACCGTACCCGCGGCGGGACCTCGTATCAGCACAGTCTCTCGGCACGCGGTATCAAGACCAGCGGACGCGCTCGTTCGTGTTCGAGCGAGGATCTGCTGGCGAGCCTGGACCGGCTCGAGCGGGCCACGCGCCTCCCGTCGTTCGAGGACGAGGAGACCGATCGCCGCCGCAGGAGCGCGTTCGGACGGCGAGGGAGAGAGGGCCATCATCCAGGGAAGCCCAGAAGCGCGAAACTCGATGTGCGCCGGCCACATCTCGAGTGGTAGCCGCGCCGGCTACAGCGCAGTCTCTTTTTACGAAGTCCCTCGAGAGGAACGAGGCCTGCCCGAAGGTTCTACCGCCGGAGCCTGAAAAAAGGGGGAGATTGGAGGTCGGGTTCGACCTTACTTCGTGACGGTCACGTAGTTGGTCCGGTAGACCTCTTCGGTCGTGCCGTCCGTGTAGGTGAGCTTCACGAGCGGCGTGAACGTGCCGGTCGCGGGGTAGTAGAACCCGGCGTTGATGTTGCGCGAGTTCCACGTGTTGTAGTGGCCGGCCTTGTCGAAGGTCCACCAGGCCGACTTGATCGTCTTGCCCGGGGCCGGTGTCACGGTGAACCGGATCAGGCTCGACTTCTTGACGGGGTTCGGGGCGGCCGTGA